>FWPU01001564.1_pt1 | contig 68029 bp, 56 predicted proteins | sample 2228361 | NCBI WGS metagenome assembly FWPU01 (sample SAMEA103939777, study PRJEB20133) | metagenome
GGCGGGTTCACCGCCGGCTAATTTCCGTTGCCTCTCCGGAGCGAAAAGGCGCAATGGCTTCGTAGCCTACCAAGTTCCAGTTGGCGCACCGAAAGAGGAGCTAGAAGCCAGGAGATTGATCTGGATGAAGCTACAGAGGTGATGGTGTAGCAATGGCTGAAACGTGAAGATCAGAGAGATCATCTTGCATCTTACGTTTCTCGCTTTGCGGCGCATGAATTTATTCTAGCTCCTAGCTCCTAACTTCTAGCTCCTCATTCCAGCTTGCATCGGCCGCCGCGATGTGCGAAGATAGAACCCAGCAGCGAGGTTCCAGTGAAAAGGGTTTTGTTCGTCTGCACGGGCAATTCGGCAAGGAGCCAAATGGCCGAAGGGTTTGCCCGAGCATATGGCGCCGGGCTGGTCGAGGCCACCAGCGCCGGGCTCGATCCGCAGCCCATCGACTCGCGCGCCGTTGAGGTGATGCGCGAGCACGGGATCGATATCCACCATCAGAAATCGAAGCTTCTCGATGAGAAGATGGTTTCGGGCGCGGACGTTGTGGTTACGCTGTGCGGCGACGCCCGTGAGCGGTGCCCGGTTTTCCCGCCGGAGATAAGGGTTGTGCACTGGCCCCTGGAGGACCCAAAGCGCGCCACCGGCAGCCCCGAACAAGCGCTGGAAAAATTCCGGCAGGTCCGCGATCAGATCGAATCGCTGGTCAGGGGCCTGATCGAGAGCCTCGCTTGAAGGGCAGTCTGCCCGCGAGGTTTAACATGACAAGGGAAGCATTTCACCGCGCCCTGGAAGGCCTCCAGAGAGAACTCCTCGAGATGGGCGAGATGGTAGACGCGGCCATACACGATGCCGTCGAGTCGTTGAAGTTGCGCGACCTGGAGTGGTCTCGCCGTGTCATCGAAAACGACGAGAAGATCAATCATCTCCGTTTCGATATCGAGGAGAAGAGCATTACCGCCATCGCAACGCAGCAGCCCGTGGCCAGCGACCTGCGGACCATCGTGGCCATCCTCAACATAATAGTGGAGCTGGAGCGGATGGCCGACCACGCCGCCGGCATCGCTAAAATCAACCTGATGATCGGCGCGGAGCCGCTGGTCAAGCCGCTCATCGACATTCCGCGCATGGCGGAAAAATCGCGCGCCATGCTGAGGCGCAGCCTTCAGGCCTTCGTCACGCGCGACGTCGGAGCCGCTAAAGAGATCTGGAAAGAGGACGATGAAATCGATGCCCTCTATCACCAGATCTTTCGCGAGCTGTTGACTTACATGATCGAAGACCCGCGCCTGATCAACCGTGCGACCCACCTGATCTGGGCGGCGCACAACCTGGAGCGCATCGCCGACCGCGTCACTAACATCTGCGAAAGAGTGGTGTACCTGGTGTCAGGTCGCATGGAAGAGAAGCACCTGGTCTGAGGCGGCGGTTTGAAAGTAGGGCCGGGAAGGTCTTGCTGAAGAGACAGTCGAGCTTGGGGCCGCAAACCTATCCTTCGCTGAGAACGGCATTATTTATTCTTGCCCTGGGCGCCTTTCACTGGGCGGTCAATCTCATCTGGCTCGGCCTCGACACCAGGCCGCCGCTCTGGGATATGGCCTACCACCAGTCCTGCGCTTACGATTACTACGAACTGTTCGGCGATATGAGCTTCGAGCGGCTGAGCGGCGCCGCCCGGCTGAGCGGCGTTTATCCTCCGCTCGTCCATCTGCTGATAGCAGTCCTCTATCTGGTTTTCCATCCCGGGCCGCACGTCGCGGTCCTGGTCAACCTGCCTGCAACGTTCCTGCTGCTCTGGGCCACGGCGGTCATAGCCTACAGGCAGGCGGGCGAGAGAGCTGCCCTGCTCGCCCCGACCCTCCTTTCCTTTTATCCCTTTATGATATGGATGTCGCGCGAGACGGTGCTCGATTATACCCTTTCAGCCATTGTTGCGCTTTCGATCATGCTGCTTATTTTAAGCAACAATTTCGAGTCGCGCCGGCACTCGCTGCTCTTCGGCCTTTCGCTCGGCCTGGGCATGCTTACTAAATGGACTTTTATAGCCTACGTCATATTCCCCTTCCTTCTCGTGTTCCTCAGCCGCTCGACGCTCGGGCGCTGGGAGCGGCTGCGCAACGCCCTGGATGCCGTCATCATAGGGATTTTAATCTCTTTACCATGGTACCTGCCCAACCTGCCGCGCTTGAGGTCCTATTTTCCTGAGAACATGGCGATGGGAGCAGCAGAGGGGGAGCCTCCGGTGCTCTCGTTCCAATCGTTTATCTACTACCTGCGATTGCTGGAGGGATATCAACTTTTCGCCCCATTTTTCGTGCTGTTCCTGTTCGGCGTCGCGCACGCGCTGCGCAACCGCGGCAGCCACGACCGGTTGATTTTCTTATGGCTCATCGGCGGCTGGCTGGCCATGACGCTGCTCAGGACCAAGGACCCGCGCTTCACGATGCCGCTCCTTGTCGCGGTAGCCGTTGTCACGGCCGCGCCGCTTGCCGGCAGGTGGTGGAAGCCGGCCCTTGCCGGCATCATGGCCATCGGCCTGTTTCAGACCTATCTGATAAGCTTCGGCTTCGCGCGCCTCCCCGCCGAGGTCGCGCTGCTCAGGGGCTATCGCGGCAGCCTGGAATGGAACTGGAACCTTTACCTGCAGAATTATCACGGCCTCATCGGGCCGCCGAGGCGCGAGCACTGGCCGCTGAAAGATATGCTCGAGCGGGTCGCCGCCGATGCCGCGACGCGCGGCCGAGAAGCGCAGCTTGGAGTGGTGCCGGACCTACCGCGGGTTAACACCTCGACTTTGAACCTCTACGCCAGGCTCTATCGGCTGCCGGTGCGCGCGGCCAGGCTCGTCGAGGCGCGGGGCATGGATGGTTTTTCGCGCTTCAATTACCTGCTGATTTCAGAGCGGGGCCAGGGACCAAGCTGGACCAATAAGCACAGTGCAGAGATAAACCAGTTCGTCTTCGACAGGCCGCGTGCTTTCCCGATGATCGAGGGGTTTAATCTTCCCGATGGCGAGCACATCAGGTTATATCGCATCGAGAGATAGGATGCCCGGCGCCGGCGTGATGGCAGCCTGGGGGCATGTGTTATAACTTGCTGGGAGATTAGATGGACGAAATAGTCACTATAAACGGTTTCCGGATAGCCAGGAGGATGCTCGAGCGCAGGCCGCGACCGGGCTGCGGCGTGTCCGTGGCAAGCTGCGGAGTTTCCTGCTGCCTGGACGGCGTCGAGGTGCACCGGGACGAGGCGGCCCGTATCCTGGCGAACGGCGAGATGATCGCCCGGCATATGGACGAGACCCAGGAGCGGCGAAGCGACCGGTGGTTTGATTGGGAGGACCGGGCCGAGTACCCGGACGGAACTTACTTTTCAACGGTTGTACATAATGGCAAATGTGTCTTCCTTACGCGTGAAGGTAAGTGCAGTTTGCAGATCGCAGCCGAATCGGCCGGACTCCATAAATGGAGCCTCAAGCCCACGCCCTGCTGGCTGTATCCCCTCTGCTTCGATGAGAACGATGTGCTGACCCTGGCTGAGGAGTACCGCGACGGCAAGGCCCTCTGCGGCCGCGCGGCAAATTGCAGCGCTCCGCTCATAGAAAGCATGCGCGCCGAGCTGGAACACCTGCTGGGGGAGGAGGGCTATCGCGCGCTGGCGGACCTTTTCGCCGCAGCGGAGGCAGAGCCCGCCGCGTCCCTGTGCGCCCGGCGGTGAATCTTCTAGTCGGCCAGCCCGCCGAGCGACGCGGCGAGCAGAATGATCTGCTTGGTGCCGATAAAGGTCGAAGGGATATCGGCCCATTCCTGAAGCGTGTGCTGGTCCCCTCCGAAGCCGCGCCCTGCGGTGATCGTTGGGATTCCCATCTCCACCCCGACGTTGCCGTCGGTAGAGCCGGAAGGCACCGCCCTTACGGTCCGGTCGGGATACTTATCTCTCAGTAGATACTGGAGCACGTCGACGCCGGTCTGCACGATGGGATGCTTGCGTCTTTCGGCCAGCTGTTCCTCGGTCCCGCCGGCGGGGTTGGCGAGTTCTATCTCCTTGACCAGCGTTACCTTCTCTTCCGCCGCGGCCGCCTGGGCGGCTGCATCTATTTTAGCTTCAAGCTCGGCGAGCAGCGCCGGGTCGGGCGTGCGCAGGTCAACCGTGAAGTACGATTCCTGAGAGATGGCGTTGAAGACCTTGCCGCCGCCGATCATGCCGACATTGTATATGGCCATCGTCTTCGAGCCCGGCTCGGGAAGCGGGATATCGTAGACCTTCAGAATCGCGCGCGCCACGGCCCGGCTTGGGTTCGATCTGCCGCGGCTCGAAAGGGTGTGCGCGCCCTCGCCCTTGTAAACGTATCGGATCCAGCGTATGCCAAGGGCGCCGTATGAGACGCTGCCCAGCCCGCCGTCGAGAGCGACGAGCATAGCCACGCGGTCGCGGTTGCTTTCGAGATAGTGGCGCATGCCGTGCAGCCCAAGCTCCTCCTGGACCGTCCCGACAAAAATGAGATCGCGCTTGAACTTCAGGCCCGACCTCTTTATCGCCCTTATCGCCTGGAGCAGGTTGGCGCAGCTCGCGCTGTTATCGAAGATGCCCGGACCGTGCAGCTTATCTCCTTCGCGCCGCACCTTGAGCGGAGTATCCATCGGGTGGACCGTATCCATGTGAGCCGCGAACACCACGGCCGGCTCGTTCGCCGTCCCTTTCAGGACTCCGATTACGTTTCCGATTTCATCCAACCGTACCTGATCGAGCCCCGCCTCCCGCATCTGCTGCGCGAGGTAAGCGGCCCGCTTCTCCTCGTGCCTGGACTTGGCCGGGATCTCGGAGATGTAGATCCATTCGGCAAGCTGCTTCTCCTGGTTCTCTTCGATATACTTCAGCGCCGATGCCACCCGCTCGTTTTTTATCACCTCCTCGGTGAACCAGGAGGTCTGGGCCGAACTCGAACCAGAGAGAAAGGCAGATGCAAGTAAGCAAACCAACGCTACGACCAGTCTGGCAGGCCTGTTCATCGTGTTTCTCCCCATAAAATGTTTGCCGGCGCATTCCGGGCCGGCTCGATGGCGCGGCCCGCAAGCGGGAACCAAAAGGGAGGTTTTTCCATAGCTGCGATTATCTGAAGCTGAGCGAGCTGAAATCCTTGCCGCCCACCATTACGAATCTCGGTTCGGCCATGTCTGCTATATTTTGATCGGGCTTGCCGGCAATGGCAATGATATCGGCGAACCTGCCTTTCTGTATTGTTCCGACCTCATCGTCGATGCCGAGGACCCTGGCCGCAACGCCCGTGGCCGCAGCTATCGCTTCGAGCGGGGTGAACCCGGCATCAACCAGATTTGACATTTCGAGCGCCATGAGCCCGTGCATGCTATCGGTGCCGACCGCGACCATTACGCCCTTGTCCCTGGCCATCTTCAACTGTTTCCAGCGCCCCCTGACGAAATCGTCGCGGCGCGGGTTCGAGCGCCGCTCGCTTATTATTACCTCGCGGCAGCGCTCTATCCACTCCTTGATGTTCCTGGCCCTGGTATCGAGGAATTTCCACTCGTCATCGAAGAGCGTCTGGTAGCCGATGGTATAGGTATTGACGAACCCCGCGTTTTTCTTAAGGAAGAGGTCGATCAACTCCTCGGTGAGGTTGCCGCCGTGCTGAATCGAATCGACCCCCGCCTCGAGCGCGAGGCGGATCGACTCGCCGTTGGCATGGGCGGTTGCTTTGATACCAAGCCGGTGCAGCTCGTCAACCACTGCCTCGATCTCTTCTCTCGTGAAGTTGGACTGTCCCGGCGCGTACATCCGGCCGCTGTTCGGGCCGACGCGGGCGCGGTCCGTGACCGTAAGCTTCATGTGGTGTGCGCCGGCCTCGTAGTTCTGCCTGACGAACTCCTTCATAGCCCAGGGGCCGTTCAGCTTGCGATATTCGGCCGGGCCATGCCCGGCGGTCGTGGTGATAAAGTTGCCGCTCGGGTAGATGCGCGGCCCAGGGATGATTTCGTCATCGACCGCCTGTTTGGTATAGATATCGTTGTAATGCACCTCTCCCACGACGTAGAGGGTGGTCACGCCTGACAGAAGCTGTGCCCGGATGTTTCGCACTATGCGGGCCATCTGCGACGCATCGGGCTGTTCCATTCCCGCGAGCTGCCCCTCGATGCCGCGGGTATCCGGGCGGATCGAAAGATGTGCGTGTCCGTCGATCAACCCGGGCATGACCGTATACTGACTCAAGTCGATCACTCTGGCGCCGGATGGTATTTGGACGCGCGTTGCCGGGCCGACGTTTTCGATCCTGTCGCCGACCACGATGACAACAGCGTTCTCGATGGCCGGCGCTCCCGTGCCATCGATCAACCGCCCGGCCCTGATAGCAACCGGCGCCTGCGCCAGGCACTCCGATCCGTTTGCAAACAACCCCACCAGCAAAAGCGGAAAAAGACTTGCGATTTTCTTCATCGCTACCTCTCCATTGAAAGGGAGTAAACCGATGACCGGCTACTTTGAAATGTAGGATCAGAGCTTGCCCTGTCCAAAAGGGGCGCAGCAAGCAGCGCCCCTACAGCCTGGAATTCCTCTGCAGCGATACCCGCTCGACCTCGGCCAGGACGCGCAGCGTGTTTTCGCCGAGGATTTTTCGGATATCCGACTCGCTGTACCCCTTGCGCAGCAGCGCTTCGGTGATTTTAGGTAAGTGCGTTACATCCTCCATACCTTCGGGCATGGAGCCGCCGTCGAAATCCGAGCCGAGTCCCACGTGGTCAGTTCCAACCAGCTTGACGGCGTGGTCGATGTGATCGACGATCCTTTTCCAGCTTGCTTTAGGGCGCGGCCCGAACTCCTGGGTAAGCTGGTCCCAAATCTTTTCCCGGCTCTGCTCTCCGCTAAACTGCCCGGTCAAGGCGCGCAGCCTGGGCCAGACTTTAACGTAATACGCGGCCAGCTCCCGGTCGGTGAAACCGTCGAGGAAATTGATCTGAATCACGCCGCCTCTAGCCGCGAGCGCCTTGATCATCTCATCCGTCATGTTGCGGGGATGTTCGGCCAGGGCGCGGCACGACGAATGGGAGGCGATCATCGGAGCGCGGCTGACTTCGATTACATCCCAGAAGGTCTTATCCGAGACGTGCGAAATGTCCACGATCACGCCAAGCCGGTTCAGCTCGCGGACCACCGCCTTGCCGAAATCGGTCAGCCCGTTGTGCTTCGGTTCATCGCCCGAAGAGTCGGCCCAATCGGTGTTAACGCCATGGGTAAGCGTCAGGTAGCACACGCCGAGTTCAGCGTACATGCGCAGGACCGGGAGGCTGTTGTTGATCATATGTCCCCCCTCCATCCCCATCAGGGCGGCGATCTTCCCTTGCTGATGGGCGCGGCGCACCTGATCGGCTCTGGTACAAAGGGTGACCGCCTCGGGCAGGTCTTTCGTCAGCTTGTGTACCGCGGCAATCCGTTCGATCGAGTCGAAAACCGCCTTGGGCCCGGTAACCGTGCCTGGCATATAGATCGAGAAGAAGAGCGCGTCGAGCCCGCCTTTCTTGATGCGCGGCAGGTCGATATGCCCCTCGCTGTGCTCCTCGGTGAATCTCCAATCGGGCCTTTGAAGCTTGGGAGTAACGTCCACGTGGGTGTCCAGGACGAGTGAGGTGAAATGAATTTGACGCGCCCGCCTTGCTATCGCATCTTCCACCTCAGCCAGGAAGAGCGGACCGCTGATTGGAAGGAAAAGGCCGGCGACAACCAGGGTGAATATTATCCTTCTCATAGGCTTCTGTATATTGTAGCGGCGGCCTTCAGGCCGCCGCTACATTGCCATGCGGTGGTACAGGCCGGCATGCCGTCGTGCACATGGCTAGTCCATATTTCTATCGGAAAGACCTTCAGCGCCATCGACCTTTCCTTGCGATTTAAGCGCGTGGACCGGCAGCTTGAAAAAGCGCTCGTGGGTGTACCTGTTCCAGATGCCCGCCCGCACCAGGATGGGAAAGAGGGGCGCGTCTATTTTCTGCTTGATGAAGCGGTCCTCGTAGCTATCGTCGCCGGGCTGATAGCGCGAGAGCGTGGGCATGAAAATAGCCAGCATCAGAAAATAAGACGCCGGCGCGAGATAGGCATGGGGTATATTCCATCCCGCGCGTCGAAACGCCTCGATGAGGCAGAGGCCTACCAGGTGCAGGGTGAGGCCGGCAAGCATCCCCCTGACGTTGAGCCCGATACGGAGCTTAAAAATCAGCACCAGCAAATTCAGCGCGGTTAGAAACAGCACATCCAGCAGATGCAACCGCCACACGGCAGCCTTGTAGAGGGCGACAATCGGCTTCGGCTGCCCAACCGCATGGGAGACCAGCCATATGGCTGTAATCAGAAACGTAACGAGCATTACGATTGCCGCTGAAAGCCGAAGCGAAGGGTAAGGCTTGAGGATAAGCCCGGATAGCCACACCACCATCAGGAAGATGAAGACTTCGGTAGCCAAACCTGCAGACCAATAGACGAAGGCATACTCTTGCGAGGTGTAGCCGAAATGGGCCAGCGTCATCCAGCGGACGGCATCGAGGGCTATAAACTGGATGAGGAAAAAATAGAAGAAAAGATAACGGCCAAGGTGACCTCGCCAGGCAGCTACCAGGATAATATAGAGCGGGCACAAAAAGCCCAGCGCTGCCATCACCTGGTAAGTTGCGCTCATAGTGCTCCCACCCCAGAATAGTCCCCCCCATTAGTCCCCAAGGGGAGCTTGAGCGCAAATTATAGCCTTAAGCGGGCGGCGCAGTCAATTTTTATGTGGTCAGCACGCTTTACAGCTTAGTCGCCGTCAGGAGGGCAAGGGGCGCTGCTGCTTACGCACGCAGTCGTCGGCTGAACAAACGAATCGATATTGACGATGCCCAGCCCCAGCACCACTCCGACAATGATCGACAGTACAAGATACTTGAACGAAAAATTCTTCTTTACCTGTTTCATAGACACCCCCATATGCAGTTTAGATAATCACTTAGGAATCGTTCGTAGTGAGGGCTTTAGCCCTTTACAACGCGCTGAAGCGCGCACTACAAACGGTTGGAACATTTTAGGATAAACTCCTACAACATCAGGTCAGGTTTCGAGGGCCTGTTTTTGCGCTTTTTCGTATCCCGAGCTTTCTGATTCTCCCTTTCGATTTCCAGGCTTTTCAGAAAGGCGCTGACCGACTCCAGGGACTGGTCAGAAAGAGTACGGAAATCGGCGTAACAGCTTTCGATCTTATCCCACCGGTTCTGGAGCTCACGCGGGTGGCCCTCTATTGCCTTCACGTTTTGTTTCAGGAGATCGACGACCAGTCTCACCCCCCTGCTTTCCACGTAAAGCCGCAGCCTGAAACGAAGTTCAGACGATAGCACAAGCTTATGAAGGGTCCGATGCAAATAGGCCAGCCTGGCAAGATGAGGAAGCCGAAAAGAGGCCGAAGCCGGAGGGGGAGGCGGTACTAGGGTCGAGACGATATTCACATGCAGCGAGACGGCATCGAGGACTTCGATAATGTTTTCGGCAAATCTTTGCATCGAGTCGCAGCCTCTGCCGATAAGACGAGCAGCTTCGTCAAGGTCTCCCAGCTCTCGCATCCTGCGCGCCTCCTCCAGCGAGACCTCTATCAACTGACATCTGGCCTGGAAATGCGCCCCAGCCGCCTGATACCAGGACAAAGTATTCGGGTCTAAGAGCGCTTCCCACCTGGCGTCGATCTCCTTTTCGCTGCGGCCGCCCAAAAGCACCGCTATAGCAAGGCCCGCGGCGCAAATTAGAAAAATGACGAGCAAGAGTAGGTCCATTGTGTCCCTGCCGAAAGTCCATGAGCCTACCCGACCACACCCTCAACCACCCTATCATACGCCAAACGGATGTTCAAATGCAAGAGTTAACGCTTAAAGAATTTTCGTTGAGAAAGGTTTGGCAGAAAAGGCGGGTCCGGCTTCCGCTCGGTTGCCGCGCCGCCCGCAGGCCCCGTATTTGCCTTGACTTGCCGGTATGGCTGGGATAGCATGGAATTGCTGCGATTTCTCACAATCGATCAGGAGCCCCAGGCGGCGGAACGGCGAGGTAAGCGATGAAGACGTATCTGGAAGGTCCCCGAATCATAACCGAGCTGCCCGGCCCGAAGGCGCGGCAACTTTTAGCGCGCGACCAGGCCTGCATTTCGCCATCCTATACCCGCGCTTATCCCCTGGTCGTCGATAGAGGATATGGCGCTATTGTCGAAGATGTGGACGGCAACCGCTTTCTCGATTTCAACGCGGGCATCGCGGTGTGCGCTACCGGGCACTGCCACCCCGAGGTGGTCGAAGCGATCAAGCGGCAGTCGGAACGGCTTATCCATATATCGGGCACAGATTTCTATTACGCCCCGATGATCGAGCTGGCCGAAGAGCTTTGCCGGATCGCCCCCGGCGATTTTGCCAAAAAAGTCTATTTCGGAAATTCAGGAGCCGAGGCGATAGAAGCCGCGCTGAAGCTGGCCCGCCACAGCACGGGCCGTGATAAGTTCATTGCTTTTTACAACAGCTTCCACGGCAGGACGCTCGGGGCCCTCTCCCTGACCGCGAGCAAGGCGGTGCAGCGGCGCGGCTTCTCGCCGCTCATGCCGGGCGTCTTTCATATTCCCTACGCCAACTGCTACCGTTGCGTCTATCGGCTCGAGCATCCGGCCTGCGAGACATATTGCGTCGCCGAGATCCTGCCCAATTTGCTTTTCAGGACCGCGGTCCCGCCCGAGGAGGTGGCGGCAATCGTGGTCGAGCCGGTCCAGGGAGAGGGGGGGTATGTCGTGCCGCCGCGCAGCTTCCTGGAGGAGCTGCGGCGCATCGCCGACAGATACGGGATTCTGATCATCGCCGACGAGGTGCAGTGCGGCATGGGCCGTACTGGTAAGATGTGGGCCTCCGAGCACTTCGATTTCGTGCCGGATATCATAGCGGTCGCCAAGGGGATAGCATCGGGCCTGCCGCTCGGCGCGGTCATCGCGCGCGCTGAGCTGATGAAATGGGGCCACGGCGCCCACGCCTCGACTTTTGGCGGGAACCCGGTCTCATGTGCGGCGGCGCTCGCTACTATCCGATTGCTCGAGGAGCAGTATATCGACAACTGCGCGGCAGTAGGCAGTTATCTGCGGGAGCGTCTGGGGCGCCTGAAAGATAAGTACCATGTGATCGGAGACGTGCGCGGCCTCGGGTTGATGATCGGCATCGAGATCGTCGCCGGACCGCTAAGCCGCAGGCCCGATCCCCAACTGCGCGACCGCATCGTCCAGGAGTGTTTTAAACTCGGGCTGCTCATCCTCGGCTGCGGCGAGTCGGCGCTCAGGCTTTCACCTCCGCTGGTCATAAGCCGGGAGCAGGCCGATATCGCCGTTGAGACCCTCGATGAGGTGTTTGCCGCCGTTTCCTCCGGGGCCGCCGCCGGCGGCGAAAAGGGAAGTTAGACATTGGCGCGCCACCTCGAACTCGGCAGAAAAGGAGAACGGCTGGCTTACAAGTTCCTGGTCGGACTGGGCTACGATATCCTGGCACGCAACTACCGGGCCGCGCGGGGCGAAATCGACCTGATCGCCTACGACGGCCAAACATTAGTCTTTGTGGAAGTGAAGACCAGAAGTACGGTAAAATTCGGCCTTCCGATAGAGGCGGTGGACGCGGCCAAGCAATGGCAGATCAAGCGAGCGGCCGCCGAGTTCAGAAGGAAATTCGAAATGATGGACCGGACCTATCGCTTCGACGTCGTGACGGTCATGGTCGCGAAACAGCCGGAAATACGCCTCTTTAAAAATGCTTTTTAGCATAAATGTGTAACCGCGACGAGCACGGTATGACCGAACTGCTCTTCCATCTCGATAGCTACGTAAGGGAATTTGAAGCCGAGGTCGTTTCGATAGACGGGAGCATGGTCGCGCTCGACCGGACGGCATTCTACCCCACGGGCGGGGGACAGCCCTGCGATTTCGGCTGGCTGCGCTGGGCGGATGGCCAGGCGCGCGTGGTCGAGGTGAGGAGGCGCGGCGACCTCGTGCTCCATACCGTCGAAGGAGAGTTGCCGCCGGTTGGGGCTCGCGTGTGCGGAACAATCGATTGGGAACGCCGCTATCTCCTGATGCGCACCCACACCGCGCTGCATATCCTGTGCGGCGTGATATGGCGCGATTACGGCGCGCAGGTCACGGGGAGCAATATGGAGCCGGGGCGCGCCAGAATGGACTTCGAGCTGGAGGGGATGAGCGCCGATTTCGCGGCCGAGATCGAGCAGAGCGTGAACCGTGAAGTCGAAGCGGGGCGCGAGGTCCGTACTTACCTCCTGCCCCGCGAGGAAGCTTTCAAGATCCCTGACCTGATCCGGACCAAGGTTAATCTCCTGCCGCCGGATATAAGCGAGGTGAGGGTTGTAGAGATCGTAGGACTCGATCTCCAGGCGGACGGCGGCACCCATGTTGCCAACACGCGCGAAGTCGGCCGGATCAAAGTGCTCGGCCACGAAAGCAAAGGGAAAATAAACAAGAGGCTGCGCATCGGCCTGGAAAATTCTGCTGCGAATTAGCTATGAGAAAATCAGGGAGAAGTTCAGGTTCGGTGCTCAGCGCCGGCCGGGGCGGGTTGATTTCGCTTGTTCTAACCGGCACGTTGCTGCTTCTGCCCGGTCTGGTTGCGGCTGCCCGGGAAGAGGCCGATGAGACGACGCTCTACGTGACGCTCGGCGAATCGGACCAGCTGGCGCTGGTCGACCCCTGGAACTTTAAAGTAAAGCGGACGATCAAGATCGACCCGCGCCCGCACGGGCTCAACGCATCGCCGGACGGCGAGAAAATCTACCTGACGAGCGAGGTCACGGGAAATCTTCAGGTGATCGACGCTGCGAAGGGTGAGATCCTCGGGAACATTCACGTCGGGCACGACCCCAACCAGCTTGCGGTAACTCCCGACGGCAAGCTGGCATTTGTGCCGCTGCGCGGGGAGGCGGCGGTCGCGGTGGTGGAGCTTGAGCCGGAACTGAAGCTGGTCAGGAGGCTTTCAGTGCCCGAAATGCCACATAATATTTATACCTCGGCCGACGGGCGCCGGGCCTATGTCGGATGTATAAGGGGCAGCGCTATCGTGGTTATCGATACCGCCGCGCGCGAGGTTGCCGCTACGATTCAAATGCCCGGCGGGGTGCGGCCCATGGCCCTCAAGCGCGACGGCTCGCTCATCTACGTCGCGCTCTCCAGACTTCACGGTTTCGCCGTATTCGATCCCCTGGCGCGCAGAATCATTAATCAGGTCGAACTTCCGCGTCTGCCGGAGGGTACTCCGAGGCCTTTCCTGGATACCTACACTCACGGCCTGGCCCTTAGCGCCGATGAGAAGGAGCTTTGGGTGACAAGCTGTGCAGGCGATGCCATCTATGCGTTCTCGCTGCCCGATTACCGGCAGAAGGCGCGAATCCATGTCGGGCATTTTCCTCACTGGTTTGCACTGCGGCCGGATGGCAAGGTGCTGTTCCTGAGCAACTGGCTGTCGGATGCCGTTTCGGCGATCGACGTTGTCGGCAAAAAAGTCCTGGCGAATGTCGAGTTTGCCCGCGGCACCGGGCCGAAGCGGATTCTCGTCGCATCGCGCCGCCGGTCAAAAAGAAGCCAGGAGTCAGAATAGTCCTCATAGACTATCTCACGACTCGCGCTTCGTGTTTTACTAAAGACTTACTGCGGTAAAATTATGCTATTATATTCGACCATGCCGGAGATCTCTATCGTCATCCCGGTCTACAACGAGCGTGAGAGCCTTCCCTTGTTGCACAGTGCCCTCAGGGCGGCCCTCGATGGCCTGGGCCGGAGCTTCGAAATAATATACGTGGACGATGGCAGCAGCGACGGGAGCTTCGAGGCGCTGGCGGAACTGGCCGGAGGAGAGCGCGAGGTCAAGGTAATCAGGTTTGCCAGGAACTTCGGTCAGACCGCCGCGATGGCGGCCGGCTTCAAGCATGCGCGCGGCAAGATCATTATCCCCATCGATGCCGACCTGCAAAACGACCCGGCAGATATACCACTGCTGCTGGCCGAGCTGGAGAAGGGATACGATGTGGTCAGTTGCTGGCGCCGCAACCGGCAGGACCCGTTGCTCACGCGCAAGATCCCATCGCTCCTGGCAAATCGGCTCATCTCGCTGGTCTCGGGCGTTAAGCTGCACGACTACGGCTGTACCCTCAAGGCCTATCGCCGCGAAGTGCTGGAAGGGATAACGCTCTACGGCGAAATGCATCGTTTCATTCCCATTTACGCCGCGTGGGCCGGAGCCAGGGTGAGCGAGATTCCGGTCAGGCATCACCCGCGCCGCTACGGCCGCTCCAACTACAACCTCACGCGCACCTTCAAGGTCCTGATGGACCTGATTACCGTGAAGTTCCTGACCAGCTTTTCCACCAAACCGATGTACTTCTTCGGCGGCGCCGGCAGCCTGCTGTGCGCCGCGGGAACTCTGGTCGCAGGAGCGGTCCTGATCGAGAAATACCTGTATGAGGTAAAAGCGCACCGCAACCCGCTCCTGCTCCTGGCGGTATTCCTGTTCATGATGGGCATCCAGTTCATTCTCATGGGCGTTGTCGCCGAGCTGATCATAAGGACTTATTATGCGGCGCAGAAGCGCGAGCCATATGTGATCAAATGTATAGTAAACGACGAGAGTGAAAGCCTGCCGCAACCGGGCGAAGGGGCTAAGATCTCGATGGGAAGCGGGATTGACAACTAAGGCATGCTATATTAACTTAATATTCGCTAAGGCTTACGGGTTTGGAGAACTTGGATTATGAAGTCTGCCGACAACAAGCTCAAGCAGGTGATGGCTGCTGCCGAAAAGGTGGGCAGTCGCTACCTGCTTTGCAACCTGCTGGCCAGGCGCACGCGCCATCTGATGGCGGTCTCGCGGGATAATCCCGACGCCGCGCCGGCACTGCGTAAGAAGAATCCTATTATGGTAGCGCTGGAAGAAATGGCGACCCAACCTGTAAAGATCGTTCAGATAGCGGGCGAGGGCGGAGAGGGAACGGCCGCCGCCTGATGACCTGTCCTAGTCGCTCGAGCTTTGCCCTGGCCCGCCGGGTGCAGACCCTATGCTCGAGGCGATCAAAAGGTTATTCTCTGGCAACCATCCACGGAGTCATGCTTTAAACATCCTCAGGCAAAACTATCTGGAGGAAGCTAGGCTGGCGAAACAGTTCCGCCAGCACGCCCAAAAGCTGCGCTATAAAATTTATCGCGATAAGCTTTTAGCTTTGGCCGATGAGGCCGAAGCCCACGCCCGAATCCTGGCGGAGAAGATCAAGAGCATGGGCGGAGAAGTGCCAGCCATCGAGCCACCCGTTAAAGATGGCGCGAACGATTGGGAGCGGATACGCTGCGACTTCGAGGATGAAAAGGAGCTGGCCGAAAAATACCTGCACGATGCCTACGAGCTGGACGATTATGACCCCGAGGCCGCGGCGCTGTTGCTCAGCATCAGGAACGATGAGAAAAGGCATCGCGACCTGCTTTCGGACCTCCTGATGCGCGTCGATCGCTACGCGATATGATCCTTTGCCGCGGAGCCTCTCTGTTCTCTGCGGCAAATTTACTCTTCCCGCCGCAAGAGTTCCTTGAAAATAGAGAGCAGGCCGCCGGTTCGCCGGCGCGCGCGCTCGACCGCGCTCGGACAGGCCGCGGCCAGGGCGCTTCTGATCGAAGCAGGCGCCGGGCGCGGCGCATTATGGTAATGGTATTCCAGCTCCTTGATCGAGGCGAAGCGGTCCAGGCAATAGAGACACGCGGCGATGTGGGCTTCGATCGGCTCCTTTTCCTTCCAGGTGATGTGTCCGTCGATGATGTTGCGCAGAGTAGTTAAAGAGGCGCATTCTTCCTTTTCCAACCCCTCCAGCTTAGCGGCGATGGCGAACCAGACCTCGACCTGGAAAACCCGAGAGGGTTCGAGGCCGAGCAGCCGGGCCAGTTCGCCGCGCCCCCGCTCGACCGATGCCGCCGCCGTGCGCGGCGAGATCTTGAGCATCTGATCTATGATTTGGTCTTCGTAGCCCTTGAGTTTCAGATCGAATACCTCCTGATGAAAGAGCGGCATGCGCGCGAAAACGGCCGCGATCGAATCGGCGGAAACCGCGGGGAGCCGCGCCGCCCGCGCGCCGGCCCCCATGCGCTGGAAGATGATCCTCCTCAGGTAAAACAGGAATTCCCGCTCGTGCGTCCCTTCGAATCCGCGCAGCAGCGCGGCGTTATCGGCGGCGAGGGCGCCGAAGATATCGGCCATCAGGTGCGCTTCGTTCCGCGCCTGATTCTTGAAATAATGCTTGAGCAGGGCGAGGACGAAAGGCCCATAGCTATCGACAAAGAAGGGCCAGGCCTCGCTATCGCCGGCAATGCAGGCCTTGAGCATTCTGTGGAAGAGAAAGATGGCCATCTTACCTTTTGGGTATAACAGAGGCTGCAGAGAGCAAGGAGAATCAGGATAGAAATTAGCTCGGTGCTCTCTGCCAATTTGTTGCTAAAGGTCAGAATCCTACCAAATCGGCCGGGAAATTTCACCTCGCCTGTTTTTTTAACAGAAAGGCGCAGAGCGCGCGGCGGGAAATTTTCCCCGCGCGCTCTGCGGCCAGATATGGCGCTAGAAGCTTATGCGGAGCGCGAACTGGATATTGCGCGGTATCCCCTGGGCGAAGCTTCCCGAACCGATGCCGCGTCGTTGGCGGAAGGCCCCGCCGTTCACGCTCGTCGGTCCGCCGTCGAGTTCGCCGGAAAAGGTCTCGTAGTTAGCGACGTTGAACAGGTTAAAGATCTCGACCATCGGCTCTACGGTTACACGTTCGTCCCAGAGGGTGAATTTTTTCGAGAGCCGGATGTCGGTTGTAATGAAGGAATCGTTCATGGGATTGTTTTCGGGCGCGAGCGCAAGCTCGGGGACTACGGCGCCGAGCGCCTTGAGCTGGGCCTCGGTAAAGAGCCCGGCGCGCACCAGGGCCTGGCCAGCCGGGGTCAGCCGCCCGGCCAGGCTGGAGTTATGCTGCCGGATCAGCTTGTTCAGCTCCTTGATGCTCCCCACGGAGCGCCCGAAGGAGCCGCGGTTGGTGCCGATCAAGAACTGCCCGGTTCGGCCGTCCCCCTCCAGATCGATGGTGAAGATATCGTTGGCCCCGCCGAAGACTGCCGGCAGGGTCACCGAGATGGGGAAAGCCGTAGCCAAGTGCCAGATGCTGCTGAGCTGAAAGCCGCGCGGCAGGTCGAGCACTGCGCCGATCCTGAGCTGGTGCGTCCTGTCGCCCGAGGCCACGGCATTGGTTAGGATGCTCCCCGCGCCGGCCGGGCCGAAGGCCGCCAGGATATCGTCGTTGTTCACAGCCGTGTTGATGAAGTCGATATCGCCTCCCGTTGCCTTATAGCGGGAAAGGGTATAAGAGGTTATAAGATTGAGGTTCCTGATAAAGGGGCCGAAGCTGCCGACCTTCCCCTCCAGCTTCACCTGCAGGGCATTGTATTTCGATCGGCCTGAGGTCTGCATCTCGAAGATGTTGCCGAAGCCAGGGAAAAGCCCCGGAAATGCTCCGGTCAGTCCGAAGGTGCGGATGGTGGCGCCGCGCGCTATGGCCTCGTCGATGCTGCTGGCGCCGAGGCGGCGCAGGGTGCTGGCAATTCGGCTGTGCGCGATGTTGACGTCAAGCGTGTCAGCGGCAAAGCGCCGGTTGACGTTGCGCCTGATATAGAAATGTAACCCGCGCGTGTGAACATAATCGACCGAAAGCACGAGGCCCGGCTTAAACTCGCGCTGCACGCCTACGTTGTAATGCAGGCTGTAGGGCTGCGAGTAGCGGTCCGTGAAAAATCCGACCGAGAAGCGATTGGTAAGGAACTGCGGGTCGCCATTCGGATCGAACGTTACATTGGACCAAGCTGCCTGCAGGGCATCGTGTAGAGCGCGCAGAGTGTTTATTACGTTCTTGAGCGGCTGGCCCGCCAGCGACGAGTAGTCGCCGTTGGGGAAGCCTCCGATGTCTATCGGCCTGCCGTCGGGTCCGACAAACGGGGTGAAAAGGTCGAAGTCGATTTCGCCGATGCCCGCCGGGATCAGGTCGTTGCGCTCGAAAAGAGTGTTGTTCAGGATGTTGGTGTCATAGTAGACGCCAAAGCCGGCGCGAATCACCGTCCTGCCGCCGCCGAACGGGTCCCAGGCCGCGCCAACGATCGGTCCGAAATTGTTGTTGTCCGAGCGCACCCGGAGCCCCGCCGGGCCGAGGAAACGGTCGAGCCCGGCCTTGCGCCTCTGGTTATTAATGAACTCGTCGTCATTTACCTGGCCCGTCTCGATGTCATATCGAACGCCGAAATTCAGGGTGAAATTTTTGTTCCCGCCGTAGGGCCGCCGCCAGGTGTCGCCTAGATACCAGGCGAAGCGGAAGTTGTTCTTGCCGCCGAACGTCCGCCCGTTGTTAGAGATCTCGGAGAAAAAGCCGAGGCCATTGGCGATGATCGCATCTGAGAGCGGATACTCAAGCGGATCGAAGGGATTCCCGCCGCGCGCGATGATCCGCTGCCTGGTCTCATCGCTGAACTCGCCGATCACAAACGGTGCGACGCCGAAGAAAGCAGCGAAGACGTTCATCCTGATCTGGTTAAATTCCACCCCGCCGCGAATCGTGTGGTTGCCGAAAACATAGCTCACGTCGCCTTTCCATTGATCGCTGGTCTGAAGAGTGCGCTGCGGCGCCAGCAGGTCAGGGCCGATCTCCAGGTCGCCCACCGAAAGGAGGAGCGGCCCGCCCGATGCGGCGCGGAAAAATCGGAGCCCGGGCACCTCGACGGTATCGATGTGGTTCTCGAAATCGGTGTGGCCGTAGCGAGCCGAATAGGCGAAGCGCGCCGTGCCCCCGTCTATCCCCAGCGCTGTGGCGTTGGTTATGTTCTGGTTGCTGAAGGGGGACTGGTTGCTCCCGCCGATATCGGCCACCCCCTTGTTCCAGTTGTGAGAAAAACGAGCGAAGAATCGAGAACTCGAAGTGATGTTCCAGTCGATTCTGGAAAGAAACATCCTGTCATCGAACGGGGCCAGCGCCGGGCCGGTGAACTGCGGGAAATCGAAGCTGTTGAGAAGCCTGGTGTCATCCTGATTGGTCCGCTCGTAATTGGCGAACCAGAAAACCTTGTCCTTAACCAGCGGCCCGCCAGCGTCGAATCCGATCTGCTCGCGATCGAATTCGGGGCTCGGATTGTTCGGATCGCGGGTGGTGCCGGGGAAGGCGGCCACCTCTTCGTCGCGGAAGAAGAAGAAGCCCGACCCGTGAAAATCATTGGTCCCGCTCTTGGTGAGCACATTAACCGCGCCGGAAGAGGTCAGGCTGGTGGCGGGGTCAAAGCTCGAGCGCGAGATCTGAAACTCCTGAATAGCGTTGAGCGAGATGTTTTGCGTCGTCGTCCCCACAACCTCGTCGCTTATGTCGATCCCATCCAACTGAATCCTGGTCGTCCGCCCCGAGCGACCGCTCACCGATATTCCGGTCAAACCGTTCTTGGTCGGATCGAAACCGCCAGCATCGACAATTTGGACGCCCGGCTCGAGCTGGGCCAGGTCGAGATAGTTGCGCCCGCTGAGCGGCAGCGTATTGATATCACTTGTCTTCAGTACCCCCTCTATGCTTTGAGTGGTCAGGTTAACCTGAACGGGAGCAGCCTCCACGGTTACCACTTCCGCTATCTCACCAAGCTCGAGCGCCAAATCGCCGTTGGCAGTTGAACCAACTGCTACGGTCACACGCTTGACCGCCGTCTTGAAACCCGACAACTCCACCTTGATATCATACTGCCCGGGCGGCAAGAAGCGGATGCTGTAGACGCCGCTCGGGCTCGTGATGGATTTAAAGGTTCGGCCGGTAGCTAGCTGGGTCGCAGTAACTTGAGCGCCGGCAACCGCCAGCCCCGCCGGGTCGGTGATCACCCCCTCAATGCTTCCGGTCGATTCCTGTGCCCGAAGCGAGGCGGCGGCTAAAAAGACTAAGCAAAAACAGAATGTGCTGCGGATTACTCCGCGTATGTGCATGCCCATATATCCTCCATCGACAATGTCTCGTAGGCTTCCCCGCGACAGGCTTAGTGCCCGACCAGCAGATGATATGCAATCGGCATGCCACCGGACGCTGATCGCGGGACAACGAGATTTGTCATTTATTTACATGCACTTAGCCGCCACATCTCGCGGCTAAAATTTGTGTGCCCCGCGCTGCATGTACAAAAAATTGAATGGTTGATCCAAATTTTTGAAGTCAGGCGGTGTGGGCGTTGAAGGGAAGCGTAGCTCATATTCATGGACCAGAACAAAAAGCTTTGGTTCGGCTCGACTAAGGAGCCGGCCTTCTCGAGCAGAGAAGGTCCATCGACTTCTAATTGCCGCGCCAATAAAACTCGTGCCGTGTGGAGAGCTATGAAAAGCGACGGCAGCGCATTTCTGATGAAAGATGGGCTACTTGTTTTCCGCCAGCTTGCGGTAGTATTCGTAGACCAGATGCTTGTAGCCAGCCGGCACTGCGGCCTCATCGACCTGATGCAATTTGCTCTGGGCCGCAGCGCGGCTCAGCCGCTCGCTCAACGCCAGCTCGAGCTGTTCGAGCGGTTCGATCACCGAGTTGCGCAGCAGCTTGATAAAATCGCGAGAGCCGACCTTATTCTCGAGGCGGCGCAAGGCGCCGAGGATCTGCTCGATCTGATTTTCCAAGTCCTGACCGCGCAGCAACCGCGCCAGGTCAGCCGCTTCGCGGCGGCGCTCTTGGAGTTCGCGCCCGAGCTGGCGCGCCATCTCCTCGGTAAGCTCGGGCCGGCCGCTGTTCGGGCTAAGGCCGCGCGCATCGCGCGCCGTCAGCTCTCCCTGGCCTGGCTGTCCGGAGGCAGGCTGTTCCCCGCGAGCCTGACGGCCCTGGCCTTGCCGCTCGGCCATCGACTCCAGCGCCTCGGCAAGATCGCGCGCCTGGCTTAGCGCTTCGGCTAGGTTTTCTTGTTGCGAGCCGCGCAGGCTCCTCTCGGCCTCTTTTAAGCTCTTGTGGGCACGTTCCAGGCTGCGACGCGCCTCGGACTCGAGCCGCGCGGCGTTCTGATAATCGCCCGAGGAGAGAAACCGGTCCGCCATCGTCATTTTTTCTGATGGTCGCTGTCGGCCAAGCTCGCCGGCCGCTTCCTGCACCTTGCGCTGCGCCGCCTGCTGGCGGCTATCGCCGCGGCGCGCAAGTTGCGGCAGCTCCTGTTCGAGCTGTCGGGCCGCCTCGGCCATCTGCTCTTTTCGCTCCTGTAACTCTCCTAGTTTCTCGGGCGAGGGGGTCTGGCCGGCGCGCAATTTTTCCACGCCCGCCTCGATCTTTCTTTGCTCTTCGACCATACGCCCGAGCCGCTGGGCCATCTCTTTCAGGCTTTCGGCCCAGCGGTCCCGCTCGAGCCCGCTGAGCCTCCGTTCCGCCTCGCGCAGTTTCTCCAGGGCGCGCGCCGCGCTCGCCCCGCTCCCCTGCTGTTGTCGCATCTCTTCGATCGAGCGGCGCATTTCTTGCAGCGCGCGATTCAACTGGCGATTGACTTCAGAGAGCTTATTGTCGGGCTCGTCGCGCGCCAGCCTTTCCAGCTGGCGTTCGAGCTTTTCAAGCTCACGGGCCAACTCGGCCTGCTGCTGTGCGGGCTCGGACGAAGAGGTCGAACCACCTCCGCCGCCCGACTGCCGGCGCCTCATCATGCTTTCCGCCAGCTCCTGTTGCCGGCGCGCCAGCTCGCGCAGCTTCTCCAGCGCCTCATCGATCTGCTTGTTCCGTTCGCGGGGCGCGCCGCGCAGCGTCTCATACTGGTTCTTGGTATTATCCAGCTCGAGCGCCAGCAGTTCCTCCAGATCCTGCATCATCTCGCCCGACCCCTCAGAGGAGCTGTTGTTGTATGCCAACTGCATTTCGCGGAAGAACTCTTCGGCGCGCAGCAACTGGTTAAGCGCCGCCTGTTCGGGCGGCAACGCTTTCTCCAGCTCCTGTTGCGACAGCTGTTTCTCAGCCCTGCCCATCTCGGCGGCGGCGAGCTGGAAGAACTCTGCCAGCTTCAGCATATCGCTTCCGCCCGCGACCATAGCCCGCTGCCGTATCCCGACGGCAAGCTCTTCGGCCTCCTGTTTCAATCTCCCCTCGAGCAGGGCGAGCGAGCGGACGTTTTCATCGAATTCCTTCTTGGGGAATTGCTGGCGGTCCTTGATCAGCTTCCAGGTTGCGGCTATGATCTCTTTCTGGCGCTGCGCCAGCTGCTGAATGCTGTTGCCTTCGCCCGGGTTACCCATCGCCTGCGACTGGCGGAATTCTCTATCGGTCCGATGAATTCTGATGAAGTAGATATCCGAGGCTGCGCTGTTGTGCTTGGGCCGGCGCGTGTCCTCGGCCCGCGCGTAGTAGGAGATCACATCTCCCGGCTGAAGCTTGAATTCTTCGAGAAAAAAGGTATGGGCGCCCGAAATCTTCTGCACCGGGCGGGCGCGCGCGCTGAACAGTTCGACCCTCTGCTCGGGGCCGCCGTTAATCGAGAAGCGCAGCTCGAGGACCGAAATTCCCATGTCGTCCTCTGCCCGCGCTTCGGCAAAAACCTCCTCGACGCGCGAGGCGTATCGGTCGCGCCCGGGCTTGCTTATCGAGACCAGCGGCGGCTGATCGTCGAGCGCCTCGATTTGAAACTCCTCTGATCCGGCATAGCTCTGGCCGTCGGGTGTTTTGAGCCGGATGAAATAGGAATCGTTTCTGGTAATTTCAATCGACCCGCTGATCTGGTTTCCCTCGACGGCCATCGGTTGGGCGCGCCCATCGCTGAACACGATGTCCGCCTCACGCACCGGCCGGTCGGTCTCGGCCTGTATTTCCGCTCTGGTCCCTCTCACTGCCGAAATATCTCCCTGGTCTTCGACCACGCGCGCTTCCAGGCCCGTGTAGCTGGGATAGCTGTACTTGATTCTCATCCGCCGGACGCGCGGGATATCGGTTACGCGCAGCTTGTACTGTGGCGAGCTGAGCGCACCGGCGACCACCCGGTACTCGACATTTGCCGAGATATCTCGGAACAGATAGGAGCCGCCCGCCCCGCCGTCATTCCAGCGCATATCTTCGATCTGCCAGTTCGGCTCGCCCTCTCGCCTGAAATGAATTTCGAGCTTTTCCGGCAGGAAACCTTCGGTTGAGGCCGCGATCTTCTGGCTGCCGCCGCGCGGCACCTCGGCATCTCCGGGAGAGACCACTATCCTGTAGCTCGGGAGCGGAGGCCGCACTGCGCCCATGCCGAGCAGAGCCTTTCCGCCGAATCGAACGCTCTCGGGCCCCCAGAAGAGAAGCGAGAAAAGAAGCAGCGCCGCGAGAGCCGCCAGGAGCGAAACATAGATTTCGCGCCGGCTCACCAGCTGCCGCGTATCTAAGGCCGCGCACTGCTCTAGCGCATACGCGGTGAGCTTATCGATGAACGCCGGCGAGAACCTTCCCTCCTTTTTCCCTCCCAGTTCTACCGCCGTGACCAGGCTGTGATCCAGTTCCGGGTGCTTCTCTTCGACGTAGCGGGCCACCTGAACTGCGGTTATCCGCCGCGCTAACGGTTTGACCAGCCAGAAAAAGAGCGCCAGGGCCGCTGCGGCAACTATAGCAACGCGCATGGCAAGCAGGCGCGCGGAAGAAAAACCTCCCTCGAGCCCCAGCCAGAGCGCCAGGTAAAAAGCCGCGACGCCCAGTACCAGAATCATAGCCAGCCCCCGGGCCAGGGCCCGCAGGCGCCAGAGCCGTTTTACCCTGTTAACCCAGTTAAGCAACTGATTATAGCGATTCATCTTACGTCCTCTTCAAACGCACGTTAGCCATTATAGACTCCAGCAGAAGCAAAAGTAAAGCCAGCGCCAGCAGGTAGCGCCAGAGCCTCTGCCTTCCTTCCAGCTCTTGCGGCGAAAGAAGCTCGGCCCTGGAGGATTCCAAATTATCGGAAGGGGCGGGCGGCTCAACCGCAGCGATGAGTTCGCGCGGTTCCATCGGTTTGAGGTCGGATTCGGCCGGGTCGATATTGGCCGCAAGATAAGCAACCTGCCGCTCGGAGCGCAGCTCGTAGAAACCGGGGCTCTCGAGCTGAAGCGTTTCTTCAACAATACGCAGTTCATCCCGCTCAGGCTCGCGCACAGCGGGTTGCGCCGGGCGCGCTGCCGACTTATGTCCGAGCAGGCCGATTGAAATCTCCTCGAGCGTAAGCTCCTCGCCCACGGTGCGCCAGCTCTTTGCCGGACGATAGCCGCCGGCATATTTCGCCGCCTCATGGACCAGCGGCAGATATATCGGGCTGAGCGGCAGGTCGCCCCAATCGGCCCCCGCGCTCAATGCGAATAACAGCACGGTGCCCCGGCCGGGTCGCCCCTCGATTATCGCCGGGCTTCCATCGTCGAAGCGTGCCGCAACGAACGCCGACGGCGCCGGCTCGGCAGCGAAAAAGCCTGAGAAACGCGAGCCGGCAAAGCTGAAGGCGCCGCCGCGTGCCAGGGCCTGAAATATCGGATGTTCCCACTTTATTGAGGTTAAGAACCGGGCGCTCTCCCGCCCCGTGGAGAGCTTAGGCTTCACCAGACGGGCCGGGGCAATTCGGGCGAAACTGCGATTGAAGCTCTCGGGCTCCACCTCCTTCCCTGAAAAGAAAACTGCGCCGCCGCCACGTTGCAAAAAGCTTTCCAGTCCCGGTATTGGAGAGTCGATATCGCTGGCAACCACGAGATCGTAATGGTCGATCTCGACCGCGCGCAAGGCTGCCTCCGACACCGGGGTGACTCGAAAGCGGGGCTCGATTCCCAGGGCCAGCGCTTTCTTCAAATAGAAGGAGGCATCCCTCTTCCGTTCAACCAGCAGGACCCTCAGCTCCCTGCCGCGATCGATGGTAAAGAAGAAACGGTTATCCGGATCGAAGGGGTCTCCTGAAATAGCCGCCTCGCCCCGATTCGTGCCGGGGAAAAGGGGGAGGTTATGAAAGCTCACCGTAGAGCTGCCGTCTCTTTCCAGAGCGACGCGCCGCCGGCCGACCTCGCTTCCGTTCATTTTGAGGCTCAGATCGATATTCGCCGCGCGCCCGAAATTTCGCAGGTGGACGGCCAGGCCCGGCGGCCCCGATTGGCGCTCCTGATCGAGCAACTCGACTCCCATAATCGCCGCGTTGTCATGCGGCCCGCCAACCGCGACCGGGACCAGCTTTGTGCCGCGGCCCAGCCGGAGCGGCTCGCTGGCATCGAAGCCGCTGCGCTGCAGATCAGATACCAGATAAATGGTCTTTTCCGGTTCGTCGAACCGGGCAAGGAGCTGATCCGCGGCGCGCAGCGCGGCCAGGAAGCTGGTGCTGTTGTGGGTGATTGTTATCTTATCAATTAGCGCATTGAGGACGGCAGTATCGGCAGTCGGCTCGCCCGCCGCCTGGATCGACCTCGAAAAGCTGGCCACGATGGCGCGCGTGCCGGCCGCAGAGCCCATCCCGGCCACGATCTTCCTGGCCTCGCGCTTGGCCTCCTCGAGCTTGCCGCCGGCCATGCTCGCCGAATTGTCGATCAGGATAATAAGCGCGCGTGATCTTGTTCCGGTCGCAACGGCGGGATCTTCCAGATAGGGACGGCTGAAGGCCAGGACGACCAGAGCGACGAGCAGGCAGCGCAGCGCAAGCAAGAGCCGGTCGCGCAAAACCAGGTGCCTCAGGCGCCTGCGCACTACCGGCCTGAGATAGCGAAGCGAGCTGAAGAGGAGCCGCTCGGCCCGCTCCCGCCTCACCAGATGAACGATAATCGGCACGCCGACGGCAATCGACGCGGCCAGAAACAGCGGGTTCAAGAAACTCATAATAAGCCTTCAGCTATCAGCAATCAGCCGTCAGCAACAGGCTGAAAGCCGATCGCTGATAGCTGACGGCTCAGGCCCGCCGTCCGGTAATGTGCCGACGCGTGAGATAAGAATAAAGGGCGAAATCGAGCGGCAGCGATGTGTTTATCTGAACATAATCGACGCCGGCGTTGTTGGATTCCGACCGGTAGCGGGCGATGGCGCGCGCCACCGCCGCCTGGTATTCGTTGCGTATCAGGTCGGCGTTCACGTACATCTCGCCGCCGGTCTCGAGGTCGGTGAAAAGCGCCTCGCCGCTGAAAGGAAATTCGAGTTCGTTCTTGTCGAGCAGGTGAAAAACGATCAGGTCCTGGCCGCGCAGCCGCAGATGCTTGATCCCTTTCAGCACGCTTTCCGGCTCATCGAGCAGGTCCGAGATGAGCACCGCGATCCCCCGCCTGTGAATCCTCTGGGCAACCTCATCGAGCGGCCGGGAGAACTCGCTCTCTTCGACCGGCTCGGCCCGGTCGATGGCGATCAGGACCATTTCCAGATGGCCGCGGCGGAAGCGCGCCGGAATGTACTCGCGGACTTTGTGATCGAACGATATGTACCCGGCGGCGTCCTGCTGGAGCGACATCAGGTAGGCGAGCGAGGCGGCGAGCCATTGCCCGTATCTGAGCTTGGTTGCCGCTCCCGAGCCGTAATCCATAGAGCGGCTGACGTCGAGCAGCAGATGACAGCCGGTGTTGGTCTCGCCCCGATACTTTTTAACGAACAGCTTGTCCGACCGAGCGAAGGCCTTCCAGTCGATGCGCCTGATGTCATCGCCGGGATAGTAGGCGCGATACTCCGCAAAGTCCATGCTCGAGCCGAGATAGGGAGATCGGTGCAGTCCCGCGATAAACCCTTCGACCACAGCGCGCGCGATGAGCTTGAGACCGGTGATGTGCGCCAGCACATCGGGACCGATGAACCTCAATGGGACGCTCGGGCTCTCCTGTCGTCGCATGGCTTATTTTAATCCCGATCCGGGCTCGGGGATTTTCTCCAGCAGCTCTTTAATGATCTCGTCCGTCGATACCCGCTCCGACTGGGCATGGAAATTGAGCAGGATCCGATGTCTCATTACCGGCAGGGCCAGCGCGCGCACATCCTGGAATGAGACGTGATAGCGACCCCGTGCCAGGGCGCGCGCCTTGGCCCCGAGTATCAGGTACTGCGAAGCGCGGACGCTCGCTCCCCAGCTTACCCAGCGCCGGACGAAATCGGGGGCCAGGCCGTCCGATGTCGGCCGCGTCGCGCGCGCCAGCCGCACGGCGTAGCGCGTCACTTCGTCGGAGGCGGGCACGCGCCGGATCAAACGCTGTATCGCCAGGACCTCCTCGCGGCCGAGCGGTCGCTCCAGCGCAAGCTCCTGAAGCGAAGTGGTCTGCCGCACCACCTGTATCTCCTCCTCTTCCGAAAGATAGTCGATCACGATGTTGAACATAAAGCGATCGAGTTGCGCCTCGGGAAGCGGATAGGTCCCTTCCAGTTCGATCGGATTCTGGGTGGCGAGCACGAAAAATGGCTCTTCCAGCGCGTAGGTCTTGCCCTGAACGGTGACGCGGTGCTCCTGCATGGCTTCGAGCAGCGCCGATTGCGTCTTGGGAGTAGTGCGGTTAATCTCGTCGGCCAGCAAGACGTTGGTGAAAATCGGCCCCTTCATGAAGACCAGCTCGCGCCGCCCGGTCGCGCGGTCCTCCTCGATGATATCGGTGCCGGTTATGTCGGACGGCATCAGGTCCGGAGTGAACTGGATCCGGTTCGAGCCGAGGTCGAGCACGTCGGCAAGCGTCTTTATCAGCAGCGTCTTGGCCAGCCCGGGAACTCCGGTTACGATCGAGTGTCCTCCGACAAACAACGAAATCAACACCTGCTCTATCACTTCATCCTGGCCGACTATGACCTTTTTGATCTCACGGATAATCGCCTCGCGGCCCCGCGCGAACTTCTCCACCAGCGAAAGATCGTGGTCGGTCAATTTGCTTTCATCGATCATCTGTTAAGCTCCGGTAGAAAACTCAGTGCGTCATGGCGTATACAATATAGTTTATCCCAAGCTTAAATGCCTGGTTCATCATCGACAGGGGCATGTAGGGGAGATCGGCATACTCCCAGTACTCGCCGAGGTCGTTGTTGACGTTGATGATCATCATCAACCGCCCCTTGTCGTCGGACAGCCCGTAAAACATCCCCTGTCCGCGATAGCTGTAGAAGTCGAGGCTGTCGATGTCAAAAAAGGAATGGAATATCGGGTGCTCGAGCGAGAGGGGTTCGACTCTTTTTTCGGGAAAGATGCGCCGCACCTGGGCCAGGAAGTTGAGCCAGTCTCTGCCGCCGCTGAAGTCATCGACCACCAGGAAGCCGCCCCGTTCCAGCCACTCCCTGAGGTTGGCTGCTTCGGAATCGGTGGGCGACCAGAAACCGACCTCGCAGATGTAAGCGAAGGGATACTTGAACAGCCGCGGATCATCGAGTTCCAGGATGACGCCTTCGTCGCTCGCGTCGATATTGGTAAACTCCCGCAGCGCGCGCACCAGGTGGTTCTCGGCCCGCGGGTAGTCATGGTGCCAGGGCTCCTCGTAGCCCGGCGGTATGAAAAAGAAGCTGGTCTTGAACTTGATGCGAACGAAGGTAAATTCGCCGGGCGGCGGGACCAGGTCTTCCTGAACCGGAACGAGCTGCTGCGGCGCCGCGAGGAGCAGCAAAAGCGCTGACATCAGGCAGGTCTTTCTCACCGTTCCTACTCCACCAGCTTCAAAAGCAACTCTTGCGCCCTCGCGTAGCGCGGCGCGATCTCCAGGGCGGCAAGCAGGTGCCGCTTGGCCTCGCCCCGCTCGCCGGCCGCGGCGAGCGCCTCGGCTAGGTCAACGTGCGCCCTGGCCTTGTCCACAGGCTCGAGCGCCAGCGCAGAGCGAAAGGCCACGAGGGCCATCCGAGGGTTTCCCTCTTGCAGCAGCAGCCGGCCCAGCTTCGACTGAAGCGCCGCGTCGAACGGGTTGATGTAAACAGCTCCCTTCAGGACCTCGAGCGCCTGGCGCCGCCTGCCGTTCTTCTCCAGCAGTTCGGCCAGGAGCTTGTGCGAGCGGTAGTCGGACTCGTCCACGGAGACCAACTTTTCCAGGACTGCGATCGCCTCGGCCTCGCGCCCGCGCGCCAGCTCCACTTCGACCAGCAGCCTGTAGGGATTAGGCTCTGCGATGTAATCGGGGAACTGCTCGATCGCTATCCTCAGGTGTTTTGCCGCAGCCTCCCAATCGCTCTTATTTTTATACGCTGCGCCCAGGTAAAGGTTGGCGAAAAAGTCGTTCGGCCGCCGCGACAGAATTTCCGAAAGCTGTTCGGGACGCATGCTGGCGTACTTCGGCTCGCCAAGGTCGAGCGCCGCGCGCTCGCGCTCCGTTATCTTCTCCAGATATCCGAGGAAACGCTGGTCGAACTGGTCGGGGTCGAGCCCCAGGGCGGCGCGCAGCACCCCTTCGGTCCCCTGTTTTTGCCGGTACAGGGCAAGCATCTGGAGTATCTTATCAAAACCGTAGGTCTCGACGATATAGCGGCAGATGTACCAGGCCTGGAGATACGAAATCGGGACCTGCTCGGGATAGGTCGGCCTGACGAAGCCGCGATTTAACTGTTTGATTCCGAGGAGACGCCCTTCAGCCATCGCTTTGAGGAAGGCCAGGTTCAAATCATCGCCCCATCCGCGCCGCGCCAGCTTCTCCTCGTAGACCGAAAGCCCCTCGGAAAACCAGCGGGGGATGCGATAGCCGCTGAGCTGGAGCGTGATGACATGGGCAAGCTCGTGCCAGAGGGTGCTCCCCCAATTGAAGGGGCCGACGTCGCGGGCCGCCGGCGAATCCATAACCACGACGCGGCCGAAGCAGGCGCCGGACGCCGCGATGCCCGGCAGGCCGAAGGTGCGCACCGCGAAATCGGCGTGATTTGGAAACATCTCGAAATAAAGCGGCCCTTCGGGGACAAATTTGTATTTGCGCGCAAGCCGGGCGAGGGCCTCCTCGAGCAGTTCGGTCAAATGGCCGCCGAGCGCCTCCGCTTCTCGCTCGTGCAGCTTGATCTGGAAATTTCGACTGCGGATCGTCCGGTAATTTTCGAAGCTATCGAGCAGATCGAGCATGTTTTTCGTGCGCACGTCGAACGGGTCTCGCTCGAAGGCAAGTTCGAGATAGCGCCTTCCCTCCGCCTCCTGGCCCAGGCGCAGGAGATTGACCCCCAGGGAGGCATAAGCCGACCAGAGTTCCTCGTCCAGTTCGAGGGCGCGCCGCAGCAGTTCGGCCGCTTCCCCATAGCGGCTCCGCTGGCCGAGGTACTCGGCCACCGTTTGGTATAGCGCCCCGTAGCCGGGATTAAGCGACAGCGCTTGCTTGACCGCTTCCTGGTAAGCGGCATGATTGTCGGTCAGATAAAAGCATGCGGCGCGCAGGGCCAGCGCCTCGAGCGAGCGCGGGTTTACCGCCAGGACGCGCTCGAGCTCGGCGAGCGCATCGCTGTATTCTTCCATCTCGATCAGCAGGGAGGCCAAAAAAGAGCGGGCAGCTTCGTAGCGCGGGTTTATCGCCAGCGCCCGCCGCGCCAGCTCCAGCGCCTGGGCGCTGTTCGACGAGCGTCGGGCGCGCGCCAGCCCGAGCAGGGCGGGAGGATAATTGGGATGGACCTCGAGGGCGCGAGAGTAGAGCTGAGCGGCATAGGCCTCGTCGTACTTGAGCAGAAAAAGCTCGGCCCTCTGGCAGAGGAGTTCCGGGTCGCGCGGCGCCGCCGCCGTCGCGCGCCTTAAGGTCTCGTTGGCGCTGTGAAAGCTCTCCAGGTAGCGATAGGCCTGGGCCAGGACCGCCATCTCGGATGCGGTCGCCTGATTGTTTCTTTCGCCATATGTGACTATATCTCGAAAGAGGCCGCGCGCCTCCTCCCGTTTTCCGATCTCGTTTAGCAGGCGAGCCAGGGCGAGCCGCGCGCCGCCGAGCGGCCCCCGTTCGCGCGCGGCCGCGGCGCGCAGCTCGCGCTCGGCCTCCCGGTAATCGCCGACCTCAGCCAGCAGCTCGCCGAGCAATCGGTCGAAGGGGGCGCCCAGCCCGGCGCCCGTCGCTTTTCGGCAGATTTCGACCGCATCCTCGTAGCGGCCGGTCTGGCGCAGCGCCTCGACCGAGCCGAGCGCCGCCTCGCGGCCGAATTTTTCCGCGAGCAGCCGCTCGAAAAGCTGGGCGGCTTCGCCGTACTTGCCCGATGCCAGCAGGGCCTGCGCCTGGGATAATTTGTCCTCGCTCTTGGCCTTACACTGGGCACATGCGATTAGAAGAAGCGGGGCCAGAGAGAGCACGAGCGTGCCGCGCAAGCTCCGTTTCATTTGCTATTTTCCCTTTTCCTGATTTCACGCTCGGTGCGCGCCAGCGCGACGAGCAGTTCCTCGAGCTGCTTTTGATAAGCGCCTTCTGACAGGCTCGAGCGCTGCATCTTAAGGCGCAGTATTTCGCCCTCCAATCTTTGCCTTTCGGCCAGGAGTTTCGCCAGGACCGGGTCGCGGCTTTGCGTGGCGGGCGCCTCAGCCGGCCCGAGGCGGATCGACGCGGCGATCGCCCCATCTCCGGCCGGCTCGCGCGAGGCCTTGCCGTCGCCGTTGTCGTCAAGCTGCGGGTGCTCGGTCTGAATACGCGACTGGCCCGAGTACCATGCGCGCACGTTTTCTTCGGTGTATCTGAAGGCCTCGAAGAGCGACACCGCGCCGTCCTTATCAATATCTCCTTGACCCTGCAATGCCTCGATGAAGAAGCGGGGGAATATGGTGTCCTGCCGTTCCATGCCGCTGCGCGTAGCGGTAATTACTATCCGGTTCGGCCCGCTCAAGCTTTTAAGAAAAGCGCCGCTGGCGCTCGCTCCGTTGACGATGATGGTGGGCCGCGCCTTGATCCTGCCCAACCAGCCGGCAAGCTCGCGATCAGTGGCGTCGGGTCCGACTAAATTCAGTTTCCCTATCCCGCTGTCGTAGCTCCCATGCCCAACCACAAACAAGAAAAATAAGTCCTCGGGTCCGATCTTCTGAGCAAAACGGCCGAGGGCCTTCTCCAGTTCAGCCCTGGTTGCTCTTGCTTTCACCAGGGCGCTGACCGCCGGGTCTTCGAAGAGGACTTCGATGTTCTCCGGAGAGAACTTCAGTTTTTCCACCAGGACGCGATGCATCTCGGAGATGTATTCCCAGTGCTTTTTCGTGTATTCGGCATCTCCTCCGATCCCGGCCACCAGAAGAGCGTAGCGCTCGCCGGCAACGGCGGGCGGGGCGATAAGGCTCAGGGCCAGCCAGCTCAGGCCGAGGCTTGAGAATATCGTTCTAGGCACCATTCCGCCTGTTCACATCAAATCAGCCCGAAACTCTTCCTGAGAAACCACTCGGAAGAGAGGAGGAGCAAAAATAAGATCAGGAAGGCGGGCATATCCCAGAGCTCGTGCTCATCGATTATCGAAGCTTCGTTCTCCGTGTAGGTGATCTCTTCGGGCAGGCGCGCGGTCTCTTTCAGGCCGTAGTATCTGCCGCCGCTCTCCCGAGCCAGGCGCTCGAGCAGCTCGCGATTCTGGCTTATCTGGGCATATTCAGCTCCCGTGTCGCCCGCCTTGAAGTCGAATGTAGCTGAACCGAGCCGGCGGCCGCGCGCCGTTGCTTCGAGCTCGACGGTGTAGACGCCCTCTTCGAGCGGGCGATACTCGGCCCGGTAGGTCCCTTCTTTTTCGGGCCGCCAATCGAGCCTCACCTCATCGATTTGCCCCAAAGGCCTGCGCACCTTAGCGCGGACCTCTGCGCCGCTCAGCTTGTTGAAGCTCTCGTCGCGCACGTCGGCCTCGAATTCGATCGTTTCATGTGGCTCGACTCTTTCCGGTTTCGCTTTCGCTTCGATCTGTTCGGGCACTGCTGCCACCATCCAGCGCAGCAGCTGGCGCCAGAACGTCTCGAAGTACCTGTTGTTATGATCCAGCCCCATACGCCAGCGCCAGGAACTGTCCGAGAGAAAAGCGAGGCTGCGGCCGCGGCCGTAGCGCTGGAAAGAGAGCAGGAGAGCTTGCCGGCCGCTCGGTGCGCCCGGCTCCAGGGTAAGCAGCGCGGTTGCTCCGGGCTTCAGGTCATAGGCGAGATTTCGGGCTCCGATGGGGGGGAGTTCGGACCATGCCTTGAAGTTTGCCTCTTCAGGCAACAGGCGAGTTGCCGGGTGGAACTTGCCGTGCTCCGTCGGCTGTGCGCGGAATTCGTCTCCTTTCGGGCGTTCGAGCCAATCAGGCAGATTGATCGGAAACAGCTTCTCGATCGGCGTTCCGGCATAGCCTCCCTGTCGAAAAGATTTCCTGCCGCCCAGCATGAGGAAACTGCCGCCCCGCTCGTTGACGAAATCCTCGGTGAGCTTGAGCTGCTCGAAGTCGAAGGAGGAGGCCTCGACGCTGCCGAAAATGATGCCATGGTATTTGAAAAGATCGGCGCGCGTCCTGGGGTATCCCGATGCCAGCTCGTCGTTGCGCTCCAGTCCCTGGCGCAGGAACTGCTTCTTGCCGGTTCGGATGAGCCCGGCGAGCTTTAAATTGTCGTCCTCCTCCAGCGCGCGTTTTATGAAGCGGTATTCCCAGCGCGGCTCGCCATCGACGTAAAGCAGGCGGACCTTTTCATCCACGACCCGCACCAGGGCCTCAATTTGATTGTTCTCAGACGTCAGCTCCTCCGGCTCGGCCTTCACCGAAAATATGTAGCGGTGAAGCCCGCTCCCCTGCGGCACGAAATCGATTCGATGGAGCGAGACTTCGCCGTCGGCGCCAAGCAAAATCTCCCTGGTCAGGACCGGTCTATCCCCCTGCTGCACGCGGAGCAGGGCGCGGCGCCCCGAGAGGCCGTTTGCCCTGACCGCGACTTCAGCCGTCAGGCCCGAGCCCCGCAGCAGCAGCGCGGGCGCCGAAACCGAGGCCAGGGCCAGGTCGCGCCGCGGCCGCTCGCTTCCCACTCCCACCGGGTAAAGCGGGACTTTCTTGAAGCGGAGCTGGCGCGCCAGGTCGATCAAGAAATCGGACCGATTATCCGCTCCGTCAGTGTAGATGATAATGCCGGAAAGGGGCAGGGAAGAGAGATCGCTCAATATCCGCTCGAGCGCCCTCTGGATATCGGTGCGCCTGCCGGCAGCCTCGAGCCCGAGCGGCGCGTCGATGCGAGATTGATCGCGGTCGAATCGGTACAACCGAAGCTGAAATTTTTCGGCCAGACGGGGGAGCAACGCGGCGGAATCGGCGACCGCGGCCGCTATCCGAGAATCGCCGGCTTCATCGGCAAGGCCCATGCTGCGCGAGGTGTCATACAATATCGCCAGGAAGCTCTTCTGTGGGACAACCGAAGGAACGAGAAGAACGGGCCTGGCCAACCAGAGGAGCAACAGGACCAGGGCCAGGCCGCGCAGCAGGGCCAGGCCCGCAAGCTTTGCCCAGCTCAATCTCGAGCGCAGTCGATAGTAGCTGTATCCGGCGAAAAGCAGAGCGGAAACGCCGAGCAGGATCAGCCAGGTAAGCGAAAGTGTCTTTAAAGCCAGCTCGCCTTTTTCGAAGGCGACCGGAGGATACTTGATCAGATATTTTAACAACTGGTCCATTTCACAGCACAGCCACCTAAACTAGTAAAACATTTTATCACAGAACCTCAAGCCTCGATGATCATTTTGTCCCGAACTGACACCCAGGGCCGCTCCGCCCGGCGCCGCTGCATAGAATATACGCCGCGCATCTGCGGACGTTGCGGCGCCGGGTTCGAGAATAGACTTTTCACCCCTCTTGCGCACGAGCTTACTATGGTAAAATGGTCTCGCTATGCGTTACTCGAGGAGCTTGCGGGGGGCAGCCCTGATCGCGGCGCTCGCTCTCATAGTTTTCGGCTGGGTGAGCAGCGGCGTGGTCGGGCTCTACAGCGGGCGCCAGGCGGCGCTTTCGTCGCAGGAGTTTTCCGATCTGGTGGACTCTTTCTCCGAGCCGGAGGGGTTCTTCAATTCGGATAACTTCATATCGAACGAGTCGTCTTACCTGCACGTCATGGGGAAGCTCAAGCAGCTTGGGGTAGGGGGCGGGGTCTACCTGGGCGTCGGGCCCGATCAAAACCTGACGTATATCGCGAAGGTCCGGCCCAATATGGCGTTCATCGTCGATATCAGGCGCCAGAACATGCTCGAGCACCTCATATTCAAGGCAATTTTCGACATGGCGCCCACGCGCGCCGAATTTCTCTCGATGCTATTCAGCAAGCCGATCGATCCGGAACGGCCGCTGAACGATTCGATTTCGCTCGACGCCATGGTGCAGTACTTCACGCGCATCCCGTCGGACGAAAGCCTTTTTCATGCCAACCTGGCCCGCATCAAGGAGAAGATCAAAAAGGCTTATAACTTCAAGCTTTCTGAGGATGATGAGGTCCGGCTCGACTATGTCTATAATGCGTTCTTCCGCGACAACGTCTACATACAGTTCAGGAGTTTCGGCCGGCCGTTTTCCAGCCGCTATCCTACGCTGCGCGACCTGCTGCTCGAAACGGATCTCGAGGGGAACCGCGGGCACTTCCTGAACAGCGCCGATGATTACAACTTCCTGCGCCAGATGCATAAGCGAAACCTGATCGTTCCGGTGGTCGGGGATTTTGCCGGCAGGCATGCTTTCGCGGCAATAGCACGCTACCTGAGGTCGCGCGGCGAAAAGGTCTCGGTTTTTTACGTTTCGAACGTAGAATTCTACCTGCTGCGCAGCGGGAAATGGGAGCAATATGTGGACAACGTCGCGCAGCTGCCGATCGACGACAACAGCCTGTTCATTCGAGCTTACTTCGATTACGGCTTGCCGCACCCCGAGCAGCGGCCCCGCTACTGGATGGCCACGGTGCTCCAGCGCATCAAATCGTTCCTCAAGCACCAGCAGGCCAATCGTTACCACAGCTACTGGGATGTGGCCACCCTCGACTACATACCGATGCGCTGAAGAAAGGAGCCAGAATATTGAGCGAGAGCAAGAGCGAGAGGTCCTCTTGCTCTCGCTCTCCCTCTTGCTCCTAGCTCCTGTCTTTTTGAACCTGCTGCCAACTATTCGGCATCTTAGGCTCCGAATCGGGAGGGTTCGGAGGGTTTGTGAAATGACCATGAAACTGCTGATTATGGCAACTCTGGCGCTAATCGTTGGTGGCGGTGGCCCGGCCGACGCCTTCGATCACGGGGCTTTCAACGAGCTGCTGCAACAATACGTGGATGAGGAGGGGAGAGTCGATTATTCGGAATTAAAGAAAAATCGGGCGAGGCTCGATGGGTATCTTGCCGGGCTGGCGCGCGCTGACGCCGCGCGGCTCGGCGGCCGGCCGGGCGAGCTGGCCTTCTGGATAAACGCTTACAACGCGGCGGTTCTCAAAGGGGTGATCGACGCCTATCCGATCAAGAGCGTCCGCGATATTTCGGGCTTCTTCGACCGCCGGCGCTACAAGGTCGCTGGCCAGGAGCTGACGCTGGACCAGATCGAGCTGCGCCTCAGGCAGATGGGCGATCCTCGCATTCATTTCGCCATTGTCTGCGCTTCGCGCAGTTGCCCCAAGCTCGAGCGCCGCGCTTATTCTGCAGAAGACATCGAGGCCGAACTGGAGCGCCAGACGCGTGCCTTCATCAACGACGAGCAGCGCGGCGTGCGCATCGATCGAGCTGAAAACGTCGTATACTTGTCGAAGATATTCGAATGGTATTCGGGCGAGTTCCTGGAGGCGGGGGAGGTATCGGGCTTGCTGGATCGGGCACTGGTCATGCTCAAGCCCGCACGGGTTCTGCCCTACGTCCTCAGATATCTAGACCCCGAAAAACGGAGGTGCATTGAAAACAAGAGGCCACGGGTTACCTTCATGGACTACGATTGGTCGCTCAACGATCAGGCTCGATAAACGGCGGGCTGTGATGGCCGGGCCCACCGGAGCCGAAACCTCGGGGTCATTTAACCTTGCTTTCCCTGATGACCCGTTTGATTCTTACCTTGGGGCGCAGTGACCTCCAGGGGATTCGCTTTATTTGAACACCTCTTTTAGCCGGGCCGGCCTCCGGCCCTCGCGATACCTGCTCGCGCTCCTTCTGCTGTGGCATTTAGCGCACTCCTTTTAAACGCTGCGAGCTGGGATGCCGGAAGGCCGGGAAGCTTACGCCGTGAGTCGTGGAACGTAAGGTGTGAGGTGAAAAGGATGGTCCGCTTACGCCTCACGAAAAAAGCCTTCCAGCATACTAGCCGACGCTCGTGTTGTTATTAATATTTTAGCACATGATTATTTACACAGACTTATGGGATCGCTTTGTTTCCCGGGATTCGGATCGGGCTTTGGCCAGAGTAAAATATGCGGTGGCGCCGACGCCGCGCCGGCCCTCCAGCCAGATTTCGCCGTGGTGCATCTCGACTATCCGGCGCGCAATGATCAGGCCCATCCCGACCCCTTCCGGGTGAAGCTCGCGCGCCTCGGGCAGCCGCTCGAAAGGCTTGAATACTCGCCGCTCTTCTTCGGGAGAGAGCCCGATGCCGTTGTCGCGCACGTAGACGCGCCAGCAGTGGCCGGCATCCTCGGCTCCCACCTCGACCTGGGGCTGGCGTTCGGGCGCTACGTAAAGCAAAGCGTTCTTGATCAGGATGGCGAGCACTTCGGAAATCTTCTTGATGTCGCCCCGCGCCGCGGGCATGGGCCGGGAGACTACTGCCTGAAGGCGCGAGGGGTTGAGCTCAGAGGCGAGCGACTGCAGAGCGGCATCGAGCGCCTGATCCAGCTCGAACGGCTCGCATGCCGTCGGCGTGCTTCCGCTCCGGGAGAATTCCAGCAACCTGCGCAGCATCCGCTCGAGCTGAGCGGTATTGAAGGCGATGCGGGTCAGATAGAACCTGGCGTCCTGGTCCAGCTCGTTACCTTTTTCCTTCTCCAACAAGTGGGCGAATCCCGCCACCGCCATCAGCGGGCTCCTCAGGTCGTGCGAGACGCGGTATACGAACTCCTGAATATCGGCCTGATTTCGCGCCTCTTTGGCCGCCTGGTTCTGGTCGTGCTCCCGAGCACGGCTGAAATAGAGGGCCATGGCGATCAGGGCCAGAGCTGAGGAAGAGAGCAGCAACGACAGCCAGGCCGAAGCTCTCAGTTCGGCGCGCCTCTGCTCCTGTTCCAGTTGCTCGGCCTGAAATGACCTGTACCGCTCGAGGTCGCGCAAAAGCTCGTGCCGCTCCATTTCGAGCGTGGCCCGACGCAGCCTCTGCTCGCCATGAGATCCCGGCCTTTGCGAGGAGTCGAGCTGCCGCCGTCTATCGTTCAGCTTGCCGATCGCTTCAATCAGAGCGACCTCTCTCTGGTTGCCGGCATCTTCCTCGAGTTCCTCCGCTCCGGTTTTAGTGGCATCAGCCGCAGGAGCTTCGCCGGAACGGTCCGGCAAATCCCCTTCTCGATTCAACTTGAGCTTAGCCTTTTCCACCCACAGAGCGATCTCGTAATGCTTCATCGATAGCTCGGCGAGGCGGCATCCCTCCTTCCAGATGCTGGTGGCTGACGCTATCGAGAAAAACGACAGCAAGGCGATTACCGGTAGCAGGTAGCGTCTGGAGTCGTCGATGCCCTTGAAGCTTAATGTATTTCCCATGGTCTTGCTCCGGACCTTATTTGCTCTGTTCTACCCGGCTTTCCGGCGGCAGGTCGCTTACTTTGAGCCAGTACTCGACCATCGCCTTCACCTTATCCACGAGCGGCATGCTGAACTCGGGCTTAACGATATAGCTGTTTGCTCCGAGATCGTAGGAGCGAGCGATATCGGCCTCGCTTTCCGAGCTGGTGAGAAGAATTACGGGAGTAGCCTTGTGCCGCTTGTCGTTTTTCAGCTCGGCCAGGACTTCAAGCCCGCTTTTTCGCGGCAATCGCAGGTCGAGCAGGATGAGATTCGGGCGCGGCGCATTGGCGTACGGGCCTTCATTGCGCACATAGCGCAGCGCCTCCTCGCCGCTTCCCACCACGTTCACCTCGATCCCGGAGCCGAGACCGGCAAGCGCCCGCTCGATCAAGAAGGCATGGTCGGGATTATCCTCCACCACCAAAATGTGCGATCTCTTCATGTGTAGCCTCCATTGCTGCTCGGCCTGCGGGCGGACTTCGACCGGGAAATTTATGGACTCAGTGCAGCTGAATCTCAGACATTTGCCGCGCTTATAACTTGGAAACTCCAGACTCGGCCTATGCCAATATTTAACCACCGAAGAAACGGTGGTGTCAATAATTACAGGTCCAGCGGCTGGGGACAGCCCCGGCCGGGCGCCACAGCGCGGGGGAAATTTTTCCGCCAGTCGCCCTGGAGCTTTTTGGGCCGCGCAGCTAATTCACTAATTTAACAGATTTTCGGCCTACCGGGCTGTGGCATGTTTTTTGCATTATCAGTGAAGTGTTTGCATGATCAGAGGAGGACTATGAACCTGACTGCCAGAGACCGGGAAATAGTCTGTGTCGATTGCGGCGAGAGATTCATCTTCTCTGCCGGGGAGCAGACTTTTTACCAGGAGAAGGGCTACAATGACCCCAAGCGGTGCAAGGCCTGCCGGATAAAGCGGAAGAACAACCTAGCCAACCGCCAGGAGAGGCGACAGAATTTAACGCGCTGGTAGCCGCTGGCCGTTCCCGATTTTAGATTTTGGATCGTTACGTTTTCAGATCCAAAATCTAAAATCGGCCTATTGGCTGGAGCCCAAGCTTATGACCCTCAGCTGGTCCGCCGCCGAGTCGCAAACGTAGAGGGCGGACAGGTCAGGGGATACCGCCAGCCCGCGCGGCACGCCGCCTGCGGCTATCGTTCCGACCTCGCTGAAGCTTTCAAGCTCGACAACGGAGATGCTGGCTGCGCCCGGGTTGGACACGTACATGTGATTGCCGCCGATTGCTATGCCGAACGGGCTCCTGCCGACCGGTATACGGCGCACCAGCTGGCCGGTCTGCGCGTCGATCTTGAGCAGGGTGTCGGCTGCACCTAGGGCAAAGAGATGCTGTCCATTCACAGCGAGAGGGGAGATGCCGGCCAGGCTCAGCTCAGCCTGTCCGGCCGGCTCGTGCCGCAGGGCGTCAATGGCCAGGAGCCTGCCGAGCGGCCCGCAGCTTACGTATAGCACCGGCGGGTCCGCCGCAACCGCTACGCCGGTAGGTCCCCTTGCCACCGCGATGTCGCGGACCTTTCTTCTCTGCATCAAGTCGACAACCGACACTGCATCAGCGCGCTGGCATGAGACGTAGGCGTATCGTCCATCGGCCGAGGTTGCAACGTATACCGGTCCATCTCCCACTCGAATTCGTCGCACCTCGCGGCCTGCCGGTACATCGATGAGCGAGATCTCACGGCCCCGCCAGTTGCACACCACGGCCAGCCGCTCGGATGCAAACGCTATCCCCAACGGCCCGCGCCCCACCCTGAGCCTCTTGCTCTCGCGCATCGTCACTGTGTCGATTATCGAAATACTATCCCCATCGTGATTGGATACGAAGAGCTTGCGCCCCGAGGGGGAGGCTGCGCAAAAGATCGGGTTTCTCCCCACCTGAACCGAGGCAAGGAGGGCGTAACGAGCGGCGCTACGCTGCGGGTTGATTACGATAAATTCCTGCGCCGCGCAGAAAAGGCTGCCCAGGGCAAGCAGGGCCAGCGCCGGAAGGGATAGTCGCCTCATGGCTCGAGGCTGTCATGGATGGTGATCAGCTTCTTGATCTCGTATTCCTTGACCCCGCCTGGCGTGACCACCCTGACCTCATCGCCCTCAGTCTTTCCCATAAGGCTTCGCCCGATCGGGGAGGTCGTCGAGATCAGGCCCGAACCGGCATCTGCCTCTTCGCTGCTGACCAGCTTATAGGTTATCTCCCGGTCGGCCTGGGGATCAAAGAGCACTACGGTTGAACCGTACGAGACCCTGTCGCGCGGAATCTTCTCGAGGTTGATCAGAGAGAGCGCGGAGAGACGCTGCCTCAATTTTGCCAGGCGGGCTTCCAGGTAGGCTTGTCTATCCTTGGCCGCCTGATACTCGGCGTTCTCTCGCAGGTCTCCCAGTTCGCGCGCCCTTTTTATCTCTTGCGGCAATATTAGCCGCAGCTCCTTCTCCAGTTGCCTTATCTCGTCTTCGAGCTTCTTGCGGATCTCCATATCTCTCGCCAAAACATTGCGAAATATTAATTATTTTAGCGCCGCAGCGGATAAGTTTGCAACCTCCAGCAGCTTGCCGGGAAACAGCCCGAGGAAAAGCGTGAGGAGAGCCGAGATGAGCATGACAAGGACCAGCGCATGCGAGGCCTCGACGGCGAGCGGCTCAACTTCGGCCTGACCCATGAACATCACGACGATAGGGCGGACGTAGTAAAAAACAGAAAGAGCGCTGTTGAGCACGGCGATTAGCACCAGCCCCAGGTAGCCCGCGTCGAGGGCTGCGGTAAACAGATATAGCTTGCCGATGAATCCTGAAGTCGCGGGCACTCCTATTAGGCCCAGCAGTGCCAGCGACAGGGTGACCGAGATCAGAGGATGTTTGAAGCCGAGCCCGGCATAGTCGTCCATGTTGACGCGGCCGTCCCCCTTGCCGGTCAAGGCGATTACCGCAGAGAAGGCCGATATCTTCATGAAAGCGTATGCCAGCAGATAAAAAAGCACAGCCGAGAGCCCAAGGCTGGTTCCCGCCACCAGGCCGACGAGAATATACCCGGCATGGGCAATCGAGGAGCAGGCAAGCATCCGTTTAATGTTCGGCTGCACCAGCGCCACTACGTTGCCCAGGGTCATGGTAAATATCGCGAGCAACCATAGGATATCATTCCAATGCCATGGCCCGACGGACGAGAGCAGGCGCAGCAAAACGGCGAAACCGGCGAGTTTCGGGCCTACCGCCATGAAAGTGGTAACCGGAGTGGGTGCCCCCTCATAAACATCCGGAGTCCAGACGTGAAATGGGGCAACCGCCACCTTGAAACAGAGTCCAACCACCATAAGGGCCAGCCCGACCATTGCCAGCAACGAGGGGGAGCCGCCGAGCGCCTGGCTTATCTCTGTGAGCTTAGTCGATCCCGTTCCCCCGTAAAGCAGCGCGATTCCATAAAGGAAGAAGGCGCTGGAAAAAGAACCGAGCATGAAGTACTTCATGCTCGACTCGTTCGAACGCGCATCCCAGCGCTTGAGGCCGAGCAGGACGAAACTGGCGATCGAGAGGACCTCGAGGGAGAGAAAAGTCAAGATCAGGTCGTTTGAGGCGGCCATGAGCGACATGCCGACGTAGGCGAAGAGCAACAGCGCCGCATATTCGCCCTGAAGTATCCCTTCACGCCGGTTAAACTCGACGGAAGACATGATCAGAAGGAGCACCACCGCGCCGAGAATGGTCCGGAAGAAAACAGAAAAGTTATCGGCAACCACTGTAGCGAAAAAAGCCATTGCCGGGGCATTCCACTGCCGCAGGGCAAATGCCGTGGCCACGATAACGCCCACTGCGGCCACCACCGCTAATCGGCCTCGCTCCTGTCGCCCGATGGTGGATGCAAGCAGCATAAGCAGCAGGCCGAAGCCGGTGGCAATAATCTCCGGCATTATCGCACTGTAATTGAAATCACTGCTCACCATTGCCCTCTAAGCCAGGAGACCGTGAATCGTGAACCATGAATCGTAGATCATGAATCGCAAATGGAGTTTCCTTTCGATTTACGATTCACGATTTGTGACTTTCTACCGTTTGACCCGCAGCGCCTCACCCTCGCTCCGCGCGGCTTCGATCTGTGCAACGATCCGATCGACCGAAGCGTCCATCGGCCTGAGAAAAGGCTCGGTCCACACCCCCATGAGCACGATAACAATCGCCACCGGCACCAGGAGCCAGCTCTCGCGCGCGTCGAGGTCGGGCAGCCCCTGGTTCTCCGCCCGGCTCACCTCGCCGAGCATGACGCGCTGGTACGCCCAGAGCATGTATCCGGCGGACCAGATTACGCCGGTCACCGCCAGAGCCGCATGCCAACGATTGTTTAGAAAGGTCCCTTGAAGGACGAGAAATTCCCCGACGAAACCGTTGAGCAAAGGCAGCCCGATCGACGAGAGGATCACCAGCATAAAGAAAGCGGCGTAGAGCGGCATGGGATGGGCCAGGCCCCCGAACTCGGCGATCAATCTGGTGTGCCTTCGGTCGTAGAGCATGCCAACCAGCATGAACAGCGTGCCGGTCGAAACCCCATGGTTGACCATCTGGTAAGTAGCCCCTTCCAGCCCCTGATGGTTGAAGGCAAAAATCCCCAGGACTACCAGGCCGAGATGGCTCACGGACGAATAAGCCACGAGTTTTTTCAGGTCGGGCTGGACCATCGCTACCAGGGCGCCATAAATGATTCCGATCAGCGCGAGCACGGATATAATCGGGGCTATGGCCACCGAGGCATTGGGAAAGAGGGGCAGGCAGAACCTGATCAGCCCATATGTGCCCATCTTCAGCAGAACTCCAGCCAGAATCACCGAGCCGGGAGTCGGCGCCTCGACATGGGCATCAGGCAGCCAGGTGTGAAGCGGAAAGAGCGGCACCTTTATGGCAAAGGCGATAAAGAAGGCGAGGAAAAGCCAGAGTTCCTGGCGCGGCGCAAGCCGAAGCTCGCCGGCCGAGATGCGCCGCGTTATTTCGACCAGGTCGAAAGTCGATGCGCCGTTGAGCAGGTAGAGATAAATGATCCCCACCAGCATGAGCAGCGAGCCGATGAACGTGTATATGATGAATTTAACCGCCGCGTAAACTCGCCCTTCGCTCCCCCATGCGCCGATGATGAAGTACATGGGGATGAGCATCAGGTCCCAGAAAATGTAAAAGAGAATAAGATCGAGGGAAACCAGCACGCCGAGCATCGAGGTCTCGAGCAGAAGCAGCAGGATGTAGTATGCCTTTTGATTGGAGCTGATTGCGCTCCAGGAAGAGAGAGCCGCCAGCGGCGTGAGAAAGGTGGTGAGCATCACCAGGAGCAGGCTTATGCCGTCCACCCCCAGATGATAGTCGATCGATAGCCCGGCTATGCTAATCCAGCGATGCCGCTCCACGTATTGCATGGCCGAATCTGTGCCGTCGAAGCCGAGGTAGAGAAAAACCGCCAGGCCGAAGCATGCCAGCGAGAATACCAGGGTAACTATCCTGATCGCCCGCACGCGTCCTGAGGGAATAAGCGCGAGCGTGAGAGCGCCCGCCAGCGGCAGAAAGACAAGAAGAGATAAACTTGTAGCGAAAGATTGATCGCTCATAGCTCGAGATAGAGGAGCAGGAGCAAGGCCCCTAACAAGATCCAGGCGGCATACCCTCGAGCATAGCCGCTGTGGATGCGCCGCAAGAAGTTGCTGGCGGAAACCGCATGCCGGCCAACTCGATTCACGGCTCCATCGATCAAGCTCACGTCGAAGGTCTGCCAGAGCAGCAGCCGCGAGCCCGCTATCAGCGGGCGAACGAATAGGGTATCGTAGGCTTCGTCCACCCGGTACTTGGCCAGCATGAAATGATAGAGCCTGGGAAAGGTCGCGGCCAAAGAGGCCGGCACCTCGCGGTCGCCGCGGTAAAACCAGTAACCGATAGCAATGCCTGTAAAGGCAATCAAGGCCGACAAAATGGTTACCAGCAGCTCTTCCGTGGTCCCGCCCGCCTCGGGAAAGCTGAGCTCCATGCCGGCGGCGGCCGAGGGAAGCCTGAGCACAGGCTTGAGAAAGTTATCGAAATAATTGGCGGTCCCGAGGGGGTGGGCGAAAGCCTCGGGCAGTCCGACCGCGCCGGCCACCGCCGCAGGTATCGCCAGAAGGACGAGGGGTAGCAGCATCACGCGAGGGGACTCGTGAACGCTACCTTGCAGTTCTTCTGGAATCCTCTCTTCGCCCGAGAAGGTCAGGAACATCAGCCGGGCCGTATACAGCGCGGTCAGTCCCGCGGCCAGCCACCCCACCAGCCAGGCCAGCTTGTTGCCGGCGCTGAGCATGTGCCATAGAAGCACGTCTTTGCTGAAGAATCCCGAAAGCGGCGGCACGCCGGCCAGCGCCAGCGCTCCGACCCACATCGTTGCGTGCGTGATCGGCAGGCGCCTGCCCAGCCCCCCCATCCTGGTGATGTCGCTCAGTTTGTGGTGAAACGCCACCAGCACGCTGCCGGCGCCCAGAAAGAGAAGAGCTTTAAAGAAAGCGTGCGTGACCAGATGAAAGATCGCGGCGCTGTAGGCCCCTGCTCCGGCGCCGGCGAACATATAGCCGAGCTGACTGATCGTCGAATAGGCGAGAATGCGCTTGATGTCCCGCTGCACCAGGGCCAGCGTGGCCGCAAAGAGCGCCGTTGCCATCCCGATTGCGGTGATCACTTCGAGGGCCAGAGGCGCGCGGCTATATATCGGGTTAACCCTGACCACCATGTATACGCCCGCCGCCACCATGGTGGCGGCGTGAATCAGAGCGCTGACCGGCGTCGGTCCTTCCATCGCGTCGGGCAGCCAGACGTAGAGCGGCAGCTGGGCGCTTTTGCCCACCGCTCCCAGGAAAAGGAGCAGGCCGATGGCGGTCAGAATACCCGCCTCTGCTTCAACGGGAAATTGGAGCGGGTGCTGGGCGATGTGCTCGAAAATGACCCGGTATTCCAGGCTGTTGAAGGTCTGAAAGAGCAGCATGACGCCGAGCAGGAAACCGGCGTCGCCGATGCGCGTAACGATAAATGCTTTCTTGGCGGCATCGGCCGCCGATTTGCGCGAAAACCAGAAGCCGATCAGGAGAAAAGAACAGAGACCAACCCCCTCCCAGCCGACGAAGAGGAGGAGAAAATTATCCGCCAGCACCAGGGTGAGCATGAAGAACATGAACAGGTTCAGATAAGCGAAAAAACGATAATACCCCGGGTCGCCGGCCATGTACCCGATGGAATATATATGGATGAGCAGCCCGACGCCGCTTACCACCACGATCATAACCGCCGAAAGCGGATCGAGCAGGAAGGAAAAGCGAGCTGCAAAGTCGCCCGACCTCATCCAGGTGCCGAGGCTGTTCACCGCCTCGCGGCCGGCAGGCGGCAGCTCGAGCAACCCGATAAGCAAAAGGAGGGAAAGTAGAAACGAACCGGCCACCGGCAGGGAAGCGATCCATGAAATCGCCGGCCCGGACAGCCGTCGGCCCAGCAGGCCGTTGGCGGCCGCCCCGAGCAGAGGTAATACCGGTACCAGCCAGATCAAATTAAACATAATTTTGAGAGGAGCTAGAAGCTAGGAGTTAGAAGCTAGAATAAATACATGGTGTAGAGGGCAAAGAGCGAGGCGATAGATAATCTCCCCAGGCCGACCTTGAATCCTCTCTCCTTCTATGGCCTCACCACCCCGGTAACTTTATCGAGATCGTTCTCCTAGCTCCTAACTCCTAGCTTCTAGCTCCTGCTTTCAGTGCTTCATCAGATCGGCATCGTCGACGTTAAGGGTCTCACGATTCCTGAACATGGCGATAATAATCGCCAGCCCAACGCCCGCCTCGGCTGCGGCGACGATAATTACGAAAAACGCAAACGCCTGGCCATCGACCCGGTCGAAATGCCTGGAAAGCGCGATGAACGAAAGATTGACGGCGTTCAGCATAAGCTCGATGCACATGAAGATCGTTATGATGTTCTTTTTAATGAGAACGCCGATTGCGCCCACGCCGAAGATCAGCGCGCTCAGCGCGAGATAGTAGCCTGTAGGCACCATAGCCTCAACTTGCCCATTAACGATTACGGTTTCCTGCCCGCCAGGACGACCGCTCCCACGATGGCAACCAGTATAAGGATCGACGTCACCTCGAAGGGGAGCAGCAGTTCGTTAAATAGAAGGCGTCCCACTGCCGCCGTATTATCTTCCGCCGCCGTGACCGGGGTCTCTGCCGTTCCCAGGCGCGCCGCGGCGCGCAGCACAAAAATGGAAAAAAGCAGGGCCAAGGGCAGGGCGAGGTAAGTAAGCGCCCGCACTTTGTCCTTCACCAGCACCTCCGATGCCGGGTCCAGGAGCATGATGACGAATAAAAACAAGACCATGATCGCGCCGGCATAGATGATTATCTGGATGATGGCAAGAAAAGATGCCCCAAGCGGATAAAAAAGCACCGACAGAGCCGCGATGCAAATTATCAGGGAAAGCGCGCTGTAGACGGCGCGCCGCTGAGCGACGACGCTTATCGCTGCGCCGAGAGCGACGGCGCCGAAAATGAAAAAGCCGTATCGTTCCATGGCATGGCCACGTCGTTCGATTATCGGCCGCGCAGATCTTCGATCAGCCTGTCCAGCTTTTCAAGGGTAAGCGGGCCATGGATATCGTAATTGACCTGAACCACCGGCGCCAGCTCGCAGGCCCCGATGCATTCGACCTCGAGCAGGGTGAACGCGCCATCGGAGGTGGTCTCTCTTGTCCTTAATTCGAGCCTGCGCTCCAGGTGCCGAAGCAGCCCTTCAGCACCGCGCAGCAGACAGGAGATGTTAGTGCAGACCTGAAGCAGATGCCTGCCGACCGGCTGGCGGTTGAACATGGTATAAAAAGTAACCACCTCCTCGACCTGGGCCGGCGAAAGGCCGAAAATCCTGCTTATCTCAAGTATCGCTTCCTCGCCGATGTAGCCGGCCTCCTGCTGCACCAGGTGAAGCGCCGGAATCAGAGCGGTGCGCGGGGCCGGATACCTGGCCATCTGCTCTAAAATAGCTTGCCTGGCCGACTCGGAAAGCCCCATCTTTATTCTGATTTGCCTCCGCGTGTTGCTCGAAAAGCTCTCAAAAGCAAAAACAGCAATCCAGTATAGCGCAATCGATATTGCTCGTCGATAGCGGTAAAAGCAGGAGCCAGGAGTTAGAAGCTAGAATGAAGACATGTGCTGCAAGGCGAGAGGCGTAAGGGGCAAGAGCACCTCTCATTTCACCCATTGCCGCACCACCACCTCTGTAGCTTCATCGAGACCGTTCTCCTAGCTCCTAACTTCTAGCTCCTATTCAGGTAGCGCTCGAGCCACTCCAATTCGCGCTTTATCTTGTCTAGTTGGTGGGCCGGCTCGCGCAGGCCGTGCGGCTCGCGCGGATAGATGACGAGCTCGACCGGAACATTGTGGAGCTTAAGTCCCATGTAGAGCTCCTTGCTTTGCGGCAGCGGCACGCGCTCGTCTTTCTCCCCGTGAAAGATCAGGCTGGGGGTCCTGGCTTTATCGACATAGAAGACCGGCGAGCGCTCGAGGAACTGCTGCCGGTTCGACCAGGGCGTACCCTGGTGCAGGGTCTCGCGCGAGTACTGAATGTCGGCCTGGCTGTAGTAGGAAAAGACGTTCGAAACGCCGGCGCCGAAGGCCGCAGCCTTAAAGCGGTCGGTGTGGGTGATGATCCAACCGGACATATAGCCGCCGTAGCTCCAGCCTTTCACTGCCAGCCGTTCCGGGTCTGCGATGCCCCGCTCGATCAGATAATCGACGCCGCTCATGATATCGTGGTAGTCGCCGCCGCCCAGGTCGCCGATGTTGGCCTCGGCAAAACCCTGGCCGTAGTTGCTCGAGCCGCGGAAGTTGGGGAAGAAACAGGCGAAGCCGCGGGCGGCCAGAAGGTGAGGAAACTCGCCGTGGCTGGCCATGAAGCTTTTTTGATAGGCCCCCTGCGGGCCACCGTGCACGCTCACCACCAGCGGATAGCGCAGGCCCGGCTGGTATCCGACCGGGTAGATAAGCAGGCCCTCGATTTCGAGCCCGTCGGGCGCCTTCCAGCGCACCGTCTCCACCTCGCCGTAGAGGAAGTCATCGGCTTCCGGATTCATCTTGGTCAAGCGCCGCGCCGCTCGCTCGATTGCCGGGCCCGATTCCGGCTGCGCAAACCAGAGGTCGATGGGGGACTTCGGGTCCTGGCGCATGATCAACATGCCGCCGGCGGACGAGACGGCAAATGGCCCCCACAGACCTTCGCCGCGCGAGAGTTGCTCGATCCGTCCATCGAGCCCGCTGCGATAGATATGCCGATTGACTCCGACGTTGGCATAAAAATAAATCTGTTTGCCGCTCCGGTCCCAGCGGTGCTGTTGGATGTAACCATCGAAGCTGGGAATCAGCACTTTCAGCTCGCCGGCCTTCGAGGCAAGGGGCAGGATGTGAATTCTTTCCGGGCCGAACCCGGGAAAGCGCCCGGTATTTGCCAGCCAGGAGAGGAGCGTTCCGTCGGGCGACCAGCTCAGGTCCTCCTCGGCATAGCGATTGGAGGTCAGCCGCTCGGGCTCGCCCCCGGAAACTGGCATAAGATAAACTTCGGTCTTCATTACATCGGCGAGCTTCGGCGTGGGCCTGGCGAGAAATGCGATCTTCTCGCCGGAGGGAGAGGGAGCGAGCTGAACTGCGTGAAGCCGGCCGCGCGTTAACTGCTCCGCCTTGCGGCTTTCGAGGTCTATCCTATAAATGTGAGAGAAGGTAAAATCGCCATCGACGACTATCTGGTCGTACCCCTGCTTTCGCTTTTTTTCTTCCTCTTCGCTCTTCGGCTCCTTCGCTATGAAGACGATCCCTTTGCCGTCGGGCAGCCACTCGAAAGAGTCTATCTCCTCTTTGTGGTCGGTCAGCTTTTCCGGTTCTCCCCCGAAGGGATCGATCAGATAAATCTGGTTCTTTCCAGACCGGTCCGAGATAAAGGCGAGGCGCGTGCCATCCGGCGACCAGCGCGGCTTTTCGTCCTTTTTGGGATGGCGGGTGAGCCGCACAGGTTCTCCCCCCAGAGTCGAGACGCGCCAGATTTCCGAGTTGGAATTATTCTCCGCAAGCTCGGCTGTGGTAACGACAAAGGCCGCATCTTGCCCGTTGGGCGAAAGCTGCGGGTCGCTCAAGCGGCGCAAAGTTATTATCTCTTCGGGAGACATCTCGCGCTTTTCGGCAACCGCCGGAGCGCACAGCATGAGCAGAGCGAGGCACAAGATCGTACATATGCGGAACATAAGTCTCCTCCTGTTCGGCTCAATCCAGGCGAATATAGCAAAGGGCCATAATAGCGTCAACTTCGATATAATAAGCCAAGGAGCAAGAGGGGGAGCGAGAGCAAGAGGGCCTCTCGCTCTCCCTCTTGCTCTCGCTCAATATCCTGGCTCCTTGCTTATGATTTACCTTTTGCTAGCATCGACGCTGTTGTGCTGGCTGGAACTGCTCCGGCGCACCTGGCGTTTGACTTCTAATATTCCCCGCTTGCGAGCGGGCGAGGCGGACTCTCTCTCTCATCCGGACCCGCCGCTCGTCTCGGTCTTGGTCCCGGCGCGGAACGAAGGCGACCGGGTACTGGCTCGAGCGATTTCTTCCTTGCTGGCACAGGACTATCCGCGAATCGAGGTGATTGTTGTAGACGACTGTTCGACCGACGATACTCGTGCTATCTTGAGCGACCTGGCCGCCGCGGATGACCGGCTCAAGGTGGTGGTTGGCGTTCCTGCGCCGACCGGCTGGACGGGAAAGGTACACGCGCTGTATCAGGCGCGCCGCGCGGCGCGTGGGGAATTGCTCCTGGCGACCGACGCCGATATTATCTTCGATCGAAGTGCGGTCTCATCGGCGGTCGGGCTCTTACGGGAAAAAGGGCTGGCGGCGATCACCCTCTTTCCGCGGATCGAGCTTGCCGGCTTCTGGGAGCGATTGCTGCTGCCCGAAATTGCCTGGATGATGTTCGTGGGCTCGCCGTTCGAAAAGGCCAACGATCCAGCCTCGGACGCGGCCCTCGGCTGTGGCGGATTTTTGCTGATGCGCCGCGAAGCCCATGATGAGATCGGCGGTTACCGGATGCTCAAAGGCGAGATCAACGAAGATAGCTGGACCATACGCTTAATGAAGCGCAGGGGCCTGCCAACCATGGCCGCCGACGGCGGCGCTCTGCTTCGCACCAGAATGTATCGGAACCTGGGCGAGATATGGGAAGGCTTCGGCAAAAATATGTTCCCAGCCATGGGATTAAGTGCAGCGCGCGCCGCGAAGGCGATGGCGTTTGACCTGGCTATTGTTTTCGCTCCGCTGGCCGCGATGGTGGGCGGCAGCGGATTTTCTTTTTCGTTAGCGCTTGCCTGCCTGGCCGCTATGTGGTGCACGAGCCTGCTGTTTCGCCGCTCGATGGGGGCGCCGGCGCCTCATGCGCTGCTCGGTCCGCTCGGCCACCTGGCGGCAATGATGATAATGGCAACTTCGTTCCTTCGCATTTATCTGGGCTGGGGCGTGCCCTGGCGGGGCCGGATGGTGTATCCCCGCAGGGATTACTCGTCCTCCTTGCCCGGCCGCCATCCATCCGAATCAAGGTAATGGCGCTTTTGACTTTCTATGCCTAAATTGATAGTATTACTTTAATTAGCAAGCATACGTTCGGTTCAAGCTGGTCCGGCGACGGCCTCTCTCGCATGCCTCTGCTATAGCAGCCTTGCTGCTCGGTCCGTCCGGAGCGGGGCGCGCCGCCTGAAACGGAAGATTTGTTTTATAATTTAGGATAGGCTTACCTTGCGCCGATAGGTAATCTGATTCCGAGGGAAGAGAAGCGTTTGGACGCAATTCATCTGATATGGATCGCCGGGGCCGCCTGCGACGGCTGCACGATGGCCATGCTCGGCGCCTCCGGGCCTGGCATCGAGGAGCTGCTGCTCGGGCATCTGCCCGGTGCGCCGCAGCTAACCCTGGTGCACCCGGCGCTGGCGCTCGAGTCGGGCGAGGTCTACCGCGTGCAGTTGGAGAAAGCTGCGAGCGGTGAACTGGCGCCGTTCGTCCTTGTTCTCGAAGGCTCAGTTCTCGATGAGTCGCGCGCGGGCGAGGGAAGCTTTTCGCGCCTCGGCATGGAAGGGGAAAAGCCGCTAACCACTGCTGCATGGATCGACCGGCTGGCGCCGCGTGCTGAGGCGGTGGTTGCCATCGGCAGTTGCGCTACCTGGGGCGGGATACCGGCTGCAGCCGGCAGCCCGACGGGAGCAATGGGGCTGGAGGATTACCTGGGGCGCGATTTCGTAAGTCGGGCCGGCCTCCCCGTGATCAATGTTCCCGGCTGCGCTCCGTCCGGTCAGGCCTTTATCGAAGTGCTGCTCTATGTTTTTCTCCATCTGGCGGGCCTCGTGCCGCTCGAGCTTGACGATGAGCGGCGTCCGCGCTGGTTGTATAGCGAGCAAGCCTACCCGCTGCCGCCGCGCGCCGATTACCTGGCCGCCGATGCTTATTCGGTTGAGGACCGGCCTGCGGTCGGCTGTCCGGTGCCAGGCCTGGGCTGGATGAAGGGAATCGGCGGATGCGCCCGAGTTGGCGGCGCCTGCATCGGCTGTACGGCTCGCGATTTTGCCGACCGCTATTTGCAACTGGCCCGCCCGCACGCGCCGGGCTAGCCACTATGTGCTTCAAAAACCTGCCGATCGAGTTCGATGCCCATGGTCGCCCGCAACTGCGCGGCGATTGGGAAGTGGAAAGCTCTGCTCCGCGCGGCCATGATATGGAGAAAACATTGGACGTACTGGCACGCGGCGCTCATCTGCGCGATTTCGATATCGACCCGGTGACGCGAGTCGCGGGCGCCCTCTCGTTCCATACCGTGGTTGACCTGGAACGGCGCAACGTGGTCGAGGCGCGAACCGAAGCGCCTCTTTTCCGCGGCTACGAGGTAATTCTCAAAGGGCGCGAGCCGACCGATGCCATCCATATCTCGAGCCGGGCTTGCGGCGTGTGCGGCGGAGTCCACGCCACGTGCGCTTCGATGGCCCTGGAAATGGCCTTCGGCGTCGCGCCTCCACCTCTGGCCATCATATCACGTAATCTGGGCGAGGGTGCTGAGCTGGTATTTGATCATGTCCTGCACCTGTTTCTCCTGGCCGGGCCGGACTATTCCGAGACCATGATCAGGCGCACCAGCCTACATCTCTGGTCCCGAGCAGAAGAGACTCGGGCCGAACGGGCTGAGGCCTACGGGCTGGCGACCATCGCCGATATAATGCGCGGCCTGAATCCATTGCGGGGGAAGCTGTATCTCGAAGCGCTCGACATCAGCCGCGCGGCGCGCGAGATCGCATCGCTGATGCTCGGCAAGTATCCTCATCCTTCCACGATATTTCCGGGCGGGCTCGGTATCGAGGCGAGTTCGCACGTTTTCAATCAGGTGCTCGGCAGGATCGTTCGCCTCCTGGACTATGCCAAAAAAGTCGCGGCGGTGTGGGACGACCTGATCGATTTCTTTTTAGCCGAAGTGCCCGAGTACCGGCGCGTGGGCGAGCGGCGCACGAACCTGATCTCGACCGGCATCTGGGACGATCCGGAATCGTACGATGCCAGCTACAGTCGCTGCTCGGAATGGGGAGAGAAACGGCTGGTAACGCCCGGGGTGATAATAGATGGCGAGCTGCGCACGACGAAACTGGCCGAATTGAACCTGGGCATCGAAGAGTTCGTCGATAGCTCCTATTACCGGCGCTGGGAGGGACACCGCTTCCCGACCGACCCCCGGGGCGGGCCCCTTTCGCCTTTTCACCCCTGGAACAAGGAGACCATTCCTGATCCCGCTAAGCGGAACTGGCGAGAGCGTTATACCTGGGGCACTGCGCCGCGCTGGGACCGCGAGCCGCTGGAATCGGGCCCGCTGGCCCGCCAGTGGATAACAGCGCTGGTGGGAATAATCGATAACGAGTTCATCCGCCCTGTGCCGGCAGGTCTAGAAATCGAATTGCCGAAAGGCCAAACTGAGGGGATCACCTTGCACTGGCAGATTCCGGCGCGGCCCAATGCCCTCGAGCGCAATCGGGCGCGCGCCTACCATGTGGCCTACTGCGCCATGGTAGCGTATACTTTTTTATTAAAGGCCTTCGAATATGTGCGCTTAGGTAAGACGGCGATGTCGGTGCCCTACGCTGTGCCGGAACATGGAGTTGGGGTCGGCTTCTGGGAGGCCGGGCGGGGCACGCTCTCCCATTACGTAGTGCTCGACGGCGGGCGAATCGCTAATTACCAGATCTTGACCCCATCGACCTGGATGGCCTCGCCGCGCGACCCCTTCGGCGTCCCTGGCCCATACGAGGAGGCTGTTCTTAATACTCCGATACTGGAGGAATTCGAGCGCCCCGAGGACTTCACCGGCATCGACATCCTGCGAACTATCCGGAGCTTCGATCCCTGTATGCCCTGCACGGTACACCTGTACGCCGGCAGCCGGGTCCTGCGCCGCGATGCCACAAGCTGTGCGTGCGGGCTGGAGGAATAGTGGTTTATGGATCACACTAATGAAAATTCGGTGCCGAAGCGACTGCACGAAGCCGCTTGGCCCGATATGTTCACGAACCTGCATACCGCCTACGCCGAGCTGGCTCGGGCGCAGTTCGAACTGGAGCGCCGGACCGCCGAGATCGAAGAGACGCGCGATCTGTTTCAGCGCGTCATCGAGTCGATGTCCGAGGCCCTCTTCCTCATGGATCTCTCGGGACGGGTGGTGCGCGCCAATCCCGCGGCGGCAGCGCTGCTCGAGCGCAGCTATGATGATATCATCGGAAAGCGTTTTTCCGACATCTGCAGTGCTAATGAGATTCCGGGCACTGCTTGGCAGTTGCCCCAGTGGGCGCCGGGCGGCGCGCTGCCCAACCAGGAGACACAAATTAGAACCAGGAGCGGCCGCATTATCTCGATAGGTTTCTCTTCAGCCCTGGTCCGCGACAAGCGGGGCAAGATCACAGGCGTGCTCGTCGTGGCCCACGATATCACCCAGCGCAAACAAGCCGAGGAGGATTTGCAGCGGAGTTTCCACCAGCTCCAGGCTATCTACAGCTTGAGCAAGGCGGTCAGCCACGCCGAATCGCTCGAGGAGATCTACACGGCGGCGCTGAACAGCCTCAAACCTGCCCTTGGCACAGACCGCGCCGCGATTTTGTTGTTCGACCCGGATGGTCGCCTGCGCTTCAAATCCTGGCTGGGCCTTTCAGAGGATTACCGGCGGGCCGTGGAAGGTCACTCCCCCTGGCTGCGCGACGCAGAGGACCAGCAGCCGATTCTCGTGAGCAATGCGCTCGAGGAGCCATCTGTGGCTTAGCACGAATTTTGCGAAAATTTAGCACGAGAAATGATACTGAAAGATCTAGACAAACTTGCCTCTAAACTAGACATTCTGGAACGCAGATTTTGAGCACATATTCAGCACTCCAAAGTTTTGAACAGGTCCACATATTGCCGATACAGCGTCGCGTACCTCCATACCGTCCAAGCCGCTTCACATAGAAAGCCAGACCCCCGAAGCGGAGAGATAAATCGCCACAAGTCGGGAAGATCTCTCTTGCGACCTACCATTGCACTCCATTATACTATCTCAAGCCCATTGCCTATTGCCAGACACGTTGACTTAGCTAACTATTATGAACGCCGTAATTTTAAGACCATCCGTGTTTGTAGTTACTCTCAGTCCCTTGGCCCCATATTGCCGCGTTAATCCAACATTAACATCAATTATCACTGTTTCGATCTTCTCCCAATTTATGCCGTCGAACCTGGTTTCAAAGTTCAGGTGGATGGGAATAGCAGTGTTATTTCTAATGCTTAAAAAAAAGACACCTTCTGCAAGGGAAATCACGGTCGTTCCGCTGCTGAGGTTATTGGTATTAAAGGCCGCACTCTTCGTAGGAGACCCACCGTTTAAACCAGCAACCTCAGCCAGAATATCATTCAACTTCTTGCCAATACTGTCCGCAGCAGGTGCCGCTGCAACTGCAATCTGGTCTATCTTCTTCAACTCGTCTATAAGAGCTGCTCGGGCGGCCGTGTAGTCGGTTCCAGAGGCCCGGCTGGAAATGGTGGCGTCGAGGTTGTCTCTTATCCTCTTTCCAAAACTGCCAGTTCCGCCCGTGGTGTCTGGTTCAGACCAGACCGCTGCTGCTGACGTTCCGCCGGCGCTACGAATTATCTCAAACTTGTCCCCGTCGCCCGGCACAGCCGAAAACGCTGAATCAACCGTCACGACTTTAGTCGTTCCGTTATATGCCTTAATCCGGCGTGTCTGGCCAGAGTTAGCGCCACCTAGAAAACTGACCTCGGCTTCCTTCCAATAATCATTGACAGTTTCAGTCAGATCGGTCTTAAACGCCGAGGCAGTATTAGCGGCATCGGACACGACCGATGCTAGAGGCTTAGCGAAAATCTTGTGCTTTAGGTCCTCCAAAAATGCCACGATTGCGCCGAGCATAGCTTAAGTTATAGTTACTGTCGTGCCGGTCATTTCGCCGGCTGCATTATAATTAAAGACTGTCGTAATAGTCTCTAAAACTGTTCCACCTGCTGATTTAACCTGAAGTACGGTTTGTGACAATCTTCCGGCGTTCGATTCGTCATAGGTCAATGTCTCTTCGGCAGTGTTACCGCTTGGCATAGTCCAACTTATTCCTTTAATCCGGCCTTTGTTATCTCGTGTGAAGGTTTGCGAAGCCGGCCTTGTGCGATCATTAAGCTCACTTAAATTGTCGGTCGCGTCCTGTGCATCTTGAAATCCGTAGACATCGTCTAGCGACCATGTCTTCGGTACACTTTTAAGGGGCGGCATAGTCTAATAAAGGCGCTTTCCATCTGCGCCGTCAGAGAATTTTTGCGTTGCCCTATCACAGAGATAGGTGAACTCTTTATCCGAGTCTGTTGCCTGGGTCCACTTGGGGGACAATTTCGTCCGGTCCCCTAACCTCATCATTTGTCGAATTTTCCAGCGCTGAAGGCTGACTGTGAGCTTCAACCTGTCAAGGTCTAATACTATTTTTCTCACCTTATACGGCTCACGCTTATAGCCTAAGCCTTCCCTATTAATACCACTAAAGTGAGATAATCTAACTGTCTCAGTTAAATCCAGCCCCGCCGATGTTATCGGCAGCTGGCATTCGATTTCGTCTGCGAACTCGTCGCTATAGAATTGCCTCAACTTGGCGATGTTTAAGGCAGTCGCATCGTCTCTTGTAAAAAACATCGAAACGTTATCTCTAAGATCCTCACCTCCAAGATTGTTCTTCGTTGTTGAGTCTACAAAATCTGGCTGACGCTCGAAAAAGTTCCGAACATAGTTCATAGCGTAATTGTATTGGAGTCTGGAAATCGGGAACTCGTTTGGGATGATCTGGAAAGACCCGTGCAATATATCGAGGTCATCTGTTAATTCTCGCTTAGCGCTTAAATTAGCAAATTCACTTTTATCGTAGATGCTGACTGTCACTTTTCCGAACCGATCGTAGAAGAAATCTATACCAAAACTGCGTGCCCATTGAGTAATTATCTCTGCCCTAGATATATCTGAGACAATAGCTCCTCCTAACTTAAAGCCGCGTGCTGCTGCCCTGGCCTTTGCTGTATCGAATGATGAGGTATTTAACTCTGCGACTTGGTACTCGCAGAATCGAATCAGAAAATCCTTGAGTCCATCGATTGGGTTGGTAATTAGGTTACCGACGCTGTCAGTCACACCGTCGCAATCGACCGTAATCGTTGGCTCGCCACGTCTGTTGGGATCTTCTTGGTCTGCCGTAAATTTAAGCAACGTCCAGGTTTGTCCGCCGATCGTCTCTTGGATGACCGAGAACCCAGCTGTCACTAACACACCGTAACGATAGACATTAGAAACAACCTTCACAGGATGTTGGGCTACAACATATTTAAAGTTAACTGCGTCAACGTAAGGGCAAATGTATGCCCCGCCTCCCCCGAAGGGGGCCGATGAAACGCTGCCGTAGACGATCGGACCCTGCACATTTGGCTGAAAGTTCGGTATGTTGGGGAAAAGCTCGCGTGTAATTCGAAGTCCCGCTGGCCTCATGAGGCGGTCTTGCGAGCTGTCAGAGATCGTAAGCTCAAGGACCAGCCCGCTCTCGATAAATCTGTACCGGGTTATTCGTCCTGTGAAGACCGTCGTGAAATTAGCAATCGGGTCGTTTTTCTCTCCAAGTTTTATCAGGCACTGCCGATTACGAAACGCATTTTCTGCCCTCAGTTTTGAAAACTCAAGGTCAGCATTAGAGAGACGAATCGTCACGTCCGATATTATAAAAATATCGGGCACGCGGGGGATCTCCCGCGTGAGACTCCCAAAGGAGAGAACTTTTCCTCTGTAAAATGAACCAGGAGCTGAAACATCGACATGCGAATAAAATCGCGTCCCAGAGCCAAATCGGATCTCAAGCAATGAAATATAATTACTCATGATAGTCTTATCCCTCTAACTTCCTCTTCAAGCACGAGTGCGGTCTGGAAACTGCCTCGTGCGATACTGGTTCGACGGGGATTGTTTGTAAGCCGGACATAAAACAAGTCCGGCTTATCAATATCAGGTATAAATACGAACGGTATAAGCGAGCCATTTGTAGCCTGATGCAGTGTTATTACTATCTGGTTGATCTGCGATTCGGAAAGCGGGCCAAAGGGCAAATTTAGGATCCTCCTTTCGAAAAGATCGAATGCATGCCTTACTCCGCGTTCGGTCTCATGGATGATGTTCATCTGTATCCTATCAAGCTCCCAGCCTATATTAAACATCTCAATCTCATTCTTCACACCAAGCAAGAACTCCCCTATGGCCGGATTAGCGGAGTTTGAGCCATCATCCACAGTCAATCTCCAGTAACGGTCAGATGCCTGCGTAAAACTCATGTACATATCTCTTTCTCTTATCGCGAATACGCCTACCAGCACATCATTATTTACGAAATTGTCATTCGACCTTCTGAGCGTCACGGTGGCAGACGAAGTAAAGTTATGATTGAGTAGAACCGCAATGTCCACTGCCTGCGCCAAGCCAAGGTCGATAGTAATAGTCTGAGCGACTTTTGCCGCAAATTTAAAGGGCTTTGCAACAATACCATCTGCAAGGTTAGCCTTTGGGAAATTCGCGTCCTCGCTTGAGACAGTGATTACCTTGCCAACTATAATGTTCGTCACGATATATTGAGGCTTTCCCATAACTACACGCCCAAAGCGCTCCGTACCTTAACCTTGGCATTCGAAGTGTTGTTCCTCAAAGCGTCAACTATCGCCGGGATAACTTTTTCCCGAGTCACGCGCTCGACGCTCTGACCGTCAAGCGCATCTATCGAAACATTGATTTCGATTGTACTGGCCGCAGCGGGCGGACCTTTCGGCTCGACCCGGCCCGCCACTGCAGGTATGAAGATTTCGCTGCTACGCTCTCCTACCTCATAGGCAAGGCCTGGGAAGACAGGCCCGCCGAATTGCCGTCGTCCAAAAATACTGCCAGGTCTTGGTCCCATAAAAGGACCAAAGACTGGCTCGAAGTCTGGTTCAAATGGCCTCGGCCTCGGACCAAAATCCGGAATCCCAGGGACCTCCTCGAGCTGAAACCTCACCGGCACCAGTATTGGGTCGGATGCTTCTTCACGAATCCGATCTATTTCCTGCCGTATCGCGCTCCCTGCTTGGGCGGCCTCTCGAGGAACCGACGCCAAACTATGCTTGAGGGCATCGATTAGCTCCGTTATTTTGGCTATCAGTTCCTGGAGCAGGCTGCCGATCGTCTCCATCGCCTCCTGCATCTTCTTCTGCGTGTCGGCGGCCGTATCGCCAAATCTCTGCCGATATTGCTCAAGAAAGCGCGCAGCTCTCTCGGCAAAGTCTCCGGTGCCGGCTGCCATCTGCTCAAGGGCAGCGATGACCTCAGTCGAAAGCTCGCGGTTGTTCGTCAAGGCGTTCTCGACGAATCGGAAGAAGGCGTCGCCGGCCGCGCCCGCTATCTGGCTATCAGCCATTTGAGCTATTTGGGCAAGCGTGAGCAGCGTGAAGTCAGATAGATTCCTGCCCGCATCAATTGCGCCTTCGGCGAATTGGACATAGGCGACCCGGGCCCTTTCCGCCGACTCGCTCGTTCCCATGGCGATCTGCTCGACTATGCGTAAGGTCGAAGCGCCGAACTGTTGACCGCTCTCAAGCCCCTTTTGGAACATATCGACGAGCTTGGCGCGCGTCGAGATTGAAAAATCGTCGGCTCCGGCAATCATTTCCGTAAAGCCCTGAATGACGCCGGCTGAAAGCAGCCTGTTCTGCTCGAGCGCAGCGATCACGAACTCTGTTACGGCAACTTTTGCCCGATCGCTGAACTCGCTTGCGCTCATGGCAACTGCGATGAAAGCCGCCACATTGGCGTCAGTGACTTTCAGGACCTCTGTCTTGACTTTCTCGCCCATGACGTTAGTAGACTCGACAATTTGTGTATTAGCTCTGATGAATGCCTCGAAGTAGCGGTCCAGGACTGCCTGCGCGGTAATAGAAAACTCATTGTTGGCAACCGCCATCTCCTGCAAGGCGCGGAGGAAGTTAGGCGGCAAGGCCTCGCCGGTCGATATGGCGCGCTCGACGAAGGCGAAGAACTCCTCGTTTGCCGCCTGGGCAAAATCCGATGTCCCCTGCAAAATCCTGGAATACGTGGCGAGCGTTTCATGCTCAAGGAGCTGGTTCGAGGCGAGGGCCTGGTTGACGTAGGACACATAGAGTTGTGCCGCCTCGCTGGCGAAAGCCTTCGCTCCGAGTGCCATATTGCCCAGGCGCTCAAGCGTATCTCGCTCGAGGCGCTGGCCGGCCTCGATCATTTGGCCAACCTCCAGTATGAAAGCAGCACCGCTTTCCTCTATTAGCGACTCAAGGCCGCCGATCGCGGCCTCGACCTTGCCGGCCAGCTCATCAAAGCCGGCGGCAGCGCCCTCGGGCAGGAATGGTTTTGCCTGCTCTATGAACTGTTTTATTCCTGCCAACTTTTCGCGCGCCGCAACTGCGAATTGCGACGCGGCCGCAGCCGCATCGATCGTAAGACCTTTTTTGATCCCCTCAAGCACCGATTCGGCTGCATCCCCTAAGGCTTCAATTTCATCTCGAACTGCACCGAGAGCAGCCGGCAGCTCTTCACGAAACTTCTTCGCAGCCTCATCAACCGGCACCAGAAATTCGTTCAGTGCATCACGGTCTTTTATTATGAGCTTGCCGGCACGCTCAAGCGAGTTCACGAATTCAAGGAATGTTTCGTTTAACTTCGAGAAATCGCCTGTAGCAAGGCCTAGCTTCAAGGCTTCTACAAATCTCTTTCCAAGCTCAGGAAACTTGCCGCCAGGGCCAAGCGCCAGCCGCTGGAAAAATTGCTCGAGCTGCTCGGGCGAAAGGCTCTTCGCGATCTCAACAAGAGCAGCCGGCGAAAATTCAGCCACTACCCTAGCCTCTTTGGCATTCTTGAAGGCGCGCTTCAGCGCGTCAGTCAGGTTTCTAGCGAATTCCTTTCCGACCGAGACGCCGAAGTCCCGGCCGAATTCCTCCGCAAGACGTTGGAACTGCGGCTTGCTGCGTACTAAGAAGCTGATCAGAATCAGGGCACCGATCGCGGCAGCAGCAAACGGGTTCGTGAAAAGGCCAGCTAGCGTGCCAAAGGCACCAGCAACGAAACCTTTACCTCCAGCAGCTCCCGCAAGCCCGCTTGCTAGTGTCAGCCCGCCGACACCGCCTATAGTTCCACCTAGTATGGCGCCGCTCGCCCCACCGAGCCTGCCACCGAGACCAGCTCCAAGGCCACCAAGCCCAAATAACAGACCCGGACCGCCTATACCCCGCAGCGTAAACGCAGGAACAGCAGTACCTGCAACGGTTCCAGCTTCAAAGCCTCGAAAGCTGCCCGCAACCGCTGCGCCAAGAACGCCGGCGATACCAGACGCGAGCTGCCGACCGAGTCCGCCGAATATGGCGTCGAACAGGCCCGCCAGGAACCGCCCTATAGAAATAAACACCTGTTTTAAAATGTCCTTCAGCGGGTTGAACAGCGCCTCGATGAGGGTTCGGATCGCAACGCGCCCAAGCTCGCGGAATATGCCGAGCAGAACGTCCTTCATTTTCTTGCCGCTTAGTATGACGTCCGCTACACCCTGCGAGAAGTCCGTCACTATAGTCGAGACCTGTCGTCTCCAGACCTCTGCTATCCTCCCACCTATTTTGCTTGTTTCGTCTTTAGCTCCGTCAAGTGCCTTTTTGACTCCTTCGGGCAGCGACTCGAAAGCTACAATGCCGCCCCTTACAAGCTCTTGGATTATCTGGAGGGCCTCATCCTTGAACTTTCCAGTCTGGTTTGCCATGTTGATGAGCTGCGTGATCCAGCTCTTTTCAAGATCGCCTCCCGCCTCGACGATAGTCCTGACCGTATCCAGGAAGGCCCTATTCAGGTTGTCGGCCGAGGTTCGACCGCTTCTTGAGATAATCTCGAAATTTCCCTTCATTTTTTCTGCTGCAGCGCCTATCTCTGCTGGCGTCTTCAAATTGAAGGTTTTGTAAGAATCTATGAGTTTTCCAAGCTCCTTATTTGCCTCCACATGAACGCCGGCAAGTGCGAGTACCTTTTGCTTTAGCTGCGTTCCTGCGCGATCTGCGTCGAGGAACTTCTTAGTTATTTCATCCAGCTTTTTGTTGCTCTCGTCGGTACGAATCTTTAGCTCTACTAAGTTCTTAATTAGTGGGGGAAGAGCCGCTCCGAATTCCTTGGACTTTTACTTAGCCTCATCGAGTTCCTTGGCAAAAACTTTTATTATGTCCTTTGCGGGCACACCACGCCTTGTAAGCTCCTCAATCGCGGCCGTGAAATCTGGTGCCACCCTGGTCGCGGTGCGGAATTTCTCAATGATCTTGCTCACTTCCTCATTAAACTCACGTGTACGCTGCTTTGCCTCTTCTTGCTTCTTCTTTCCGGCTTCGATCGCGATTTTAAATCCATCGAATGATATGGTTGCCGCTCCCGTCGTCTTCAAGAGATTGTCGAGCACGCCCCTGTGTTCCCGAACTGCCTTGGCGGCCTCTCTAAGCTCTTTTTGATACTCCTCTATTGTCTTTCCAGCTTTGATAACGACTACGCCGAACTCATTTTTCAATTTTTCAGCAAGGCGACCGTGAACGTCTGCAGCGCCACGCGTCGCCTCTCGAAGCTGAAGCATCTCCGCTCTAAAAGCAGGAATCTGATCGAGGACTAGATCTATCGCTCTTTGGAGCTGGGGAAAATTTTCATTCACCCACTCCCCAAGCCTCCATCCCACAAACACGGCCGCCGCAGCCATAACAGCCACTTTTAATGCCCCAAGCGAGGCAACCGCAGCTGCTGCAGACTGACTAAAGAAACCAATAACGCCGCCGCTTGCTTGAAGCAGCGCGCGGAAATCATTCAAGCTGCGCACATCTCGCAATAATGAGAAGAAAGCACCTCCACCAGCTGCTGCAGCTGAAATCCCTGAAACAAACGTGCTAAATTTGATTGCCGCAAGTGCTATCGCAAAGCTCGTAAGGGCAGCCGTCAACTCATTCAGAGGCACCTTTCCTTCGCTAATCGCTCTTATAGTTTCATTCACTATTGCCACAAAAGGAGCTATAGCAGCACCTGCTTTCTGAAATCCCTCGATAGCCAGCCTCTCTAGCTGGTTCTTGAGCACATTTATTTGGAAGGTCAATGACTCTTGCACCTTTTTAAAGCTCTCGGCTGTAGCGCCGGCCCCCTGGCTCGCCGTCTTTATTCCGTCGTAGGCGCTTTTAAGCTGCTTAAGACCCTGTTGTGAGGTCAGCTGGGTGATAGCGTTAATAGCTTCGATTCGGCCAAAAAGCGCGGCCTGTGCCTCCGAATTGCCACGCGTTTTCTCTGCCACCTCGACTATGAAAGGTATCAGGCCCTTTGTCTTCAGTGCCTGAGCGTCAAATGCAATACCGAGCTCCCCTGCTACTTTCTTTGCCTCTTTTGAGGGATTTATTACAGCCGAGATGGCGCTTCTGAGGGCTGTTACAGCTTCTGATGTAGAAGATCCTGTAAGTGTCAATGCAGCGATGGCCGCACTAAGTTCGTCAAATGCAACGCCATTTGCGGCCGCGATCGGAATGACCTGGCCAATAGATGCTGCAAGCTCTTCAAATGTCAGCTTGCCCAGGTCTACGCTTTTTAACATTACGTCGAAAATTTGACGCATAGAGCCGGCAGACTCACCGTATGCGGCCAAAACCGACGTCCCGATCTTCACAGCCGTATCTACTTTAGTGAATCCCCCTGCCGCCGCCTCCGCCGCAACCTTCAGGAAATCCATTGCCCTTTTCGGATCGTCAATGCCAGATGAAATTGTCTCGTAAAGTCCTAGCGTAAGCTCGCGGGCTGAACCTAGCGCCGGATTAAGGCTTAAAATCTCATTTCTTAAAGCAAGCACCTCACCTTTGGGACTGTCGCGCAAAATAACATTTACCCTGCTCCACGCTTTATCAAATTCGAGCGCTGCCGAGACTCCGCTTCTTATGCTTCTTGCGATCTCCAAAGTTCCGAAAGCGAGGCCTAAAGTTTTTGCAATGTCAACCGTGCTCTTTAGAATTGAGCCAAGCCGATCAAGGGCTGATCCAGCCCCTTTCACTCCTTTTTCAGTGCTGACGCCGATCGTCTCGGTCTCGCTTCGCAAGGCTTTGATGCTCTTTATGCCTTCTTGAGCGTCTACATCTATTACTATTTGAACTTTCTTTGCCATGAAGCTATAATTGCGCCATGGAGTGCCTGGCTCTAGTAATTTTGTTTCTGCTTATCCACGGATCGCCTGGGTTCCGGCGTTTTGTAGCCTGGCTCATCGCTTTATTCCCGATTTTTATTTTGCTCCTCGCGTACGTAGTCTAGAGATTCGACATAAACGATTTGCTCTTTACCTTTCTCATTTCGTCGTGCAGGACTTTCAGATCCAGGTAATCCAAATATCCTACTTCATCGGGCTTCAGCCCAAAAAGTTCCCGCTCATAGAAATAAAGCTCAGCCGCTCTCGCGATCCTAGCTGCATACTCACTGTCTACGCCTTCCGAACATCTATGGCTCGAGTCTATTTTCGACTTCGGACACTCTGGGCCTTCACCCGTGCAGCCCCGCTCGCGAGGGCCAGGCTCGAGCCAGGCTGCAACAGCCGCCCGGAAGCTATCTAGTTTTTTTCCCGCCCTCCCAAGAGGTCAAATAACGAGTCCACAACAACCTGCTTGTGTATGGCGTCGATTTTATCTTTATTATCTGGACCGAGTTCGAAGGCATTATCGCCTATCACGTAGCCCTCCACGGATTGGACCAAACTGTCGTAAAGATCGACGACTACTTTCAGATTGGAAGATATTATCGACTCGCCGCGGCGAGATCCACGCACATCTATCCAACTGAAGCGCCTCTGCCTGAAGCGCTTCACTTGCTGAAAGCTCGGGAGCTTCAGGGCGTGTCGCAATTCGTGCTCTTGTCCGTTCTGCATCGCAGTTATCGAAATAATGACCGAGTCGCTTTCAGGCTCAAAGCTAAACTCGCGTGGCCGGCTGCTTTGTTCTTCATCATCCTGATCGGCCGACAGGTCGTCTGGTTCTTTTGGATAGACAGCCCCAAGGCCGCGCCTGATTGCGGCTGTCTTATGGAGAAACGGAATCCGATCTCTGGTCTCGTCATTTATTTCGGAAATGCCCTTATAGCCTTTGACTCGCCTAGCTAGTTTGTTCCAAAGATATTCTTCAGCCTCTTCGCTAACTGCTCCATATTGGGTTCCCTCTGCAACTCGCATTGTTTTTATCTTCGACCTAACTTCATAGTCGAGCCAATCCCCAAAGGTCGCCGGCCTCAGGTAGTGGGTGACCTCAACTGTGGCCCCAGACTTGAGATCGCGAACCAGTAGCTCAAAATAAACCTCATCAAGGTCGATCCTAAAGCCTTCCATCATACCTCCCGTGGTACAAATGATAAGATCTTGTGCAAGCCACTATTACTGAACGGTCGGCCGAGCGCTTCAAGCTTCAGGTGCTCGCAAACGACATCAGGATGAAATTCCACTTTGAAACCCTTTTCATATGCTTTGTAACAAAAATAGAAATCGTGGCCGCCGTACGGCGTTGGCTCCTTAATTAGCAAAGCGCGCGGCGGATTATGGCCATCCCGCTCTACCGCAACACGAAAATCAGAACTGAACCAGGGCTCTTCAAGCGCCCTAAATACATGAGCCTTAACCAATAGGCAGCCGGTGCCGCACATCGTGATACCAGCATAATCTGCTTTAACCTCGACATCCGGCCTATCCTTCATGACATATCTTCCCGAGACGATGTCCCCATCGGCTCGCAAAAGTCTTACTAGCGCGCCATAAGGCAGGACAATGTCCTCCTCAATGAAAAAGAGATGAGTAGTATTCCTCTCACTCATTCCAACTTTCGCAAGCTGATTGAAGCAATCTGGAATCGGCAAAAACTCAGTTGTATAGAGCTTTACGCTCGCGCTGCTGCTCCGAATCTGATCAACGTTCTTCCAAAGGGATTCAAACACCCTGGTGAAAATAAGACCCCTCGTCGGCATCAGAATGACTACTTTAACGCTTGCCAGCCAATCTGCCATGACACTCCTTTAACCGCCAGGCGGCAATCATTTTTATCGAGCGGCCGCAGATTTTTAAATCCGACCACCTCAAGGCATGTGCGGAGGTACGATTCCGTGAAAAGATGCTTGTGCCTAAGCCTGCCTCCATCTCCAAACATAATCCTTTCACGTTGTATGCCTTCGGCTGTCGCTGCACGCTCGCAATCAGGCACAACCACGGCGAGCAGCCCACCAGGCTCTAGGACGCGCTTGCATTCGAGAAGCGCGTTTATCGTGCTCGAACAGTGTTCAAGCACGTGCCCGGCATATATCTCCTCGATCGAGTCATCCTTAAAGGGCAGCTGTTCGATATTGCAGATCACATCTATCCTGGGCTGACGCTCGATGTCGCAGTTAATATAGCCGAGCTTCCAGAATCGCCCGCATCCAAGATTCAGCTTCAAGCTATGCCAGGATATTCGAGAGATCGTTAATCAGCTTGGCCTGGACAGAGTAGCCGGCCGTGGCATCGTGCAACACGGACTCCTCATCAAAATTGAGCTGATACAGCTGGAGTCCAGTCTGCCTCGGTACGTCCTCTGCCGCAACAAAGAGCCTCGGGAAATGGAACTCGGCAGTGTGCTTCTGCGCGCCAGCGACTGTGTCGCCTTCCGAAGTTATAGTGCATTCAAGTTCCGCGCCGTCGCGAAGCCAATTGCGCACCACGTCATCGTACTGGAGCTGGATCTGCAAGGTCGCGGCCTGGTCCGTCACGATGAAGTCCGAAACGAGAAGCTCATCTGCTGCCGGCTCGCCCTGCCAGCGGACAGGCTCTACCGCTTGGCGCACAGTCAAACTCCATGAGGAGACCTCATTTGTCCGATCCGTTGGCGATCCCTTTGGCCCAATCATGACCTTTGTCGTCTTCAAGAACTTAGAGGCTGACGTTGACGGGATCGCAGTCGAATCAGCCTGGGACTTCCGACATAGCAGCGTCATCGCAAGCTGGAGATCAAACTTGGTCGCAGCCTGGATCGTGACCTCCTGAAATACGACGCCGCTTAGCAGGCGCGTCTCCTCCCCGCCGACCTTCTCAAGGTAAGAGGTTGCGAGCGCCCTGGGATCGGTCCGAAAATTGCGGAATTTGACCAGATGGCGCCAGGCCGCAACGCCTGTTCCCTCCGGCTGGTCCGTCACGACGGACCCCATCAGCAGAGCCAGCGCCCAGCTTGCCGAAAGCGATGTCAGGTCGAAGCTGTAACTTGCCGCGAAGCTTTGGCCAGAGCGGCGAAGCTCAGTTGCAAATGCAGTATCTTTGCCAAACTGCGCCTTGTTGGTGAGCTTCTGTTGCTCAAGCCTGGCGATGCCAAACTCACGGAAGGGCAGCCGCTTGTTGAAGTCGGCTGCCGCAAGCGGCGTCTTTATATCCGCTTGCTTTTTAAGGGCAAAGCCTATATCAACTGCTTTTTCAGCTACCAGTCCCATGTCTCCCTCCTAGCCCTCGAGGATTCGGAAAAGGCCGGTGCTCTTAAGGTATTCCTCGAAAATCTGACGCGGCTCCTCGAAGGGCTCTTTATCTTTTGTGAATTCGCGCGAATAAAGGCCATCGGAGATGTAGACGATGACCCTTGACGGGTCCGCGAAAGCAAAGCGAACTTGCTTCGTAGGCTCATCGGTCTTCTCAGTCTCGACACTCTTGTCCGCGCTTTGCTTTTCTTCGCTCTCGGCCGTCACCTTGCCTTCAAATTCGGTCATAGATCCCTCCCATGAACGCACAGTGCCTGTCAACTCCTATTCGCCGTGCGTTCCGTTGTTGGCGGTCGTCTTAAGACGTCCGCTTGGATGTCTCCCC
>FWPU01001565.1_pt1 | contig 67988 bp, 63 predicted proteins | sample 2228361 | NCBI WGS metagenome assembly FWPU01 (sample SAMEA103939777, study PRJEB20133) | metagenome
GACCGTGCTGGTGAGCTGCTCGATCGAGGCCGCGGTCTGCTGCAGACTGCTCGCCTGCTGCTCGGTGCGGCTGGACAGGTCCTGGTTGCCGTGCGCGATTTCGGCGGTCGCGCTGCGGATCGCCGCGCTCGCCGCGCCGATCGCGGCGACCATGTCGCGCAGCCCGGCACGCATCCGCACGACCTGCCCGAGCAACCGGCCCAGCTCGTCATGGCGCGGATCGATCGCCGCGTCCTCGCACAGATCGCCCGTCGCTGTGCGTTCGGCAAGCGCCACCGCAACGGCGAGCGGCCGGCGCATGCCGCGCACAAGCCGCCACGCGATCGCCGCCGACAGCGCGATGCCGGCACACGCGCCGACGGCGAGCAGCCACAGGCCGCTGCGCGCGGCCGCATCCACGCGCGCATACGTCGCCGCCGTCCGTTGGCCGATCTCGTCGCCGAGCGCCGCGAGCGCGTCGAGCATCGCGCGTGCCGCGGGCGCGAGCTCGGCGTCGATGCGCGCCGCACCTTCGCCCATCTGCAGATCGTCGTGGATCGCCTGGCGCAGCGCGACGAAGCGTTGCCGCGCGGCGGCCACTTCCGCGATCAGCTTCAGCAGCCCGGCGTCGTCCAGCTCGCGCTCGAGCCGCTTCTGCAGGTCGGTCGAAGCGTTCGCCGCGTCGGCCATCTCCTGCGCGAGCCGCGCCTGCGCCGGCGCGAGCGCCGCTTGCGGCGCGCCCGCGGCGATCGCCGCTTCGAGCTGCGTGGCGGTGAGCGCGCGGTCGAGGTTGATGCGCACGATGCCTTGCCAGCGCGACACCTCGTTCAGCCGCGCGGCGCGCGACGCGGCCTGCGCGTTGTCGCGCGCGATGCCGACGAGCAGGATCGCCGCGGCTGCCGCCATCGCGAGCGTGGCGAGCAGCACGGCACCGAAGCCGGCCGCCAGCCGCGCGCCGACCGAGTCGTAGCGACGGATCAGTTCGAACCAGCTGCGCATTGCGCCTCCCCTCCTCGGTTGCTTCGGGCCGGTGCGCCCGACGACGTTCATCGGCCGCCCGAAGCGGCTTCTGAAGGGCCCGCCGCCGTCAGAACCGGTAACCCATCCGAAATCCGCCCCAGTGCCGGCCGTTGACGACGATCGGCGCCGACAGGTCTTTCATCAGCACGAAGCGGCCGCCCCCCATGTCGCGGCGATAGGTTTGCAGCAGAAACTTGCGCGTGTTGCGCCCGGCAGCCAGCCCGGTGCGGTCGTTGAAGATCCGGCGGTTGCGGCAGTTGGCGGCGTTCCACACCGGGTCGGGGCCCTGCGGCCTGGAGAACTTCAGGTTGTGCGTCGGCAGATAGCCGTTGCGGTCGACCGCCGCGCAGAACACGACCTTGTCGGAGAACTCGAGCAGCGGCTCCTGGATCGGCGGCAGCGCGCGGTCGGTGAACGACACGAAGCGCGTCGTGAACTGCTGCGGATTCGTGCCGGGAACCGGCCGGTAGTCCTCGTCGAAGAGGTCCGCCTCGGTCAACTGCCCCTCGGCGAGCGCCTCCTCGAACAGACGCGCGACCGCGGCGGCCGTTTCCATCACCTTCGCGATGAACGGCGTGTCCTCGGTCTCCGCGCCGCAGTCGGCCGCCAGTTCGATCAACTGTTCGCTGGTGGCAAGGAAGTGCTGCGCGCGGTGCTTGGCGCCGTCGACCGAACGCGCGGTGTCGTGCACCTCGGCGGCGAGCCGGCCGACCGACTCGAGCGCCGCCTGGCACGAACGCTCGTTCTGCTCGGCGGCGGCGGCGATGTCGTGCACCGCCTGCTCGACGCGCGAGAACGCGCTGTTGAACGTCTCGCGACCGCCGCGCGACTCCTTGTCGCGGATGTTGCGGGCGAGCTCGCCGATGCGCTCGTCGAGCTGCTTGACGGTGCCGGCGATCTGTTTGCTCGACAGCTCGACTTTCTGCGCGAGATCCTTGACCGCGTCGGCGACGACCGCGAAGCCGCGTCCGGCCTCGCCGGCGCGCTTGGCCTCGACCGAGGCGTTGAACGCCACGAGCCGTGTCTGCAGCGCGATCTGGGTGATCTCGGCCGCGGCGCGCGCGACCTCGCGCAGCGAGTCGACCGCACCGGCCACGTCATTGGCCACGCGCTCCACCGCGGCGCGCGCGAGCCTGGCCGAGTCGCGGCTCGTCGTCGTCGCGGCGGCGATCGCGCGGTTGGCGTCGACCATCTGCCGGACATCGCCCGCGACCTGCTTGAAGGCCTCGTCCTGCCGCCGGGTCACCGCCGTGACGTCCTCGAGCACGCCGAACAGCTCGGCGGCCTCCTTGCCCATGCCCGCGGCGCGGTGCGCGAGGTCCTTGATGATCGCCGAGTAGTCGGGTGCGCCGGCCTGCTCGTACTGCGGCTCCGCCTGCGGCGCTCTCTGCTTGCGTGCGAAGTTCAGGATCATGGCGCGATCCCCAATCCGAACACCCTCAATCCGACACTCACCACTGTTTGAGCTTGGCGCGCAGGCGCGCCACCGCCTGGCTGTGAAGCTGGCAGACGCGCGATTCGGTCACGCCCATCACGGCGCCGATCTCGCGCAGATTCATGTCCTGTTCGTAGTACATGCTCATCAACTGCTTTTCGCGTTCCGGAAGTTCCTCGATCGCGGCCACCAGCGCGGTGCGGAAGCGCTTGTCGCGCAGGATGTCGCCGGGATCGGCGCCTGCGTCGGCGATGTGCCGCTCCAGATAGTCCTCGTCTTCGGAAGCCCCGCCGATGTCGTCGAAGTAGACGAGCTGCGCGCCGCGCGCATCGTTGAGCATCTCCTGGTACTCGGCGACCGGAACGCCGAGCTCCCTGGCGATCTCGGTCTCGGTCGGCGCGCGCTTGAGCTTGCCTTCGAGGCGGTGGATCGCGTTTTCGATGTCGCGCTGGCTCTTGCGCGCCGAGCGCGGCAGCCAGTCGTTGGCGCGCAGCTCGTCGAGCATCGCGCCGCGAATGCGACTGGCGGCGTAGACCTCGAACTGCGTGCCCTGCGCCTCCTCGTAGCGGCCGATCGCGTCCATCAGGCCCATCATCCCGGCCTGGATCATGTCGTCGAGTTCGACGTTCGCCGGCAGCCGCGCGATCATCTGATGCGCGAGCCGGCGCACCAGAGGCGCGTACTGCCTGACGTAGTCGCCGCGCTCGACGGTGCCGCGTGCGTTGTACACGAAGGCGTCGCTCTTCAAGACATCCTCACTCGTTCGGGCAGCTCGATGCGCACCGCGTTCCAGCCCGCGGCGGCGTGCACGACGCGCACCGCGTCGCCCGCGCTACGCACCGCGGCGCCGAAGCGCAGCGGTGCGGCGCACCACGACTGCGCGGTCGCTGCCAATCGACGAGCCAGCGTACCGGCTGCCGCGTCGTCCATACCCAAAAAAAGCCACCGAAATCCCGCGATGTCCGCGCGCTGTCCGCACTTGCGCACGGCCTCGAGCGCGGCCGCCACGTCGCGCGCAGTCGGCGCGATGGGCACCGCGACCTCGGCCCCCGCCTCGGCAAGCAGCGTCACGTGCGGCGTAGCGAGCAGCGCGATCGCCAGATCGAATTCCTGCGCCGATGCCGCCGCACCGGCGAGCACCTTCGCGAGCGACGCCTCGCGCCGCACGGCCTCGTCGAACGCGCGCACGGCCGGCAACAGCGCGAATCCGGGGTCGATGTCCAGCCGCGCCTGCGTGAACTCGCACTCGCCGCGCAGCGCATGCAACAGGTCGAAGCGCGCCTTCAGACCGAAGGTCGTCGCAAGCTGCGCGCGCGAGGCGTCGAGTACGAGCGTGCGGCTGCCCGCCGCGGCGAACGCGCGCGCCAGCCGCGCAAGCCACGCGTTGCGCTGCGCGCAGCGCGGCGCCGGCACCAGCACCGGCAGCACGCGCAACGACGGTCGCGCGAACAGCCGGCGCAGTCCGGCGGCCTGGTCGCGCGGCTCGGATTGCGGATTGCGGACAGATGACGTCGGGATTGCGGATTGCGGATCGCCGATGGCGTTCGGCGCAGAGGCGAGCCGCCCCTTCACGTGCAAGCCGCAAGCCGCCGCTCGCACGGCGCACACGTGCGCGCCGCCGCTCGCCTGCGCGACGGCAGTCTGCGAAGCGCAATCCGCAATCCGCATCGCGCGATCCAAGCCGGCGCGAAGCTCCGGCTCACGCATGCGCCGCGCTCCGCGCGGCGGCCGCCGTCTGCGCGAGCACGGCACCTTCGTCGTCCGCCAGCGCGAACAGCCGTGCGGCAGGCTTGAGGCTCAGATGCGCGAGCAAGCGACCGTCGGCGAGGTGCCAGTCCTCCGGCACGCGCTGGCCGTTGGTCAGTCCGAACAACGCGAGCTTGTAGCGCAACAGCGCGTCGAGGGCGCCGCCGATGCGTGCGGCCTCGTCGAGCTTGGTCAGGATCGCGCCGGCCGCTTCGTGCGCGCGCCAGGCACGCGCGACGTCGTCGATCGTCTCCGCGTGCGAAGCGCTGTTGAGCAGCAGCACGCGCGCCACCGGGCGCGCCGGCGTGGCGGCGGCCGCCAGCGCGTTCAGCATTTCCGCCAGCCGCTCGTCGCGCTGCGAGACCCCGCAGGTGTCGATCAGCACCAGCCGCTTGCCCTGCATCGACGCGAGCAGTTCGCGCAGTGTGGCGCCGTCCTGCGCCAGATGCACGGGCGTGCCGAGGATGCGGCCGTAGGTGCGAAGCTGCTCGTGCGCGCCGATGCGATACGCGTCGAGGGTGATCAGGCCGAGCGTGGACGCGCCGTAGCGCACAGCGTAGCGCGCGGCCAGCTTGGCCACCGTCGTCGTCTTGCCCACGCCGGTCGGCCCCACCAGCGCGTAGACGCCGCCGCGTTCGACGATGCCGTCCGCCTCGGCGACGCATTTCAGGTTCAGCGCCAGCACGTCCTGCAGCCAGGCTTCGGCCTGTTCGCCGTCGCGATCCGCCGGCGCATTCGATGCGACGCGCCGCGCCAGCTCCGGAGAAAAGCCGGCGGTCAGCAGCCGCGTCATCAGCTTCACCTGCAGCGGACTGCGCCGCTGCGCGTCCGCCGCCGCCACGCTCGACGACAGCGATGCGAGTTGCTCCTGCAGCAGCGTGCGCATCGCCTGCAGCTCCGCGACGAGCCGGGGGTCGGAGGGCGCCGGTTCGGATTGCGGATTGCGGATTGCGGATTGTGCCGGGTCGGATTGCGGAGTGCGCAGTGCGGATTGCGATGGGTCGGATTGCGGAGCGCGGATCGCAGACTGCGCTGAACCGGATGGCGAGGCGTGGGTTGCAGATTGCGCCGGTGCGGGTTGCGCCGCTGCGGGTAGCGGCGGCTGGACGGCGGCTGGCACCGTCGGCGCAAGCGGCGCCTGCGCGCCCGGCACCGGCGCTGCGCTGGCCGCGGTGCGCGCGGGACGGCGCCGGAACACCGCCGGTGCAGCGGGCAGCGGCGACTCGGAATGCGTCGTCTGCGCGCTCGGCGGATGCATTTCGAACGGCGGCTGCAGCGCCACCGTCGCGTGGGTCGCGGCGCGCGGCAGCGGCAGATCCTCGTGCCCTCGACCGGGCCGTGTGTCGGACCGGTCGCTTTCGGACGGCGCGTCGTCGTCGGGCAGTTCGGCGGCCACGTCGTGGTACATCTGCACGCCGCGCACGGGCGCGGCCGGGCGATGGGTCGTCTTCGGCGCGGCGCCGCGCGGCGCGACCGCGGGCGCCGCCGAAGCGCGCGCCTGGCTCTGCCGGCGGATGTATTCCTGGAACGATTCGACGCCGGCCGCCGCCGTCTGGGCGCGGGGCGTGTCGCGGTCAGCCTGCGCACGGGGCGCGCTGCGTTCGACCAGCGCTTCCACCGCATCCGGCGCGGCGGCGAGGATCTCGACCTGCCGGCCGATGCGCTTGTTCGACAGGATCACGGCCTCGTCGCCGAGATCGCGCCGCACGTCGCGCATCGCCTCGCGCGCGGTGGCGGCCACATAGCGTTTGATGGTCATGGCACTCCCCTACTCGTTCGCTGCTTCGGATGGCGTTGCTTCGGACTGCGCTGACCTCAGCGCGCGGAGATGACCTGTAAAGCGTGCACGGGCATTCGACCGCGCCATGCGCAATCCGCAATCCTGAGCAGCGAAAAACAATCCGAACCTCACCCCGCCCCTCCCAGCACCGTGCTCACGCGGATCGTGCTCGTCTCGGGCACTTCGGCATGGCCGATCACGCGCAGGCGCGGGGCGGCGCGCTTCAGCAGCCGCGCCAGCGGCACCCGCAGGCGGTCGGGCACGAGCAGCGTCGGCGCAAGCCCCATGTCCTCCTGCCGCTGCGCGGCTTGCGCGGCGCCGCGCTGGATCAGCTCGACCAGCCCTGGCTCGATCGCGGGCGCATCGCCGCCATTGCCGCTGACGGACTGCACGAGCACCTTCTCCAGCTCGGGGTCGAGCGCAATCACGGACAGCTCGCGCGTGGTGCCGAACAGCGTTTGCGCGATCGCGGCGCGCAGCGCGCTTCTGACCTGCGCGGTGAGTTCGAGCGCATCGGTCGTGCGCTGCGCGGCGTCGGCGAGCGTCTCGACGATCGTCCGCATGTCGCGGATCGGCACGCCTTCGTCGAGCAGGTTCTGCAGCACTCGCTGCAGTGTCGCGAGCGGGATCAGCTTGGGCACCACGTCGTCGACGAGCTTCGGCGCGAACTTGCCGATGTGGTCGATCAACGCCTGCACTTCCTGCCGGCCGAGAAGCTGGCCCGCGTGCGACAGCAGCAGGTGGTTGATGTGCGTGGCGATCACGGTCGCGCAGTCCACGACCGTGTAGCCGAGCACCTGCGCGGCGTCGCGCGTGCGCGGCTCGATCCAGATCGCCGGCAGTCCGAACGCCGGGTCCCGGGTCGCGGTGCCGGGCACGGTCTGCGTGATTCCGCCCGGATTGATCGCGAGCAGCATGCCGTTGAAGGCCTCGCCCTCGCCGATGACCACCCCCTTGAGCAGCACGCGATACGCGGAGGGTTTCAGTTCGAGGTTGTCGCGGATGTGCACCGGCGGCGGCAGAAATCCCATGTCCTGCGCGAACTTCTTGCGGATCGCCTTGATGCGCTTGAGCAGCTCGCCGTCCTGGCCTTTGTCGACGAGCGGAATCAGCCGGTAGCCGACCTCGAGTCCGAGCACGTCCACCGGAACGATGTCGTCCCACGACGCGTCCTGCAGCGGCGCGGGCTCGGCCGGCGCGGCTTGTGTCGTCTGCGCCTCGACCCGCCGCGCGCGCTGCGCGAGCCACCAGGCCGCGTAACCGCAGGCGGCGGCGAGCAGAAGGAACACGAACCACGGCATGCCGGGAATCACGCCGAGGATCGCGAGGATCGTCGCGGTCAGACCGAGCACGCGCGGTGTGGAGAACATCTGCCCGAGCATCTGCGTGCCCATGTCGGCATCTTCCTTGCCGACCCGCGAGACGATCAAACCGGCCGCGATCGAGATCACCAGCGCCGGAATCTGCGCGACCAGGCCGTCGCCGATCGACAGCAGCACGTAGTTGTCGACGGCCGCGGCCAGCGGCAGATCGTGCTGCAGCGTGCCGATCGCCAGCCCGCCGATCACGTTGATGAACAGGATCAGGATGCCGGCGATCGCGTCGCCGCGGACGAACTTCGAGGCGCCGTCCATCGCGCCGTAGAAGTCCGCCTCCTGCGCGATCTCGGCGCGCCGGCGCTTGGCTTCCTTGTCGTCGATGATCCCCGCGTTCAGATCCGCGTCGATCGCCATCTGCTTGCCCGGCATCGCGTCGAGCGTGAAGCGCGCGGCCACCTCGGCGATGCGTCCCGCACCCTTGGTGACGACGACGAAGTTGATGACGACGAGGATCGCGAAGACGACCAACCCGACCGCGAAATTGCCGCCGATGACGAAGTGACCGAACGATTCGATCACCTTGCCCGCCGCGTCCGGCCCGGTGTGCCCTTCGGTCAGCACGACGCGCGTGGAGGCCACGTTCAGCGACAGCCGCATCAACGTCGTCAGCAGCAGCACGACCGGGAAGGCCGCGAACTCCAGCGGCTTCCTCGTGTAGACCGCGACCATCAGCACGATCAGGGCGAGCGCGATGTTGAACGTGAACAGCAGGTCGAGCAGAAACGGCGGCAGCGGCACGACCATCATGGCGAGCACCATGAAGACCAGCAGCGGCACCGCGAGCGCCCGCCACGGGACGGCGCGCAGCACGGGGTGATCGAGGATCGCGTTCACGACGAATGCCGGGATTGCGCGATGCGCGTCTTCATGCTTTCGCCAACGGCGCCCACGGATCCATGCCGTCGGGCACCTCGATGTCGCGCGGCTCGACCGGCCGCGGGCCGGCGCCGGCGGCGTAGCGCTTCAGTTGATAGACGTAGGCGAGCACCTGCGCGACCGCCGCGTACAGCGCGGCGGGGATTTCCGCGCCGATCTCGACGTGCCGATACAGCGCGCGCGCCAGCGGCGGCGCCTCGAGCTGCGGCACGCCGCTTGCGCGCGCCAGTGTCTTGATGCGCTCGGCCACCGCATCCGCGCCCTTGGCGACGACGACCGGCGCGCGGCTGCGGCCTTCGACGTACTTCAGCGCGACCGCGAAGTGCGCCGGGTTGGTGACCACGACGTCGGCCTTGGGCACCGCGGCCATCATCCGCTTGCGCGCCATCTCGCGCTGCGCGCCGCGGATGCGCGCCTTGATGTGGGGGTCGCCCTGCGTCTCCTTCTCCTCCTGCCGCGCCTCCTGCAACGTCATCTTCAGTTGCTTGTGGTGGTGCAAGAGCTGGAACGGCACGTCGATGGCGCTGGCCACCGCGAGTGTGGCAGCGAGCAGCGCAAAGGCCACGAGGAACAGACTGCCGAAATGCGCGAGCGCCTCGGGCAGGCTCGCGGCCGCCAGTGCCGCGAAGCGGTCCAGATGACTTGCGACGTACCACGCGCCGACGAGCGCGAGCAGCAGCGCCACCAGCATCACCTTGGCCAGTTCCATCAGCGCCGGCAGCGAGAACATGCGGCCGAAGCCCTTGATCGGACTGAGCCGCTCGAAGCGGGGGGACGCGGCCTGCGGCGCGAAGTTCCAGCCGCCCACCGCAAGCGGCGCGGCCAGCGCCGCCAGCAGCATCGCCGCAATGAAAGGCAGCACCGCGAGCGCTCCGGCGGCCGCAAGCTCGGCGAGCCGGTGTGTCATGCGCGATGCGTCGGTGGCCAGCGTCGCGTCGAAGCTCAGTCCGCGCGCGACCAGAGTGCGCCCGGCCGCGAGCATCGGCGCGGCGAGCGCCGCGAACAGCCCCGCCGCTCCACCCAGGACCAGCAGATGCGCCAGGTAACGCGAGCGCGGAACCTGGCCTTCGCGGCGCGCGTCCTCCAGCCGTTTGGCGGACGGCGGTAGGTTGCGTTCCTGTGCGGACGGTTCCGAATCGGCCATGGGTGCGGCTGCCCGGCGAAACGGGCGAACGCACAAACGTGACCGCCATTATTCGGAGCCGCACCCCGGCCTAATCGTTCGATATCGGCTGCCGCGCACGCTTACTTTAGGGTGCAGCCGTACATCGGCGCGATGCGGACTGCAACGCGCGAATTGGCGGCCGATCGCCATGCAAATCGCTTCTGCCCGGGCGCGCGTACTAAAGCTGCGCAGCCCGCCGCCGATTCTCCGGAACGACGCCCGCACGGACGGGCGCATCGCTTCCGGAGATGGCATGACCCGCCTGGAACTCGTCAAGCAACTGGCCGAATTCGCCACGCGCCCGCTCGCCGAGCAGACGCAGCCGCCGGCCGACGCGGTGCAGCCCGCCGCCGCGCCGGCGCGCCCCACGGAACTGTTCGTCTGGTTCGAAGACACCTCGGCGCGCACGCGCAACGGCGGCCGCGGCATCGCCGGACTACCCGAGTCGCTGCTGCCCTACGCGCAAGGCATGCGCGTCGTCGAACGCCGCTACGTCGAAGGCCACCTGCACCTGCTGTCGGCCGTGCGCATCCGCTGCGACGAGAACTTCGGCGAACGCGTTGCCGCGTTGTATACGGCGGCGCTTTCGGTCGGCACCGTCGCCTGGATCGGCACCGGCACCCAGTACGCGCAGGCGTGGGCCGAGATGTATCCCTACGGCGGCGCGTCGCAGGCTGCGGCCGAACCGGACTTTCCGAGCGAGATCTGATCGAGTCGCAGCGCCGAGCCGCTGCCCGCAAGGTCGGTCCGGACGCCGGGCCGCTCGGCGCTCGCGCCTGAATTGGGCGCGGTTGCCTTTCTTTTTCGATCCGTTTCGTCCCGCCGCGGCGAATACAGTCGCCGCATCCGCCGGCCGCGGCCGGCACGACGACGAATCCACATGAACAACAGCATTGCGGCGGGGGCCGCGCATCGACCGGCCAGGGTCGTGCCGAAGGCCGAGAAGAAATACCAGCAGGGCCTGGCCCTGATGCAGCAGGGCCGTTACGACGAGGCGGCCCGCGCGTTCGAGGCCGCCATCGAACGCTCGCCCAAGGATGCGGTGTTCTGGCTGAACCTCGCGCAGGCGCGGCGCAAGTCGGGGCGCGCCGAATCCGCGATCGACGCAGCGCGACGCGCGGTCGCGCTCGACCGTGATTCGGCGCTTGCGCGCCGTATGCTGGCCTTGTGTTTGAACGAGTCCGGCTTGCACGTCGAAGCCGCGTCCGCGCTCGATGCGCCGGTCGGCTCCGACGCCGAGCGCGCCGCCGCCCTCACCGAGCGCGGCCTGGCGCTGCAGCGAGCCGGACAGATGCACGCTTCGATCGCGCCCTTGCTGGAGGCGGCGCGCCTCGATCCCACGTCGATCAAGACGTACATCGCGCTCAGCGACGCGTTCAAAGGCCTCGACATGCCGGAGGCCGCGTGGGAGTGCCTGCGAACGGCAGTGGCGCTGGACCCGAACAATCCGTACCTGCTCTGCAGTCTCATCTACCTGGGCTTGTCCGCCTGCAAGTGGGAAGGACTGAGCGAGGCGACCACGCGGCTGGCCGAGCTGTGCGCGGCGGGAGGGGGCCCCGCACCGGTTCCGTTCATGTATCTGTCCGTGCCGGGCGCCTCGGCGCAGGACCACTTGCGCACGGCGCAGGCCCACTGCGCGCGGACGACGGGGCACGTGCAACCGCTGGCGCCCGTCGCGCCTGCGCAGCGGCGTGCCGGGCGGATCCGCGTCGGCTACTTCTCCAATGACTTCCACAGTCATGCAACCGCGTATCTGCTGGCACGCGTGCTTGAACAACACGACCGCAGCGCATTCGAAGTGTTCGCGTACTCGTACGGCCCCGACGACGGCTCGCCGATGCGCAAGCGTCTCGTCGCGGCCGTCGAACACTTCGTCGACGTGCAGCACGAAAGCGCACGGACGACCGCGGAACGCATTCGCGCGGACGGCATCGATCTGCTGGTCGATCTGAAGGGATACACGCTGAACGCGCGGCCGGATGTCCTCGCGTTCCGTCCGGCGCCCGTCCAGATCAACTATCTCGGCTATCCGGGTTCGATGGGCGCACCGTTCATCGACTACATCATCACGGATCCGGTCGTCACGCCGCCGGAGATGGCGGGCGACTTTACGGAGAAGTTCGCGTACTTGCCGCACAGTTATCAACCCAACGATGACACGAGGCCGACCGGGCCACCGCCGCCGCGGGCCGAGTGCGGACTACCGGGCGACGTGTTCGTATTCTGCTGTTTCAACAACACTTACAAAATCACGCCGGACGTGTTCGAAGTGTGGTGTCGCCTGTTGCACGCGGTGCCGGATTCGGTGCTCTGGCTGCTGGACGCCAACCTCCAGGCCAAACATAACCTTTGGCGGGAAGCCGAAGCGCGCGGTGTGGCGCGCGAGCGGCTGATCTTCGCGCCGAAGTGGCCGTACGAACGCCACCTGCTGCGGATCCAGCACGCCGATCTATTTCTGGACAACCTGCCGGTCAACGCGCATACGACCGCGAGCGACGCGCTGTGGGCAGGGGTGCCGATCGTCACGTGCGCGGGCAAGACCTTCATATCGCGCGTCGCCGCGAGCCTGCTCGCTGCGGTCGGCTTGCCGGAGATGGCGACGAGCTCTCTGGCCGAATACGAGCAACTCGCGTTGCGCGTAGCGCGCGACCCAGCGTTTCGTTCAGCGTTGCGCAGCCGCGTGGCACAGGCCCGCATAGAGTCCCCTCTTTTTGACAGCCCCCGGTACACGACGGCGTTCGAAGCGTTGCTGCGCCTGATGCATCAGCGCTGGCTGGCGGGTTTGCCGACAGAGCACCTCGGACCCGCCCTCCCGGTCACGGACGCGGATTCGAACGTATGATCCCGAAAAAACTGCACATCATTTGGGTCGGTGACGAAACAAAACGCCCCGACAACTGCATCGCCACCTGGGTTGAGCGCAACCCGGACTGGAGCGTGCATGTGTGGGGCAATGAGGATCTGGCGGAGTACGGGTGGATCAACGCCAGGCACATGCGAAGCATGGCTGAGCGCGAGTGGAACGGCGTAGCTGATTTGATGAGGTGGGAGATTCTTTACAACGAGGGAGGGTTCGTCGTCGATGCCGACAGCGTGTGCGTCCGGCCGCTGGCGGATTGGCTGCTTGAAGCGGAAGCGTTCGCCTGCTGGGAAAACGAACTCGCTCGACCGGGACTGATCGCCGCAGGATACGTCGCGTCGACACCCCAGAACCCCTTTTTCGGGCAGATCGTGCTTGATCTAAAAGACGAGCCTGTTGTCACAAGCGATCTTGCATGGAAAACCGTCGGGCCGCTACGACTAACCCAGTCCTATCTGCGATATCGCTACACCGGCCTGACGATCCACCCAAGCCACTACTTCATTCCCCAACACTACTCTGGAACAAAGTATCACGGGTCCGGTGTCGTGTTCGCCAGACAGCATTGGGCCAGCACCGTTCGCAACTACGATTGGCTCGCTCGTGCCAGCGTTGCAGAGCTCACCAGATGATGACTTCAGAACTAGAACGCAGACACCATCCGTACTTCGTGCAGAAGGTATGGGTCGGCGATGAGTTGATCGGCCGCAACCGCAACGACGTCTTTCGCCAGATCTGCTCCGGTCGGCGTGTCTTACACGTGGGCTGCGTCGACTGGCCCATCACCGATCCAGCGCACAACCTGCATGTCTTTCTCGACACTTGTTGTGCCAGCCTGGACGGCTTTGACATTCATGCCGACGCGTTTGCGTCGCTGCGCCCGCACGTGCGTGGAGCCCTTTACTCTGACTGGGCGCAAATTAGCGGCGAATACGACATCGTGCTCGTTCCTGAGGTCATGGAACATGTCGCGAACGTCGGCGACTTCCTGCAAAAGGTTGACTCCGTGCGAGCCGGAAGCGTCGTTCTGACGGTCCCCGATGCGTTCCAGTGCGCCAGAGGTCACTTTGACTACGACCCGGTTTCAAAAACGTTTGTTGAAGTAGTACACCCGGACCACAATTGCTGGTACACGCCTTACACGTTGCAGAGCACGATCAGAAAGTTCACGAACTGGTCGACCCAGGGAATCTGGTTCTTCAACCAGATCTCTCTGTTGCTGATCGCATCAAAGTCCATGCACTGACGGTTATCGTCACGCCACCCGTTTTCCGCCCGCGACCTTGCGGTTCTCCGCGTCGATCTTGTTGACGTAACGCTGCAGCATCAAGTGCGCCTGCGGCGCCATGTCGACGAATTCGCAGCCGCAGCGGCGCGCGCGCTCGTCGCGCGGCATCTGCTCGACGTGCCGCACGTTCAGGCTCACGGACACGGAGCCCACGCCGGGCAGATTGAGGAAGCAGTGTTCGACGACCTTGCCGGTGGGCAGCTCGAACTTCTCCGGATAGGTCAGCACCGCCAGTCCGCCGACGCTGATGTCGAGCACGCGCAGCGATTCGTACTGCTTCGAGTCCTCACCGTACGGCACCAGACACGTCGCCGGCTTCGACAGCGGCGGCCGCACGCGGAAGAACTCGCGCCGCTGCAGCCGCAGCAACTGGTCGGGCAGCGGCACGCGAAAGGCCGGACGGTCCTGGAAGGTGACCGCCTCGGCGATACGCGCGGCGAACTGCAGCTTGACGTTGTCCAGAAAGCCCACGAACACGATCTGCTTCGATGCGAGCAGCCGCTTCTGCGCGAGCTCGTCGGAGGCGCTGTCGAAGATCACCTCCTCGAAGCCCTCGTTGACGTCGAGCAGCGCGGTGACGACGAAACCCGGTCCCTGGTCGAAGTACGCGGTGACCAGCACGCCCTCGTCGCGCAACTGGCGCAGCATCGCGGCGATCTCCACCTTCGAGTAGACGGTGAATCGCTCCAGTTCCGGCGATTCGGGTTCGGGGAATGGCGAGGTCATGCCCATGATCGGCTCCGGTTCGATGTCGCTACGCGAGCGGCGCGGCGCGCTGCTCGAGCCGGTAGACCCACGCGAGCACCTCGGCCACCGCGACGTACAGCGCCGGCGGGATGTGCTGATCGAGGTCGAGCTGCATCAGCAGCGACACCAGCTCGCGCGACTCGTGCACCGGCACGCCGGCGGCGCGCGCACGTTCGATGATTTCGTCGGCCACGAGGCCCCGCCCTTTGGCGACGAGCCGCGGTGCCAGACCGTGTTGCGCGTCGCGCAGCTCGTAGCTCAGCGCGGCGGCGCGGCGCATCGGGTCGGCAGATGTATGGGCGTTCATGTCCACGCGTTCGAGGGGCCGCTCGTTTACGCCCACCCCTTACCCCCGCCCTCTCCGCGCCCACGGGGCGAGGGGGTTGCGGCCGGGGCATCGACCGCCTGCAGCAACACCGGTGTCAGTCCGTGCGCCTCGAGCTGCGCGCGGAACTCCGGCAGCGCCGCGTTCAGGATCTCCATCTGCGGCGACTCGAAGGTGGCGGCGATCGTGGCGCCGGACAGGCGAAGACGTGCAACCAGCGTTCCGAGACGCGGCAGATCGAGCCTCAGTGTCGCCGCGACCACGGCCGGATCCGTCGCGTCGTCGGCCGGAGCTTCGCCGCCGGCGCGTTCGCGCGCGATCTCGATCGAGACCGGCTGGCCGGCCCAGGCCGGCCCGTGCAGGACGACCGCCTGATCCTGGAGGGTCTGCAACTGCGCTGCCACGCGCACCGCCGGCGCCGCGTGCGCTTCGGCCGCGCGCAAGTGCAGCAGTTCCTGCGCGACCGCGTCGTCTGCGCGTTCGCCGCGCGTCCATTGCGCGAGGTGCGATTCGAAGAACAATCCGCTGTGCTCCAGCGTGGAGCGCAGCCGCTGCGCGATCGCGGTGACGGGCGCTGCGGGCTGCGGCGCGGCGATCAACGGCTGCGCAAAGCGCACGGGCGCAGGCGTGCGGTCGCCCTCGATCGAACGACCCGCGCTGCGCGCCGCACCCGATCCCGCCAGAGCGACCGCCGCCGCCGCGGATGCCTGCGCGCTGACGGCCCACGCACGCGCGGCGGCCGCCGCCTCGACCGGGGCCGCGAGCACTGCGCTCGACGAAGGCGCCGCCGGCGGTGTGGACCGCGCTGCCGCCGGCGTGCCGATCAACGCCAGCAGCGCGTCGCGCAGCGCGGCCGGTATCGCAAGTTGCCGCATGCCGACGTCGATACGGGCGGCGCCGGCGCCGGGCGGCAGCACGAGGATCGCTTCCTCGCCCGTCTGCGCCGCAGCGCGCAGGTCGGCGGCGAGTTGGCTCGATGCCGCGGCCAGCTTCCCCTGCCCTTCGAGCAGCGGCAGCATGGCGCGCAGGTTCAACACGATCCGTTCCGCGCCCGCACGCGCATCGTTCACGGGCCCGACGCGTCGGGCAATGGCGGCGATCGTTCCGATGTCCATCCCGCTCGACCTCAGCGTCCCGCGCGGCGCGCGCCGGGTCGCGTCGGGACCAGCCGCTCGAGCTGGCGCAGCCACGGCTCCGCACGCGCGCGGATCTCCGCGTCGTCGGCGAGGATGCCGCGCAGCAGCTCGACGCGGCGGCGCTGCTCGGCGCAGCTCAACCGCTCGCCCCGGCTCGCGGCTTTCAGCTCGGCAATCAGTTCGCGGCAGCGGCCTTCCAGGCGCGCCACCTCGTCCCAATCGTCGCTGCGCGCGGCGGAAAGCATTTTTCGGCTCGCCTGCGCGATCGCTTCGTAGCGCTGGATCAGTCGCGGCGCGCCGCCGGGCGCGCGCGTGTGCGGAACCCGGCCGTCCTCCGGTGCAGGCATGCGCAACCGTCTCCCCGCATCGGACTCAGGCGGTCACGACGACGCGTCGCACCGGTCCGGTGTTCGCATCGTCGAAGCGGCGTGCCGCGGGCGGCGCGGCCGCCCCGAAGGTCGGCGGCGGCACACCCGCCTTGTCCGCGGCGTTCTCGGCCGGCGCAGCCGGCGCACGCGCGCCGACCCGCGCCCAGGCGTCGCGCAGGTCCGCGAGCAGCCCGCCGACCTCGTCGAGCGCCGCGTGGTCGTTCCTGAGGTTGGCCTGCAGCAGGCGCAGGCACGCATAGTCGTACAGCGCCGCAAGCTGCCGGGCCAGCGCTCCGCCAGCGTCCTTGTCGAGGCTCGCCTTCAGTCCCTCCTCGACGATGCGCACGGCCTTGCCCAGCCAGCGGCCTTTCTCGGCGACGTTGCCGGCGGCGATCTGCGCCTGCGCGAGCTTGATTGCCTCGAGCGCGCCGTCGAACAGCATCAGCACGAGCCGATGCGCATCGGCGGCTGCGACGCCGCTGTCGACGCCGACGCGCTGATACGCCCTGGCACCGTATCCGTTCATTCCTTCCTCGCCGTCAATGGATCGACGCCCGTGCTATCGGCCTCGGCGGACCCGTCATTGAATCGGAAAAGCGGTCCATTCCGGGGACGCGTCGGCTACTTCTGCGTGTTGGCCAGCGGCAGCCCGGCCAGCGCGTTGCCCAGCGCGAGGCTCTGCTGCTGCCGCGACGCCAGCAGCGCATCGAGTTTGCTGTACTGCGCGATCAGGCGCTTCTCGATCACCGCAAGGCGCGCTTCGAGCCGCTCCTGCTGCGCATCGAGCGCGCGGATCGACGCGCGCAGCCCCTCCTCGCGCGAGGCGATCGCGCCGCCCACGCCGGCGATCGCGTCGATCTGCGCCCGCAGCCGCACGGCGAAGCCCTGTTCGTCCTCGACGCTCGAGGTCGCGGCGAACAGCCGCGCCACCTTGTCGCTGTCGGCGGCGAGCGCCTCGTCGAACTTCGTCGTGTTCAGGCTGAGCGTGCCGTCGCGCTGGATTTCCAGCCCGACTTCGGACAACCGCGTGTAGTCGCCGCCGGGCGCGGTCATCGTCGCGCGCACGATCGAACGCACCGCGTTTTGCGTGTGGCGCAGCAGCGACTCGCCGTTGAGCACCGCCGCGGTCTTGGTGTTGGGGTCGTACCGGGTCAGCTCGGCGATCAGCTTCTCGACCTCGTTGTACGCCTTGACGAATTCCTCGACCGATTTTCTGACCGCGTCGACGTCGCGCGCGACGGTGATCTCGGCATCGACCGTGGTTCCGGGCGGCGAGCCCGCCGGCGGCGCCTTCGTCAAGGTCAGCGTCAGCCCTTCCACCGCATCGGTGATGGTGTTCGACGACGAGGTGAGCGCCAGTCCGTTGATGCTGAACTGCGCATCCTGCGCGCTTTGCGTCTGCGTGAACGCCAGCCCCGCAAGGCCGGCGTCGACCTCGATCTGGAAGCCGTTGGCCGCGCCGGTCTGCTTCGAGTTCAGCACGAGCCGCGTCTGCCCCCCATCGTTGACGAGCGAAGCGCGTACGCCGATGTTGGCCGCGTTGATCTCGTCGCGGATCTCGGCGAGCGTACCGGTGCCCGTATCGCCCACGCTGATGGTCGCGAGCACCGTCGTGCCGTCGGCGCTTCTCAGGGTCAGCGTGCCGCTACCGACGTCGGCGTCTGCGCCGGCGAACGCGGCCGAAGCGTTGGACTGCCCGCGCGCCAACTGGGTCACCGCAATCGCGTACACGCCCAGTTGCGCGGTGCCGCTGACGGCGGCGGTGGCCGCCTCGCCGGTGGCCGACGCCTTGGCCGCACTGAACGCGGAAGTCTGCTGCAGCGCGTTGGCGGCGCTTTTGAGCGCATCGAGCGCGCTCTTGACGCGTCCGAGCGCCGTGAGCTTCGACTGGATCTGCGTTTCGCGCTTGTCGAGCTGGGCGAGCGGCTTGCGCTCGATCGTCATCAACTGACCGACGAGCGCCGCCACGTCGATCGCGCCGCCGCCGATTCCCGCTGTGGCCATCGTTTCGTCCTTTCCTTTCTCGCCGCGTGCTTGCGCCGGGCTTGCCGCCCTCCGCCTCAGGCGTCGGCGCGCAGCAGCGCACCGGCGGCGGTTTCCTCGCGCAGCGCGCGCGCGATCGCGAGCACCTCTTCGGACGGAATCTGCCGCAGCACCTCGCGGGTCTGCGTATCGACCAATCTAACGATCACCCGTCCGGCCTCTTCGTCGAATTCGAAGGTCAATTCGCGGCCTTTTTGGGCGAGCTGGCGATTGGCCTCCGCCGTCGCCCGGCGCGCCTCCTCGCTCGAGGCACGGTCGGCGGCGGCGCGCGCGGCGGCCTCTTGCGCGGCGCGTGCATCCGCCGCGGCCGCCGGGCGGGCGACGGTGCGCGCAGGCGGCGCGGCGGGCGCCATGCGCGCTGCCGTTGCGCGGTCGAGCGAATCGACGTTCATCGCGCCACCTCCATCAGACACCGACGGGATTGCCCCTTCTTCGCCGCCTTATTCGGCACGCTGGCGCCGCAACTTGATGCCGCCGGGCGCAAAAAGGGGGCTTTCGCAAGCCCCCCTCTTGCGCTTGGCCTCGATCTCATCGAGGCCCGAGGCCGCCTTAGCCGCGCAGCAGCGACAGCACGTTCTGAGGCATCGCGTTGGCCTGCGCCAGCATCGCCACGCCGGCCTGCTGCAGGATCTGCGCGCGGGTCAGCGCCGCGGTTTCGGCCGCGTAGTCGGCGTCCATGATGCGGCTGCGCGAGGCCGACACGTTCTCGACGGCCACGCTCAGGTTGCCGATCACCGACTCGAAGCGGTTCTGGACTGCGCCGAAGTCGGCTCGCTTGCTGTTGACGGCGTTGATTGCGGCATCGATGTTCGTGATGGCCGCCTGCGCCGTGGTGACGTCCGTGATCGCACCGTTCGTTGCCGACGAGATCGACGCATCGGCGTTGAACGCGGTCGCACCGAAGTTGATTCCGACCTGTTCAGCCGTCGCGGCGTTGGGGCTGACCTGGAAGGTCAGGGTGCCGGTCGACGTGAAGAGGTTGATGCCGTTGAACGTCGTATAGGACAGCACCCGCTCGATTTCCGCTCCGAGCTGCTGGTACTCCGCATCGAGGCTGCTGCGGTCGGTCGAGCTGTTGGTCGCGTTCGCCGCCTGGACCGCCAGCTCGCGCATGCGCTGCAGCGCTTCCGTCACCTTGCCGAGCGCACCCTCGGCGGTCTGCGCGAGCGAAATGCCGTCATTCGCGTTACGAATCGCGACATTCATGCCGCGCACCTGCGCATTCATCCGCTCGGCGATCGCCAGCCCCGCCGCGTCGTCCTTCGCGCTGTTGACGCGCAGACCCGAGGACAGCCGCTGCACGGCGGTGGCCATCGCCGCGTTCGACGCATTCAGGTTGCGCTGCGCGTTCAGCGACATGATGTTGGTGTTGATGATCTGAGGCATGACAAGCTCCTTTCCTGGTTTCTCGAAAAGCAGCCGCTTCGACAGTCGGCGCTTTCACCTTTGCCCAAGCGGCTGCGCTTCTTCTCGAAGGCTTCCGCAGTCACGCGGTCCACTGCGCCGCGCTAGGTGGCATATCGGTGAGGTCTTCGGCGAACTTTAGGCAACGCGATCTCGCGGTCTACCGAAGTCAAGGGATGCAGAGAATGAAAAGCGCGGCGATCGCTGCGCAATTCGGCGCGCCGCGTGATTCAACTCGACGCCGCCGATAGGCACTTTCTCGTCAATCCTGTCCGAACCCCGGCGGTTCATCGCGCCGTGCGCGGGCAACGCGCGGGCGCGACAGCGGCACCCGCTAGCGCGGCACGGCTGTCCCGTCGAATGAACGCCGCCTGCGCCCGCACCGTGGAATTTCTTCTGCGCGCGCCGTGATGAGCCGTGACGTCGCAGTAAAAAAGCGCGCCGAGGACCGAAGTCGCTGCGGCGCGCAGGGCGGGGGAGGAAACCTTGACTGCTTCACAAAGAAGCGGTGTGTGTCGCAGCGCCGGCCTTCCGCTCGGCACTGCCCGTCGCCGGCACGCTGCCGTTCAGCGCATCACGTGCCGTTCGCGCGACCACACACCCGGCAGTTTCGGCGCCGCCGCGGCGAACTTGAGCCCGCGCGCCGCACGGTTGTCGCGGCCGAGGTCGGTTGACCGCGGGCCGGTCGCCGCCGGTGTGGGGCGCCGGCCGTCGCTGTAGGAATCCGCCCTACAGGACGCCGCGCGGCGATCCGACAAGGCTTTTGGAACGCGCCCGATTCATGCGAATTCGCCGTTTCCACACAATGGCGTCGCTTCGCAGCGCAATTCGGGTGATCGCGTCACCCCACTCATCGGGAGGCAGGCATGAGCAGCACGAACACCACCGTCAACGAGCAACTGCTGGAGGAGGTGCGCGAGGTCAACCTCGCCTACCTGGTGCTCGCCCAGCACATGATCCGCGCCGACAAGGCGCAGGCGATGTACCGGCTCGGCATCTCGGAAGAGGTCGCCAACATCGTCGATCAGCTCACGCCGTCGCAATTGATGAGGATCGCCAGCGCCAACCAGCTCATCTGCCGCTTCCGCTTCGACGACGACGTGGTGTGGAACCTGCTGACCAGCCATTCGAAGGCCAAGGCCACCGGCACCGGCGCGGTCGCGGGGCTGCACGCCAACATCGTCATGGCCGGACAGATCGCGAGCGTCGCCTGAGGCGACGCTCGCGATCTGCGATCGCTTTCAGGGAAACGAGGGGCTCGGCTGCCCCTCGTGCTCCCCGGCCAGAGCCAAACGAAAGCAAGCTCACCGAATACGAGGAACGCCATGCGTATCAAGAGCATCGTCACCGAAAGCCGCCAGATCCAGCGCGCGATCGCGCTGATCAAACTGGGCGCGCGTCTGCAGGTGCTGGAATCCGAGACCGACCTGTCGTACGAACGGCTGCTGCGGCTTTACAAGGAAGTCCAGGGCGAGTCGCCGGCGCGCGGCATGCTGCCGTTTTCGACCGACTGGTTCATGACCTGGCAGCCGAACATCCACTCGTCGCTGTTCCTGAACATCTACGAGTACCTGAACAAGACGACCGAGCTCGAGGAAATCGACGCGATCATCAAGGCCTACGAGCTGTACCTCGAACAGATCCGCGCGCAGAACCTCGATCCGCTGTTGTCGGTCACGCGCGCGTGGCGCCTGGTCAAGTTCGTCGACGCCGGCATGGTCACGCTGACGCCGTGCTGCAAGTGCAGCGGCAAGTTCGTCACGCACACCTTCGAGCTGACGAAGAACTACGTCTGCGGCCTGTGCGAGCCGCCGGCCCGCGCCGGCAAGGGCAAAGGCAGCGTGCGCGGCGAAGCGGCGGTTCACTGATTCGAATCCGGTCGCGCCGCCGGACCGGCCAAAAAGCGGCGGCTCCTCCTGGTTTTCTCCTCCGACCTTTGCCCGGCTGCGGCCGGGCTTTCTTTTTGCTGCGTACGACCTGCGAGCCAGGCCGCTGTCGTCGCGGAGGAGGCCGGAATCCAACGGCGCCGTCGCAGCTCGGATGAGTGCCGAACGTCGGCCCCGGCCCGCGCCGGAGTACGCCGGAACAGCACCGCCGATCTGCCTGCCGCACGGATGCTCGCGCTGGTGCAGAGCGCCGGCGCGGCGGTTTCTATCGCCGAAACTCGCCGCGCCGGTCGCCACTGCACGGTCAAACTAGGGCCGTACGCTGCGCCGGTCGAAAGGACGATGCGGAAGGCGCGACCGGGAAGATTCGCTGTGTCGGATTCCGCGCATGCGGCGCCCGCAACGGCGCGACCGGCGCCCGACCGCGAAAGGGGTTGCGCGACGCGCCGTCCAGTCCGTCCCGCGCGGCCGAATGCCTCGCGGTGCCGGACGCGGCGTCGGATCGGGTCGCCCCCCGAAAAACCCCCGTTTCCTCGGCCATTTCAAGTCTTGCCGCATCGCTGCCGAAACACGGGCAGCGGTAGGGACCGGGGCGGGCGGACCTTGCGGAAGACACGGCCGGCACCCCCGCGCATCTGGCGAATCGGAAGGGCTGTCGGGGAATGTTCGTCATCATCGGTTATGTCGTCGTGCTGGCCGCCGTCTTCGGCGGCTATGCGCTGGCCGGCGGCAAGTTCGCGATCCTGGCGCACGCCGCGCCCATCGAAATGCTGATCATCGCCGGCGCCGCGCTCGGCGCCTTTTTCGTCGGCAGCTCCAACAAGACCGTCGCGGCAACCTTCAAGGCGCTTCCCAAGCTGCTGCAGGGCTCCAAGTACACGAAAGCGCGCTACATGGCGCTGATGGCGCTTCTGTACGACATCCTGACCAAGGTGCGCAAGGAAGGGATGATGGCGATCGAGTCCGACATCGAGGACCCGCACAAGAGCCCGCTGTTCCAGAAGCATCCGGTCGTCGGCAACGACCATCACCTCGTCGAGTTCATCTGCGACTACCTGCGGATGATGGTCAGCGGCAACATGAATCCGCTGGAGATCGAGAACCTGATGGACCAGGAGATCGACACGCACCATCACGAGGCGATGGTGCCGGCGCATGCGATCCAGAAAGTCGGCGACGGCCTGCCCGCGTTCGGCATCGTCGCGGCGGTGCTCGGCGTGGTCAAAACGATGGCCTCGGTCGGCAAGCCGCCGTCCGAGCTCGGCGCGATGATCGCCGGCGCGCTGGTCGGCACCTTCCTCGGCATCCTGCTTTCGTACGGTTTCGTCAGCCCGCTCGCCGCGTTGCTCGAGCAGAAAGCCGACGAGGCGACCAAGGAGTTGCAGTGCGTGAAGGCCACGCTGCTGGCGAGCCTGCAGGGCTACGCGCCCGCGGTGGCCGTCGAATTCGGCCGCAAGGTTCTGTACTCGACCGAGCGCCCCAGCTTCGCGGAGCTGGAGAAGCATGTGAAGCAGAAACGATGAGGATCGAGCCGAACCGCGGACCTCCGAAGTCGCCTCGGCCGTGTCCGTCTGGCTCCATGCCCGCTCGTCTTCCCTAGTCCTCGGTCCGCTCGATCCTCGATCCTGAAAAAAGATGGCCACCGCCGGCGAAAAGACCAAATCGACGATCGTCATCAAGCGCATCAAGAAGGGAGGCCATGGCGGCCACTCCGCAGCGTGGAAGATCGCCTACGCCGACTTCGTGACCGCGATGATGGCGTTCTTCCTGCTGATGTGGCTGCTCGGATCGACCACCAAGGGCGACCTGAAAGGCATCGCCGAGTACTTCCAGTCACCGCTGCAGGTGGCGCTGTCCGGCGGCTCGGGCGCGGGCGACGCGACCACCGTGATCCAGGGCGGCGGCCCGAACCTGACCGCCTCGGTGGGCCAGGTCAAGAACGGCGACAACGATACGAAGCGGCGTTCGCCGCACCAACTGCGCCAGGAACTCGAGAAGCTGGAAAAAGAACGCATGGTCCGACTCAAGCAACGCATCGACGCCGCCATCCTCGCCAACGCCAAGCTCGCCGAATTCCGCCACCAGGTCCGCGTGGAGATCACGCCGGACGGGCTGCGCATCCAGATCGTGGACGACTTCAACCGGCCGATGTTCGAGCTGGGCTCGTCGCGCGTGCAGCCGTACATGCGCGAGATCCTGCACGAGATCGGCAAGGTGCTGAACGAGGTCGACAACAAGATCGCGCTGTCGGGGCACACCGACGCCGCGCCGTACGCCGGCGGCGACCGCTTCTATTCGAACTGGGAGCTGTCGAGCGACCGTGCCAACGCGTCGCGCCGCGAGCTGATCGCCGGCGGCATGCAACCGTCGAAGATCGTGCGCGTGGTGGGGCTCGCGGATTCGAGCCTGCTCGTCAAGGACGATCCGCGCAGCCCGCTGAACCGGCGCATCTCGATCATCGTCCTGAACAAACTCGCCGAAGACCGCCTCAGTCGCGCCGGCGGCGAGCTGGAAGCCGGAACCGCCGAAGACGTCAAGGACGCGTTGCCGCCCGAGGGGGAAAACGATCCGATGCCGTCGGCCGCTGCGCCGGCCGCACCGCTCGCGGCAGGTGCGGTGACGGCGCCGGCGGCCGCGCGTTGACGGTCGAAGTACCGGCGCAAAGCGCGCGCCTTTTCGTCCGATCGATCGATGCGCACCGTCGGCAGACTGTCGCAAGGCGCCGCACCCGTCGCGCGGCGCGCAGCATGCAGGAGAGAACATGGGAGCTGATCCGCGTTTCCTCATCGTCGACGACTTCTCGACGATGCGGCGCATCGTGCGCAATCTGCTGAAGGAGATCGGTTACGGCAACGCCGAGGAAGCCGAAGACGGTTCGGTCGCGCTGAACATGCTGCGCTCGAGCAAGTTCGACTTCGTCGTGTCCGACATCAACATGCCGAACATGAACGGCTTCGAGCTGCTGAAGAACATCCGCGCCGACGAGGCGCTGAAGTCGATCCCGGTGCTGATGGTCACCGCCGAAGCCAAGAAAGAGGACATCGTCGCCGCCGCCCAGGGTGGCGCCAGCGGCTACATCGTCAAGCCTTTCACCAAGGCGACGCTCGAAGAAAAGGTCCAGAAGATCCTGCAGAAACAACAACAATGAGGAAGCGCGATGGAGCGCAGCGATACGACGGGCGGTGCGGCGCTGTACTGCGACGCCTCGGGTTTGCAGGAAACGGCGGGCAGATCCAAGCGAGCCCGCAAGCCGCGTTCACGCAAGGGCGTGCCGGCGAAGGACGTGACGGTCCTCGGCAGCACCGGGGCGCCGCAGCCCGTCGGCGATGCCCTGCCTTCGGCCGACGAGCTGCACCAGCGCATCGGGCATCTGACGCGTACGTTGCACAACGCGCTGCGCGAGCTGGGTTACGACAAGGAGTTGCTCGGCACGCGCGAGCAGTTGCCCGACGCGCGCGACCGGCTCGCCTACATCGCGCGGGTCACGGGCGACGCGGCCGAAAAGGTGCTCAACGCGGTCGACCGTGCGCGCGGCGTGCAGGAAGAGCTGACCCGCCAGGCCGGCGATCTGCGCCGCCGCTGGCAGACGGTCGCGACCTTCGCCGCGGCCGACCGCGGACGCGCAACGCCCGCGGGGCAGCGGCTCATCGACGAGACGTGCGAGTTCTTCGCCGGCGTCGAAGCGCAGGCGGACCGGACCAACGCCATTCTGACCGACATCATGATGGCGCAGGACTTCCACGACCTCACCGGTCAGGTGATCCGCAAGGTGATCGCGCTGGCGCAGCAGATGGAGGAGCAGCTCGTGCGACTGCTGATCGAAACGACGCCGCCGCAGCAGCGCGCGAAGGTCGAAGCCGCGCACGTCGCGCCTGGGCTCGGCGGCCCGGTCGTCAATCCCGAAGGACGCACCGACGTCGTCACCGATCAGGCGCAGGTGGACGAACTGCTGGCCTCGCTCGGATTCTGAGCGGATCGCGGATTGCGCTTCGCGGACTGCCGCCGTTCCCCGCAAGGCAGCCTCTCTCTTCCCCCCTTTCGTAAGGGCGGACCGAGGGGGATTTCTTGTGCCGTCGCACGCTCGCACAATCGGAGAAATCCCCCCTGCCCCCCTTTTCAAGGGGGGTACGAGTTCGCCACGCTGCTATCGCCTTCTCACGCAATCCGCGATCCGTATCTTCAAGCATGCCCCAACACCGGATGCGGCCGGTACGGCGCTTCGAGTTGCGCGACCTCTTCCGCGCTCAGTTTCACGTCGAGCGCGCGCACGGCTTCGTCGAGCTGCCATGGCTTGCTCGCGCCGACGATCGGTGCGGTGACGCCGGGACGGCTCGCGAGCCACGCGTAGGCCAGCGTCGCGTTGCTGACACCGCGCGCCCGCGCCAATGCGGTCAGCGCCTCGACGATCGCGAAGTCGCCTTCCTGGTAATAGAACTTCAGCGCGATCTCGTCGGTCTTCGCGCGCGCGGTCGCGCCGGCGGTCGCATCGTCCTTTGCGCGATTGCCCGCGAGGAAGCCGCGCGCGAGCGGGCTCCACGGCAGCAGGCCCACACCCTGGTCGCGACACAGCGGGATCATCTCGCGCTCCTCTTCGCGGTAGACGAGGTTGTAGTGGTTCTGCATCGACACGAACTTCGTCCAGCCGTGCCGCTCGGCGACGTGCTGCATCTTGGCGAACTGCCAGGCCCACATGCTCGAGGCGCCGAGGTACCGCGCCTTGCCCGCGCGCACGACCTCGTGCAGCGCCTCCATCGTCTCCTCGACCGGCGTTTGCGGGTCGAAGCGATGGATCTGGTACAGGTCGACGTAGTCGGTGCCGAGCCTCCGCAGGCTCGCGTCGATCGCCGCGAAGATGCGCTTGCGCGATAGCCCGCTCGTGTTCGGCCGCCGCTCGGGTTTCGGCCCCGGCACGTTGCCGCCCTTGAACGCGAGATCGACCGGGAAGTACACCTTGGTGGCGATCACGATCTCGTCGCGCCGCGCGAACTCGCGCAACAACCGCCCGGTGATCTCCTCCGAGCGCCCCGCCGAATACATGTCGGCAGTGTCGAACAGGTTCACGCCCAGCTCGACCGCGCGCCGCACGATCGGCCGAGCGGCGTCCTCGTCGATCACCCACGGCCGCCACTCGGGCGTGCCGAAAGTCATCATGCCGAGCGCGATGCGCGAGACCTTCAGTCCCGACGCCCCAAGGTTCACGTAATCCATGTCGCCTCCACAGAGCCCGAGGCGACATTGTGCCGCCGCCCGCCCTAGACGGGCATATTCATGATCTGCTCGTACGCCTGCACGAGCCGGTTGCGGACCTGTACCGCGGCGGAGAACGAGATCTGCGACTTGTTCATCGCGATCATCGTTTCTTCAAGGCTGACGTTCGGGTTCTCGAGCTGGAACTGGCGCTGCAGTTCGGCCGAGGTCTGCTGGTTGCGGCTCACCGACTTCAGCGCCGAGTCGAGCGAGGCGACGAAGTCGAAGCCGCCGTCCTGAGGCTTGACCGCGGCGGCCGGTGTTTTCAGCGTAGCCACCGCCTGCGCGATCTGCGAATTGATCGATTTGATGTCCATGCCCGCGCCTCGCGCCTTTCGTACCTGTTCTGCGCCGAACTTAGCGCGAGCGCGCACTTGCGTTTCACCCGAAATCCGCCGGAAAGCGGCGGCATTTGGCGCGGCGCCGTCGATGTAGGAAGTTGCCTGACGGGGGTTTCGAAGCATTGCCGATTTCCTCGGCTTATTCGCTGTTCCGCGCCCTAAAGTCGCCCGAATAATCGCCGGCGAGCGGTCGCCACGAGCGGCCGCGCACAAACACAAAGAAGGCGATGGACAACACGGCGGTGGTAACCGGGACGGGACAGACGGCGGGCGGCTTTGCGCGCCTGTCTGCGCGCACCAAGGGCATGCTGGCGCTGGGCCTGGCGGCGCTGGCCGCGGTCGTGGCGAGCGTCTGGCTGTGGAGCGCGACCCCGAACTATCGGGTGCTCTTCACGAATCTTTCGGATCGCGACGGCGGCGCGATCATCGCGCAGCTTTCCCAGATGAACATCCCGTTCCGCAATTCCGACGGCGGAACGATCCTGGTGCCGGCCGAGCGCGTGCACGAGGCGCGGCTGAAGCTGGCGTCGCAGGGCCTGCCGAAAGGCTCGGTCGTCGGCTTCGAGATCATGGAGACGCAGAAGTTCGGCGTCACGCAGTTTCAGGAACAGGTCAACTATCAGCGCGGCCTCGAAGGCGAACTGGCGCGCTCGATCCAGACGCTGGCGCCGGTGGCCAGCGCCCGCGTGCATCTGGCGCTGCCCAAGCAGTCGGGGTTCCTGCGCGACAAGCAGCCGCCGACGGCCTCGGTGCTGCTGCAGCTTCATCCGGGCAAGGCGCTCGATCGCCAGCAGATCGCCGGCATCGTGCATCTCGTGTCGTCGAGCGTGCCGGAACTCGCTCCGAAGAACGTATCGGTCGTCGACCAGCACGGCAATCTGCTCGCCTCCGAGCGCGGCGGCAACGGCGCGGCGCTCGACGCGGCGCAGCTCGACTACGTCGCGCAGATCGAGGCGAACACGATCAAGCGCATCGAGGACATCCTCGAACCCATCGTCGGCCGCGGCAACGTGCGCGCGCAGGTCACCGCCGACGTGGACTTCTCGCAGGTCGAGAGCATGGCCGAAACCTACAAACCGAACCAGGCGGCCGATGCGGCGACGATCCGCAGCCAGTCGACGATCGAAAGTTCGCAGCCGGGACCGGCCGCCGCGGGCGGTGTGCCGGGTGCGCTGTCGAATCAGCCGCCGGTGCCGCCGACCGCGCCGATCAACGGCCAGGCCGCGCCGCTGAATCCGGGCAACGCGGCGGCCGCCAACGGCAACAGCGTGCGGCGCGAAGCGGTGACGAACTTCGAGGTCGACAAGAACGTCCGCCACACGAAGACCGGCAGCGGGCAGATCCGCCGGCTCACGGCCGCGGTCGTCGTCAACTACCGGATGGCGCCCGCCGCGGGCGGCGCCGCGCCGCAACCGACGCCGCTCACCGACAAGGAGATGCAGAGCGTGCAGGCGCTGGTGCGCGAAGCGATGGGCTTCAACGCGCAGCGCGGCGACTCGCTGAACGTGGTCAACGCGCCGTTCAGTCAGCCCGAGGCCGGTGCGCCGCCGGAGCCGACGCCGTGGTGGAAGCACCCGGACGTGATCGCGCTGGCCAAGGAAACCGGCAAGGCGCTGCTGTTCCTCGTGCTGGCGATGATCGTCGTGTTCGGCGTCATGCGGCCCGCGCTGCGCGCGTTTGCCGCTGCTCAGGAAAGGACGCCTGCGCAGCAGCCGCTGCCGCAGCCCGCGCAGCTCGCAGTGAGCGCCGCCACCGGCGAAGCGAACGTCTCCGCGCTCGAGCAGGTCCGCCAGCTCGCCAAGGACGACCCCGCCACGGTGGCCAACGTCGTCAAGGCGTGGGTGGGCAACGAGGGGAAAGCGTGATTCTTCGGCGCTAACGATGGACGACGCCGGACTCGAACAGGCCGCGATCCTGCTGATGACCGTCGGCGAGGAGCAGGCCGCCGAGGTCTTCAAGTTCCTGTCGCCGAAGGAAGTGCAGAAACTCGGCGAGACGATGGCGCGGCTGAAGACCGTTCCGCGCGAGCGCGTCGACGAGGTCATCGCGCGCTTCAACAAGGCCAAGGACGAGCAGTTCTCGCTGGTCGGCGACACCGACGCCTTCATCAGTCAGGTGCTCAAGCGCGCGCTCGGCGAGGAAAAGGCGGGCATGCTGCTCGACCGCATCCTGCAGGGACGCGACGTCTCGGGCATCGAGAGCCTGAAGTGGATGGATCCCGGCTCGATCGCCGAGCTGCTGAAGAACGAACACCCGCAGATCGTCGCCTCGATCCTCGTTCACCTCGAGCGCGATCACGCCGCCGACGTGCTCAAGCGCCTGCCCGAGCGCATGCGCAACGACGTGCTGCTGCGGATCGCCACGCTCGACGGCATCCAGCCGCAGGCGCTGCAGGAGCTGAACGAAGTGCTGTCGAAGGTGCTGGCCGGCGGCGAAAAGCTGAAGAAGGCGACCCTCGGCGGCACCAAGGCGACCGCCGAGATGCTGAACTTTCTCGGCAGCCAGATCGAGACCGCCGCCGTCGAGGCGATCCGCGAGCACGACCCGGATCTCGCGCAGAAGATCCTCGACCAGATGTTCGTGTTCGACAACCTGATGGACCTGGACGACCGCGCGATCCAGCTCCTGCTGCGCGAGGTGCAGAGCGAATCGCTGATCGTCGCGCTGAAGGGCGCCGACCCCGCGCTGCGCGAGAAGATCTTCAAGAACATGTCGAACCGCGCCGCCGAGATGCTCCGCGAGGACCTCGAAGCCAAGGGCCCCGTGCGTCTTTCCGAGGTCGAAGCCGAGCAGCGAGAGATCCTGAAGATCGTCCGCCGCCTCGCCGACGAAGGGCAGATCCAGTTGGGCAGCGGGGGGGACGATCAGTATGTGTGATTCGGACTGCGGACTGCGGATCGCGGATTGCGTGCACGCCCGACGCATGCCACTCCGAATCCAGCGATGAATCGCCGCCTGCGAAGGCCACAGTCCCTCGCTCCCCTCGAAGCGACGAAGTAACAGGGTTCTTGCGCAATCCGCAATCCGAGACTCGAACCAATGGGCGCCCCCGAAAAGTACTTCGGCCGATTCATTCCCAAGGAGCGCGTCGGCGACGTGGCGAGCTGGGAGTTCCAGCCGCTGGGGGGCGCAGGCGGCACGCCGCCGCGCGGCAGCGGTACGACCGCACCGATGACGAGCGAGCGCGAACGGCGCGCCTTCGAGCGCGGCCGCCAGCAAGGCTTTCACGAAGGCCAGCAGGAAGCGCAGCGGCAGCGGGCGCAGCACGCGCGCGAGCTCGAGCGCGTGCTCGGCGAGCTGCGCGGGCGCTTCGCCGAACTGGAGTCGGCCGCTGCCGACGCCGTGCTCGATCTCGCGATTGAGATCGCGCGCCAGGTCGTGCGTCGCGAGATCGAGTTGCAGCGCGACGCGGTGCTGCCGATCGTGCGCGAAGCGGTCAGCGCGATCGTCGATCAGCACACGCACCCGCGCGTGCATCTGCACCCCGACGACCTGTGGCTGATCCAGGCCGATCTGGACACCGACGGGCTGTACCAGGGCTGCCGCTTCGTGCCCGACGCGTCGGTCGCGCGCGGCGGCTGCCGCGTCGAAACGGCGCAGAGCGAAGTCGATGCCACGCTCGCCACCCGCTGGCGCCGCGCGCTCGGCGCGCTCGGCGTGGACGCCGACGAGCTGCCGCCGATCGAGGACGCGGATCGCGGATCGCGGATCGCGGATCGCGAAGGCCACGGCATGCCGGACGACGCGCCGCAAGGCGGCCACTGATTGCCAATGCCGTCAGCAACCGCGTGAGCCTGCACGCCGTGCAACCAACGCAATCCGCCAACCGCCATCCGCAATCGGAGCCCAATCCGCAATCCGGGCAAGCGCCGTTCTTGCGCTTCCTCGCGCAGTCGCGCGCGATCGCCGCGTCGGCCAACCCGATCGAGGTGCGCGGGCGGCTGACCCGTGTGGCGGGACTGGTGATGGAAGCGGTGGGGCTGAAACTGCCCGTCGGCGCGCAGGTGATCGTGCTGCAGGACGCGTCGCTGCGCGTCGATGCCGAAGTCGTCGGCTTCAACGGCGAACGGCTGTTCCTGATGCCGGCGACCGATCCGTACGGACTGCGTCCGGGCGCGATGGTGGTCGCGCACGAATCGGCGGCCGCGCGCCCGCAGCTTCGTCGCAACAATCATCCGCGCCGACGCGCGGAGGATCGCACGCGGCATCTGCCGATGGGCGAAGCGCTGCTGGGCCGGGTCGTCGACCCGAACGGCCGTCCTCTCGACAAACTCGGCCCGATCGAGGGCGCCGAACTGCGGCCGCTCGCGCGCCGGCCGATCAACGCGATGGACCGCGAGCCGGTGCGCGAGCCGCTCGACGTCGGCGTGCGCGTCATCAACGCGCTCGCCACCGTCGGGCGCGGCCAGCGCATGGGACTGTTCGCCGGCTCCGGCGTGGGCAAGAGCGTGCTGCTCGGCATGATGGCCCGTTACACGAGCGCGGACGTGACGGTCGTCGGTCTGATCGGCGAACGCGGCCGCGAGGTCAAGGAGTTCATCGAGGACATTCTCGGACCGCAGGGGCTGCGCCGCGCGGTCGTCGTGGCCGCACCCGCCGACACGCCGCCGCTGCTGCGGATGCAGGGTGCGGCGTACGCAACCGCGATCGCCGAGCACTACCGCGATCAGGGCAAGCAGGTGCTGCTGCTGCTCGACTCGCTGACGCGCTACGCGATGGCCGCGCGCGAGATCGCGCTGGCGATCGGCGAGCCGCCGGCGACCAAGGGCTATCCGCCCTCGGTATTCGCCAAGTTGCCGCAGCTCGTCGAGCGCGCCGGCAACGCGGCCGCCGGTCGGGGCTCGATCACGGCCTTTTACACGGTGCTCACCGAAGGCGACGATCCGCAGGACCCGGTCGCGGATTCGGCGCGCGCGATCCTCGACGGCCACATCGTCCTGTCGCGGCAACTGGCCGACGCCGGCCACTACCCGGCCGTCGATGTCGAAGCGTCGATTTCGCGCGTGATGACCTCGATCGTCGGGCCCGACCAAATCGAGCTGGCGCGCCGCTTCAAGGCCCTTTATTCGCGCTTCGTGCGCAACCGCGACTTGCTATCGGTAGGGGCCTATGTACCCGGCAACGACCGCCTGCTCGACGCGGCGATCGCGGCGTATCCGCGGATGGAGGCGTTTCTGCAGCAGTCGATGAACGAGGCCTCGTCGCTCGCCGAAGCGCACGGCCGCCTGGCGGCGCTGCTCAGCACGGTGGATGTGTCGTGAGGTCGGATCGCCGATTGCGGATTGCGATGCGCAAACGGCCGTCATGCCCGCGGTTGCGCCGAGCCCGCAATGCGTTGAGCAGACACCGGATTGCCGCCTGTGCGGGAGCGACGCGCCCGATTCCCGACCGGACGCGATCCGCGATCCGCATTCCGAATAGCCGCAGTCCTGACTGACATGCACGCCCCCGACCTCGCCATGTTGATCGAACTGGCCGTCACCTCGCGCGACGCGGCGGCGGCGCGGCGCGCGCAGGCGGCGACGAGCCTCGCGCAGGCGCAGGCACAGCTCGACGTACTGCGCGGCTACGCGCGCGACTACGAGCGTCGCGCGCAGACGACGCTGACGCGGGGCGTCGACATGGCGGCGCAGAACAACCTGCGCGCGTTCATGGCCAGGCTGCAGCAGGCGATCGACGCGCAGGCGCTCGAGGTGCAGCGGCGCACCGCCGCGCTGGCCGCTGCCGACGAGGAGCTGCAGCAGATGCAAAAACGCGTCAAGAGCATGCAGGCGCTCGCCGAGCGGCGCCGCGCCGACGCGCGCCAGCGGCTCGCGCGGCACGAACAGAAGACGCAGGACGAGATCGCGCGATCCGCGCGCGACCGCCCGCTTGCCGCCTCCGAATGGTGACCTTGGAGGTTTCATGACCGTCACAAATCCCTCGACCGGCGCGGGACGCGATATCGCCGCGCTGCAGGTCGCGCGCCAGCCCGCCGCAGCGGGCGCGCGCACTGCCGGCGACGCGGCCGAAAGCGATCCGCCCGCCGATTTCGATCGCGTGATGGCGCGCGTGAGCGCGCGCCGGGACGCATCGGCCGAGCCCGGCCGGGACGCCCAGCGCGCGAAAAAGGCGCCCGGCGCCGATGGCGAGCCGCAGGATGTCGATGCGGCGGCGGCCGACGGTTCGGCGCCGCCGACCGCCGTCGTCGCGTCCGTCGGATCGGCTGCGGCGTCGCCGCCCGCTGCGGTCGTACCGGCGACGGTATCGCCTTCGGTCGAAGCGCAGCCGACAGAAACGCCGGCACCTGCATCCGACGGCACGCCGCACGCCCGAACGTCTGCGCCCGCCGCGTCGCACGCGGTCGCGGCCGCGGGGGACGCGCTGCCGCCCGGCGCTGCGTTGGCAGCAGACGACTCACCCGCCGCGCCGCGCGTAGCCTCGCGCACGTGGCCGTCGGCCGAACCGCCGACGCCCGACGCGCGCACGGAGAAACCGGCCGCCGAAGCGGCGGTGCCGGCGCCGGTCACGCGCGAGGCGCCGGCCGAACCGATCGAGCGCCGCCTCGAGCGCGCGCTCGGCGCGGCCCACGGCGCGCGCGCCGACGCACCCGCCGCACAGAGCGCCGTCGCCGCGAGCGTGGCGCTCGCACCGACGCCGACCTACTCGGTCGCGCACGCGAAGATCGCGACCCCGGTGCCGCATCCGGGCTTCGGCGACGAGCTCGCGAACCGCGTGGTGTTCCTCGCCGGCCAGCGCGTGCACAGCGCGGAACTGGCGCTGACGCCGTCCGAGCTCGGTCCGGTGTCCGTGTCGATCGAAGTCCGCGGACAGGAGGCGACGCTCGTCTTCGGCGCGTCGCACGCGGCCACACGCGCGGCGCTCGAGGACGCATTGCCGCGGCTGCGCGAGATGTTCGCCGGCAGCGGCCTGCAACTTGCCGATGCCCAGGTCGGCGACCACGCGCGGCGCGACTTCGCCCGCCCGCAGCGCGGTGCGGGCAATTCCATGCGCGGGATCGGAGGCGTCATCGTCGCGGCCGACCTTCCGCGCGCGACGCGCCCTGCGCATCCGGACCGGCTGATCGATATCGTCGTTTGATCGGATTGCGGATTGCGAAGCGCGTTCAACTGACGAGTTCCTCCGCCGTCCTGCAAGAGCATTTCTCTATCACGGTCGCGGGCGCGCGCGGCACTCTTGCCAGTGCGAATCCGCACGTCGCGGACCAAGCGCAATCCGCGACCCGCAATCCCGGGCCCGCCCTCCCGATTCCCGCCGTTTATCGCGGGATCGCGCACCCTCGAGCCCTCGAATAATGCTTCCGATAACGTCGCCCGCCGCGGCGGTCGGCGTGCGTGATGTGGATTCGACACGGAGTGGACGATGGCCGACAAGGACGCCAAAGCCGAAGACGCCAAGGCCCCGCAGAAAAGCAAGTCCAAGCTGCTGCTCGTCGCCGGTGTGGGCGCCGTGCTGCTCGCCGCCGGCGGCGGCGCCGCGGCCTACCTGTTGATGGGCAGGAAGGATGCCGCGCAGGCCGCCGAGCACAAGGCCCCGCCCAAGAAGACGCCGGTCTTCGTCGATCTGGAATCCTTCACGGTCAATCTGCGCGACGAAGACCAAGACCGCTTCATGCAGGTCAAGCTCGTCGCGGAGATGAAGGACACGGCATCCGGCGAGGTGCTGAAAAACATGATGCCCGCCGTGCGCAGTGAAATCCTGCTGCTGCTCGGCTCGAAGAAAGCGGCCGATCTGGCCACGCGCGAAGGCAAGGAAAAGCTCGCGCAGGAGATCATCGCCGCCGCCAACAAGGCGCTCGAGCGCACCGCCGCCGAAAAGGGCGTCGAAGCGGTGAACTTCACGCATCTGATCATCCAATGACGGACTGAGGATCGCGGATCGCGCCGACAGCGCACCGCGCCATCCGCACTCCGAACGGCGAACGAATGGCTGACCAGCTCCTCTCACAGGACGAAGTCGACGCGCTGCTCGAGGGCGTCACGGGCGAGTCGCAGAAGCCCGAACGCGAAGAAGGCGGCGGCGGAATCCGCGAATACGACATCGCGAGCCAGGAGCGCATCGTCCGCGGGCGTATGCCCACGCTCGAGATCATCAACGAGCGCTTCGCCCGCAACCTGCGCATCGGCCTGTTCAACTTCACGCGCCGCAGCCCGGAGGTGTCGGTCGGCCCGGTGCGCGTGATCAAGTACTCGGCTTTCCTGCGCGACATCGTCGTGCCGACCAACATCAACATCGTGTCGACGGCGCCGCTGCGCGGCAACGCGCTGCTGATCTTCGATCCGAACCTGGTCTTCGCGGTGATCGACACGCTGTTCGGCGGCACCGGCAAGCTGCACGCGCGCATCGAGGGACGCGACTTCTCGCCGACCGAGACCCGCATCATCCAGCGGCTGGTCGACGTGGCGCTCGCCGAGTACACCAAGGCCTGGACCGGGCTGTTCAGGTTCGACTTCCAGTACCTGCGCTCGGAGATGCACACGCAGTTCGCCAACATCGCCACCCCGTCGGAGATCGTCGTCGCCACGACCTTCAACGTCGAAATCGGCGAGCAGAGCGGCGAAGTGCACATCTGCTTCCCCTACTCCACGCTCGAACCGATCCGCGACATCCTTTACTCGACGGTGCAGGGCGACGCGTACGAACCCGACCGCCGCTGGGTGCGGATGCTGACGCAGCAGGTGCAGTCGGCCGAGGTCGAGCTGACCGCGGAACTGGCGCGCACGACGCTGACCGTCGGCGAGTTGCTCAAGTTGCGCGTCGGCGACTTCGTCGAGCTGCCGCTGAAGGAGCTGATCCACGCGCACGTCGACGGCGTGCCGGTCATGGAGTGCCGTTTCGGTGCGGTCAACGGCCACACCGCGATCCGCATCGAGAAGCTGCTGAAGTACTCGCACCACAGCGACGGACGATCCGTCCAAGGAACCGACCGATGAGCGATCAACCGGACCCCGCACAAGGCGCAGGCGACGACTGGGCCGCCGCGCTCGCCGAACAGAAGGCGGCCGAGGGCACCGTGACCGTCGATGCCGCGCAGCCGGCCAACATCTTCCAGCAGCTGGCGCCCGGCCGCGGCGCGCCCGAGGGCAGCCAGGACATCGACCTGATTCTCGACATCCCGGTCACCCTGACCGTCGAGCTGGGCCGCACGAAGATCCCGATCAAGAACATCCTGCAGCTTGCGCAGGGTTCGGTGATCGAGCTGGACGCGCTGGCCGGCGAGCCGATGGACGTGCTGGTCAACGGCTGCCTGATCGCGCAGGGCGAAGTCGTCGTCGTCAACGAGAAGTTCGGCATCCGACTCACCGACATCGTCACGCCGAGCGAGCGGATGCGGAGACTGCACAGGTGACGAATCGGTCCGCAAGCGAGATGCGCAGCATCGCGGCGCGCGCAAACCGATGCGTCATCCCGGTTCGGCGCAGCCGCGACCGGGATCCGGTGTCTTTGCGTCGATCCGAGGATCGAGGATTGAGGATCGAGGATCCAGGATTCGGCGGCTCGCCCATGCGCGGCTCGCTCGCGGTTCGCGCTGCATGTCTGGCGGCAGGCGCGGGCATGCCCGGCGCCGCGGCTGCGCAGTCCGCGCCCGCGGGTCCTTCGCTTGCGCCTATGCTGATCGCGCTGGTGTTCGTGCTCGCGCTGATCCCGGTCGCGATGTGGCTGCTCAAGCGGCTCGGCGGAGCACAGCCTGCGGGCCACGCGGGCTTGCGCGTGGTCGCACAGCTTCCTCTGGGTCCGCGCGAACGCATCGTCGTCGTCGAAGCCGGCGAACGCTGGCTGCTGCTTGGCGTCACCGCCGCGAGCATCCATCGCGTCGGCACGCTGCCCAAGGGCGATGCGAGCGCGCTCGCCGGCTCGGCGACAACGTTCGCCTCGCTGATGGCAAGCGTGCAGAAGTGAGCGGCATCTTCAAATCCCCCCTGCCCCCCTTTACGAAAGGGGGGTTGTCGCTGCCCCCTTTGACAAAGGGGGGCTGGAGGGGATTTCTCTGGCTGCCCGCACTGCTGCTCCTGCTGGCGCTCGCCCAACCCGCGCTTGCCCAAACCAGCCCGATCCAGATCACCGCGGCACCGGGCGCCGGCGGCGGCACCACCTACTCGGTACCGGTACAGACGCTGCTCGTCTTCACGCTGCTCGCCTTTCTGCCCGCGGTGCTGCTGATGATGACGAGCTTCACGCGCATCATCATCGTGCTGTCGCTGCTGCGCATGGCGCTCGGCACGCAGACCACGCCGCCGAACCAGGTGCTGATCGGGCTGGCGCTGTTTCTCACCTTCTTCGTGATGGGGCCGACCTTCGACCGCATCCACGACACGGCCTACGTGCCCTACCGCGACCAGAAGCTCGCCTTCGAGCAGGCGCTCGCGGCGGGCGCGGCGCCGATGAAGGATTTCATGCTCAAGCACACGCGCGCCAACGACCTGGAGCTGTTCACGCGCATGGGGCGCGTCGAAGGCGCCGACAGTCCCGACAAGCTGCCGCTGCGCGTCGTGATCCCAGCCTTCGTCACTTCGGAGCTGAAGACGGCGTTCCAGATCGGCTTCATGGTGTTCATCCCGTTCCTGATCATCGACATGGTCGTCGCCAGCGTGCTGATGTCGATGGGCATGATGATGCTGTCGCCGGTGCTGATCGCGCTGCCGTTCAAGCTGATGCTGTTCGTGCTCGCCGACGGCTGGCACCTGCTGGTCGGTTCGCTCGTCGCCTCGTTCCAGATCTGAGACCGCACCTCGTTCGTTCGCCGATCCTTCGCGACCATGAATCCCCAATCCGTCATCACCCTCGGACAGCAGGCGTTGTACGTAATGCTGATGATCGCCTCGCCGATGCTCGTCGCGGCGCTCGTCGTCGGGCTGATCGTCTCGATCCTGCAGGCGGCCACGCAGATCAACGAGATGACGCTGTCGTTCATCCCGAAGCTCGTCTCGATCCTCGCCGCGCTCGTGATCGCGGGCCCGTGGATCGTCACCTACTACGTCGACTACGTGCGGCGGCTGTTCGAATCGATCCCGACGGCGATCGGCTGACGCGATGCGCGGATTGCGGATGGCGCCAGTCGTCGCTTCGGATCGCGGATTGCGCATGGCGCGGTTCGTTACCGGTGCACGTTGCGAATCATCTGCGCGCACCATGCTCGGCGCAATCCGCAATCCGCAACCCGCAATCCCGTCGTGATCACCTTCACCTCCGAGCAGCTCGCCGCCTGGTACGGCGCGGTGTTCTGGCCGCTGGTGCGGGTGCTGGCGCTCTTCTCCGCCGCGCCGCTGCTCGCGCACCGCGCGATCCCGGTGCGGATCAAGGTCGGCCTCGCGCTCGCGGTGGCGGTGGTGCTGATGCCGGTCGTTGCCTCGCCGCCGATCACCGACGTGATGACCGCGCCGGGCTTCGCGTTGCTCGTGCAGAACATCCTGATCGGGCTGATCATCGGCTTCACCGTGCGCGTGATACTCGCCGCACTCGAGATCGCGGGCGAGCTGATCGGCCTGCAAATGGGGCTCTCGTTCGCCGGCTTCTTCAATCCGGCGACCGGACAGGCGCAAACCCCCGTGGCGAGCTTCATGTCGCTGCTCGCGCTGCTGATGTTCGTCGCGATCGACGGGCATCTGATGTTGCTCCATGCGCTCGCCGAAAGCTTCCGGCTGTTCCCGCTGTCCGGCGGCGAGTTCGCGCTGCCGCTCACGTTCGAACGCGTCGTGCGCTTCGGTGCCGAGATGTTCGCGATCGGGCTTGCGATCGCGCTGCCCTTCCTCGCGGTGATGCTGCTCACCAACGTGGTGCTGGGCGTGCTCGCGCGGATCGCGCCGCAACTGAACATCTTCGCGGTGGGCTTCCCGCTGACGCTGCTGGTCGGCATGGCCGTGCTCCTGCTGCTGCTGCCGTACATCGAAGCCCCGCTGCGCGCCGCGCTCGAACGCGGCGTCGGCGCGTGGGTGAATTGATCCGCGATCCGCCCGCTAGACTGCCCGCATGGCGCTGCTGCATACGCCGGTCGATGGGCTGCTCGCATGGCTCGCGGCGGTGCTGTTCGCGCCGATCGCGTTGTGGGCGGCGGTCAGCGTGCGCGGGCGATTCCTGCCGGACGGCGCCGCGCAGCATGCCTGGCTGGCGGGGATCGTTTGCGTCGCGCTGCTGTGGTCGTTGCCGGTCAGATCGGCGCAGGGCTTGCAGTTCGGGCTGCTCGGCGTGGCGCTGTTCGCGCTGCTGTTCGACCGGGCACGGGCGATCCTCGGGCTCGTCGCGGCGCTGGCGGTGCACGCGGCGTTCACCGGCGGCGCCTGGAGCAACCTCGGTCTGAACGGACTGCTGTTTGCCGCGTTCCCGGCCTGGCTGGCCACGGCGCTGCAGCGCCGGATCGAAGCGCGGCTGCCGAAGAACCTCTTCGTGTTCATCATCGGCAACGGTCTGGTCGTCGTGTTCGCGACGACGGCGGCGACCAGCGTCGCGCAACTGCTCGTCGCGGCCGCCGTCGCCGCGCCGGCGGAAGCGGAGCCACTGCGCGAGGCCATCGGCTACGCGCTGCTGCTCGCCTGGGGCGAGGCGCTCGCCAGCGGCATGATCTTTTCCGCGCTCGTCATCTTTCGCCCGAGCGTGGTGCTGACCTACCGGCAGGATCTGTATCTGCCGCCGCGCGGTCGATGAGCGTCCCGCGCCTTACTGCGGCCGACCCCAGAAGAAGTAGATCGCGCTCGATCCGCCGAAGGTGCGGCCGAGCGCGAAATACACCGGGCCGATCAGCGACTCGGCGCCGAAAAACAACGCCCCGGCGCGGGCGAATTCCGACCAGCGCAGCGTCTGCCGGCGCGCGATCGCGTCGCCCGCTTCGAGGGAGAAGCCCACGTACACGGGCATCGCGATGTCGCCGAACGCATCCGAGACGTTGCGGTAGGCCTGCGCGCGCAGCAAGGCGAAGCGCGCGCCGCTCAACTGGCCGGTCGGCGTGCCCGACAGGTTGAACAACCCGCCCAGCCGGAACGCGCCCTCCTGCGCGGCCACGCCGCCGCGAGCCGCGAGCGCCACGGTGTAGCGGCCGAAGCTCGTCGGCTTCAACGCCTCGACCGACCATGCATCGCGCGCCTGTGCGCTGCCGGCCGCGACGTTGTAGCGCAGGTAGGCGAGGTTCGCGAAAAGACCGCGGCGCGGATAGTTGACCGTATCGAGCGTGTCGAGCCGCAGCTCGGCGCCGCCGGCGGTGACCAGGCTGCGCGCCGCCGGCAGCACGGGCGGTCCGATCAGCCGCGCCGTTTCGATCTGCGCGCGGCCCACACCGACGCGCAGCGATCCGAGCCGCGGCAGCGCCAGGCCGACCGCGAGTTCGGCGCGCGCGGTCGAGTTGCGGAAACGCGCGAGCGGCTCGGCGCCGACGAACAGGTCGAAGTCCTCGCGCTGCGCCGCGAGCCGCGGCAGCACGAACCAGCGGCTGCCCGGCGCGAGCGGCTGGTACAGCTCGGTCAGCAGCCGCTGCATATCGCCGACCTGCAGCTCGCTGCGCCACTCGGCGCCATAGCGGTTGAGCCAGTTCCACGTGTGTGCGATCAGCAGGTTGAACGTGCTGTCGGTGTCGAAGTCGGTCTGCAGGTTGCCGCCGACGCGCAGCGCGTTGTAGCCCCAGGACTTCTCGTAGGGCGTGACGATCAGCGTGCGGCGCGGGCCGTCGTCGACCAGGCTGTAGCTGACCGACTCGAAGTCGCCGCGGCCGAACACCTCCTGCACCGCGCGGTCGATCTCTGCGGTCGCGAGCGGCTGGTCGAGCGGCAGATCGATCTCGCGCCGGATCGCCTCCGGGTTCACGGTGCGCAATCCGGCCACCTGCACTTCGCTCACCGCGACGGGCCGGTCCTCGCGCAGGCGCTGCGTGCGCCGCTCCTCGAACTCGGCGTACGCGGCCGCGTCGAGCGCGAGCGACGCGAGCCGGTCCGCCAGCCTGCGCGCGGCCGCCTCTCCGGCGGCGACGATCGCCTCGTTGCGCGCGAAGTCGCCGGGGCCGAAGGCCGCCAGATCGGGCGTAATCAGGATGTCGTCGGGACCCAGCTCGGCCAGGCTGCGCTCGACGTTCTGCTCGGTCAGCAGGTTGATCACCTGCTCGGTGACGGCGAGCACGCTGGTCAACCGCTCCTTCGGCAGCAGCGGCCTGCCGACGTTGACCGCGATCACGCGATCGACACCCATCTTGCGCGCGAGATCGACCGGCAGGTTGCGCACCAGCCCGCCGTCGACGAGCGGCCGACCGTCGACTTCCACCGGTGCGAACGCCGCCGGCACCGACATCGACGCGCGCATCGCGGTGGACAGCGAGACGTTTTTCTGCAGAACGACCAGCTTTCCGGTCGCCAGATCGGTCGCCGCCGCCGCAAACGGGATCGGCAGTCGCGCGAGATCGTCGATCTCCTTGACCGGCCCGCCGAGCGCGCGCAAGAACAGCCCCAGGTTCTGGCTGCCGACCGCGCCGCGCGGCAGCGTCAGCCCGTCGGCCTTGATGCCGAACTCGACGTTCGACAGGTTCTTGTAGTCGTCCTCCTTGCGGCGGAAGTGCAGCGATTCGCGCGGTGCGCGCAGCGAGAAGATGTTGTTCCAGTCGGTGCCGCGGGCGAGCTGCTCGAGTTGCGCCGGCGAGTAGCCCGCCGCGTAGCCGCCGCCGACGATCGCGCCCATGCTCGTGGCGGCGATCGCATCGACCGGCACGCGCAGCTCCTGCAACACCTTCAGCACGCCGATGTGCGCGAAGCCGCGCGCGCCGCCGCCGGACAGCACGAGCCCGATGCGCGGGCGCTCGCGCGCAGCGGCGCCTTCGGGCTGCGCCGCCGTCGGGCACGCGGCGGGCGTCGCGAGCAGCGTGGCTAGCAGGATGGCGGCGAGGCGCTGCGGATGCATGTTCGATTCGCGCATAAAACGGCGCCCGTGATTGTGATCGGTGAAAGGCCGTGCCGCTACACTGCCGCCTGCCCATTTCGAACGACGCTGCGCTTCATGAAGCAAGCCCGCACCGGCGCCCGCATCCTCGTCGACCAGCTTCTGATCCAGGGTGTGAACCACGTCTTCTGCGTTCCCGGCGAAAGCTATCTCGCGGTGCTCGACGCGCTGTACGACGCGCGCGACCGCATCAAGCTCGTCGTCAACCGGCACGAGTCCGGTTCGACTTTCATGGCCGACGCCTACGCCAAGCTCACGGGGCAACCCGGCGTGGCCTTCGTCACGCGCGGGCCGGGTGCCACCAACGCGTCGATCGGCGTGCACACCGCTTTCCAGGACTCCACGCCGATGGTGCTGTTCATCGGCCAGGTGGGCAGCGATCTTGCCGAGCGCGAAGCCTTCCAGGAGATCGACTACCGCCGGATGTTCGGCCAGATGGCCAAGTGGGTCGCGCAGATCGACCGCGCGGATCGCGTCCCCGAATTCGTCGCGCGCGCGTTCCAGACCGCGACCAGCGGCCGACCGGGTCCGGTCGTGCTCGCGCTGCCCGAGGACATGCAGACGCAGACGGCGGAGGTCGCCGACGCCGCCTGCCATCAGCCGGTGCAGGCCGCACCGAGCGACACGCAGATGGCGGCGCTGCGGCAACTGCTCGGCGCCGCGCAACGGCCGCTCGTGCTGCTCGGCGGCCCGGGCTGGACGCCGGCCGCGTGCGACAACCTGCGCCGCTTCGCCGAAGCCAATCGGCTGCCGGTGGCCTGCGCGTTCCGCTACCAGGATCTGTTCGACAACCGCCATCCGAACTACGTCGGCGACGTCGGCATCGCGATCAACCCGAAGCTCGCGCAGCGCATCAAGGACGCCGACCTCGTGATCGCGATCGGCCCGCGGCTCGGCGAGATGACCACCGGCGGCTACACGCTGCTCACGGCGCCGCAACCGAAACAGGCGCTCGTTCACGTGCACCAGGGCATCGAAGAGCTGGGCCGCGTGTATCAGCCCAGGCTCGCGATCTGCTCCGGTATGCCGCAGTTCGCCGCGCGGCTGGCGATGATGGTGCCGATCGAAAACCCGCCGTGGGCGGACACGGTCGCGCAGGCACGCGCCGAGTACGAGGCCTGGCAGGCGCGCCCGCCGGTGTATTCGCAGCTCGTGCCGAGGCTCGACCTGTGGCAGATCGTCGAGAGCCTCAAGCGCGCGCTGCCGGAGGATGCGATCGTCACCAACGGCGCCGGCAACTTCGCGACCTGGGCGCATCGCTTCTGGCGTTACGGGCCGATGCGCACGCAGCTTGCGCCGACCGCGGGCAGCATGGGCTACGGGGTCCCCGCCGCGGTCGCCGCGAAAATCGCGGCCCCCGAGCGCACGGTTGTGTGCTTCGCCGGCGACGGCGACTTTCTGATGACCGGACAGGAGCTGGCCACCGCCGCGCAGTACCAGGCCGCACCGCTCGTGATCGTCTTCAACAACGGCATGTACGGCACGATCCGCATGCACCAGGAACGCGAGTTCCCCGCGCGCGTACACGGCACCGCGCTCGGCAACCCGCACTTCGCGCTGCTCGCGCAGGCCTACGGGGGATTCGGTGCGGTGGTCGAAACGACCGACGCCTTCGCGCCCGCGCTCGACAAGGCGCTCGCGTACACGCGCGAAAAGCGGCTGCCCGCGCTGATCGAGCTGCGCTGCGATCCCGAGGTGATCACGCCGAACGCGACGATCTCGGCGATCCGCTCAGCCGCGCAGTTGCAGCGTTAGCGCGGCCGCCGGACTCAAGGCGTCGACTTGTCTTCGGCGGGTTGCGGCGGCGGCTCGGGGGCCGGCGCGGTTTCGCGCTGGCCCGCTCTGCGCTGGCGCTTTTCTTCCTGCTTGCGCTTCTTCGCCAGCTCGCGCTGGCGCTTCTCGTACTGGTAGTTCGGTTTCGCCACTCGGTGACCTCCATTTCGACGGTGCGATGAGCGTCACCGACGGCGCGAGCTTACACCGGCGCCGCAGGCTCGGTAGGACGTACATCGGGGTGCGCGACGCGAGCGACCCTCGCGACAACGAGCACAGGACCGCCGGAGCGGAGGAACACGTAGGTTGGGGTGAGCGACGCGAACCCCAACGCCGCTCCCAAAACCCCGGACGTTCATCGCGGACGACGCGGAGAACCCGGGTCGGGGCGGGCTTCATCCGCCCGCATGCTTTCGCGCGTAAGCGCGCACGACCTCGACGAAGTCCGCGTCGCGCTCGAAGCCCAGCGCGTCGGCGCGGCGTGTGTCGAAGCGCGCGGGCCAGGTGCGGACGATCGCGCGAATGCGCTCGTCGGGCTGCCAGCGGATGCGCTCGACCGCGGCGTCGCCGCCGACCGCGCGCAGCGCCTCGATCATCTCGCGCACGGTGAGCGAAAGCCCCGGCAGGTTCAGCGCGCGCCGGCTGCCCCACGCGTCGGCCGGCAGTTCGTGCGCATGGATCAGGTTGCGGATCGCCGCGTCGGGCGACAGCAGCCACATCGCGGTGTCGGGTTCGACCGGGCAGATCGCCGTCTCTCCCGCCAGCGGCTCGCGGATGATCCCGCTCGCGAAGCCCGACGCCGCCGCGTTCGGCTTGCCCGGCCGCACGACGATCGTCGGCAGCCGCACCGCGCGCCCGTCGATGAACCCCTTGCGCGAATAGTCGCCGACCAGCAGTTCGCCGACGAGCTTCTGCACGCCGTAGCTGGTCTGCGGTACGGGCGTGGTGTCGTCGGTGACCGTTTCCGGCAGCGGAGCCCCGAACACCGCGACCGAACTGGCGAACACCACGCGCGGCGTGCGCTGCTGCGCGCGGCAGGCCTCCAGCAGCGCGCGCGTGCCGTCCAGGTTCACGCGCATGCCGAGATCGAAGTCGGCCTCGGCCGCGCCGCTGACCACCGCCGCGAGATGAAACACGCTGTCGGTGTCGGCCGCGAGCACGTGCGACAGAAAACTCGGCTGGCCGATGTCGCCGACCACGTAGCCGACGCGGTCGTCGACGGCAAGCTTGCCCGGCTGCGTCTGGTCGACGGCGACGATCTGCTCGATTCTTCCTTCGCTGCCGTCGGCGCGCGAGAGCCGCCCGCGCTCGAGCAGCGCGCGGATCAGAAGTTGTCCCAGGAACCCGGCACCGCCGGTGACGACGATCTTCATCGATGAACCTATACGAATCGCTGCGCCTTGGAGAAGAAGTCGCGCGCGCCGAAGTTGCCGGATTTTAGGGCGAGCGCGCACCACGCGCCGTCGCGCTGCGCGAACAGCGCCGGCACGCCCGGATCGATCTCCGCGCCGATGTGAAGCTGCGCAAGCCCGAGCGCGTGGACGACCGCGCCGGAGGTTTCGCCGCCCGCGACGACGAAACGGCGCACGCCGCGCCGGGCGAGCTCGGCCGCCAGCGCGCCGAAGAACCGCTCGATCGCCGCAGAAACGCCGTCGCCGAAGCGGCCGCGCACCGCGGCCACGCGCCCGGGCTCGGCCGAACTCGCGACGAGCGCCGGTGCGTACTGCGCGCTGCAGAACGCGGCGACTTCGTGCAGATACGTCGCGTCGCCGATCACGCGCGCGATGTCGAGTTCGAACACCGGGCCGTGCGTCCGGTAGTCGGCGATCTGCGCGCGTGTGGCACCCGAGCAGGAGCCCGCGAGCAGCACGCAGGGCCCGTCGACCTTGATCGCGAACGGCGCGTGCTCGGCGAGCCGACCCACGCGGCGGAAGTTCTCCGGCAGGCCGAGCGCGATGCCCGACCCGCCGATGGCGAGCGGCACATCGGCCAGCGCCTCGCCGAGCGCGCGCAGGTCGGCATCGTCCAGCGCATCGACGATCGCGAAGCCGCAGCCTTCGGCGCCGAGCGCCTTCAGCGCGGCGACGATCGCGCCCGAGCCGCGCCGCACGACGTCGAACGCCACGAGCCCGACGCGCTCGCGCGTCTGCGCCTGCAGTACGCGCACGAGGTTGGCGTCGGTCATCGGATTCAGCGGATGTTTCTCCATGCCGCTTTCGTTCAGAAGGCAGTCGCCGACGAACAGGTGTCCGCGATAGACCGTGCGGCCGTTGGCAGGAAACGCCGGGCAGACGGGGACGCAAGCCTCTTCGTCGTTCGCGTGCACCGCGAGCCGCAGCGCGGCGCCGACCGGACCGATGTTGCCTCGCGGCGTCGAATCGAAGGTCGAGCAAACCTTGAACAGGAACTGCGTGCAGCCGGCGCGCTTCAGCCACGCGTACGCGGCGAGCGACTGCGCGACCGCGTCGTGCGGCTCGATCGAGCGCGTTTTCAGCGCGACGACCACCGCGGCGGCGTCGATCCGCGCGTCGGCGGCCGGCACGCCGATCGACTGCACCGTGCGCATGCCCTCGCGCGTCAGCGTGTTGGCCAGATCCGAGGCGCCGGTGAAATCGTCGGCGATGCAGCCAAGAAGCATGAGGATCGAGGATTGCGGAGTGCGTTCAAAGGCGTGCGCGCCGATTCGCGGTCGACGCCCGAGGGCCGACACACGACGATCTCGGACGGAAGACTCGTGCATCGTCGTAGAACGACGGCGCTTCGTTCGCCGGCCACCAGCCGGGAATGCCGAGCACGGGCAGATGCGCGAGCAGCGGCGGCGCGAGGTCGGGGCGCTCGATGAAGCGCGCGGCAGCGGCGTCGCGATCGCCGTGCAGCCGAATCGGCACGACGCACGCGGTGATCGACTTGAACGGTCCGGCGAGTTTCTCGAGCAACGCGTGACCGAAGACGTGCGCGACGATGTCGCGTCCCCATCGATCGCGCGCCCCGATGAGCAGCCGCCGCCAGTCGTGCCGGGCGAGTGCGGCGAAGATTTCGGCGTCGTCGCTCGCCAGCAGCAGTCCGCTCTCGTCGATCAGCGTGGCGGCGTCGCGCACGGGTCCGCGCGTTGGGCCGATGCCGCGCGCCTCGATCTCGTCGGCCTGGCGCCGGTTCAGTGCCGCCTTCGCGCGCGGATACGCCAGCCACATCAGCGCGTTGAAGGCATCGTGCAGGTTGGCGCGCGTGGGCACGCGGCCGGTCGCCGCGATGTGCAGTTCGTACGGTGTGCGGCCCGCGTCGGCGGCGTCGACGAAGCGAATCGGCCGGCCGCGACCGGAAACGACGCCCCGCTCCGACGCGGCCTCGCTCAACGCCGCGCGCCAGTCCGCCGCCTCGAGCAGCGCGCGCCAACGCGCCAGCGGCGCGAACCACGGCGCCGACCAGTCGAGCGCGGTCACGCCAGGAGTTTCCACGGCAGCGCTTCGCTGGCGGCGAGCGGAACGATCGTCGCGTCGCCGAACTTCAGTTCGTCCGGCACGGTCCACGCACGCCGTTCCAGCGTCACCGTCGAGCGGTTGCGCGGCAGCCCGTAGAAGTCCGGCCCGTGGACGCTCGCGAACGCCTCCAGCTTGTCGAGCGCGCCGGCCTGCTCGAACGCCATCGCGTACAGCTCCAGGGCGCTCGCCGCGGTGAAGCAGCCCGCGCAGCCGCACGCGTTCTCCTTGTCGCCCCTGGCGTGCGGGGCGCTGTCGGTGCCGAGGAAAAAGCGCGGATTGCCCGAAGTCGCCGCGCGCAGCAGCGCCTGCCGGTGCGGCTCGCGCTTGAGCACAGGCAGGCAGTAATAGTGCGGCCGCACGCCGGCGCGGCCTTCGCGGGTCAGGAAGATCGCGTTGCGGTTGTACAGCAGATGGTGCGCGGTGATCGTGGCGCCGATACGGCCCGGCGCTTGCAGCACGTAGTCGACCGCCTGCTGGGTGGTGATGTGCTCGAAAACGACGCGCAGTCGCGGAAAGTCGCGCCGCAGCGGCTCGAGCACTTCGTCGATGAATACCCGTTCGCGGTCGAACACATCGACGTGCGCGTGCGTGACTTCGCCGTGCACCAGCAGCGGCAGGTCGACCGCCTGCATCGCCTCCAGCGCGCGCGCGCATTTGGCGAGGCTCGTGACGCCGGCATCGGAGTGGGTCGTCGCGCCCGCCGGATACAGCTTCACGCCGTGCACGAAGCCGCTTTCCTTCGCGCGGCGGATCTCGTCGGCCGGCGTGTTGTCGGTCAGGTAAAGCGTCATCAGCGGCTCGAACGCGAGCCCCGCGGGCAGCGCGCGCAGGATTCGCTCGCGATACGCCGCCGCCAGCGCGACGGTCGTCACGGGAGGCTTCAGGTTCGGCATCACGATCGCGCGCGCGAACTGCCGCGCCGTGTAAGGCAGCACGTCGGCCATCGCCGCGCCGTCGCGCAGGTGCAGGTGCCAGTCGTCGGGGCGGGTGATCGTCAGCGTGTCGGCGGCCATGCGCGCATTATCGCGCCGCCGCACCGCCACGTTCCCGGCGCGATAATGGCCGCGAGGAGACGACCATGAACCGCGACGATCTCGCCAGGCTGTCCGCCTCCGCCGCGTGGCGCCTGCCGATCGACGACGCCGATCCACAGGAGACGCGCGAGTGGCTCGATGCGCTCGATGCGCTGATCGCGTCCGAGGGCCCCGAGCGCGCGACCTTCGTGCTGAAGAAGCTGTTGCAGCACGCGCGCACGCGCCGCGTGCCGCTGCCGCAGGTGCTCGCCACGCCCTACTGCAACACGATCGCGCTGGCGGACCAGCCGCCGTATCCCGGCAACCTCGAGATCGAGGCGCGTATCTCGGCGCTGGTGCGCTGGAATGCGCTGGCGATGGTCGTTCGCGCCAACCGCGAAAGCGCCGAACTCGGCGGCCATATCGCGAGTTACGCATCGGCGGCGGATCTGTTCGAGGTCGGCTTCAACCACTTCTTCCGCGCAAGCGTGCAGACCGCGCAGGGACCCGCGCGCGGCGATCTCGTCTACTTCCAGCCGCATTCGGCGCCGGGCGTGTACGCGCGCGCGTTCCTCGAGGGACGCCTGACCGAAGAGCAGCTCGCCAATTACCGGCGCGAGACGAGCCGCGCCGGGGGAGGGCCTCCGGCGCTCGTCCATAAGCCAAACCCGGGGCACTCGGGCCCCGGGCTGTCCTCGTATCCGCATCCATGGCTGATGCCGGATTTCTGGCAGTTCCCCACCGGCTCGATGGGGCTCGGCCCGCTGCTGGCGATCTACCAGGCGCGCTTCATGCGCTACCTCGCGCACCGGGGCATCGCCGACACGGCGGGCCGCAAGGTCTGGGCCTTCGTCGGCGACGGCGAGATGGACGAGCCGGAATCGCTCGCGGGCCTTTCGCTCGCCGCGCGCGAGGGGCTCGACAACCTGGTCTTCGTCGTCAACTGCAACCTGCAGCGGCTCGACGGTCCCGTGCGCGGCAACGGCTCGATCATCCAGGAACTGGAGGGGCTGTTCGCGGGCGCAGGCTGGAACGTGATCAAGGTGCTGTGGGGCAGCGACTGGGATCCGCTGTTCGCGCGCGACAGCCGGGGCCTGCTGCTGCGCGCGTTCCACGAGACGGTCGACGGCGAGTTCCAGACGCTCTCCGCGACCGACGGCCGCTTCAACCGCGAGCATTTCTTTGCGAAGTACCCCGAGCTTCAGCAGTTGGTCGCGCATCTTTCGGACGACGACATCGACCGGCTGCGCAGAGGCGGACACGATCCGGTCAAGATCTTCGCCGCGTACTGGCACGCCGCGCAGCATCGCGGCCAGCCGACGGTGATCCTGGCGAAGACGAAGAAGGGCTACGGCATGGGCAGCGCCGGCCAGGGCCGGATGACCACCCACCAGCAGAAGAAGCTCGACGCACAGCAGTTGCTCGAGTTCCGCGACCGCTTCGCGCTGCCGCTGACCGACGCGCAGGTCGAACACTGCGAGTTCGTCCGCCCGCCGCCGGATTCGCCCGAAATGAAGTACCTGCACGCGCGCAGAGCGAAACTGGGCGGCTATCTGCCCGCGCGTTCGAAGGACTGTGCGCCGCTCGCGGTGCCGCCGCTGGAGTCGTTCGCGCGCTTTGCGCTCGAGGCCGCGGGTCGCGAGATGTCGACGACGATGGCCTTCGTGCGCATGGTCTCGGCGCTGCTGAAGGATCCGCAACTCGGCCCGCGCATCGTTCCGATCATCGCCGACGAGGCGCGCACCTTCGGCATGGCCGATCTGTTCCGCCAGATCGGCATCTATTCGCCGGTCGGACAACTGTACGAGCCCGAGGATCACGAGCAGGTCAGCTACTACAAGGAATCGACCAGCGGGCAGATCCTGGAGGAAGGCATCACCGAAGCCGGCGCGATCGCGAGCTGGGTCGCCGCGGCGACGAGCTACTCCGCTCACGGCGTGGCGCTGCTGCCCTTCTACATCTACTACTCGATGTTCGGTTTTCAGCGCGTCGGCGACGCGATCTGGGCCGCGGCCGATTCGCGTTCGCGCGGCTTCCTGATCGGCGCCACCGCCGGCCGCACCACGCTCGCCGGCGAGGGCCTGCAGCACCAGGACGGCACAAGCCACCTGATCGCGAGCACCGTACCCAACTGCCGCGCGTACGACCCCTGCTTCGCGTACGAGCTGGCGGTGATCCTCGAAGACGGCATGCGGCGGATGCTCGCCGCGCAGGAAGACGTCTTCTATTACCTGACGGTGATGAACGAGTCCTACGGACAGCCGCGCGCACCGGCCGATGTCCGCGAAGGCATCCTGCGCGGCATGTATTGCGTGCGGCCCTCGCCCCGGGGCGCGGCGCGCGTGCGCCTGCTCGGCGCCGGCGCCATCCTGCGCGAAGCGCTCGCCGCGGCCGAACTGCTCGAGCGCGACTTCGACATCGGCGCCGACGTGTATTCGGTGACGAGCTACACGGAGCTGCGGCGCGAAGCGATGGCTTTCGAGCGGCAACGCCGTCTCGGCAGGCCGCAGGGCGTGTGCTGGATCGAGCAGCAGTTGACGCCGACCGGCGCCCCGATCGTCGCCGCAGCCGATTACGTCGCGGCGGTGCCGGACCTGATCCGCCCGTGGGTGCGCGACCGCTACATCGCGCTCGGCACCGACGGCTTCGGCCGCTCCGACACGCGCGCGGCACTGCGGCGCTTCTTCGAGGTCGACCGCCACGCCATCGCGGTGGCCGCGCTGTCGGCGCTCGACCCGGCGGCTGCCCGGCAGGCGGCGCAGTCCTACGCGATCGACGCCGACGCGGCGCCGCCGTGGACGCGTTGATCTACGGGACCAGAATCGCGCGATAGTCGTTGACGTTCGTCCGCGTCGGACCGGTGCGAATCAGAGACTCGGCCGCCGCGAAGAAGCCCCATGCATCGTGCGCGTCGAGCGCGGCGCGCGCCGCAACCCCCTTCGCCGCGGCGCGTGCGATCGAATCCGGGGCGAGCCAGGCGCCGGCGTTGTCCTCCGATCCGTCGATGCCGTCGGTGTCGGCGGCCAGCGCATACACGTCCGGCACGCCGTCGAGCTCGACCGCGAGCGAAAGCAGGAACTCGCTGCAGCGGCCGCCGCGCCCCTTGACGCCGGGCGCAATCGTCACCGTGCACTCGCCGCCGGAGATCAAGGCCACGGGCGGCGCGAACGGCTCGCGATATCTGCGTATCTCGCGCACGAGCGCGGCCATCACCTTCGCCGCCTCGCGCGCCTCGCCGGTGATCGTGTCGCCGAGGATCACGGCGGCCACGTTCGCCGCGCGGAACGTCTCGGCCGCGGCTTCGAGGCTGCGATGCGCGGTGGCGATCACGCGGTTTTCCACGCGCGCGAACAGCGGGTCGCCGGGCTTCGGCGTCTCTTCGATCTCGCCGCGCGCGCCGCGTTCGAGATGCGCGCGTACGCTCGCCGGCACCCCGCACCCGTAACGCGCGAGGATCGCCAGCGCATCGGCGTAGGTCGAGGGATCCGGCGCGCACGGGCCGCTCGCGATGTCGCTCGGAGAATCGCCCGTCACGTCCGAGACGATCAGCGCGAGCACGCGCGCGTTCGTGGCCGCCGCGAGCCGCCCGCCCGCGGCGAGCGACAGATGCTTGCGCACGACGTTCATTTGCTCGATCGGCACGCCACAGCGCAGCAGCTCGCGCGTCACCGCCTTCAGATCGGCCATCGGCACCTCGGGCACGGGCAGCGCGAGCAGGCTCGAGCCGCCGCCCGAGATCAAGGCGAGCATCAGGTCATCCGCGCCGAGCGATTGCGCGAGCGAGAGGATCTCGCGCGCGGCGGCCTCGCCCGCCTCGTCCGGCACCGGATGCCCGGCTTCGACGACGCGGATGCGCTCCGTCGGCAGCCCGTGCGCGTAGCGCGTGATCACGAGCCCGTCGAGCGCGACCCCGGGCCATGCGAGTTCCACCGCGCGCGCCATGCTCGCCGCCGCCTTGCCCGCGCCGACCACGCACACGCGCCCGCGCGGCTTGGGCGGCAGATGCGCAGCGACGATGGCGAGCGGATCGGCGGCGGCGACGGCCGCGGCGAAGCTCTCGCGCAGCAGCTCGGACGGGTTCATGCGCGCGAGCATAGCGCTGAGTTCACATCACTTCAGGATCCGGAACAGGTTGTGATGCGCATCCGTGAACGTCGGCAGATCGGCGCGGTCCTCGATCGGCTCGGCGGCCTCGGCGATGCGCGGGTGCGCGAGCAGCGAGCGGTTGCGGGTGACGAGGATCTGGTCGGTCGACGACAGCCAGTAGTCGGCGGCGGCCGATGATTCCGGGATGTCGGAGACGACGACGGCTTCGAGACCGGACTCGGCGGCCAGCCGCTTGACCACCGGCATCAGATCGATGTAGCGGTTGGTCGCCTGGAAGACGATCACGCCGTCGGGCGCGAGGTGCCGGACGTACAGCGCCATCGCCTCGCGCGTGATGAGGTGCATCGGGATCGAGTCGCCGGAAAACGCGTCGATGCCGAGCACGTCGTAGCCGCGCGGGCCGCTTTCCTTCAGTTCTCGTTCGAGCGACAGCCGGCCATCCCCGAGGATCACCTGAGTTGTCGCGGGTGTGCCGCGCAGGAAGGTGAACTCGCGCCGCTCGATCTCGACGACCTTCGGGCTGATCTCGTAGAAGATGAACTCGTCGCCCTTGCGGCCGTACGCGGCCACCACGCCGGCGCCCAGTCCGATGATGCCGACCCGACGCGGCTGCGGCTTGACTTCGTTCAGCGCCGCGAACAGCCGTCCGTAACCCGAGGTCGGGCCGAAGTAGTCGCTCGGCGTGTTCCGGTACTGCTCGTCGAGAAGCTGTCCGCCGTGGATGATGCTGCCGTGATACATCGCGCGGTACGAGACACCGTCGACTTCGCGGTCGCGCGTGCGCACCACGCCGTAGAAGTCGCGCTCCATCACGCGCATGTCGCGGCCGTACTCGCGTGCGGCACCGAGCGCGAACCAGGCGGTGGCCGCAACCGCCGTCAGCCCGAGCAGCCGCCAGCGGCCGTCCAGGCGCAACGCCAGCAGCACGGCGAGCGCGACGAGCGAAATGTTCAGCTCGAAGTAGCCGTCGAGCGCGATCGGCGCCACGATCGCGATCAGCACCGCGCCGGCGGCGCCGCCCAGCGACAGCATCAGGTAGAAGCGCGTCAGATACCGCGGATCGGGCTTCAGCCGCGCCAGTTCGCCGTGGCAGAACATGCATGCGACGAACAGCCCGGCGAAGTACGTGACCGCCGCCCACAGCAGCTCGAGCGAAGAGACGAAGTACGCCATCCACGGAATGCCGGGGATCAGCTGCGCGACGAACAGCCGGCGCACGTACCAGCGCGGATGATCGAAGCAGAGGATGAACGTGATCAGATACAGCGACAGCGGGATCACCCAAAGGAACGGCACGCTGGCGATGTTCTGGGTCACGTGATTGGTGACCGCGAGCAGCATCACCGAGCCCATCGCGGCCAACGCGAGCCACAGCAGTTGCGTGGGCAGCGTCGGCGCCGGGGCCGAGCGCTCCGGCGCGGCGCCGGCGAGCGATTGCGTCGCGCCTTCGGATTGGGCGGCCGCGCGCATCGACATCCAGCCGGTGGCCGCGCAGACGAGCACGAAGACCGCGTACAGCGCCGACCAGCCCCAGCCGAGCTGCCGCAGCGTCAGCCACGGCTCGAACAGGACCGGGAAGCCGAGCAGCGCGAGCAGCGAGGCGCAGTTCGACAGCGCGAACAGCCGATACGGCACCGCCGCGCGGAAGCGCCGCCAGTACCACGCCTGCGCGAGCGGCGTGGTCGTCGACAGCAGGAAATACGGCAGCCCGATGGTGGCCGCGAGCAGCATCAGGATGCGGACGATCGGCGCCTCGTCGCCTTGCGGTTTCCACGCGTCCAACGCGAGGATCGGCAGCGTGGCGAGCGAAATCGCCAGCAGCACGAGGTGAAGCTGCGTCTGCCGCTTGACGCCGAGCCGCGTGGTCGCATCCGCGTACGCGTAGCCCGCCAGCAGCATGCTCTGAAAGAACACGAGGCAGGTCGTCCACACCGCCGCCGAGCCGCCGAACCAGGGCAGGATCTGCTTGGCGATGATCGGCTGCACGAGGAACAGCAGGAAGGCCGACAGGAAGATCGTGCCGGCGTACGGCAGGGTCGCGCGCAACGCGTTCGCGCTCACGGTGACGGCTGGCATTCGGGGTTCTCGTTCTGGGGCGACGCAAAACGGGCCCGGCTTTCGGCCGAGCCCGCAGGCGCATTATCTCCGAACGGTGCACGCCGGCGGCGGCAGCGTCGTCAGTGCCCGAGGATCTTCGAGAGGAAGTCGCGGGTGCGCTCGCTCTTCGGGCGCGAGAAGAATTCCTCGGGCGTGTTCTCCTCGACGATCTGCCCCTGGTCCATGAAGATCACGCGGTCGGCCACCGCCTTGGCGAAGCCCATCTCGTGCGTGACCACCAGCATCGTGATGCCGCCCTCGGCCAGCTCGACCATCACGTCGAGCACCTCCTTGATCATTTCCGGATCGAGCGCGGAGGTGGGCTCGTCGAACAGCATGATCTTGGGCCGCAGGCACAACGCGCGCGCGATCGCCACGCGCTGCTGCTGGCCGCCGGACAGTTGCAGCGGATACTTGTGCGCCTGCTCGGCGATGCGCACGCGCGCCAGTTGCTGCATCGCACGCTCCTCGGCTTCCTTCCTGGGCATCTTCGCCACCCACATCGGAGCGAGCGTCAGGTTCTCCAGCACCGTCAGATGCGGGAACAGGTTGAACTGCTGGAACACCATGCCGACTTCGCGACGGATCCTCTCGATCGCCTTGACGTCGTCGGTCAGCTCCACGCCGTCGACGACGATGCGGCCCTCCTGATGCTCCTCGAGCCGGTTGATGCAGCGGATCAGCGTGGACTTGCCCGACCCCGACGGCCCGCAGATGACGATGCGTTCACCGCGCCGCACGCGCAGATCGATGTCGCGCAACACGTGGAAGCTGTTGCCGTACCACTTGTTCACCTTCTCGAAGGTGATGATGTTGTCGGTCGTCATGGGCGCGGCTCGAGCAAGGAGGGAGGGGAACGGTCACCGCGTCCTGCTGACGTTCAACCGCTTCTCGATCCACAGGCTGTAGCGCGACATCGCAAAGCAGAACGCGAAATAGATGATCGTGATGAACAGATAGCCTTCGATCTTGAACGGCCGCCAGTCGGCGTCCGAGTTCAGCGCCAGGCCGAGCGCGCCGGTCAGCTCGTACAGCGACACGATCGTCACCAGCGACGTGTCCTTGAAGATCGCGATGAAGCTGTTCATGATGCCCGGCACGACCATCGCGAGCGCCTGCGGCAGCACGATCTTGCGCTGCGTCTGCCAGTAGGTCAGGCCGAGCGACTGCGCCGCCTCGATCTGGCCCTTCGGGATCGCCTGCAGGCCGCCGCGCACGACTTCGGCCAGGTACGCCGCCGAAAACAGCGTGATGCCCGCGAGCACCCGGACCAGCACGTCGGGCGACTTGCCAACCGGCAGGAACAGCGGAAACATGAAGCTCGCCATGAACAGCACCGAGATCAGCGGCACGCCGCGCACCAACTCGATGTAGACGATGCACAGCGTGCGGATCGCCGGCAGTTGCGAGCGTCGGCCCAGCGCCACGACGATCGCCAGCGGATACGCGAGCACGATGCCGAAGGTCGCCAGCATGATCGTCAGCGGCAGCCCGCCCCACTGGTCGGTCGGCACCGCTTCCAGACCGAAGCGGCCGCCGCCCATCAGCACGAAAAACGCCGGCACCACCAGCGCCCACAGCGCGACCAGCCACGGCTTCCAGAAGTACCGAATGCAGCTTGCGACGAGCAGCGCCACCAGCAGCGCGGTGGCCAGCTCCGGCCGCCATTGCTGCTCGTACGGGTAGCGGCCGAAGACGATCAGTCGGAACTTCTCCGCCACCACGCCCCAGCATGCGCCGGTGCCGCGCGCCTGCTGGCACAGGTTCGCGTCCTGCGCGAGCACCGCGTGGGTCACCGCCCATCCGAAAAACCCCGGCAGGTAGTAGATCCCGGCAGCCACGATCGCGAGCGTGGTGAGGCCGCTTTTCCAGTCGGCGAACAGGTTCGCGCGAATCCACGGAACCAAGCCCTCGGTCTTCACGGGCGCCGGCCGCGGCGCGATCGGCTGGAAGACGACCGCCACGTTTTTATTTCTCCTTGATCGCCGCCCGCCTGTTGTACCAGTTCATGAACGCCGCGGTCGAAAGCGACGTCGTCAGGTACACGGCCATGATGATCGCAATGCACTCGACCGCGCGCCCGGTCTGGTTCAGCGACGTGTTGGCGATCGATACGACGTCCGGGTAGCCGATCGCCACCGCGAGCGACGAGTTCTTCGTCAGGTTCAGGTACTGGCTGGTCATCGGCGGAATGATCACGCGCAGCGCCTGCGGCAGGATCACGAGCCGCATCGACTGTGCCTTCGACAACCCGAGGCTGGAGGCCGCCTCCACCTGTCCGTGCGACACCGAGTTGATGCCGGCGCGCACGACTTCGGCGATGAACGCCGCCGTGTACAGCACCAGTCCGAGCAGCACGGCGAGGAACTCGGGTGTGGCGGTGGCGCCGCCCGAGGTCAGAAAGCCGTCGATCTGCGGAACGCTCCACGCGGTCGGCGCGCCGCCCGCGATCCAACCCGCCGTGGCGGACGCGAGCACGATCGCGAGCGGAACCAGCACCAGGCTGCGCGGCTGTCCCGTCAATTCGAACTGCCGCACCGCCCAGCGGCGATAGACCCACGCCAGCACGATGCCGAGCGCGCCGCCCGCGCCGGCCAGCGCCTGGCCGAGTCCCCAGACCGGCACCGGAAACTTGAAGCCGTTGTTGCTCAGGTAGAAGACGCCGGCGATCGAAATCGCGTCCGCCAGCGGCGGCAGCACGTCGGTCAGGATCAGATACCACATCAGCAACTGCAGCAGCACGGGCACGTTGCGGAAGAACTCGACATACGCGTAGCACAGGCCGCGCACGATCGCGTTGCGCGAAAAGCGCCCGACCCCGAGCAGCGTGCCGAGCACGGTGGCGAGCACGATGCCGATCACCGCCACGCGCAGCGTGTTCAGCACGCCGACCGCGAACGCCTTCCAGTACGGATCGAGCGCGTCGTAAGGGATGACGCTCTCGCCGATGTCGAAGCCGGCCGGCGTGCGCAGGAAGTCGAAGCCGCTCTGGATCCCGCGCGCGGCCATGTTGGCGAGCGTGTTGTGCGCCAGGTACCAGACGCCGAGGCCGACGACCGCGACGGCGAGCAACTGGTAGACGAGTCCGCGGAACGCCTGGCTGCGCCAGGACCAGTCGCGCCGTCTGGGCGGTGCGCGATCTGCCATCGTCGATTGCCTCCTGCGCTCGGCGCGCCGCGCGGCGTTCGCCCGCGGCGCAGCGTCTTGTCGTTCTGAGGCAAGCGGGCCGGTGGCGCCCCGCTTGCCTCAGGACCCTCGTCGCGTTGCACGAGAGGGTCCGCGCGATCCGCCGCCCGATCGGGCCGCGGATCAGGATGCCGCTATCGCACGGGCGGGGCGTACATGATGCCGCCCTTGTTCCACAGGGCGTTCACGCCGCGCGGGAGGTTGAGCGGCGTCTTCGGACCGACGTTGCGCTCGAAGATCTCGCCGTAGTTGCCGACCGCCTTCAGCGCCCGGACCATCCAGTCCTTGTCCAGCCCGAGCAGCTTGCCCGTGTCCTCGGTCTTGCCGAGGATGCGCTGCACGACCGGATCCCGGCTTTCGGCCAGCATCTTGTCGACATTGGCCCGCGTGATGCCGTACTCCTCGGCTTCGATCAGGCCGAACACGACCCACTTGGCGATCGCGAAGAACTCGTCGTCGCCGCGCCGAACGACCGGCCCGAGCGGTTCCTTGGAGATCAGTTCCGGCAGGATCACGTGTTCGGCGGGATTCTTCGCCTCCTTGTTGCGCACGGAAGCCAGCCCCGAGGCGTCGGTCGTGTACGCCACGCAACGGCCGGCGAAGTAGGCACCGGTGGCGGCCTCGACTTTCTCGAACACGACGGGCTTGATGTTCAGGTTGTTCGCGCGCGAGAAGTCGGTCAGATTCTTCTCGGTCGTCGTTCCGGACTGCACGCAGACCGTCGCACCCTTCAGTTGCTTGGCGCTCTTGATCTTGCTCTTGACCGGCACCATGAAGCCCTGGCCGTCGTAATAGGTCACGCCGGTGAAGTGCAGGCCGAGCGAGGCGTCGCGCGTCAGCGTCCACGTGGTGTTGCGCGACAGGATGTCGATTTCGCCGGACTGCAGCGCGGTGAAGCGCTGCTGCGCGGTCAGCGGCACCCACTTGACCTTGTTGGCGTCGCCGAGGATCGCCGCGGCGATCGCGCGGCAAACGTCGACGTCCAGTCCGCTCCAGTTGCCCTGGCTGTCGGCCTGCGAGAAACCGGCCAACCCGGTGTTCACGCCGCAGATCAGTTGCCCGCGGCTCTTGATCGCGTCCAGCGTCTTGCCGGCCTGCGCCGGGCCGGCGGCGAGCACGCCGGCGGCGAACAACGCGCCGAACAGCCATTTGCCTGTGTTGGTCGTCATGTGGAAAGGCTCCTCCGTTGAAGTTGGTCCGGCCGGGCGCCCCGGACGGACGTCCGCGATCCCTTGCAAGCGCGGGGCGGGGCAATGTAACACCGGCCCGAAAGCGGCGGCAATCGTGCGATGCCCCATGGCGTCGCGGCTCGAACGGCGGCTGCGCGCCTCGCGCTCCGCGGCGCGCGAGGATCGCGCGCGGCGAGGCGCGGCAGGCGAAGCGTTCGAGAGGCAAGCGGGCGTGTGCCCGCTCAGCGGTTCAGCTCGTCGCCAAGCCGATCGGTGGGCCAGCGCAGTTGGTCGCGCATCGCCGAGCTCATCGGCAGGTCGAGCCTGAGGTTGTCCGGCGGGATCGGCCGCATGAACCACTTGTCGTACAGGCGCTCGACCGTGCCGTCGAGCATCAGCGACGCGAGGTAGCGGTCGATCGTGCGCTTGAACTCGACGTCGTCCTTGCGCAGCAGGATCGCCGCCGGCTCGAGCACGAGGAAGGAACCGACGATCCGCAGCGCGTCGGGGTTCTTCGACCGCGCGCGCTGCCCGGCGAGCAGCAGGTCGATCGTCGCGAACGCGTCGACCTCGTTGCGCTCGAGCGCGCGCGTGCAGTCGTCATAGCCCTTGAGCTCGACGAGCTGCGTACCGCGCAGGATGCCGCCCTTGATGCGCGACTCGAGCAGCGGCACCGAGTTGGTTCCCGGAACGACGCAGATCCGCTTGCCCGGAAGATCGTGAATCCCCCGGATCTTCGAGTCGCTGCGCACCAGAAAGCGAGGGCCGGTGAACAGGTAGGGCATCGAGTAGCCGGCGCCCTTGCTGCGGCGTAGCGGGTCGTTGATCGTGTTGCCGCACTCCAGATCGGCCTTGCCGGTGTCGATCGCCTCGAAGCGCGTGCGCGCGCTGACTTCGACCCACGCGATGCGCAGCGGCTTCTTCAGGTCGCGCTCCATGAGCCGCACGATTTCGCGGCACACGTCGATGCCGTAGCCCACGGGCTGCTTGCTCGCGTCCAGGTACGCGACCGGAAACGCATCCGGTCGATTGGCGATGGTCACCACCCCGGTTTCGCGGATCTTGGCCAGACGCGGCTGCACTTTGGCCGCGCCGGGCGTGGCGGTCTGCGCGACGGCGGGAACGGCGGCAGTCAAAGTTGCGAGGGCGGCACCGCCGAAAACGAAACGGGACAAGCGCTGCGCGAGGCTCATGGGCGGGTTCGATCCTAAGGTTCCGCCAGTCTAACGCCGGCCCCCGTCCGCCGCGCGGCGAATCCAGGTCCGATTCGCGCGCACTTCGCGCGGCCGAACGCGGCACCGACAAGGCCGGCACCGCAGCCATCGCGCTTGCGCGCAGGGGATCCCCGGCGCGCGCGGAACCGCTCACGCCGCCGCGGGCAGCTCGCGCTCGGCCTGTTCCTGCTGCTGCAGCAGCCACATGCGCGCATAGCTGCTTGCCTGCGGCCCGCGCGCCAGCAGTTCGGCGTGCGTGCCGCGCTCGACGATGCGGCCGTGATCCATCACGAGGATCTGGTCGGCGTCGACGATCGTCGACAGCCGGTGCGCGATCACCAGCGTCGTGCGATCGCGCGCGATCTCCGCCAGCTCGGCCTGGATCGCGCGCTCGGTGCGCGAGTCCAGCGCCGACGTGGCTTCGTCGAAGACCAGGATCGGCGGATTCTTCAGCAGCGTGCGCGCGATCGCCACGCGCTGCTTCTCGCCGCCCGACAGCTTCAGCCCCCGCTCGCCGACCAGCGTGGCGTAGCCGTCGGGCAGCCGTTCGATGAACTCGTGGATGTGCGCGGCCTTCGCCGCCGCAACCACCTCCTCGCGCGACGCGCCGGGCCGCCCGTACGCGATGTTGTACTCGATCGTGTCGTTGAACAGCACCGTGTCCTGCGGCACGATGCCGATCGCCGCGCGCAGCGAGCTCTGCGTCACCGCGCGGATGTCCTGGCCGTCGATCGTGATGCGGCCGCGGTCGACGTCGTAGAAGCGAAACAGCAGCCGCGCCAGCGTCGACTTGCCCGAACCGGTGGCGCCGACCACCGCGGTCGTCGTGCCGGGAGGAATCGTGAAGTCGACGTCGAACAGCACCTGCCGGCGCGGATCGTACGCGAAGTCCACGTGCTCGAAGCGCACCTCGCCGCCGCGCACGACGAGCGGCTTCGCGTCCGGCCGGTCGGCGATCTCGCGCTCGACGCGCATCAGCCGGAACATGCGGTGCATGTCGGCGAGCGCCTGCTTGATTTCGCGGTAGATCACGCCGAGGAAATTCAGCGGCACGTAAAGCTGCAGCATGAAGGCGTTGACCAGCACCAGGTCGCCGATCGTCATCGCGCCGCTGCCGACGCCGACGGCCGCGCGCCACAGCATCAGCGTCAGCCCCACCGCAATGATCGCGGCCTGGCCGGCGTTCAGCACGTTCAGCGACTGCTGCGACAGGATCGCCGCGCGCTCCTGCTGCGCCAGCGTGCCGTCGTAGCGGCGCGCCTCGTACTCCTCGTTGTTGAAGTACTTGACCGTCTCGAAGTTCAACAGGCTGTCGACCGCGCGCGAGCTGGCCTTCGCGTCCAGTTCGTTCATCTCGCGGCGGAAGCGGGTGCGCCAGTTGGTGACGGTGAAGGTGAACGCGACGTAGACGACCAGGCTCACCGCGACGATCACCGAAAACCACACCTCGTAGTGCAGCAGCAGATAGCCCAGCACCAGCGACAGCTCGACCAGCGTGGGCAGGATCGAATACAGCGTGTAGCTGACCAGCGACGAGATCCCGCGGATGCCGTGGTCGATCTCGCGCGTGACGGCGCCCGTGCGCCGCTCCAGATGGAAGCGCAACGACAGCGAATGCAGGTGGCGGAAGGTCTGCAGCGCGAGCGTGCGCACGGCCGACTGCGTGACCCGCGCGAAGAAGAATTCGCGCAGCTCGGTGAACACCGTGGTCGACAGCCGCAGCAGGCCGTAGCCGACGATCAGCGCAAGCGGCAGCGCCACCGCCGTCTGCGCCGGCGCCTGCGCGAAGGCGTCGACGATGTGCTTGAGCACGATCGGCACCGCCACCGTCGCCAGCTTGGCGGCGATCAGGCAGGCGATCGCGAACAGCACGCGGCCCTTGTAGCGCCACAGATAGGGCAGCAGCGTGGCGAGCGCCTTCCACTCGTCGCGCGCCGCGCCCGGCTCGGGCGGAAGGCGCGGAACGTGCCCGACGGGCGGCATGCCTCCTCTCATCGTGCGTTGCGCGACATTGGCGTCGTGATGGCGATGCCGGGATTATCCGTCCGAAACCGGCGCTCGACGAGCACGCGAGCTCGTCTCGCGCGCAGGCGCCCACCGGCGATGACCTCGAGCGCGAAAGCCGACCCGAAGGCACGGCTCGGGCGGCGCCGGAGAAGCGGGATCGAGGATCGAGCATTTAGGATTCAGCCGATCCCGGACCGCGACCGTTACGCCGCCGGCACCCCAATCCTCTGTCCTCGATCCTCGATCCCGCCCATGCCCATGCCCGAACTCACCTCGCTGCCCAAAGACGAAGTTCCGGTCCTGCGCGTGATGCCGATGCCGGCCGACGCCAACATCCACGGCGACGTGTTCGGCGGCTGGATCATGGCGCACGTGGACGTCGCCGGCGCCATTCCCGCCGCGCGCCGCGCCAACGGCCGCGTGGCCACGGTCGCGGTGACGAGCTTCCTGTTCAAGAACCCGGTCTTCGTCGGCGACCTGCTGAGCTTCTATGCCAGGATCGTCAAGACGGGCAACACGTCGGTCACCGTGGACGTCGAGGTCTACGCCGAGCGCATGCGACTGCAAACCGAAGTGGTCAAGGTCACCGAAGCCACGCTCGTGTATGTGGCCACCGGCGACGATCGCAAGCCGCGGCCGTTGCCGCCGCTGCCCGCGTAAACCCGAGGTCGTCGCCTCGGGGACAAAGAGGGCGCAGAGAAATGCGCTCGACCGGGCATTCGCGATGAACCTGGATTCCTCACCATCGAGACACAGAGGGCACAGAGAACTGCGCCAAAACAGCCATCTGCGATGAGGAAAAACGACCACCCGACGGGTGAAACGGCAAAGGCCGGCAGAACCTCGTTTTCCGCGGCGTTCTCCGCGTGTGTGTGGTTCGAACGCGGTTTTCAGGGTGATTCGTACCTGGGCGGCGCTCAACGCTGCGCCAGATCCGCGAGAAGCTGCCGGAACTGCGCGGCGTTGCGCTGCGCCTTGTCCTCGTGGCAGTTGTTGAACAGCACGTGCACGCGGCGCGCCCGCTGTGCCAGACTTCGCGTCGAGGCGGCCAGTGCCTGCAGTTCCTCCGGCGAATACAGGTAGTTGAACCGCTCGGCCGAGCTCGCAAGCCCCTTGCGGGCCCACATCTGGCGGTTGCGCCCGTGCAGCCGCAGGATCGCGAGATCGGGACAGGTGACCTCCCAGACCTGCGGAATGCTCGACGCGAAGCCCTGCGGCTCGTCGACGACGACGTGAACGAACCCGTGATCGCGTTCGAACGCGATCGTCTTCTCGCGCGTGGCGTCGCCAAACCAGGACTTGTTGCGGAACTCGACCGCGAGCGGCAAGCCCTCGAGCATCTGCGCGCAATGCATGATGTGCTCGAAGCTTTCGCGGCCGAACACGAACCAGGGTGCAAACTGCAGCAGCACGACGCCGAGCTTGCCCGACTGTCGCAGAGGTTCCAGCCCCAGCCGGAAGCGCCGCCACAGCTCGGCGCGGATCTCCTCGGCGAGGTCGCGCAGATAGAAGTTCGACTTGTACGTCGGCGGCAGCGCGCTGCGCAGATCCGCGGGCAGCGCGGACGCCTGCGCCGGATGCCCGGTGAACAAGCGGAACGCCTTCGCGTTGAAGACGAATCCCGCGGGTGTGCGCTCGACCCACAGCTGCGCCGTGCGCGGGATGGGCAGCGCATAGTAGGTGCTGTCGATCTCGACCAGCGGAAACCGCGACGCGTAATACCGCAGCCGAGCCTCCGCCGTCTTCGCCTGCGGCGGATAGAAACGCCCCGAGGCGATCAGCGTCGGATCGGTCCACGACGCGGTGCCGACGAGGACCTCACCCATCCGTTCGACCGACTCGCGAAGACGGCGGCCCCATCGCTCACGGCCCGCCCTGCACCAGCGCGATGCGCCGGCGCAGCCGTTCGGCCTGGGCGCGATCGCCCGCTTTCTCCGCGCGCATGAGCTGCACGTTGAGCCATGCGAGCAGCGGGCGCCGCCAGCCCTGCGCCGACGCGGTGTCGATCGCGAGCGCGATGGTGTCGGGCGTGGCGCGGTTCGCGCGCAAGACCACACCCGCGGCAACGAGCCGCCCGAGCGGGTCTTCGATCGCGCGCAGTGCGGCGTCCGCGGCGTGGGCGCCGAGACTCGCCGCCACGCCGCGATGCTGTTGCGGCAGCAACGCGGCATCCTGCGGCTGCGGGCGCGCGGCGAGGTAGTCGGCGTAGGCGCGCTCGGCCGCGGCGGCGTCCGCGCGCAGCTTCTCGAAGCCCTCGCACGGCTCGAAGACGAGGCTCGCCACGCGCGCGGCGCAGCGCGCCAGCTCGACGCGCGCCGCCAGGTCGAGGCGTCCGGTGCGCGCGACTTCGCCCCGCGCGCGCGCGAACTCGATCGCCTCGATGCGCGCATCGCCCTTCAGGTACGCGGCGACCGCGTGTTCGAGCGCGGACTTCGCGTTGGTCTGCCAGTCGGGCGGCAGCGGCCCGCTCGCGCAGCCGGCAAGCGCCAGCGCGGCGACGGCCAGCCCGTGGCGCGCCCTCGCTCTCATGGCAGCTTGATCTCCGTATCGCGCGCGAACGGCCAGCGGCGGTTGATCTCGTCGACCAGCGCCTCGACCTTGCGCAGGTTGGCTTCGATCTCGGCGCGCAGCGCGCCGAGGTCGGTCGTCGCGACCCTGGTATTGGCGGCGATCGCCTGCGCCTCCTGCAGCACCGCGTCGACCTTCTGCAGCGTCGCGCGGGCGTCGACGAGCGTCGCGTTCAACTGCACGATCGTCGCACGCGCGTCGCGCATCAGCCCGTCCACGCCGAAGACCTGAGCGTCGGTCTTGGCGACGAGCCCGTCCATGCGCGCGAGCAGCGCATTGGTGCGGTCGAGCACGGCGACGAGCTTGCGCGCGTCGCCCTCGTTGCCCATCAGCACCCCGAGCGCGCCGCGCGGGCCCTTGAGCCTTTCGGTCACCGTCTGCACGTTGCCGAGGCTCGCGGCGAGCGGCGCATCCGGCGCGGTGATCGCGGTCATGTTGCGGACTAGCTCGCGCGTCTCGGCCACGAGCCGCGGCAGCTCGGCGGTGGCGTCGCCGACCAGCACCTTGCGCTCGGCGCCGTCGGGCAGCGGCGGGTCGGTCGGAATGCCCGTGTACGCCTTGATGCTCGTGCTGCCCACGAGCCCGCGCGTCAGCGTAAAGACGCTCGAGGTGCGCAGCCGGTGCGCATCCTTCTTCGGCACGTCGATCACGATGCGCGCGGAGCCGTCGTCGGCCAGCTCGATGCGCCGGACGCGGCCGATCGGGAATCCGGAGAACGTCATGTCCATGCCGACCTGCACGCCCTCGGAATCGTCGGCGATCAGCACGAGCCGCTGCGTCGGTTCGAAAGCGCCGCGCGCATACAGCACGTAGACGACCGCGCCGCCGACCAGCAGCGCCAGCAATACCAGCAGCAGCGCGGCCTTGAACTCCAGGTGCGCGATCGGCGGCGGCGGCGCGGGGTCGGGCTTCATCGGCGTCAATAGTAGTTGCCGATGAGCGAGGCCGCCTCGATCAGCAGCAGTAGCAGAAACATCCGCACCAGTCCCTGCAGCTCGGCGCTCGTCCGCGCGCGCGCGCGCGGCGGCTCATGCAGCACCGAGGCGATCGGCATCACCGCGACGGCGAGCGCGAAAAAGAAGGTCTTCAGCGCGAAGATCAGCGTGACGCCGGGGCCGAAGATGCGGCCGACCGTGTGCGTGTAGCCGGCGAAACCGCCGGTCGTGAAGCCGTACACCGAAACGTAGGCGAGCAGCAGCGTGACCACGCAGCTCACCGCGGCGAGCATCAGCACCGAAAACACGCCGGCCGCCACGCGCGGCAACACCTCGCGCAGCAGCGGATCGACGCCCTGCCGTTTCAGGGCGTCGAAATCCCCTCGCGCGCGCAGCACCGCGATTTCGACGGCGTCGGGCAGCGTGATGCGGATCGCGACGAACATCGCCGCCGCGAGCGGGATCAGCTCGAGCACCAGCACGCGCACCACCATTTCGAGCGCGTAGCGCGTCAGCCCGTAGCTGAGCGCGGTGACGATGACGATGCGGATCACCACCAGGCTGATCAGCGCCGACAGCGCGGCGAACCAGGGCAGGATCGGCGCCGTGCCGAGGTACACGTGGCGCGCCATCGCCGCGCGGTTTTCGCCGCGATACGCCGCCGGCGACAACGCCAGCACGAGCAGCTCGGCTCCGAAGTGGATCACGCGCCACCAGTTGGCGAGCCACTTCAGCGCCGCGCGGCCGAGATCGGCGGCCGCGCTGTCAGGGGAGCGGATCGGAGACATGCGGGGATGATAGGGGTGCGTGCCGGGAAAGACACGAGCCGCGGGGTCCAGAGCAAGTCCAAAGCCGCGGGTCCTCACCTCGGAAAACGGATCAACCAGTCGTAGACGATTGAGGCGTCGACGACGTAGCGCCTCAGCCGCAGCCGCGCGACTCGCGCACCCGCTGCGCGCCGCTCTTCTTGTGCTTGATGCGACTGGCCAGCAGTCGGCCGAGCCGTTCCGACTTGCGCATGAGGCGCTCGCGCTGCTCGCGCGTGCGGATCCTCTTGGCTTCGGCAGACAGTGTCGTTCGCATGATTCTCGCGGCTCCGGCGGGTGACGGCTCGCAGTCTAGCGGGCCGCGCCGGGCGTACAGCAGCGTGCGGCCGCCGAATGCGTACGAGCCGACGCGCACTGCGTTGCTGGCGCTTCAATGGGGCCGCGGCTCTTCACCGCGGAAAACGTACATGTACTGCGCGCCTGTCACTGCCTTCGGACGGCTTCAATGAGGCCGCGGCTCTTCACCGCGGAAAACGACCTCACCATCGCGGCCAAGTCTCCCGAGGCCCTGGCTTCAATGAGGCCGCGGCTCTTCACCGCGGAAAACGGGCCACGCTCGGCTTCGAGTCCCAGCCGATGCGCGGGGCTTCAATGAGGCCGCGGCTCTTCACCGCGGAAAACCAGATGTGCAGGTCGTCGACTCTGCGGTCATCATCCCGCTTCAATGAGGCCGCGGCTCTTCACCGCGGAAAACGACCGCTGCCGCCGCCATTGCCCTTCACTGTGCCGGGCTTCAATGAGGCCGCGGCTCTTCACCGCGGAAAACCGGCCCGTCCGGCTGACGCACCGGATAGTGGACGACGCTTCAATGAGGCCGCGGCTCTTCACCGCGGACAACACAAGAAGTACAAGATGGCGTTTCCGCCGTAGATGCGCTTCAATGCGGCCGCGGCTCTTCACCGCGGAAAACGTCAGGCGTGGCTGGCACCGGGCAGCAGACGGTCGGCGCTTCAATGAGGCCGCGGCTCTTCACCGCGGAAAACGAGATAGACCGCAGCTGCGTCCTGCGATGCCGGCGAGCTTCAATGAGGCCGCGGCTCTTCACCGCGGAAAACAACGTGCGGCAGGAACTAGCGCGTATGCGAGCGTGGCTGCTTCAATGAGGCCGCGGCTCTTCACCGCGGAAAACGTCCCGCCGGATGCCTGCAACGCCGACGCCTTCATCGCTTCAATGAGGCCGCGGCTCTTCACCGCGGAAAACCGCCTGCTGCCAAGGGACGACGACGGCGTGCCGTACGTGCTTCAATGAGGCCGCGGCTCTTCACCGCGGAAAACCGCCTGCTGCCAAGGGACGACGACGGCGTGCCGTACGTGCTTCAATGAGGCCGCGGCTCTTCACCGCGGAAAACCGCTGGCGGATGGTTGGCGCTTCCACAACGCATGCCGCTTCAATGAGGCCGCGGCTCTTCACCGCGGAAAACATGGCGGCGTCTGGCGCAAGGCCAAGGAGGTCTACTAGCTTCAATGAGGCCGCGGCTCTTCACCGCGGAAAACGTCTATCAATGTCGACCAAAGCAGAAGCAGAAGCAGCTTCAATGAGGCCGCGGCTCTTCACCGCGGAAAACCTCGACATGATCCGGGTGTCGATCGCGTTGCGCAGGCTTCAATGAGGCCGCGGCTCTTCACCGCGGAAAACCCCGCTGCCGCCGCCATTGCCCTTCACCGTGCCGGAGCTTCAATG
>FWPU01001566.1_pt1 | contig 67975 bp, 79 predicted proteins | sample 2228361 | NCBI WGS metagenome assembly FWPU01 (sample SAMEA103939777, study PRJEB20133) | metagenome
CACGGGAGATGGAAATCTGTCCATCCTCCATTGGTTGCCGCAGTGCCTCCAAGACATGCCGCGGATATTCAGGAAATTCATCCAAAAATAAGAGTTTAGAGGAAAAAGCGGTTTGACAATTTAAAATGTTAAATCTATCTAAGTATTGCATACCTTCTTTCCTTTTGTCAAGTGGTAGTTTAAAATTGACTGGGTCTGCCACTAAAGTGACATAGATAAGATATCTTGCACTGCCTCCCTGCCCCTATCTTATCATAGAAATATCCAAACAAAACCCGATACTTTAATTACTATGTGGGATACGCTTCTGCCAAAATTTTACGATTATCTCACTTACGATTTAGAGCATAGTAAATATAAAATTAATGATTACAGAAAAAAATTTACTTGGCTCTCTAAACGAACTGCCTTCCCTTTAGAATTGAAAAATATCCGAAATATTATCCTAGAATTCAAAAGAAATGCTAAATCTGCCGGCTATATAAATTATTGGATTACAGCTATAAACTGCTTTATCCGCTGGGCTGTAGCCGAGAAACTACCACAAGAGGATTTTACCCATGAGTTAAACAGGATGCGCCCAAATGAGAATCGCAACCCGGATCCTAGCGATCTTCTCTCAGTTGAAGAAGTCCAGAAGCTAATAAACGATCCCTCCAACAGACCACAGCATCCAAGCAAAGTCTACATGGAGAGGATCCGCCGGATTGATAAAAAGTGGTCTTTGTTTCTGGCTCTACAGTATAAAACTGCCTCTCGCCCGGGTGAGATTATTAAACTTAGAAAAAAAGATTTTGTATTTGTAAATCATTCAATGACAGTTGATGGCAAAACCGGCAAAAGGACTGTCGCTATCCCCCCAGATATGGAAGAAGTGATAAAAGCATATGTAAAACCACTCAATGATTCTGACTATCTTTTTACCTCTGACTCGGGACCAAAGCATGGGAGTCCGATTTCAGAAGAAATGGCTAACAGGATTTTTAAGAATAGGGCGCGATATGCCGGTATAGAAAGATCAGTCCATGTCCATATGCTTCGTCACTCAAGCATCACTCACATGCTTGTCAACGGCGCTCCCCTTTCAGTGGTGCAAGCCATCTGCGGCCATAAGAGACTCGCAACTACCCAGCTCTATACCCATATCCTCGTAGAGAACCAAAGGGAAGCGATGTATAAATATAACCCACTGATTAGGAAAACTCAGGATATTACGCTGTTATTTAAGAGGATCCGGGATTTTATAACTGATTTGAGACTTAACGAGGACGAAAGAGTAAAATATAAGATAGAGGAAAGTGCAAATAAAGTATTCCGCCTTGAAATCACGGTAAAATAGGATTATCATCGCAAAAAAGTATATGCCAAATGTCATTGCAGTTGAAACACCGCTGCTACTCTTCATAATTATAGTTTTAATCCTCGCCCACTTTATAGCTGCCAAAATACATGCCAGTGAATATAAAAAATTAAAAGAGGATATCGCAACCATGTATGGTATTATTAGCGGTATAGAGCATCATTGTGAAAAGACATTTAAGAAGATTAGCAGGGATCTTGGTGATCTCAAAAAATTCAAAGAGATTGTAACTCAAAACACGGAAAGAATTAAAAAGATAGTGGAGCGAGAAAATTAATAACAAGTTTAGCTTAACCTGCTTATAAGCTAAAATTATCTCCTAGATTGTTGTGGTATACCTCTCCAATAAAATATTCCATGATAAAAACCTGTGAAGATTGCAAGATTTTTACTATGCCTGACTTGATTCGGTCTCTCCCTTCCATCTTTGATATAACAAGCCCCCCCTTTTTTTCCCGTTTTGTGATTGAAAAATTACGCCCTCTTCTAGTATTTCTTCCATCCCAATCTGAAGTGCAAAATCAGCCGCTTGTTCTCGTCTAAGATTTGCGGCTCTACCATCATGATGACCATTATCATGTTTCCCAATTATAAATTTTTCAGTCGCCATTATTTAACATCCTGATATTTCTTTAAACCAGCAAGAATCACATTAATTATTCCGGTGACTAAAATAGTCGCCTCCGGACCTAAATGAAGCTGTCCTAAATTATTAATAAGTGAGGTAAGTCCACCGGCAATCATGATAAAAAGCGCAACTTTAACTATATGTATTAACGCTTGTATCTCTGGTCTAATCTCAAATTTAGAATTCGCCATCTTTTTCACCTCCTCAGCAAAAGGATAATAAAAATAATTGCTCCTAAAATCGCATAAATAATCACACTAACCTTGTCTACCATCTTGTCTAAAAGTCTTAATTTTTTTATTTCCAGTTTCTTAGACTCTAGCTTTTGCAAGAATCTCTTTGACTCTTGCAAGTTTTTGCCAAGGCCATCCCTTTCCATAGGCAACACCCTTAATCTGCACCAAAAAATCTTTATAATTTGGTACAGGTTGAGATGCTGGCTCAGGCTGTGGCTGTGGTTGAGGAACCACAGGTTGCGGATCCGGATAACCTTGCCATCGGTCATTTATAATCCGATCTCTCAAATTATCGCCGGCAACTCTCCAGTTAGGACCCGGGCATGCAGTAGGCCCGGCTCCCGGAAGATGTAGAAGATTAAAAGCATCCTGATGACCGATAACCTTATCCCAACTGTCAATCTTGGGATACTGCGGCATTTTGAAAATAAAATGCTTGGCTAAAAGATGAGCTGAATGAACCTGTGCGGCAGTAGGCAATTCCTTAGTAAAATCACCAACTAAACAAGCAGAAAAGATAATATGATTGTTACCACTAACTGCGGATCCACCATGAGATAAATCACCTACATAGGCAACAATCCCATTAGAGCAAATGATGAATCTATATCCAACCCCTTTCCAACCCCGTGCTAAATGAAGATTGGCGATCTTATCACACTCAGCCTTCCAATTGCCGTCATTTTTTGCAGTTTGAAAAGTAACAGAATGATGAAAAGCGAAATACTGAATCATGTCTGCACGAATTTCCGGTCCCCAAAGAAAGCTCTCTCCGGGTATATCTTTTCTATAATCAACGAACTTATTACCTAGAGATGGGATCAAAAGATTGACTGGCATATTTATTCTTTCCTAAAAAGTAAATCTTTAAATAAACCTGCGACAAACCCAGCGGCAGCGCCAAAACCAAAAGTCCACATCTTAAATCCTTTGAGATCTTCCACATCTTTGTTTAATTGATCAAGCTGCTCATAAGTGAATTTCTTAAAATCCTTAAGCTCGGTAAAAATAATCTCCAGTTTGGTACTGGTTGATCCTTTGAATTCTCCGTATTCTTCACTGAAAGATGTTTTTCTTGGCATAGATTTATATGACTGCGGCTAGACCTCCGCACCATTTATGACCGCCTATTACTTGAGAAGCAGAAGGATTTGTTGAACCTGATATAGATTTACAAGATTCAATCCGAATCCGGCCACTACCGCCAGCTCCCCCATTAATGTTGCCATTAGTTCCTCCTGTAGCTATACCACCAGATCCACCGGTAGCAGTAATTAAATTAGTTCCCACATTAAAACTATCCAGAGTTTTAATAATGATTGAACCACCAGCGCCACCACCACCTCCTCTTGAGTAATCACCTTGAGTTGAATTCCCGCCATTTTGTCCATTACTGAAAATATTTCCGTTTAAGACAATACTTTTCGCATAGATAAGAATAATTCCTCCGCCACTACCGCCATTTGCTCCGGGATTCTGTTCGCTCGCTCCGCTTGTTGCCCCACCGCCTCCAAACACCATAGAGATCAAATCAGAAGAGCCTCCAGTACTTCCCGGTGTATATGCTTTATCCTCTCCTGCTGTACCATTACCTCCACCAGAACCACCAGCATTCACTGAACCCCCCCCGCCTGCCGCAGTTCCATAAGGATTAGTCTGGGTATTTCTACCACCCAATGTACCCTCCCCTGATCTGCAGCCAGTACTAACTTGTCCGCCTCTGTGACCTTTTTCATTGGCGTTGATAATTCCATTGATTGTTAACTTCCCACTGCAAAATATTGCCGTAATTCCTCCCACATCACCATCCCATGCGGCAGGAGAAACAGTTACACCATTGTTGATAATCAAAGAACGATATTCGGGTACCAAAACACACTGGGATTGATCAGCTCCAGAGTCCTGATAAGAATTCGTAAGAGGTTTACCAAGAGTAAACTGTCCAGAACCAATAGATGCGATTCTATTTAACTCCCAAGTACCGCAAGTAGTGGTAGTATTTCCCCGGCTTTTGTGGATTAGAATAAGATCACCGACCAAGAAACCAGTAGTTGAGGCAACAGTCAAAGTAGTTGAATTAGCACTTCCAGAACATGAGATTTTAGTAGAATTTAAGTCAGAATTGGATGAAATAACACCATCTCCATCCTGACCATTTCCAAAAGTGGGACCGAGTAGTTGTGTCATAGCTATAAAATAGATTGCTCATTAATCACCTTATTTTCTTTTTTGATTAATCTCGCACATCCGCGGCAGAGGTTATAAATAACCCTAGTACCGCCTTTTTTATCTTCAATCTCTAATGTCGCCTTTGCTTTAGAGATACGACAATTTTCACAATTCATAGTAATTCCTTATGCTGCCTCACAATAAAGTTCCACTGTTAAATCGGCTCCGGCAACTGTTGAACCAACCTGATCTACATCAAGAGTCAAATAATCACCCTCGGCAATTGAAGTGGTATCAAAATATGTCTGTGAGGCGCTATTGGCTGTTGCGGCTATAGTTAATCTGTTGGACTGTGTTGACCAAATAGTGGAGCCGTTTTTATTGATGTCAACGATGATAGAAGCTCCAGTAGGTGCAGTCTTTACCCGCGCAAACGCCTTTTTGATAGTCAAAGCAAAAGGGGCGATGATAAGAGGCGCGACATCTGTCCCAACGGTCAGTGTCCCTATTACAGTGAAAGTAGGCGTGGCCGTCCCGGCTCCTACATCTTTGTAATTCGTGCCATCATGTGAGAACTGCAGTTTAGAGGTAGAGATATTAAACCGGAAATACCCACTAAGCAATTTAAGCTGCACTCCTGATCTTTGATCTGAAATATCAACGTTAGTGATTGAGGAAGCACCATTGGCCACAGTCACATTGGCCAACCGATAAAATGGATTCCCGGATCCAATAGCCGTCTGAATCTCCTCGTCAGTCGGTGCAGAGGGAGAAGCGGCAGGTGTACCTTGTACAGCCACAAGTGAAGCGACATTATCCGCGTAGTTGTTAGGAGTGACACCAAGATCAAGTTTAATAACTATGGCATCAATCCGAGGATTACCAGATGAGTTTGAGGCAATTGTAACATTGGCGTTTGCATCAAGATCAGAGACATAAACCATGGATCCCAACGGATTAGCCACATAACACTTGCCAGTATTGACCTTGACAGTCATATCCGGCGTCTCCTGAGCCTCAACCTTGTAATGATTGACGCCGACTATACCTTTAGCAAGAAGATTGACGGCGATATTTGATAAATCAGCATCAGATACTCCACCCACACCGGCCGATGGCGCTTTACCATTGATGATTGCAATGCGATGTGCGATATTAACCGCCCCCTTTCAAAGTATTTGAAATATATTGTTCTGACATTCTGCTGGATTCAATTAAAAATTGACTATTGCCTACATATCTGTAAGGAAGGTTATATTTATTTATAATTTCCTGAACTTTAGCTTCTAATTCACTCATGGGGCCTCTTTTTTTACCAAGCCAGCCTAGAGGTTTTATACCAAACCTTTTTCTTGCCGCATTCATTCTCTTCTTTGTCTCATTGGATAATTTGTATCCTTTAGTCATTTTGCATTACCTCCCCGATTATTTCTGGTTTATAAGTACTGGTAACCTCTTCCCACTTTTCCTCTAAACCTCTGGCAGTCTTTACCAAAACCTTGCGTCTAACCTTAATCACCGAGCCTTCCTTATCAAACACAACCTGTTTTACTTCTCGCTCTTCTTTTGTCTCTTTTTCAACCTTGGAAAGACGATCTTTGAGTGCGTCAATTTCTTTCTGTAATTTTTCTATTTGATCAGCTAAATCCATAAGAATATCCTTCAAAGGAATTTTACTGATAGAGAAGTAGAATCTTATATATTTTGGGAGATACAGGGAGTTACAGGGAGATAGAGGGAGATTAAGTGAGATCAGACCACACATTATTCGTGCATTTACGAAGTGTATTAGTGGTTGAGTTATAGTAAATCTTGCCATTTTCAACCGGTGGATCCGAGGATTCTGAATTAGCCACCAGTTTACCGCCAGTCGGTATTTTTACATCCTTGATTTGACTGGATCTCTCCAAAGCCTCAATCCGTTTTTCAAGATCGTTTATTTTTTGCAAAATATCTTTAGGTAACGCCATATTTATTGCGGATTAAAAATTAACTCAATATCTTCATCATCCTCATCGCTAATATTTACTCTGATCCCATAAATCCTAAAAAGCTGGTTTATATCTAAAAAACCATATTTAATTTTTACTCTCACAGAATCACCAATGGTATAAGAGCCAAAAGAAGGCTCCAGATTGCCCTTGGTAGTCAAACCAATAATCTGCTGTTGGGTTTGACAAAGTGATAATTCCTTATCTCCGTGATCATCTAAGGTGGCTGTTTCTTTGACATCCTTAAACATGAGAAGTTTCTCCCGGATCTTATAAGCAGATTGAATTGACGATGTGGCATTACGAGTAGAGGTCTTCATCTCAGTTCCCTGACCCTCACCCAAAACAATCACCCGATTAGCCATCTCTGACGCATCCAAAATCTCATAAAAAGATTTGATATTGACTCCCCACTCAAAAACGATGTCACTGCGATCTCTTCCTTTCCTTGGGTAAAATACAGAGAACTTTTTATCGGGACCAATCTCAAAATCAAATCCATCTTTTATTTTCAATGAAGATAAACTCTCAATAGCATCTTTTATATTTTTATACTCATAAGTTCTATCCCTATTTTTAGAGGTCTGGATCGTTCCTTGAGTAATCCCAAAATTACCATCAGTTTGTGACTGACTCTCGTTGATAATAGTCCAAGCAATAGTACCGGCATCAGTATTTGAAAAAACCCGGGGACTGGCAGCGGATCCGGCGTATCTCTTACCAAGAAGCTCAAAAAAACCCTTAGCAGTAACCATCACTTGCTCTCTCTCATCAGATATATCAGCCCGGCGATAAGCAAGCTCACCGCCCCACACAAGAGTGCCGGAACGATAGATATACAGCTCTTTGTTACCCAAAAGCAGAAGATCGCCGGTGATTTTAGAATCCTTGCAGGAGATAGAGAAACCCGCTGCTCCAGATTTATTGAGGTAAATCTCAAACCAGCGGCTTACCGCTCCATCCAGTGTAGCAATAACTTTTCCGCTTTTGTCTTTAACAAGAAATTCATAGAGTCTCATAAACCAAGATAAGAATCACGATACTTAACAGTAGCTAATGCACTAGCATCGTAAGCATCTGCCAAAAACCTGATCTCATTTGTACCGGGTTGTATATACCACCAATCACCGGATTTAGTGTCATAGTGATTTCTGCCTAAGTTATCCGTGACGGTCTTTTTCTTGAAATCAATATCCAGATACTCACCAGAGGTAAGAGTAATAGTGAAGCGTATATCCTTGTTGGTTGTATTGTTTCTCAATGCCGGATTAGTAACGGGTCCGTTTATTTTTGCAGTAGGATAGTAAATCCCATTACCATTATTGATCACAAAAATCTTCCCACCGGAATCGGCAGCCAATGACATCGGCATAGTATCCGGCGGTACTTTACCACCACCGCCATAGGCAAGAGTGATGTTTTGATTGTTTTCTGTTTGAGAAACCAAGAAAGGAAATGCGGCCTCAAACTCTGCATTGAATTTAGCGGCCACAGTTACACCTTCCTCCGGAGCAAAATCTATGCTTATAAAAACAGCATCAATCTGAATCTGTCTACCATTTGCAAGAGTAAATTTAATAGTCCTCTCACCGGAAAAAGCATCAAAAGCGGACTGAAGATTATCACGCCTTGTAATAAAGTCATTGACAGAGGAGCCGACTACCCAGCCCTGCAGAGAAAAACGCCTCTTGGCGTAGAAAGCGGAAACAAGGTAGCCAAAATGCTCACCGGCAAGATTGTAGGAGATGACGCGTGTAGGCGGCATCTCAAGACCACGGAAAGTAGAGATAAGGTAATTAGTATTATCGTTAAAAGAGATAGAACCTATTTCAACTTTGTTAAGCATTATATCCTCCCGGAAGTTCTAAGATAAAAATCAAGACGATGAGCGATTGAGTCAATATCCTCCATACTTCTGACAGATGCGACATTGATGGTAATAGGAGAGTTGTAGTTGGTGGTAGCATACGCTGGCACCGGCTGCCTGCCGGCAAGCATATCCCGCGACATGACAAACTCACCTCGGTGGAGTAAGTAGGGACCAGTTTCAAAAATGGGACCACCAGACTGACGGGAACCCTTAATAAAGCCGACTCCAGTTTCAAAGCCTTTTTTGACTGCTTCATACGCTTCTTTAGCCTTATCTATGATCCACTCAAGAGCATCTTTAATTTTTCTATACCATTCCTGCATTCCCTCCCATGCAGCTTTAATTTTCCCTACGATTTCATTCTTAACAGCTTCAAAGATTTCTTTTATTTTCCCCGGTAAACTTTTAAGAAAATTATATATTTTGTCTGGCCATGTTGGAATTTCTTCACTTAACCACGCCCAAGCGGCAGCTACTCTATCAATGATCCAGTTATATATAGATTGAAAAATACTTAATATAGTCCCCGGAAGTTGACTAAACCAATTTATAATTCCATTAACGATTTGAGGAATCATTATAGACAACCATCCCGCGATAAACCCTATTAAAAAGGGAATTTTTATAAAAAATAAATCGGTAAGAAAAAAACCTATTCTCTCTGGTAATTGTTGAAACCATAAGATTATAGAATTAATAAGTATTCCAATTCTTTCTGGCAATGTTGCAAAAAAGGGGAAAATAACTGTTTCAACAAAATTTTTAATTTGGTTAAATGCTTCAATTGCCTTTCCTATAGTGAGAGCTATATAAGCGCCTACTACTGCCAGCGCCATTGCTATAAGAATAAATTTACCCGCGATGATAAATGCTGCCGCCGCTGCAGCCGCGGCAAGTCCAATAAAGGCACCAGCTATAATAAGAATTGTGTCTTTATTTTTTAGGAGGTTATCAAAAAAAGGAACTAATGCAGGTCGCAACTTATCAAGTGTTGCCAAAAATTTCTCAGCACCAAGTTTTATATAGTAAAATATACTTCCTTGTCTTATATCTCCTTCTTGAGTAACTCCAAGAACATCAGAGCTAAAACGGACAAAATTATCCCTTATATTAATTATAATCCCACCAAAAGATTTTGATTGGCGATCCATTAAATTAAAAAATCTTCCACCTTCACTAGTCATACCAAGTAAAGCCTTTTCTACATCTGCAAATCCAATTTCACCAGCCGATACCATATCCTTGATTTTAGATTCAGTTGTTCCGAACTGTTTAGCAAGCCCTTCAAGAAGTGGTACACCAGCTTCCGTAAATTGTCTCAACTCCATTCCGGTTAATTTAGTAGCGGCTTTTACTTGACCGAATGCGAGAATTAAATTTGGTAGCTTATCATTCCCCACCCCAGCGGCAATATCACCGAGCATCTTAAATGTTGGTAACAATTTTTCTGCCTCTATGTTATAAGCAAGCAATCTTTTTGCGCCTTCTACAACTTGAGGTAATTCAAAAGGGGTCTTAACAGCAAAGTCAGATAGTTCTTTTAGTTTATTTCTGGCAAGATCAGCAGAACCAAGCATTGTTTCAAAAGCAATACGGTTTTGCTCCATATCAGATGCCACATCCACCATAGATTTACCTAACGCTCCAATTCCCGCAAGTATTCCCCCGGCTGCAATACCAATTTCTTTAGTGTGAGTTTTTAGATAACCAAAGGATTTAGAAGCCATTTGTGAAGCCTTATCAATCATAGACATTGATTTTTGATGAGTTTTAGCGACTTCTTCAGTTTTTTTACCAACCAACTCTAAAACCTTTGTAGCTTCATCTCTGGCTGATATAATAATTTTTAGTTCACGCTCCATATTGACAACATACTAAAATTTTTATATGTTCAGTTTAATTTTAATAATATTCCTGCCTAAACTTATATAAAATGGCCTACTTATTCTTACTCCTCTTTTTTATTTGTTTAATTTACCTTGTTTTAGTCATTATCAAGCCATCAATCGTATTAAGGAATACTACTTTAGCAAGAAAACGAGCTATTATAGGTTCAGGGATACTTGCTTTTTTATTTTTCTTCCTTACAGGAGCAACAGCTCCTCCGTCTACTAAAACTCAAATATCATCTCAAAGCCAAGTAATATCTCCTACTCAAGAACCAACTCAAATACCTTCACCGATACCGACTACTGAATTATTACCTACATCCACACCTGTGCAAGATAACCGAAAAATAGCAAAAGTTATAAATGTCATTGACGGAGATACTTTAGATGTAGAAATTGATGGAAAGACAGAGAGATTGCGCCTTATTGGCATTGATACTCCAGAGACAGTGGATCCTAGAAAACCAGTCCAATGTTTTGGAATTGAGGCATCAAATAAAGCAAAAGAGGTCTTGTCAAATAAAACTGTCTTTCTTGAATCGGATCCTACTCAAGGAGAAAGAGATAAATATAACAGACTCCTTCGTTATATATTTCTAGATGATGGTATGAACTTTAATAAATTAATGATTTCAGAGGGTTATGCTCACGAATATACTTATAATCTGCCCTATAAGTATCAAGCTGAATTTAAACAAGCAGAAAAAGAGGCAAGAGAAAATGAGCGTGGATTATGGGCAGATGATGCTTGTGCCGGAGATACCAATTCTCAACAAAATATATCAACTCCTACTACAGTCAAACAACAATCAACTACTTCGCAAAATACCGGAGGATACTCCTGTGGATCAAAAAAATATTGCACTCAAATGGCTAGCTGTGAAGAGGCAATGTTTTATTATAAAAATTGCGGACTCGCAGGATTGGATGGAGATGACGATGGAGTACCATGTGAAAGTTTGTGTAATTAAGCATCCTACTTTTTTCTAATTTTACTCTTTTTTTCAGCCTCTCTAATTTTTAACCCTTCCACTTTGCTTTTTTGCTCAATCCACATCTTCATTTTTTCAACCCACCACCTAGGCTGCTGATCTAAGATTGTAAAAGGAATATTGAAAAGATCACAGAGATAAACATCTTCAAAACCATCAGGAATTTTCCCAGTACCACTATAAAAGAGTTTAAAAAGTTCAACCTCTATTTTTTTTTACTTATAGGAGTTAGTTGATTAAAAGAAGTTATTTTATCAATCTCATCGTATACTTTATCAGCTTCACCAGCCCTCCACCCCAAAATCGTATTTATTATTTCCTCTTTCTCTACAATTTCCTTCACATCTTTATTAACAATCTTTTCAACGAGTAATTTAAGAGCTAAATCTTGTGCATCAAAAATTACAGATGCGTCATAGTCAACTTTATTAGTGGATTGATCGTACTTCATCCGAGAACTCCACAGTCTCTGAATTTCCCTATACTGACCTTGTGTAAGATAGGACTTTATGTAGACCCTATAACCCGAAGGAGTAATTATTTCAACAAGATCCATGTTAATTATAATTTGCAAAAGTATTAGTCAAGATTAGAGTCAGTAACTTAGAATCCGCTGTTGAATAAATTCCAGAAAATTCCACGCTCAATAATGTAGCGTCCTCGGTAATCGGATATTTAGCTACTTTAAACACTGCCTTATGAACTGTCAAATCTATCTTGTAATTTGAAGCTACTCCTACAGAGGGACCGGTAGCCACAATTTGTAAAGATTGTTCTGTGTTATTAATATAATCCGTGTACTTCGCAGCTGTCGTGGCATCTAGATACAACTCAAATTTACCATCTACCTCGCTACCTTTAGGAATAAATTGATATGGGTCATTTGACCCCATCGCATAAACTTTATCGCCATTGTTTTTATAAGAAATTTCAAAATTCTCAAGTCCGCTATACGCCACACCTCCTAGTTTGAATCCTGATGCTGCAAGAATATGAGCAAAGTTTAGAGGTTCTAATGTTTCATTGGCTGGGCTAACTGCCGAAGCTGAAGCAGAGGATTTACCTTTGATAGCAAACTTTGCTAATAAAACCTCTCCAGCCTTGCCGGAAAGAGTAAATTCTGTAGGAATACATCCAGCATACCTTCGGATGATATCCCCCACATCCTGTTGAATTGTAAGACTTGGATGAGAAGTATTCTCCGAAAAAGTGTGATTATAGACTGTAGTTTCGCCATCAACTAAAGCAGAAGAAACAGAACCAAAAACACTTTTTAAGAGATAACCTAAATTACCGGGGATAAAATCTATCTCATATTCGCCTTCATGCTTTCTTTTCCCAATAAACGATCCGCTATTTTTAGCGATTTGACCTTTAATAGCAGTCACAAACTGGGTATCATTATCAGTCTGAATTCCATCCCCGGGATGTATGGCTAATGCTTTATCTGGAGTTACGGCCGTGCCATAAGTTGTTTCTAATCCAAAAGCTATTTTAGAAAGTATTCCTGCTCCCATATTTACTTACCTTTCTTTTTAATCTCATTTTTAATTTCTTTTACTTCCTCAAAATCTGGATGATTGATAGGCTTATCAGCTTCAACCTCCTGGCCGGGTTGAAAAGTGCCTACATACGGAATGTTTACCTCAGTCGTGCCTTTGTAAATGTATCGGTATTTCATATTCCCAAAATATTCTAATAATAATCTTTGTGTTTGTTATACATTTTTACCTGTTAACTCTTTTTCTTGCCTCAACTGTCATCTCAAGCATATAAACCGGAACTTCACGCTCTAAAAATACTGGCGGATTAGAACGAGTAGGCATGGCAAAATCACAAGAGCCGTTAAGAGTCACATTACCCTCAATTTTCTCAATTACCTTATCGGCAACAATCCGCAGGATCCTCTCGGCATCAGAATCAGAATCTGAACGGACATAGACTCTCACAAAAAATCTAAAAATTCTTCTGTTGGCCGCTAAATCATTAAACTCGTTCTCATGTCCAGCCATAGAGATAGTGACAGCCGGAAACTTATCAAGCTGTTTCTCGTTATAGTCATAGACCACATTGACCTCGGTTATGGTCAGAATCAGAGCTTTTATTTGTGCTGCGATTGATACATAACTCATATTTAATCCTTTGCTAAATGCGTAATTATTTTTGCTAATGCGCGTCTCATATATTCAGTAAATCGTGGTCTGACATAATCAATAGCTTGCTTATAAAAAAACTTTCCTTTTATACCTCTTACTGCTCTTGCAATATGCCATCTTCCATCTTCACCTTTCCAAGCTAAAACTTTTTTCCTTTTTGGTGTAATCATCCCTCTACCTGCATATATTCCCGTACCGAATTCTTGATACTTAGCATGTTCCAGATCAGTCCCTACCTTGCCCCAGACATTGTCAGCACTTGTAAAAGGCCCCTCTTTACCTCCTCTAACTGCCCCTTTTAATTGTCCTCGGCGATATGGCGCTATATCACCGGCTTTGTTTGCTAAGTCATCCATAGCATCCTTGATAGCAAAACTAAACTCTTTTTTGGTAATTTCAGGAACCCTCTTAAAAGCCTCGCTCAATTCTTTAGCACCTATAATCTGGGCAGTAAATGTATAACTCATGTCCCCACCACCTTTTCTAAAACAACTTCCTGATGATAATGACCTAAAACATTAAAAACCTGCGGCACTCCCCGGACATAAAAAGTCTCACCGCCACCGACGACCTTATCACCATTTTTTATCGTCACATCGTCATAAACAAACATCTGATATAAAGAATAAGCTGACTCACCCGGATAGACTGCTAAAATATCAGAACCAGCCGGGATGATCCCCACCTTCAAAGAGGTATAAGAAGGTGTGACCTCGTAAGACTCCTTATCACCAGATAAAACAAGATGATAGACATCAACTTGATGAGTAAAAGGTAAGTGTGTCATTTTAGAATCCCGGCGACAGACGGTATTTATTTAAAACCATCTGCACATATTTTGGGATTCCATCTTGGGTGAGAAAATCAAAAGAGATAGAACCAGCGGAAATTCTTGATACTGTTTTCCCTGCCTGTTCCTGCGTTTGAAAAATCTCAGACACCCACCGAACCAGAGCATGTTTAAGATCATTGGGAAGCGTCACAGCGGAAGTGTAAACAATCTCAACGGTCTGAGGTTTAGCAACTGCCTTGACGGCAAATTTTACATAAGTCTTATAGACATAATAATCCTCGTTAGCAGTTAAAGTGCTTCCATCTTCTTTGACACTAGTCACTGTATTTATAGGCGGATATTTGACAAAGAAGGTATCTGTATCACCATCAAACTTTTCAGTCTGAGCCCCGGTTACTGTCCAATTACGATTACAATAATCCTCGGCAAAAGCCTCAGCCGCGGCAATCAACTCATTTACCAAGGTCTGACCATTAGTAGTAAGAGTGATATTTAAAAAGGTTTGTATGTCGTTATATAAAATATATGCCATGATTACCTCTTAGTAAAAAGACTGCTGCCACCGGTCTTTAACGATCCATCTTTATTGTATAGAGCCAGTGTCGCTTTGTTATATAATTTGCTCTGAAGCGTTGAGAGATTTCCTTCCATCTGGGAAAGTTTAAGAACTAACAAAGATATTATTTCCCTTGCCGTTGCACTATCCGAAACGCTAATATCAAAAAGTCTCCCGGCAAGATCACTCCCGGCACCGGTGTCGGAAATAAGAAAACCAACTAAAATATCAATCGCCTCACTGCCTAACCCGGCATCATTAACAATCAAATCAACCATAGCAAAAGTATTTTACTGATGAATCTTGTGGAAGTTATATAAAAGAGAGGACTTAAGATAATGTGATGTCTAAAGTCAACTGCCAAGCCTGACCAGAGGTTTTAGTACCCTGTGCTGACACTTTTCTGTTTAGATTTTTCAAGGCAGTCCCGCCATTATCAACGGTAAACTCATTCCATGCATAGTTAGCATCTGACGCGCCGAATGTTGATCTGAAAGTGATTTTTTGAGAGGTGCCATAAGCAGGATAGGAAGCATCCATCGCCTTGTAAGTTTTGTTAGTTGCAGCCTGAAGATCAGTCTGACTTGCATCCTCGGCGGTAGAAGAATCACCCACACCTAGTCTGGCATTGGCGTTGTTAAAAGCTGTTTCAGAACCACCTGCAACCAGAGTCCATAAGGCATTAATGCCCTCATTTAAAAGAAGATTACCGGGAAATGTTGCTCTGCCAAGATACTGACCGCCAAAAACTTTAACAGCCTCCTGCATGCTCATCCCGGCTCTCATGGCGGCTTCAGCCTTCTCTCTAACCGCTTCGGGGAATATAGCCTTGTCAATAAACCATTCTACCTTTTCAATGGCTTTCTCAAAGATTGACTTTAAATTTGTGACTCCCAATTTGTCGCGACCGCGACCTTTGTCTTGTGCCTGTCTCATGGATTAGCCTCCAGTGATTTCTTAAACTCGTAATAATCCTTGATTGTCACCTGCTTATATGCCCCAAGCGCCGGATCGTACATTTGCACAAAACCGGCAAGAATTAAATAATCAGCTCCAGTTAACTCCTGCTTTTTTTCAATTTTTGCCAAGACTTTTTCCCTTAACTGTGCCTCGTATTCCTCGGCTGTTTCTGGTAATTGAGTTTTTTCTTTGGCCATATAAAAAATCCTTCTGAAATATTTTATTGATTCCCCTTAAGAAACTTATATATTTTTCCTAAAATCATTTTATTTACTTAACCCAACAATCTTATATATTTTTACTTTTTCTTAGGTGCCGTCTTTACCATTTTGTCTACCGGCGCCTCATCAACTGATTTTCCTTCCTTGTAAGGAACTGCTTTGCCGGCATCAACAGCAACTTTTGCCTCTTTATCCGGAAGCCCGGCTACATCTCCTACTGCGTAAGGAGAGTAAGGTTCAACAAATTTAATAACTTTCATAAATTATCACCTGCCCTTCATTTTTATTTAATTTCCTTTTCATTGCTTCCTTTCTATTGCTTGGAAGATTTAGAAAGGTAAATCCTCCAAGCAAGCAATAAAATAAAATGATTAACCAATTATTGGCTCATTTTACTGCTGTTAACTTGACAAACGCATCTGTAATCCCAAGCTGCCCGTCAATTCTCTCCCAGACTTTGAAAGCAACCTGATGATTTTCAAATGCACCTGCACCTTGAGTGGTTGTTTCAACACCCATTTCCTCTCTATCACCAATCAGGTAATAAGACAGGTCACCAAACCAAATCTCGGATTCATCACTACCAGCACCAAGATTAGTCGGGATGTCATTTTGCTCTAACACCGGCCTACCCAAAAGGGTATTAGGTGCTCCAGCCAAACCATCAGCCCACAGATATCTATTCTGCGAGTCTTTCAGTTTGTCAACGAGCTTAATGCGAGTATTGTGAATCAACCAAGAAGCGCGGGACCGATACTGAACTGGCAGAGTGTAGAACAACTCTTTTATGTCATCAGCCGCCAAGTTTGCTCCAGCTTGCGCCACAGAAGTAACAGTATATTGACGCAAACCTTTCGGCTCACCAGTCCCCGAACCAGTCATGAACTTTTTATCTTCCTCGGTATTAAATGCCCTAGCAAACAACCGAGCGATATAGTCCATTAAATTAACAGCCGTATCCGCAAAAAGCTCTCGGCTCATCTTGGATAGCCCTGTCAATTTATTGGTATTGAGAACCACCTGAGCAAAAGTTGGATTAGACTCAGTAAAAGCTGAATTTTCACCTGTCCAGTAAACGGTAACCCCACCGGACTCAGCCGGAACTTCCATCTTGTCACGAGTCAAAGGAATAACTGTTGCGCGAGGTCTTATGACTCCCTCCTTGTACATTTTTTCAACAACAGCGGCTCTAAACTCGGTAGGAACAAGATAACCACCCTCAGTGCCAGTACCCTCGGAAAGAGCTTTGGCCGTAGCATTGTCACCAAAAACTACAGCTTGAAAGAATTTCATAACTTTCTGCTCTTTGGTCAGGTTCTTCAGATCACTACCATCTGGATCATCTTTAGTGGGGAAGATCGCATACTTTCTGTCCACCTTATCAAGACCAAGCTCTCGGATTTTAGTTTCCACGGTCTCAATAAGCAGCTTTTGGAATTCCTCCATTGTCAGAACTTTAGGTTCATCCATGTTATTTGTCCCCTCCTTTCATACCTGTTACGACAGGCAACCGGGTCTTGTCGGGAACTTTGCCCAGTTGACCTTTCCCCTTGTAGTCTCTAAGCGCCATGCCGATAGTTTTATCGGCAAGTTTAAGCGCCTCCACAAGAGGCAATACCAATTCTTGGTTTTTCTTATCATCTTTAGAGGGTTCAGTAGCAGCTAAAAGCTCATCCAATGCCACAATAGCGGCCTTCATTTGTGCAATAGCTTCGGAAATAAGTTTACGGTTTTTCTCAGAGAGGACACGGCCCTCTTTTTTCTCTAATTCTCTATGACCGAAATCAATAATTCCTTTTGCATCAAGCTCTAAAAGAGCTTCTAGTGAGTAATTCTTAAATTCCGGCGGCTCTTTTTCAAACTGTTTGTAGTGTTTGGCAAGATGATTGTAGACACCTTTCCTATCCTTATCCGGAATGTCAACCCCACCACGAGCACCCAGAAGCGCAGCCATAGCTGCGGCAACACCACGCCAGACAACCGGATGTTCTCCGCCTGCCTTGTGATGGGGAAGTTTATAAGACGATTTAATATTGGGATTCTCGCTGTCATACCAAGCGCACATAATCTTTAAATCTTCCACATCTGCCTCTTTTACCTCCCGGCCAGCATCCCACTCTGCATCCTCCGAAGCCTTTGGAGTTTCCTTGTAAGGAATAACACTTTTATTCTCTTTAACTTTTATTGCCTCTTCTTGCTCTTTGAGAATTTTATCCGGATCCAGCCCTTTTGACCTAAGCAAAGTAAGAGCATTGGGATTAGCAGGGACTAAAACAGCCGAATACTCCAGAAGCTCCCACTCTTGAAACTCACGCCCACCACCAGGCCTATCGCTCCATTTCTTTGGCATAAAGCCGATTGACCAAGCATTCATGAACCCGCCTTTATAAAGCTCATAGAGCTGATCTGCCTCCGGATTAACACCTTTAGGAGTAAACTGAACCTTGGCAACCACGCCATCATCTGTCTTTTGGATTTCAAGAGTTTTACCAATGCCGGGCTTATCATAACGATGAAATGCAGCCACAACAGGATTGCGAAGATAATTGTCGGCTTGCATACCAGCGGGGATAACCACATCTTGCGATCTGTCTGGATTGCTCGTAGTAATTCTGACAATAAGAGTCCGTTCCTCTCCATCAACTGCCTTTGTTTCTGAAGCCTGATAAGTTTTGCGAATTAAATCCATAAACTTCCTTTCATCCTTTCAAAAGAATTCTACTAACCTAAACTCTAAATGTTATATATTTTTTTGTTTACTCCTCTTCTGTTTGTTTCCTTTTCCACTCTAAACTACAACGGCAATTAGGATGCTGAGGCGTAACAATTGCTCCGCTACTAAACGGCGATTCCCGCTCAATCCAACCATCATCCTCATTCATTTGACACTCCACTGAAACCCGATCATCACCCATAGTTCTCCATCTTTTAATCTCAGCAATACCGGACTGTCTAGCTGCTTCAAGCGAACCCCATCCATAACCACTCATTACTTCTGTTCTAGCGATTCTCAAAGCTCTCCATTTTGATTGCTTATCAAAAAAATCATTAATTGCATCCGCAATCTGATCTATTCCCGCTCCTTGCTCAACACCCTCCATAATTCTTACTGCTATTTCTTCTTTAACTGCTCCAGTTACCGATTTAGCATGCTCCATTGAATTTTTAGCCAGCCAGTCTAAAACACGGTTATTGCGAAGATCAAAATCAATATCAACTTTTAACTGTTGCAGAGTTTGTTTCCCGGCAAAAATAAGAGAAGTTTTTAAGGCATCCTCAATTGGATTATGAAGAACCCCAATCCAATCATTCCACTCCTCAAATAGAAATCTTACTAGTTCATTTTCATTATCTTTCTTAATACTTTTTTCTTTCTTTAATCTTCTAATTAAATACGATTTTTGGTCTAACAAAATTTTCTGAAATGTATCTTTTCTTTTACTAATTTCATCTCTTATAAACCTTACCCGTTTTTCTACCAAGTCTTTCTTTACTTCTCCTTTAAATATAATTGTGGCTGCACCATCTATCTGCTTCTCCTTGTCAACCACTCCACCGATAGGCATCAAACTAATAGGCTGGTAGATAACATCGCCATTTTTAACAGGCGGCAGTCCTTTTTTTGCTCTAACCTCATTGATCATATACCAACCGGCTCTAAGACCGGCTTCCTCTTCTTTTATTTCAAGCTCAATATTCTCCGGGACCGGATCAGTGAATTTAAAGAAATACTCATTTTGTTTAAGACCAAAAAGGGGAATATAAAACTCATTAAGGCGATCAACTATAAACTTCATCCGGGGTTTTACCACTCTTTTTGCAAAAACATAATCTGTCGCCTCTGCATTTGCCCTGTTAACATCATCAGTAATCAAAAGAGCTGTCTTTGGTACTCTAAAAATTCCTAAAATCTCATCCCGGCTAAATCTTCTCTGCTCTAAAAAGTCCATCTCCTTCTGTGTCATACCAACCCGATTAAATTTCAAGCCGCCTTCTAAAATAGCGAACTTATGAGCATTGTCTACACCTTTATACTGTGACTCCCATCTCGCCCTGATTCTATTAAACTGTTCCTCTGTTAAAGTCCCCTCTGTCTCTAAAACTGCAGAAGGTAGAGCGGAATTATAAAAGAAGTTTCTATTCCACTGCGCAGAGTAAGTATCAATATCAATAGCTAAAGCGGCTGCCTGTACCGTACCCATTCCCCGGTAGCGATTAAAAGGATTAAACCGCTTAAAATGAATTACCTCGGATACCTCAAGCGGTACATTTTGACCTTTTTCATTTTGGTAAGCATACCCACTGATAAATGTCTCCTGATTTTTGACCACCTTGACTCGTGTTGGATCCAGAATCCAAATCTCAGCCGGCTTTTTTACCAACTGGCCGGAAGGCAAGTACCAAAAAGCATTTCCGTTAAGCTCCAGATGCGCCTGTGTGGCAAGAAAAAGCTCGCTACTGGACATAAACGGATTAACATTATGAAGGGGACCTAATACAAGATGATTATCAATTTCAATTACTCCACCACTTGTTTTTCTCATTAAGTGAAGTTCAATAGATGCAACCTCCTCGGCAATTGCATTGACGCAAGCATAAACCCAACCTTTGTAAGCTTTGGCATAATCCGTATCTTTCATGTCCGGGGCAGAAATGCCAAATAAAAAGGAGAAAAGATTGGTATTTACTTGTTTCTTGAAAATTCTACTCAATAGTCCCATACAAAAGCATTGTATTGATTTGAGATGGTTTTCTTATATATTTTGCCTGCCCGCCGAAGCTGGTGTAGGCGGGACTACATAAAGCGGATATTCGGTTCAACAGAAGTCGTAGCAACTTTAATAGCAATTTTCAGAGCATCACACATATCATCGTGTGATCCCCGGGGAAGTGATAAAAGCTCTTGTCTTAATTCCTCCATCTCCGGCTTTATAAACACATCGCCACTCTCAAACAAGGGCGCTAACTCAATCTGAAAACTCTCAACTTTATTTTTAATCGTGTCCACGCCAAAAACTGGTAATGCAGTCTGTGATTTAAGAGTCTGCACGGTATCGTACTGAAAAACATTCTGCTCAATCCCAATTTTATTAGGCTTCCAATCATTAAACTTTTCAACAATCATCTTTAACCTCTTACCAAAATCAATCCTCTCCCGGTAAATATCCAAAACATAAATCTTACGAGGCGGCTCATAAGCAATGGTAGCACAAGCAGTGTAATCACCCGCTTCTGGATCTTTTCCTACCCCTAAGTCCCAACCTTGAAATATAGATAATCCTTCCGGTTTACTCTGCCAAAACTTAATCCACTCCGGCTTTATAACCTCTCCCAAAACATTAATAGGCTGGTTCATGTACTCCTTTAAGAAAAACCTCTCGCCGTATTTAAAAGAAATCTCCTGCTTTCTTTTCATCAAAGAATCCCAATCCCATTTCTCAGGAAAGAGTGTCAGTTTTTTCTTCTCATCTACAATTGACCAATAATCTTTCAATATCCAGATATTAGGATCAAAAGAAGCGTAAAGATCATCCTCACGCTGTATTGTGCCGACCACAATTATCTGCGTATCCTTAGTAGCCATCGGTAGAATCTCAGCATAAAACCTCTCAATAGATTTTCTATTTTGCTCATCGCTATAGATGACCTGCGTATCAATAGGATCGTCAAGAATAATTAGTTTAGGATGCGCTCCCCGGATGGCAGAAAAATAACCCTGCGCATAGATAGTGGATCCATTAGAACATCGGATCTCTGTTTTATTCCAAAACTCTGCACCAGCGCCGGCAAGTTTCTTAAGATAAGGAGATCGTTTAATTATCCTCTTTACAGAATCAAGAATCCTGACAGCCTGCTGATCGGTCTTTGAGAAAATATAAATTAAATCATCCTCATTTAACCGGGACCGTAAAGCAGAATAGGCAATTGAGAAAAAAGTAGTTTTGAGATGATCACGTGGCGCAAGTATCCTTAAGCGTTGAGATTTCCAAATTAAATCATTCCACTCATCGTGAAGTTTCCCTAGATGAAACTTTTTCTCCTTGGCCTCCGGATCGTAAGTATAAATCTCTTCTTGGATGAAAAAAACAAGGTCGTCTTTATAGACTTTATCCGCCAATTGATTAACATATTCAACGATCTGCTGTCTCATTTTTATTTGTCTCATTTTTCTTAAGTTTTTCTTTGTAGCGTCTTGTGGCCCGCTCAAATTTTGCAATTAACTCCTCGTCAGTTAAATCAGAATACTCATCCTTCATTTCCACCTGCTGCTTACCAATCTCAGTAGGTAATCCCAACTCAATTCTTTGAATCTTCCACGCCTTCTCAAAATCAATAGCCGTAATTTTACCTTGAGTATTATCCCTTAACTGCGCACCATAGCGAATCATTACAGCCCGGGTAATAGCCAGTATCTCCTCTTTTTTCATTGTGGCATCGCTTACAGCTTTTCTCACAACTTCCTCCTTGGCAGCTTGATGTATAGCCTCAGATCGCTCTACCCACTTATAGTGATTGCACCAATACTTAAGAGTCCTTAATTTAGGCTTCTCAAATTTAGGTACAAGTTTCTTCCAACTTTCATACAATTTTTCTACTGACGGTTCAGGCATTTCACTATATGCTAAAAATGCTGCGTGTTGTCTCTGATTTTCTCTTGATGGTTTATCGCTCATATTAATTTATTCCTTTGGAGAGTATCAAAAACTATCCCTCCTAATTTATCAACTAATTTTTCATCATTTCCCAAGTTTCTCTCTTTAATAGGTTTTTCACAAATAATTATTTTATAAGTTACTCCCTCAACAAGATTTGTATAGGAATTTTCATAATCTTTTAGCCTCCTTTCCAGTAAATTTTTCCCACCTCTGAAGAATAATGTCGCAATAATAAGGATCCAGCTCGGATATAAAACACTTGCGCTCCATTTGCTCACAAGCGATAAGAGTAGAGCCTGATTCGCCGAATAAATCTAAAACAGAGTCACCCGGCTTTGTGCTTTTCTTTATTGCCCGCTCAGCAAGCCTTACCGGTTTTTGAGTCGGATGCACATAATCCTCCAGCTTATCCCTTTTCTCATACCAGACATCATGCTGCTCTAAAAAATCTTCCTTACCAAGATTTATCACATCAGTTGCATTAGAAAAACTTTTATTAGTCCAGTGATCACGGCCTTTCTTCCAGCCATACATAATCGGCTCATAAACCCGGTGATAGTCATTACCCGGAGTGAAAACCAAATGCTCCTTGACCCAAATAATCATCTGACTGTAATAAAAACCAGCATTTTCAAAAGCCTCCCGACTGACAATATAATTGCTACACGCAAAAAACATATAGACGCTCATGTTTTCCTTTGTAAACTCAAAAGCGTTTTTGAGAGCTGCAGATAAAAACTCAAAATACTGCTCATTGCTCATATTGTCATTGAAGATTTTTGAGTGGACATATTTCCGCACCGGTGATTGATAATCCACATTGTAAGGCGGGTCCGTAAAAAGAATCTGTGCTTTTTCTCCACTCATCAGTTTTTCTACATCCTCTTTTTTTGTAGCATCACCACACATTAACCGGTGATTACCAAGCTGCCATACCTCGCCATATTTAGATCGCGTAGGTAAATCTGCCGGCGGCTGGTAATTATCCTCTTTGGTAAAATCCAGATAAGTAGAAAGCTCCTCTTCATTAAAACCGGTTAGGCTCAAATCAACCTCTAGACTATTAAGCTCCTCAAGAAGCTCCATTAATTTCTCCTTATCCCAATCACCGCTAATCCTATTAAGCGCAAGATTTAAAATCTTTGCTTTCTCCTCAGTCAAATCCACAAACACAACCGGAACCATTTCAATCCCTAAAACTTTTGCGGCCTCAATCCTCATATGACCGCCAATTACTGTCTTATCCTTATTTGCAATCACCGGATCCACAAAGCCATACTCGGCAAGTGACTTTTTCAAAGCCTCAAAATCATGCCTTGTAATCTCCCGGGGATTATAAGGAGATTTTTTTAAATCATTAATCGGCACATAAACTATTTTTACTTCCTCCATACGATCCCTCCTCTTTCTTTTAATCTTTTTCTCATTCGCAAAACTATCTGATGTACGGCTTGAAGCGATACACCAAGAGCCGCGGCGGTTTCTTTACGACTTAATCCCTGATCATTAAGACAAAGAGCTACCTGCCTTTGCCGGCGAGTCAAAAAAGCTAATAACCCTTCTTTATAAAACTCTGCATAATTTCTATTCTCCTCAAATCCGTTATCACCAAGTTCCCAACCGGCTTCCTCCATTGCCGTCAAAGAAACATGCTGAACCGGGACCCTAATTCTAATTTGATTAAGTATTCCCATAACGGGGGAGCGCATGCGAAACTCTCCCCCGTTATAAGCGCATGCCGTCCTGATGAGCCGGGCAGACGCTCACCAGAAAATACCTATTACTTTATTTATTTTTCAAAACCAATACACGGGTTCTCATAAGCATCATTTCAAGCGAATGCACTTTTTTCTCCAGCTTGTCTAATTTCTTTGTTAATTGCTCGTTTGTAAGCGGTTTTATTTGCCCGCTTCTTTTTGCTAACTCCCAAAATTCCTTCATATTCCTTAAATGCGCTGGCCTCATTGGACCCCTCCTCGTATTTGCTGTGTCCGCAAAAACCTCATAACCCGTCCTCTTCCAATTCCGTTAAACACCACCGGCAATACTCCTTCATCCAACCCATCTCTCTTTGATCGCATCTATATACTCATCAAGTTTTTGCTCTTTCCATTCTTCGTATTCCTGCTCATCAAACTTATAGCCATCAAATTGATGCGATCCATCCAGAATTTCAGTCATAAAATCATTAAGTAAATCCCTAAGAGTAGTCATTTTCCCCTCCTTTCCAAATCACTAATTTTTTGATAAAAGAACTGAATCTCCCCGTGATACTTTTCCCGGTACGGGAAGTTATATGCTGTTGCAAAGTCCCATAACGAGCCGCTTTTTCTATACCACGCATAGTAGGAGAGCGTGGCGATTTTTCTCCCGACAGTTTCAATAGCCTCCTCGTAAGAAGAAAAAGATATAGAGCAAGAACCCCAACCAAAAATGTTATAACCACAAGCATGCCTACCCAATGAGCTTTCAACACCGGCAATAGAAGGTAAAAGCCGCCAATCAAAACCATAGCGATCAGAAGTCTCAATAAACTTTTTCTCAAACCCAACAAGAGGCGAGTTATATTCCTCAAAAAATTTCCTAAGCACACCAACTCTGGTGTCCACTTTTTGAGAAACTGCCACGCTAACGCCGGATCCGTCTTGTAGAGGAGCCGGACTAACAAAATAAACCGTCTTAGGTTGCGCAAGTATGTACGCATAAACTCCTCCGATTAACAAAATAACAATGAGCCATCTCATATAAACGAAATTTGCTCTGTTGGCCTCCACTCGTAATACCTGAGAACATACTCTTTATTTCTCCCGAACCGGTCCGGAAACTTTAACTCCTTCAAAGGCTGCTCGCTATCAACCACCATCTCGCCATTTTCATGTTTGACTACAACTGGTCTTTCAAGAACATCCGGAATAGCGATAAGAGTTTTACCTTTGAATCCCGGATCCACTAAGCTGCCCGGGATTAACTTTTTAATTTTGTACACCTTCATTTTTCCCCTCCTGCTTTGCTCTTATTTGCAATTGCAGTTTTTCAATAAGCTGAGCTATTTGCGTTTTAGTGATGTGGGAAAACGAAAATAATCTCAGACTCTTTTTTGCTCGTTCCTTCACCTCGTAAACATTGTGGTGAAGCTCATTACATAAAGCGAAAAAGAGTTTTACCTGATCCTCAGAAGCTAAATCATTCCAATCCGGGACCGGCCAATTGTGGAGCTTATAACCAGTTTCGTACCATTTGCGCATTGTTTCAGGCAGGAGCTGCTTCATAAGTTGACCTCCTTATTTGGATTGTTAAATTTCCACATAAAGAAAAGGATCTTTTTATCTGGAGAAAGCATTCTGAAAGTTGGATTGTCGTAGCAATAGGAGTAAGCAGTAGATAGCAAACCTTCCCGGCGATTTATCTCCGCGTCTTTAAACAGCTTAAAAAAACGGGCGCGTATAGAAGGCAGTTTTTTATCAGCATCCTCAAGATTGATATTTAAGTTTTTTGCGAAACGAATAGCCTCAGACTGAAACCTTGTACGAAGGGGATTATTACCAAGTAGACTACCAACACTTACAAACCCATTTCCTCTTTTTTTATTTTCTGGCGAAGCTGCCCCAATATTTATATATATATATTCTTTATTTCTTATATTCTTATATTCTTTATCTGTTGTTATCCGTTTGTTATCCGTTTGTTGTCGGCGTGTTATCGTCTTGTTATCTGGCGTGTTATCAACCACCTCACCCATTTGATATTTGCGCCAATTGACAATCTGAATCAATGTCCATCGGTTTGTTATCCTGCGTGTTATCATTTGCATCCTCTCTATGTGATGGAGACCAGTACGGGCTTGTTGTGGAGAAATAGATAATGATTCTGATAAATGTTTTATTGAGGTAATAAATGACCCTTCGGGTAAGATGATTTCTTCTTTACCGTCATACCATTTAATTTCTACCCAGTTAGCAGATAATAAACAGTATGTCCATAAAGAGATCAAATAATGAAGCCTTGCATTTATAGCAAACTTCCACAATGGACTTTCTTGAAATTTACGATGTAGTTTTATCCAGCCTTCTTGATTAGCCATAGGACAGTTTTTTAGGCTGCCTCCTGCTCTAAGACAGCCGTTTGTCGCCGATCGCAGCCCTGCTAGCTTTATTTTTTATGTCAATCAATTTGAACTTGAGCTTATCCATCTGATTCATTACAGAGAGCATCAGATCAAAAAGCTCCCTTTTTTGCTCAGCACTCAGCTTTTCTCTCACCGCAAACCAATCCCGGTTAATGAAATAAAGACTTTTAAAGAAAGAATCCAGAGCCTGATAAAGATTTAATTCCTCTTGTGTTGTCATACTTAAGACCTCATGTGGCAGTAGTAGGCTTGTCCTACTGCCGCCACTCAAACCTCAAGTAACATCCTGCACACTACCCACATCAGTCTTATTAACAACCTCGGCTGCGCTTGGATTACCAGCCGGGCAGCCCTTCTTGTGGTATTTCCCTACAGTCCCGCAATATTTACACTTCTGAGACGATATAGTGCTTTCTGTATCAATATTTGAAACTTTCTGTATCACTTTTTGGGGACCACCATTACTCGCAACTGCATCCTCTAAGTCCTGAGTAAAGAAGTCTGAAAGCCCGCCGGTTCTCAAAACTGCATCAATCTGGGCTCTCTTCTCGGCGATTTTGATAGCATTGTTAATAGTCCAAGAAGCCTTCTCGTTTAAATCCGCAGCCCCTCTGCCTTCACCGATGACTCTCTCTTTTTGATCAAGAAGAATGCATTTATAACAAAAGAGATTGGCTCTTTTACCGGCCATCTCCCAGGTCTCATCGTCCCGAACAAAAGTAGGTCTCAAGTGCAGAAGCGAGCAAAACTTCTCGGATCCCGGCTTAAATAAAGAAGGTTTACTCGTATATTCCCGACCATTCTTGCCTGTAATAGTGATCGTTCCGTAATCCACGCCCTCCTTCATATGCTGGGAAATAAACTGAGTTATCAGCTTCCGCCTCTGCGCCTCATCTGCTATCAAAACTTCCAGACTCACCCCTTGTTTTTTAATTGCCAAAGTGCTAGTATTTTTCATAAAGCTTTGAAAGGACTGACTTTTTAGTCAGTTCTTTTTTTACCGCACTCCCGGACAAACCCCCGAAGGACACGCAACCCATAAAAATAACCAGAGGCTCATAAAAAGCATGGCCAAGGTTGCCGCCTCAAGTACGGTACTTCTCACGATCTTTCACCTCCTTTTTTTTGGGAATAGGATATTGACGGTAGACAGCCTGAACGGAACAATTGAGGGTTTTAGCGATTTCTTTTGGGGTTACACTATTGAGATAGAGGAGATTAACGAGTTTAGTCTCTCGCTGCCTGATAACACGGAATAGCTCCGAAATAACCTTGTTGACTTCGTCTCTGTGGTTTGCTATAGTGGCGGACATATGTTTTGTCCGCTATTTCCTTACCAAACTCCGGAAACTCATCCAAAAATAAAACTCCTCGGTGCGCCAAAGAAATTTCTCCTGGCATTGGGTGAGTTCCTCCACCAATTAGTCCGATGCGACTGGTAGTATGATGGGGAGAACGGAAAGGTCGATGTTTCATAATTGACTCACCTGGTGGCAAATTACCGGTAATCGAGTAAATTTTGGTTACTTCCAAAGCTTCTTCCTCTGTCAATTCCGGCATGATCGATGGCAACGCGCGAGCAAGCATGGTTTTACCGGCTCCTGGCGGGCCTTTGAAGAAGATGTTGTGTCCGCCGCATGCGGCTATTTCCAATGCCCGCTTCGCCTGCTCTTGACCCTGAATATCGGATAAATCAAATTCATAAGAAGCACGTTCAGTTTTTATTTGAGAAAATGGGGTATGAGGTATTGGTAAAATTTCCTCAGTTTTACTCAAGTGTCGATACAAGAATATCAAAGATGGAACAGGAAAAACTTTGATACCCGATATTACTGCCGCCTCCCGACTGTCAATTTCTGGGACAAACAAATTTGCCAATTTGAGCTTCTTGGCAATCATCGCCATCGGCAATATCCCGTTTGTATGACGCAAGCTGCCATCCAAAGATAATTCGCCAATAAATAAACTGTCTTTGGTATCAACATCAATTTGTCCCGAGGCGATTAAAAGTCCGATGGCTATCGGCAAATCATATTGCGGCCCTTCTTTAGGTAAGTCTGCCGGCGCCAAATTTACCGTAATTCGGTGTGCTGGAAAATCAGCTCCGCTGTTTTTGATAGCAGAGCGTACCCGCTCCTTACTTTCATCCACTGCTTTGTCGGGAAGACCAACGATAGTAAATGAAGGTAAAGATTTTTCAGAAATATCAACTTCAACCGTAACTAAAACACTGTCCAAACCAACCGTAGCCCCGGAGAAAACTTTAGCTAACATTAATTAAGTCTAGTAGTAAAGATTGTTATAAGTCAATCTGAAAATAATTCTTCTTGGAGACTAGCCGGGATTTTTTTGGATAAATGTCTAAAAGCGCTGGGAGTGACCACCCGACCGCGGGGTGTACGTTTAAGAAAACCTATTTGCAACAAATACGGCTCTAGCACGTCTTCAATTGTGGACACATCCTCGGAAATAGTGGCTGCTAGCGTCTCCAAGCCCACCGGTCCGCCGCCGTGTTTTTCGATGATGGCCAAAAGCAAACGTCGGTCGGTTTTGTCCAATCCTTGCCCGTCCACTTCCAAAAGATCAAAGGTCATATCGATCACTTCCTGATTAATCACACCTTGGCCTTTGACCTGGGCCATGTCGCGAACCCGTTTTAAAAGTTTTAGGGCAATCCGAGGCGTACCGCGAGCTCTTTTAGCCAATTCGTGTATAGTTTGTTTTTCTATCGGAATTTCCAGTTTTTGGGAAGCGGTGTAAATAATATTTTCCAACTCTGCCACTTCATAAAAATTCAATCGCTGTACTACCCCAAATCTATCCCGCAGCGGTGCTGACAAAAGTCCAATTCGAGTCGTAGCTCCAACAACTGTAAATTTGGGCAAATCCAAACGCAAAGTTCGGGCTGACGGCCCCTTACCTATCACCAAATCCAATACAAAATCCTCCATCGCCGGGTACAATGTCTCTTCGACTACTTTGGGTAAACGGTGAATCTCATCAATAAATAAAATGTCATTCTCGGCCAAATTTGTCAGTATGGCTGCCAAATCTCCTGATCGTTCCACTGCTGGTCCAGAAGTGACTTTGATATTTACGCCCATTTCCTTAGCGATGATGTGAGCTAATGTAGTTTTTCCTAAACCCGGGGGGCCGTAAAGCAATACATGTTCCATCGATTCATGCCTTTTTTTCGCAGCGGTAATCAATATCTGCAATGCCTCTTTTATCTTTTCCTGACCGCAAAATTCGCTCCAGTTTTTCGCCCGAAGTTGATTCAGCAGTACCTCTTCTTCTTTACCGCTAGTCTCTTGGCTTGGCAATGTGGAAATACTCATGTTTATTTTTTGGCTAGTATTTTAAGTGCAAACCTAATTTGTTCTTTCAAGGCTTTGATTTCCACTGGCATATTCTGAAGCACTTGAACTATTTCCGATCGGGAAAAACCCATGCTTCCCAACGTATCTGTCAGCTCTTTATTTTGCCCATCCATTTTCAAGTCGAGCTCTCTGATTGCACCAATTTTATTTTTCAATTCAATAATAATTTTTTGAGCATTTTTTGTTCCCAATCTAGGAATTTGAGTAAAAAAATTGACCTCTGCTTGAGTGATAGCCTGTTTTACCTTCTCCACTCCATAATTTAAGACTGCCAAGGCGTTTTTGGGACCGATACCAGATACATTCAGTAAAAGTTCAAATAAATTTAATTCTTCGTTACTACCAAAACCATAGAGACGAAGATTGTTTTCCGTCAGGTGGGTATGAATATAAAAAGCTGCCTTTTTACCAGCAGTTTGCTCAAGTAAAATCCGCTGCGGTAAAAAGACTTCATATCCGACATTATTGACATTAACTACGACGGAACCAGATTTAACTAAAACTACAGTCCCTTCAAGATAACCAATCATACTGAGTTTTATTATACCACTTGCGGTTAGCGAGTAATTTGAATTGGGGTTGACGGATTAAGTTCGCTTGTGGCAGTAACTACCAATCGGCCATTGCTATCGCGATAAATAGTATATCCAGTATTTTCTGATGTGCCACTGGAAGGATCTTGCGGTATTGCCGGCAAAAAACGCGGAACCAACTCATCTGTCAAATCAACTCCCGCAGTACCTAAAACAGTTGGTGTTGTGGGAATCTCAGTAGGAATCAAACCATTGTTTTCTACCGCATATTGATATATGGCATTGGTGATTCCATATAGATCTGACCGTCTTTGAGTATCTCGGGCATTGGCAAACTGGCGTGCAGGATTGACAACTACTAGTACCACTCCCACCAAGACACCGATAATTCCAACCACAACTAGCAATTCAACCAGGGTAAAACCATGAGTTCTTTTTCTTAGCATATATTTATTTTAGCTTAAATTTCAGCGGCGTGCCCCGATCATCATACCATTTTGCACCCGATAATATCTCTGCCTCATATTCGACATTTTGTTCCAGTCTCTCAATAACTACTTGGTGGTCTTTTACCAACTTACCAGCATTACCGATCTCCACAGCACTTGAATCTAAATTGAGAGGCGCTTTGCTGTATCTGACACTACCAATTTTTGCTTCCTGCGTCTGCCAAGTGATACGTAAAGCAGTGGGAGAAATCTGCTCCAACACAATATTGCGAGGTTCTTCCTGCAGTTCTGCTCGCAACTGAAACGCCGAATATAGGGTGTTACGAAGCAGCAGAGGCACACTCACTATCATCAAACACACCATCAACGTCATTATAGTCCGCTTATAATCAAGCACTTTGTTAACAGCTTGCAACAAAAGCGCTGCCACCAGAAGAAAAATAAAAGTACCAAAAAGCAGCAAAACAAAACTGGGTGAAGTCAAAATTTGCCCAAAAGTATCCTCTCGCACTTTACCGCTGGTAGTAGCCACAGCTTCAACCTTGGGTGTCAATACCGAAATTTGCTGATAATAAGCAGCTACTACACCATTTGTTGCAGCTTGAACAAAAAGATCATGCATCATTTTTAATTATTAATTATATATTTTTTACGGTGCCGGTGATGGTTCACTTGTACATATAACGTTTGAAACATTATAAGGTCGCTTACTACCACCACTTTCCGTGAATTCACAGGTAAATGTAAGTACTGGCCCAGAGGTGGGTGTGGGCGACGGACTTGCCGATGGATTTTGGCCTACGGATGGAGCTGTTGAGGGGAAGGGGCTTGAACCATCGCCTGACGTTGATGGACCTTTCCATGAAGGTGAAGGTCGGGGAATGTCTTCTTGGATATCTTCTATTATTTCCAACAGCTCTTCCCCTTCATCATCACTCCCAATTACTATATAAAAGATTTCCGTACCTGTCTCTGTCTCTAGCGTCACCTGATATACTTCATCTGTATCTGAAAATCTTTTTGATTTAAAGTCTTTTTCCTGCAATGTCTTAAAGAGCTTGTTAATATTTCTATTTTGATCCAGCCTGTAGGCACTATCCAGCTCTTCACCGCAGACGGTATAGATTCTAACTATACCATCAGGAATAACTTCGATACAACTACTCGTATTTCGCTTCTGAAAAGTGACTTTTTTTATTTTTTTGACTTCAATAGAAGTCAACTCCGAAATTTGAGGTTGTCCGACAATGTCAGACAACTTTCTTTTGTATAAACCACCAAAAGCCACACCTAAAATTAGCAACATGATGATGGTTACGACAAATCCGATTCCAGCAAACATCAACCACCGACTGTGTTTCCGGGAGTTTGTCTCCATAATTCTACTCTACTCAAAGCTCGAAGCATTTGCAATTTTTGTTTGATTGTCAGTGGTATAATACTGGTGGATGAGGCCGGACGGTCACTCCGACGTCACGTCGGAGAGGAAAGTCCAGACAGCAAAGTGCGAAGGGAGGGAGCGCAAGCTCCCCTGACGGTGGTGACACCGGAGCGGGTGGTCCGATGTCGAAAGACTATCGGACACGATACCTGAATTGACAGGTTGAGAGAGTCACAGAGACGAGTTTTTTCCTTCTAGCCGCAAAGGCTATGGAAAAAAGGTGAAACGTTGACAATCCCACCTGCTGCAACCGACGAAAGGTTCGTTATTACCACGCACTAGGGAGAACCGAAGTTTGCGGGCATTAGAGAAATGACCGGCTAATCCTGAGTTTACCGAAGGACCAAACAGAATCTGGCTTATGAGCCTCATCCACCAAAAATTGAAGGGGGAAACCTAGATTTCCCCCTTTTTATTTACATATCTTCCCTGCCTGCCGGCAGGCAGGTATCCCCGCAGTCACGGAAGATACCTTACCTCAATACCGTGATCGATGTACCGGGATTGAGTTCACTGGCAGCAGTTGCTACCAATCTTCCATTTGCATCAATATAAATTGTGTATTGTGTATCCGCATCGGTACCATTGGTTGGATCTTTTGGAATCGCCGGGATGTACCGCGGAACCAACTCATCTGACAAATCTACTCCTGATGTACCTAAATGAGTTGGTGTGGTTGTGATATCTGACGGCAGATTACCATTTGACTCTGCAGCATACTGGTATATGGCGTTGGTAATCCCATAGAGATCAGCTCTCCTTTGTGTATCCCGCGCAGCCGCAAACTGACGCGACGGATTGACTGCTACCAAAACCACAGCTGCCAATATTCCGATAATACCTATAACAACCAAAAGTTCAATTAACGTAAAACCTCTTCGTCCTTTTAACATATAAATTTGTTTCACCTCCTCTCAAGTTCTTGCGCAATTTCTTAGAAATGGGCTTATACCCAGACTAACAGAAAATTTTCCTCCTTGTCAATTATTCGCTCAGTATTTTTATGGCTTCGGTTACGGTTTTGGTATCAATTGGCGCTGCGCCCTGACTGACACTGTCATTCAGATATACAGAGATCATGCTGGTCGTCAAAATAATAGCATTAGCTATAAACACTAATACCATCACGCTGACGGTCACAATTGCTACAAGTTGTTCCTTACTTTGCACTAAACGGGTTTTTGACATATACTTTGACCCCCAAACTGATTTCACTCACTCCGCCAAAACCTGACGGAACTTTTGCGGAGATACTAGTTATATGCGTCATATAAGGTAATTTTTCCAATTGTTGCAATAGGTTTAGTAATTGTTGAGTATCGGCCATCAAAGTGATCGACAAAGGTAAATAGAGAAATTCACCTTCTTTAAGCGGTGTCAATGAAGTAAATTTCAAATTGTATTGGGTTGTAGTTTGTTGAAACAGACTTTCCAGGTCAAATATAAAATCCGGAATCGTCGTCTCATCAGGAAACACTGATGATATCACTTCTACTTCATCGGCATAGGTCCTGGAAATTTCATTGGCTGACTTGATGATTTGTTCATCTTGTTTGAGGGTCGAAAGTTGTTGTCGTAAAAGTCCAATAGTCTTGATTTGACTTCTGATTAAAACCAGGACAATTACGTTGATTACAAGGATACTGATACAAAATCCCAAAAGAATATATATCTTGCGGTTTGTCTGATTTAAATTTTTTTTATTAATATTTTTCATCTTTTGGAAATTAAGTGTCAAATGTCCACTACCTGAAAAAATGGGAAAATTTTTTATTTGGTAGTGGTTAAGTCATTTGACATTTTAAATTGGTGATTAATTTTATTATTTCTTATTTAAAAATGTCACCGAAAAACTGATATTTTGTGGTAACTCCAGATACTCAAGAGGCAAATTGACTTTGGCAAATTCATCAGTTGCCTCAAGCTTTTGCTTAAACAACAATAAATCATCTCTTCGCAAAGCTATCCCAAAAAGGGTGTACTGTTGTTTGGCATCATCATATTGCCACTCATTTATTGAGATGCCTGGCGGTACTATGCTTATGAGGGTGAGAATTTTATCTTTGGGGGTTGTACGAAGTGGCGCCAGCGTAATGATATTTTTGGCTTGAGCATTTAACTGTAATAGATTTTGAGTTTCCCGATTCTGCGTCTTGGTGGCATTGGTCAAGTTTTGCACATCTCGATCCAAACTCTGTTTGGTCAAATTTATACTCAAAAAAACTCCTGTGGCAAAAAGCAATAGTAGAGAAAGAAAAATTGCAGTACGTACAAACAATGCAGTGATAAATGCATTCTGATAGTCGCGATCATATTCATTCTGCATTTCTACCGGCAGCAAATTTATGGTAAATGGGTCTGCTGGTGGTTTCACTTGGGTTGTGGCCATCGCAAAAGCTTTACTATATTCTTGCTTGTCGATTCCCAGTTTTAGCATCGACACCGGGATTTTGAACGCAGTCTGAAATTTCTTAACTAAAACAGAGTTTGCCAACTCACCAGTCAAAATAATCTCCAATTTATCTTTAAGCAGTCCCTTGTTCTTATAAAAATTTGTCATTTCCTCAATTGTTGCTATGATTTGCTTAAAGTTGCTTTCAAATGTATCAGCCCGATAATTGACAACTGTAGTAAACAAAGCTTTGTCACCCTCCATCAGACTCACATAAGCTCCTCGCTTGTTGGCTTGAACCACCAACGCCTGACTGTCCGCCGGCAACTTGGTCAATCTGCTGATGGCTGAAGCACCAGGTTCAAAACCCAATGGTTTCAGTCCCACAGCCAATAAAACCTCAATAATGGGATTTAGTACTGCCCGTGGTACAGCCACCACTGAAACCCGGATTTCTTTATCAGTTTCGGAAATAATCTTGGAGTCAAAATACAAATCAGACTCAGGAAGAGGAAACAGGTCTTTTACATGCCAGGAAATGGCTTCTTTAAGTTCTGCATATGACAGTTTGGGTAAAGTCTGCTCTCTAGATATCACGTAGATTTCTGAAAATGCCACTGCCACAAACCGGGTGGTAAATTTGCCTGCTTCTAATAATTTTTTTAATGCATCGACAAAGGCATTTTTGTTTATAACCGAACCAGTTTTGTCAAAAATCTCGGTGGTAAAAGTCACTTCACCTCCATGGATAATCTTTCCTCTGTTATCTATTTCCAATCCCCTTAGAGAGGTGCGACCGATGGATAGACCAAAGTGCTTTTTTTGCGGAACCAACAAGTTGGTTATATTTACCATAGGCAGGCAACCTAAATTGTCTTAGGCTGTTACAAGTTATTAAAATTGTAACATAAAATCAGCTGGCTTGCGCCATATGTCCAAAATCTGATAAACAGATAAAAATCTAAATTTGCTAACTAGCTAGTCATTGGGTATTAGTAATTCATCATTTTTATTAATATAATGTATAAGTACCTGCCATATGAATTGCCTTAACCAAACCCAAACCACCATTTTCTCATTCAGAAAGACTTCTGGTTTTACCTTGGTAGAAACTTTGACAGCTTTGGGTGTTTTGGGACTGTTTTTAGGTGCTATAGCTTTGATTTTGCAGCAAATTTTATCCCAAGTAGGAGAATCTCGTGTCCGGGCCACAGCTCTAGCACTGGCTCAAGAACGGATGGAACTAGTAAGAAACTTGCCTTATGCCGATGTCGGTGTTAGCGGTGGCATACCTCAAGGCCCCATAGCACAAACAGAAACAGTTACTATCAACAAGCAGGATTTTCACATCAATACTTCAATTATTTATATTGATGATCCATTTGACGGTACGACACCTACAGATTTGATTAATACGGATTATAAACGGGTGCGTATTGAAGTCACCTGGGAAGGGTTATTTCCCAGTCGTTACCCGGTAGTCTTGGTCACCAATATTGTTCCCAAGGGTGTAGAAACTATTGTCGGTGGCGGAACTCTCCTACTTCAGGTTTTTAATGCTTTGGGAGAACCTGTACCTGCGGCCACTGTCACCATTGACAATACAGATGTGGTCCCAGAAATCCATATGCAAACTCTCACTGACAATCAGGGTTGGGTGGTCATCCCTGGAGCTCCGGCGTGCGTCACATGTTATAAAATTACTGTCACCAAAAACGGTTTTTCTACCGACAAAACCTACGGGAGCGAAGAAGTAGCCAATCCGCTACTACCGCATGCAACGATACTGGAAGGCGAGACTACTCAGTTGTCTTTTGCCATAGATCGAGTCGGCACGGTGACAATTCGTTCTTATGGACCAGCCCCAAATTATGCACCGGTGGCCAATGTCCAATTTACTCTGCAAGGAAGTAAGATCATCGGTTATGATACTTTGGATGAACCGGTGTACAAATATTCTTACAGCACCAATACTGGCGGTGGTATCGTTACCATACCCAACCTTGAATGGGATACTTATACGCTACTGTTTACCAATTCCCAACACAACCTGGCTGGATCAATTCCACTAAATCCTTTTCAAATCAGTCCCGGGGACAACATCTCTCTCAATATGGTCAACGTCCCCAAAACCAATCATTCACTGCTTATAGCAATTAAAAATGCGGCTGAAGAACTCCAGGCATCAGCCAGCACTCGTTTGGTAAATACGAGTTTAGGTTATGACGTCACCAAGTCTACTGCAGCAACCGGTTCGGCCGACTATGGCCAGGTTTTTTTCGGCGGTTTAAATCAAACTGTGTATGACTTAACGATCAGTCTTTCTGGCTACCAAGAGGCTACTGCATCTATTGAAGTCAATGGCATTACCAGCCAAATGTATATTTTGAATTTGGCAGAATGAAAATTACACATTACGATTGCCCAACGACTAAAATTATCCAATTTTAGATTTAGTCATTGATATGTCTTTGGGCATTATAAAATTATAATTTAGCCTTTTGGCTTATGAACAAGGGCTTTACTTTACTGGAACTTATCATTGCGATGTTTATTTTTTCAGCTATTGCCGCCGGTACGGTCTTATTTTTTATCTTTTATCTCAATTCGTATTCTTTTTCCATAGAAGAAGTTCAAGCAATTGGAAAAGCCCAACATGGTCTAACTACTATCATCAGAGAAATCCGAGAAGCACGGATGGGTGAAGACGGAGCCTGGCCAATACTCGCAGCAGAAGATAACTCATTCATCTTTTTCGCTGATGTCACCAATGACGGTCGATCCGATAGAGTCAGATATTTTATCGATGGAACTGATCTGAAAAAAGGCGTGATTGAACCAACTGGCGTACCTGTCCAATATCCCTCGGCCAATGAGAAGGTGACGATAGTCGCTTCTGCAGTTGACAATGGTGGTAGACCTTTATTTACCTATTTTAACGGCGACTATCCGGCAGACACCATAAATAACCCTTTAACCGAGATCGAGAGACAACTCAATACCAGATATGTCAAAATATACTTACGCATCAATATCGATCCTAAATCAAAAACTGATCCGTTTGAACTCATAAGCGGAGTGGCGATTAGAAGCATGAAAGATAACTTGTAAGATGACTGGCGTCAAAGCACTATTTGTCATGATTTATTTTTTAATCATCTAAGAGCTATGAAAAAGCGGATTCTTGGAAGTATTTCCATTCTAGTTTTATTATATGGTTTGACTTTTTCTATCATCATTGGCAGCTTGGTGATTGTAGCAACCACTCAATATATTTCCTCAACCCGGACAGAAGTATTTGAAAAAGCTTTAAGCATAGCTCAAGCCGGAGCAGAGTATTATCGTTGGCATTTGGCTCATGCACCTGAAGATTTTACAGACGGCACCAATCAACCTGGACCATATATACATGACATGACTGATCCCTACGGCAATACTGAAGGTAAATTTAGCCTCACTATCACCCCTCCTGCATCAGGTTCATCTCTGATCACTATCAAATCGGAAGGTTGGTTAAATAGCCATCCGGATATCAAACGTACTATTGTGGCCAAATATGGCATCCCTTCCCTGGCCAAATATTCTTTTCTACATAATGCCAATGTCTGGTTTGGTTCAAAAATCACAATCCACGGTAAAGTATTCTCCAATGGTGGCATCAGAATGGATGGTACGCATGATTCACTAGTCCAAAGTGCTAAAGAATCTTATACTTGTGGCAGCGAAACCGGCTGTAGTCCGTCGCAAACAAAACCGGGAGTTTGGGGTGATGGTGGTCCCCAAGAGCTATGGGAATTTCCGGTCACACCGGTTGATTTTAATAGTATTGTTCTAGATTTTAGTAACATGAAAAGTGAGGCTGAAAGTAATGGGGTTTATTTGAGTCAATCAAATACATACGGCTATCACGTAGTATTTACTGCTGATGGTAAATACCGTATTTCCAAAGTCACCAGTGCTCGTAATAAAAAGGGCTGGAGCGTTGAGGAAAATTGCACCAATTTATACCAGGAAATTCTCACCGAACAATACATAGGCACTTATGATATTGCAACTAAACCTCTGATCTTTGCCGAAGATCATCTTTGGGTTGAGGGAGTTATCAATGGCAAAATCACAGTAGTTGCAGCAAGATTTCCTATCGACATCAACAATATGAATATTTGGATTCCCAATAATTTGACCTATCTGGCCAAAGACGGAAACCACAGTTTGGGGTTGATCGCCCAAAACAATATTATTTTTGGTTTGAGTGTTCCGCAAATCTTTGAAATAAATGGAGCTCTGCTTGCCCAAAAGGGAAGAATACTTAGACATCATTATAAATACTTTCGCTGTAGCCATTATCCGGAAGCAGTAAGACAACAGCTAATTATATATGGAGCTTTGATCAGTAACCAAAAATCATATTGGAACTACGGTCAGGGAAATTCCGGTTTTGGCTCTGATCCGGTATCAGGCTTTTCCCATCGCGAAGTCACGTACGACCCAAATTTATACTTTCAACCTCCACCATACTTTCCCACAAGTGGTGAGTATGAATTTATTTCTTGGGAAGAAAGATAAAATATTATCTGGTGGCTTTGAAGTCTGGAGGTGACATTTTAGCAGTTGCGCAACTACAATATAACACCGCTACAATGCTTCTGATTAAGGCACTCACAGAGGTGGTGCAGCATTTGGCATCCCTGCGGCCTGCTGAAAATTCCCCACCACGCTATAAATTGGGGCAATGATCGATAGAATCATCACCCCCACTGCAATACCTACCAAAAGCATCAATACCGGTTCGAGTATTTGTGTCAGATTTTTGAGTTCTTCCTCAACCTCCTGTTCATAAAACGCTGCCAAATCATTGAGACTTGAATCAAGTTGACCAGTTTTTTCACCGGCTGTCACCATCTGCGTCATCAAGGGCGGGAAAGCTTTTTTATTTTTTAACACTTCGGATAAAGGTTTTCCCTTGCGAATCTCATCAGATATGCTTTTGGACATGGCTCTGTATTCAGGCCAACTTAAGGAATCGAGTGAAATCTCCAATGCCTCAGTGATGGGAACTGCACTTCTGATCAGAGTGGAAAAGATGCGATTAAAACGCGCTAAATCTATCTTTTTCACTAAATTTTTTACCAAAGGCACGATTTCGGCAAACCGAAAGATAAGACGACGCACCTTGTCTTTTTGTAGTGCAAATACCGCCATAGTCACAAAAATCATTACGCTGATAATAATCGGCACAAAATGTCCTGACAACCACATACTGACTGAAAACATGGTCTTGGTAAAAGTGGGCAGCGGAATTTTGAGATTTAAAAATACTTTGCCGATTTGGGGAAGCACAAAGAAAAACATCAAGATTCCAATACCAATCATAGCTGCAAAAACCACAGCCGGATAAAGTAGCGCACCTTTGATTTTTGATTTTAGATTGTATTCAGCATGGAGTTCGGTTTCCAAATATTTAAAGACTTCAGCTAGCTTGCCACTTACCTCTCCGGCGCGAACCAATGTCAAGAAAAATGGCTCAAAAACTGTAGGGTATTTTTCAAAAACCGCAGACAATTGCTGACCTTGTTCTAGACTATAAAGCATGTCGTTTAAAATCCGACTCATAAGTGGTTGTTTGACTTCGTCTTTCAATACCAACAAGCCTTCTGATAAGGATAAACCAGATGAAAGCATCGAACCCATATACCGGCAAAAAGTAACTTTATCAATCAGAGGCATTTTACCTTTGATTTGATATTTCTCTTGGATTTGAGTAACCACCAACGGTGTATAACCCAGACGGTTCAATGTACCGGCGGCCTCATTTCGGTTTTTGGCAGCAATTTGACCGTCAACCACTCTCTGATTGACATCAAGAGCTTTATATTTAAATTGAGGCATAGCAAAAGTCCTATAACTTTAGCGTATAGCATGTTGTCTGACTTTCTTGATCCTTGAGGCTATACGCAAGTAAATCATTCTCTAACCACTCTTAGTATCTCTTCAATCGTGGTGATACCACCACTTGCTTTGTTTAGTCCATCTTGTAGCAGTGGAACCATCCCATTTTTTAGAGCTGCCGCATTTATTTCATCGGCGCTGGCTTTTTTGATGACCAATTCTCGGATCTCTTCATTGACTTCCAAAACTTCAAAGATGCCGCTGCGACCTTTATACCCTTTGTTTCCGCATTCTTTGCAACCCTTACCTCTATAAAATGACTGACCCAAATCTTTTTCGGATACAAACTTTTTCAGATAATCAATTTCTGCGGCAGTTGGTTTATAACTTTCGATGCAGACAGTACAGATTTTACGCACCAATCGTTGAGCAACTACCAGATTGACAGTCGAGGCAATCAAAAAGCCTTCAGCTCCCATATCCAAAAACCGCGGCATCGCTCCAGCTGCATCATTTGTATGTAAAGTGGAAAGCACCAAATGCCCGGTAAGAGCCGAATGAATAGCCATTTCCACTGTTTCTTTATCCCGGATCTCACCCACCATGATGATGTCCGGATCGTGTCGCAAAAGGGAACGCAGTCCCACAGCAAATGTCAGTCCGGCCGCTGGATTTATCTGTGTTTGATTCACTCGTTTGATACCGTATTCGACTGGGTCCTCAACCGTACAGATTTTGACTTCAGTGGTATTTAACAAAGTCAAAATGCTGTAAAGTGTAGTCGTTTTACCAGATCCGGTAGGTCCAGTGACTAAAATCATTCCATGAGGTTTAACAATGTTTTGTTTGACCAATTCTAAATTGTGTCCCGCCAGACCTAATTCTTCCAATGCGTAAGGTCTGGCTGACTCGGGGAGTATCCTAAGCACGATATTTTCTCCATAAAATGTCGGCAGGATAGATACCCGAAGAGCAATCAAGGCATCTTTAAGTTGGAATTTGAATCGGCCATCTTGAGGTATTCGGTGTTCATCAATCTTCAGTTGCGACAAAATTTTGATTCGTGCCACAATTGCTGGATGTATTTCTTTAAGCAGCTTCAATATATCTCTCAGCACCCCATCAATCCGAAATCTGACCAGATAATTTTTCTCCTGGATTTCAAAATGGATATCTGAAGCACCTTCTGCTACTGCATATTCCAAAATCGTATCCAGGATTTTGATCACCGGCAAATCAGCGGCAAGTGTTTGGATATCGGTAGTTTTTCTGGCTTGGCTTTTTTGGACGTTTTCATCGATAATTTGTTTGAATACTTCTTTGATATTTTTCTTATACTGTCCTAAAGCTCTGGTCAGCTCTGGGGTCGTAGTGTAAAAGATCTTTAAATTGAGACCAGTTCGGCGTTTGACAAATTCTTTGGCTTCCAAGTCCGCCGGGTCTTCCATAGCCAAGTGCAAATCGCTGCCTTCTTTGGCTACAGGAAATATACGAAAAGAGGTAGCTGCTTCTTCAGGCACTAACTGCAGTAATTCCTCCCCCACATTTTTGTGTTTCAGATTCATGTAGGGAACTTGGTAATATTCAGCTATCAATTGTCCCAGCACCTCTTCACTGATCAAACCGCGGTAAATCAGGACATCAGTAATGGTTTTACCCAATTCTTCTGCGGTTTTGACTGATGTCTCGAAGTCTTTTTCCGAAATAAAACCAGATTTAAGAATTAATTGGCGCAGTTGGGCAGGTGCTATCATTGAAAAAAATCAAAAGCAAAAGTCAAAAATCAAAATTGCAAGTAAAAAATAAAAAGTTTTCAGTTACAATTTTAGTCAAGTTTTGAATTGAACTTTTGCCTTTTGACCCTTGACTCGTGAATTATTTTTGTAAATAACTTTTAATCTTCTCCACCATTTCCGTTGGTGATAAATTGGCTTTGATAACAAAATCATTGGCACCCAAAGATTTGGCTCTGGCTATTTCCTCCTCTTGTGCCAAATTGGAATAGACGATTATAGGTATTGATTTGGTAGCTTCATCACCTTTGAGTTGCATCAGAACACCAAATCCGTCCATTTTAGGCATCATGATATCGAGGATTATCAAGTCTGGTTTTTGCTCCTGGGCTAGTTTCAATCCCTGTTCACCATTGTCAGCAGACAATACTTGATGTCCATCAGCAGTCAAGCGGGTGGTATATATTTTGACAATCAGAGGGTCATCTTCGATAAAAAGTATCTTTCTCATAAAATATCTCGTGTCTAATATCTATCAACAAAAGAATTTTTTCAATACTGAAATATGGGCTACAACTAGTCATTGGTCCTTAGGTATTAATAATTTACCATATTGACAGTCCAATTGCACTATGTTTAAAAGAATTGGCTCAATTACGAAACTGTTGGGAGGGTAAAATAAAAGGTGCTACCTTGACCCAGTGTCGACTCCAGCCAGATCCTACCCTTTTGCCCCTCAATGATCTGTTTGGAAATATAAAGACCCAGTCCTGTACCGCCTGCTTGTTTGGAATATCCACTTCTAGGTTGGGAGAATTTTTTGAAAAGCAAATGCTGATCTTCTTTGGAAATCCCGCTCCCGGTATCAGTCACTTGTGTCTGCACAAATCCATCTTTAACCTCCGCTTTTACCGTAATTCCACCTTTGTGAGTGAATTTGATCGCATTGCCGATTAAATTTATTATCACCTCTTTTACCTTATCACTATCAGCATATACCAGTGGCAAGTTTTGCACCGGTTCATATTTGAGATATAAATTTTTTTCTTTGGCTGCAATTTGCAGATTTTCTACAACTTCAATAATTAATGCATTCAAATCAATTTTGGTGATATTAAATGTAAACCGCCCGGCTTCGATACGAGATATGTTTAAAAGATTATTAACTAACCTGATTAGTCTGTCATTTTCGTTATATGCAGATGTAAGAAATTCCCTAGCTTGGGGCGAGATTTCTCCGGCATAACCTTCCAATATGGTAGAAATAGATCCTTTAATTGCCGTCATCGGCGTTCTCAGTTCATGACTAGCCAACGACACAAATTCGTCCTTCAATTTATCCAGTTCTTGCAGTTTTTGATTTGCCTCCTGCAGATCTTTTGTTGCCTTATCAACTTCTTCCTGCAATATCACACTGAACCTGCGTATCTCTTCATAAGCTTTGGCATTCTGGATTGCCACTGCAGCTTCCGGTGCCAAAATCTCCATCAAATTAATATCTTGTTCTGAGTATATATCACCTGACTCTTTATCTCCTAAAACCAATAACCCTACCTGCTCTCCTTCTGTTCTTAAATGTATCACTAGTGCAAGTTTTTGTTTTCGTAAGATGTCTTTTATTTCATTTTCTTCTAACTCATCAAAAATCAAAGTAACGCGAGTATTGATCAATAACCTTATTTCTTCTTCGCTGAAACTGGGAGAACTTTTATAACCTTTACTTTTAATATCAAAAACCTTATCTTCTTCGGTCAAGATAAATGCTCCTTTACTGATTTTCACTTCTCTTAAAAGCTCATCAAGAATTCCATGCGTCAATTCCTCCAGCCTCAACGTCGAAGCCATAATCAAAGCTAGTTTATATAAAACTGTATTTGTATCATATTTATCTTTATAGAAAATATCATCAGTGGCTTTTTCTAATAATCTTCGCAACGGCTGGAAAGTAAAAGTCATTACTAGAGCCAGGATCGTCGAAACTGAGATGATTCTCGCTTCCGTAACCGCAAAGAAAAACCATGAGGAAAATAAAGAAAATAACAATGTATAAAAAATGCCAAATATTCCTACTAACAATGAATAAGATACAGTTCGTGCAACAACGAGTCTGATATCCAATAATCTATGCCTGACAATAGTGTAAGCTATAGTTATTCCCGCAACCAGCAGGAATATGGGACTGATTGGTATAAAAAAATTTATTCCTAACACTAAAGGAAATATCAAAGTGGTGATCACTGTCAGTCCAAAACTAGTTATGATTCCAAACGTAATATACTGCAATTGACGACGAAGGAGGCCTGATGACCGCCGATATTTCAATATCAATTCTCTGGAGCCAGCAATGATACTCAAAATCTGTAATAATCCAAATGAACCAACTGCTGGTCCCGATACTATTTCAGGTACGCCATTTACAATGGACACCGATTGGAAAACTTTTCCGAAAATAGCTAAAAAGATATTAAGTAAAACCCAGATTGCAATACCTATGGAAATACCCTTATGAACTGTAAATTTTGTAGCTGGGAAAACGGTAACAAATAAATAAAATAATGGTCCCGCAGGAATTGCCGATATTAAAATGAATTTAGCCCAAAAAAGAGCAGTATCTGCATCAACAGAGATGAGTGATAAATAATTAAATATTGGATAGAGACCGATAAAAAATATTAATGCTGAAAACAATACATTGGTACTACTTCGAGAGTTATTTAAATAGACAAAAAGTGCAATTGTAAAACTGACCAGAGCAGTAAGCAATGATATAGTCAGTACCATGTTATTTCAGAAAAAATGATAGATGCCGTCGGGGCGTATGATACTCCGCAATGCTACTATACCCCATACGGAAAAATAGTTGGATCTTCTCATCTTCTCTCAATTTAAATACTTCGGCAAGTTCTTTATTGGTGTTTAAATTCTCAACAACAGCATGCATGATTGTTGAGTGAATATTCATAGAAATAGCAGTTACAGCCATCAGTTGATACAATCTTCCTACATCAATAAATTCTGTTGGAGTATTCCCACTGGATGTAATTACTCCTACCATTGGACTGGATAAAATTAGTTTTTTGTCTTTCAGCGCTAGAATTGCTAATGCCCCTGGTATGTTATTAAAAACAAATTTCCCAATGATTGTCTGTATGTTTGAAAGTCCTGCTACAAAACCAGGCATTCCATCATCAGCTTTTGTATCTGTGGTTCTTAACCACTGTGCTAATTCTTTAGCAAAAGTGATCTGCTTTCCTAATATTATCACTGCTTTTTGGGTAAGTGTTGCAGATTTTTTCCTGACTATATCATCCTGACGTAAAAAAATTTTTGAATTTCCCACCCTCAAACCGCTTAATCTTGTCTGATTCTGAAGGGGAATCGAAGTTGAATCATATGGATATTTATTGGAAAAGCGGTGAGGAATAAAACGGCATAAATTGTGTAAGTTTTTAACAAAAAAGTTTCTTTCAAAAATTAATTTGACCGTTGTTTTTCGAATTTGTGTATTACTGGTTTTTATTATTGTTCGATATCCGCAAAATGCGGCCGCCACCTCAATATTGGTTATGCAACACCCTAATGTAATCAACAGATTTCGACCGCTTGGATCGGCATAAGGCAGATGGTACTCCCACCGAGGTCTTAATTCAATAGTGTTATCTATGATTTTGAAATTCCATGGTTGGGTATTATGGATATTTGCAGCCAGTATTCCTGCTTCAATGCAATATTTCATTATTGCTTTATATCCTTTTAGGCTCTTTCCCCGTTTGTAGTCCCAATTCCATGCTTGATAGTTAGGCTGTGCTTTTACCTTTGGATAATATAGCATATTCACATTATAACCAAGAACGATCGACTAAGACAGGGGAAGATATTTGAAAGCTAAGTATTGATAAAAACTTTGTCAAATTTTACTATTTTTCGCCCGTTTTTTACACTTTTTCCAAGAATGATTCTTCTGGCTATAAAACTAGCTACACCACTTGCTACAGTAATTGTGCTCATCAACTGAGGTCTACCTACTAGAGTTTTGCCAATTTCTGTTATTGACTCGATCGCTCTTTGAGGAACATTTCTTTTTCCCACTAAAAGTACTGCATAAGTTTTCATGTCTTCTGGCGTCAAATCTTTGTTCAGTATATCGTCAATCAATTCTTCAGCCTGACCAGGAAATAGAGGTAATTGATCATCCAAATCATATCGGTCCACATCAACTAATATACTATCTCCAAGATTTGTCATCATCAATACCGGAATACGGTTTGATCTACAAAGTTGTCTCAGACGAATTTTCATTTTAAAATCATCCATCAGCTCGATAATCAAATTAGGTTTAGGTGTAGCGGTCACAAATTCAATCAAATTGTTTTCGTTCAAACCCGATTCGAACCTTATTAAATCAATATACGGATTTACTTCATAAGCCTTTTTACACACTATATCTAATTTGTGATCACCGATTGACCAAACTCCAGTTATTACTCTATTTAAATTTGACGTCTGCAGAGTATCTTTGTCTGCAAGTTTCATGGTCGAGCCGATTCCTGAATGAATAAGCGTGATAACTACATTACTTCCAATTGACAACCCTGTAACTCCAATTACCGCCTCACTTAATTTTTTTTGTTCTTTGGAGGTTATCAAATTTTTATTTCTGTTTGTTATTAAAATCTCATAGTCATTTTTATTAACCATGTGAACCAGTATGCCGCTCCAAGGGAAATAAACCCAGTTTCCATTCAATTTTGATTTATCTTTCAGTTTTGATTTAACAAATTCGCTTCTCTTAGCAGTATAAATGGATGTGTGTAAAAATTGAGGGTGAGTGATTTCAAATAACTCTGTTAGTTGATTCTCATAGATATCAACTACTTTCCAAATATTATGTTTTTTCTGAAATAGAGCCAAATCTCTTTCGGAGTATTCACCTTCTGCAAGAATGATTGGTCTTTTATCTATTATTTTTTTACCCATTTTTGTTTACCTCCTGGTTTGAAATAGGTTGTATCCTCATAAGGCCAAAACACCACCTCTGGAATAGCCCGTTTTCCTATCCGTTCATACACATTTTTATATCCAGTATTTTCTTTAAGTAATTGTTTAGTTATAACTTGTGCAACAGTTTTTTTTAAATCAGAACTTTTTTTTACCCCCGATCTTAATTCTACATTGATCTCCAAATATTGATCTTGTTTATTGTTAAATTTGACCATCATGGTAAACTTACCGGTCACTTTTGCAGTTATTTTGTGATCAAACAAAGCTTTTTTAATGGTTTCTGGATATATGTCGCATAAGTAAAATTTGACCATCAAATCATTTCTTTCGAAAACCCAAACAAATGGTAATTTCCATACGGTATCCGATATTTTTTCAATGTGGGATTTTTCTAAAAGATCAATATTTTCATCCTTAAATATGCTCAATAGTTCCCAAAAACTGCACACTCCACCTATATCTTTTAGGTTGTATCTAACCAAAGGAATACCGCTAAAAGCAGAACAAATTACTGTATCATCCAACTCCTCAAAATAGAACAATTCAGGAATGTACTGGGTCAGGGTCGGTAATTTTATAGTATCTCCGAATAACTTATGATAAATTTTTTTATTAGTTAAGGCTGTCCTTCTTGTCAGTATTGAAAATGGAGTTTCATAAGACATAGTGCCCAGATCAACAGTTCCATAATGATTAAGTGTTGCTGTGTAAATGTTTTTGGCCCCGATCATATTCAAAACATAATCCCGCATGCCTTCTGAAAATCCCTCTGCTGAAAATACAAAACCCAAATTATAATCTTTCCAATTAACACCCATCCGCAACCCGTCATCCAAAACGTCTTTTAAAAAAGGTCCATAACTGCCTATAATTATTTGATCGAAATGAGGACCAAGTTTTGTCACGGCATTTATTATTCCTATTTTATCGGTTCCGGGAGTTATAATGCTTAAATCATATGCACCTTTTTCTGCCAGTAGTCGTAATGCTTCATACGTAAAAACACCTCCAATCCACTGTCCCAGCATAAATCCAACAATATACAAGGTTGATTTTTTATGAATCTGAAAGTTGGTTCTCAAGTAAAGTTCAGCCAGGATTGCATATTGCCAATCCTGACTGGCTTCATGAGGAAAATAATATGGCTCGCCAGTGGACCCGGATGTAGCGCAAATTGTCCAAGACCTTTCTTTAAGTTCTCCGTCCCAACAAACACTCTCTAAGGGATAAGTACGTAAATAATTATCTTTGTCTATCAAAGGTATTTGTTTGAAATCATTAATGGTTTTGATCTTATCAGGGTCAATTTTCTGTTTTTTCAAAAAGTCTTTGTATGCTGGAACCCGCTCAGCCATTAAATGAAATAATTGAAGCGCTCGAATCTCTCCTCTTTTTATCCATTTAATTTCATCTTCTGTGCGTAGGCGCTCCAGAAGTTTTACGGGATTATCAAATCCTTCTGGTAAATAAGGAATAGTATGTTTCATTTAAAATTGACAAATTTTTCTTCAGCTAATTTATTGGCTATCAAGTAGGTGGGTTGATTTTGTTTCTTTGATTTATTGAAAATCTCTACCAAATTTTTTCTGATTACCTGCAATTTTTTTCTCATTATTTTATCACTAGTTCGACCATTCTCATATTCATTAACAACTGCTATAAGGCCTCCGGCATTTATAACATAATCTGGTGCATACAATATGCCTATTTTGTGTAATATGTCACCAATAGTATTGCTTTCAAGTTGATTATTTGCGCAACCGGCAATGATCTTACATTTCAAACCAGATATATTCTTGAAATTGATTGCACTACTTAAAGCACAGGGCACCAATACGTCGACTTTATGTTTACAAATGTCCCTGGTATTGACGATTTTGGTTTTCGGAAATTTACTACTGGCAATCTTTAACACCTTTGGATTCACATCTGATATTAATATTTGATCGGTTTGTTGATAAATTAAATTCAGCAACCCCATACCGGTTTTTCCCAACCCCTGTATAGCAAAAGATCGTTTATTTAAATCAGAAGAACCAAATATAAACTTTAAACATTCTTCTATCCCGAACAATACACCCAAAACAGTATATTTCACCGGATCACTTTTCAAACCCACTATATATTTGCTATTTTCCCGCAATATTTTTAAATCATGGCGGTCTACACCAACATCGGCGCCAGTTATAAAATGACCGTTAAGTAAATTTATATATTTTGTATACGCTTTTAAAAAATCTATTCTCAAATGGGAATTTGTCTGGTCAATGAGTACTGCTTTGGCTCCTCCATATTTAAACCCTGCCATGGCGGACTTATAACTCATAGTTTCCGAAAGTTTCAAAACATCCTTGAGTGCATCTGTCTGACTTTTATAAGGCCAGATCCTGGTGGCGCCAAACGTGGGATTGATAAACCCCCCACGATGAAAAGCAATATAACCGCTTAGTCCTACTTCTTTATCCAATACCTGTAATATCAATCTGTGACTAGTGACATGATTTTGATTATTATTGTCAACAGAAATAATTTTTTTAAAAATGTTTAATGCCATAAAGTTATCATTTGCAAGAAATTATGAGGTTATATTTTCATGTTTTTTTGTGGTTTGAGAAAGGTTTCTTGCACCAATGTCAGAATCACCAAAAATACTGGCACCGCCAAAATTATTCCCATCGTTCCAGCCAATCGGCTGCCGATCATCAAGGCTATCAGACTGGCTAAAGGTGGTAGACCGACTGCTTTTCTAAGCACCATGGGCACGATCAGATTGTTTTCCAATTGCTGAACGATGACATACAGCGCTACCACAGCCAGTGCCATTCCTGGTGAAATTGTCAGAGCCACCAAGACAGAGGGCACAGCGGAAATGATCGGCCCTAGTATCGGAACCACTTCCAAAAGTCCTGCGATTAACGCCAGAGGTAAGGCATAAGGCATTGCCAGGATAGTAAGACCGATATAAGTCGCCATACCGATAATCAACATCAATACTAATTCCCCTCTGACCCAGGCACCCAAACGTTCTTCAATTTCTCTAACTGTCACTCTGATGCTGTCAGCGATTTCTTCACCGATAAAGGTGTTCAGAAGTTGGCGTAAGTTTTTCCGTTCCAAAAGCAGATAAAAAGTCAGAATCGCAATGGTAAACAAACTGATTATATTATTAAATACACCAATGGTAAATCGAGCGACATTTTGACCCAGTGGGGCGATTTGAGAAAAAGTATTATCCAAATTTATGTTAAATCTGGCAGTCACTTCGGTAAACAATGTTGGTAAATTGGTAATAAACTTGCTTGACTCGGAAATCAGCGGTGGGAAAATAATCGAACCAAAACCTATCAAGAGTCCAATTACTAACATATAAACAAGTAGCACCGAGAAAATCCGCGGCCAACGCAATCTATCAAAACTATCTACCAGTGGTCTGAGAGCAGCCATGAGAATGAATGCAATAAATAAAAGAAACAACACATCACGAATTTGCAGAAGCAACCATCCGCCAAGTATCATGCCTAAAAAATAAATTATCGATCTGGTCGAAATTTCTAGTTTTTGCGACATCATTACACTAAGATTGAGGAGGTTCGTAGTTTAGTAGCATCAAAGTAAATCTCTTTCAAGCCTCTCAGCTGCTAAACTACTAAGCTTCACTTAATGTCGATTATACCATGTCTCTATTTTCTGCAATATGCGTTTTTCATAATCAGCATTTTTGATATCAAACCAAATTATTCCTGGCTCTTTTTTAAACCAGATTAATTGTCTTTTAGCATATTGTCGCTCGCTTAATATCCACTTTTGTATAATTTCTTGTTTCAACTTTTTTTGTTCACTTTTTGGTAATTGTCTTGATTTGATAAAATAATCCTTCCATATATCATAACCCATTGCCGTAAAAGCCGACAAGTCCCAGTCATAACCTTTTGCAAGTAATGACTTTATTTCTCTTAATATACCCTGCGCGAGTCTGTGTTTTACTCTCCTTTCAATATTCTGATAAATTGTTTGCTTTTCAGTTGTTAGGCCTATCAACAACTTATCAGCACGAAAAATTTTTTCAATTCCTATGTCTGAAGTTTGATAAACGATGATTCTCCGGTCATTGAGACTTTCTGAATCAGAGGTTGATGTTTTCGCTTTTTCAATCTCAATCGCTCTCACCAACCTTCGCGGATTGTTCTGATCAGATCTATTCATCATCGCAAATTTGGCTTTGTTTAATTGTTCTAGTCTCATTTGTAAATCCTTTACATTCAATTTGTACAACTCTTTTCGTAACTCCATATTTCGAGGAATAAACATCTCTGGTAAATCCCAAATTAGAGCCCGGATATATAAACCTGTGCCACCAACTACAATCGGTAATTTTTCCTCTTGCCAAATTTTTTGAATCACCGGTGAGGCAAACCTGATCCAATCCGCCACACTAAATTCGACATCCGGATCCACCAAATCATAACCAAATATTCTAATTTTTCCATCTGAATAACAAGTAAGTCCATTTGTGGTAAATACAGAGGCCTTAATTTTCAAGTTTACAGTGGTGAGTTTGAAGTTGACTGGCAAGTCTTTACCAGTTCCCACTTCCATCCCTGTATATACCTGCCGGCTATCAGCTGATATTAGATCGCCATTGAATTTCTTGGCAATTTTTAAGGCTAATTTTGTTTTACCAGTTCCTGTGGGCCCAACAATAAAAAGTATTTTCATGATCATCAAATCAAGAGTAGAAGAAATTAAGGAATTAGGAATATATAGGCAATTTTAACAGATCTTTTTTTCTTATTTCTTGTCTCTCTTTTTTATTTGAATGTCGTTCAATTGTATAAGTGCCTTGTTGAAGATTCTTCTGATTTATCAATTCGTCCAAAATTTGCCATCTTTTCTTTTTGACTGCATGCGGAACATCATCTTTAAAAGCTTTGTGAGCTGCGGTCATGGGGCGGTCGGAATACATAGCCACATAGGCCTTGGTAAATTCAACTTCATGGACCAGCTTCACTGTATTTTGAAACTCCTCTTCTGTCTCTCCGCAAAAACCCACGATAATATCGGTTGAGAAAGTCATTTCCGGAATTGCGGCTTTGATTTTATTTATCAATTCAATAAATTCCTCCCTAGTGTACCAGCGATTCATGCGTTTCAAAACTTCATTGTCACCAGATTGAACAGCGATATGTAAATGTCGGGCAATTTTTTTATTCATTTTGATGACATCTATCAATTCATCGGAAAAATCCCAAGGATTTGAGGAAATAAAGTCTACCTTTTCAATTCCCCGGACTTTACAAACTTCTTCTAAAAGATATGGGAAAAGCGTGGGAATCCTTAATCTACCCAAATGTTTAACATAAATTGGTGCAACTTGAACCCCATTTGGTAATTTGTATCCTTCATAAGAAATCATTTCGCCAGCTTTTTCCGGTGGAATTGGCTGCTTATTAAAATAAGTTCCGACATCTAAATCCCGCAATACATGCACATTTTCTTTTCCTAAAACTAAATCAGCACCGTATGAATTTACATTTTGACCGATCAAAGTAATTTCGGAAAATCCTTTTTCTGCAAGATGCTTCACCTCATGGAGTATTTCCACGAACGGCCGGCTGACTTCTCGACCCCGGGTAAAAGGCACGACACAAAAGGTGCAGAAATTGTTGCAACCATTGGACACCGGCACCCAAGCGTGAGTTTCACTAGTACGAATTGGAGCGTTGTCAAACCCGACTTCTTCAATAGGTAAAAATTCATCCACTGCCGGCATGGCATCTCTGATCTTTTTATGGAATTGGCCGCTTTTATCTCTGGCAGCCATACCGATCATGCAACCGGTGACGATGATTTTCAGTGGCTTTTTGCCCTGAGCCTGGCGCAGGGCTTTCTTTTTGGCTAAATTGTTGACTAAACCATAAACACGATTTTCCGCTGACTCCCGAATCATGCAAGTATTGATGATGACATGATCAGCGCTATCCAAGGTTTTAGCAGCTTTCATACCGCGATTCTCCAACCATCCGGCAATCCTTTCACTATCTGCCTTATTTGCTTGACAGCCAAAAGTAACTATGTAGTATCGCATATTTTATAAAACAGAATAAAAATTATTTTATATAATATGGGGCTAATCTCGCCAAAACCACGATCTGTCGCAACCATGGCGCAACGATCTCCTAGTATTTATCTTGTATTTCATACAATTTTAAGGCATTATACCAAACTAATAAAAAATAGACTTGAAACCAAACTTCTCTTCGGCTAAGCTCTGTTTGTGAAAAAAAAATTAAAAATAATCATAGCTATATTGGTTATTATCCCCTTGATCTTTCTTGTGGAAGCTGTCTTTGTCTTTCATGTGGATACTCCAATCTGGGATTCGTGGCGGATGATTCCCCTGTTTGAAAAAATATATGGCGGAGGACTGACATTTGCAGACTTCTGGCAACAGCACAATGAACATCGGTTATTTTTTTCGAGATTAATTATTTTGCTTTTGGGTCGACTAACTGCCTGGAATACTATTTATGAAGTATTATTCAATGTCCTTATTACCATAGGAATTTTACTGATAGTTTATAAACAACTGAAAACCGACTTCCCTCAAATCCCTTGGTTTTATGTTTTACCGGTGTTTTCAATACTACTTTTTTCTTTTAGTCAGTTTGAAAATTGGATGCTGGGATTCACACTGCATATTTTTTTACACCAACTGGCTACTGTAGCATTGGTCTGGCATATCACCCAAAAAAATCTAACTTGGAAAAATATTTTTTGGACTACCATCTTTGCTGTTATCACCACTTTTTCATTTGGAAGTGCACTTATCATTTGGCCGTCGGTATTGTTGTTTCTAATTATAAATAAAAATCTTAAATTTGCCGTTAAACAAAAAATGGTTGTATTCTGGCTGATTATTTCTTTATTTATAATAATTTCCTACTTGCATAATTTTCAGGCAAACACGCAAGAGTTTTGGCTCACTATGTTTAGAAATCCTATTGATGTCCTCATGTTTACTTTGCTTTTCCTCGGCCGTCCGATGAGTATTTTTTTGTATCTAGATACTTTTTGGGGGGTAATTGTTACTTTATACGCATTAATGTTAACAATTGGTATGTTGATAACACTTATAAATAAAAGGTATTTGATCACACAACAAATCTCAGCAATCATTTTTTACATCATCTTCACTCTGGGAACAGCTTTTGTTATTGCCTTGGGTAGAGCACAATTTGGTTATGAAGCGGCTCGTGCCAGTAGATATATCACAGTAGCTAACCTGTTTTGGATAGGGATTTTTACTATCTGGTTTATCTTCTATTATTTCCTTAGAATTCGGTCAAAAAATATAAAATACTTACCCAACTCTGTCAGATTTTTACCGGTTATTTTTGCATTATATGTCATGATGTTGCTTTTGAGTTCTTTTAAATCTATGCCATTGTTCCAACTTTTAAGCATCAGGTATCAGAAGGAACGGGATAATATTTTAAATTATGCCAATGGCGGCAACCTCGAAGTCTTTTCTTATTCCGAAGATTTTTTGAAGGAAAATATTGAAGTGTTAAAAAAATATAAGTTGTCTGTGTTTCGGAATTACTGATTTAAGATAAACTTCTCTATCACCGTTACCGCACCGTCATCATCCACGGACGGCGCAACAAAATCAGCAATAGCTTTGAGTTCTTCCACCGCATTACCCATAGCGATTTTCAGTCCACACGCCAGCAAGAGCGGAAAATCATTATAACTATCGCCGACACCGATGATTTCTTTTGTGTCGATATCTAACATCTTCGCCACTTCTTGAATTCCGTACAATTTAGTCGCCTGGGAATTGCAAATTTCCAGACTTGTTAGTTTCGGATCCTCTTTTTGCCAGGCAATCATTTTATGTGTTGCCAGTTCTGAAATATGACTCAATTCCATCATAATCTTATCGGTTATTTCAGGCTGAACTAGATCAACATACATACTTAAAGTGTCTTTGTTTCCAGCATCAGGATCAAATTCCTGTATTCCTGCACCGTCAAATTTGAAAATCTTCAGTTGGTATTTATTAAGCAACTTATAAATTGTCTGGATATATTTTTGAGGAAGTTGATGTTGTCTGATTATTTTATTTGTTTTAGGGTCAAAGATTTGAATACCGTTGGATATGACAATCGGATCTGTCAGATCTAAAAGTTTGATTATGTTTATAGTTTGTTTAAGTACCCGTCCGATGGCAAATGAAAAGTGGATTTTACCTTTAGCTTTTTTAACTGTCTTGATGACTTTATCCGTCGGTTTATCCGCATATACTGGAACCGGTGTGCCATCGAGATCGAAAAATATCGCCTTATATTTCATAAGAAACTGATTCACCCCGTCCCTTTCTCAAAAATGAGGGAGGGGTTACTGTTTATTCTTTCTACTTGGAAAAGGAAGTCAGTAGGGGCCAGAAAAATTAAGATTCTGCTCCAACCGCCTCTGAAACATGCTTAAATCCGTCCTGTTTTAATAACTTCACTAATCCGTAATTTATTTGCCCGATAAGTGCTGGTCCTTCAAAAATCATCCCGGTGATAAGCTGCACCAATGAGGCACCAAGTTTGATTTTGGTATATGCATCCTCGGCTGAAAATATTCCGCCGCAGCCGATGATTGTCAATCTCTTACCATAATTTTTATAAGCAAAGCTGATTAATTCATTTGATCTTTTGAATGTCGGTTTACCTGAAAAATTGCCCCGATCAAATCTAGCCACTTCTTCAGGTATCAATGCAGGATCTTGGCGATTTTTCTGTAAATTACCGAAAATTACCCCAGCAACCTTGTGTTTCACAATCACCTCTAGCATTTTCCGAGTTTCTTGATTACTTTTTTCAATCGGCATTTTGATAAATAATGGCTGATTTAATTTCAATCGATCTACCTCACGTAATAATTCCTCCAGATTTTTCGGTGGATAAAAAGTCACATTACCAAATAAATTGGGACAACTGATGTTGAGTTCAAAATAAGAATTATTGACTTTCTTTTCTAAAAATGTCTCAAAGCATTTTAGGATATCGGCAATGCTCTTTTTTTGACTAGTCAAAGTTGGATTATTTGAATGACCGATACTCACTCCTACTGGGTATGTAAATTTTAATTGACTCAATTTTTCGGATACAATTTTTGCTCCTTTATTTTTAAATCCTTTATAAACCATCAATGATCTAGATTTGGGTAAGCGGCCCAACCTTGGAGGTGGATTTCCCGCATAAGCTAAGTTGGTAATCGTACCCACAGTGCCAAAACCAAAACCGATGCTCGGCAAAAGTTGTGTCAGCTGGGCTTGATAATCAAAGCCAGCTGCAAGCCCTAACGGATTAAGAAAATCTATCCCATGAAGTTTTTGCTGTAATTTAAGATCATCAAATCGATAAATACTTGTAAATAAATTTTTTGTGCACCAACATGCACCACACAACTCTCCGATAGCTGTCATCCGCTCATGTACAAATTCTGGGTCTATTAAAAATAACACAGGCTTTAAAATGTTTTTATAAATAATACTGGTGGATCTAGAAAGTATATAATTCATATTGCTTTTACTTTTTTAAAAGAGTCGCATCTTGTACTCGACTCGATCGGAAAATTACCTGCATAAATCCCGCTTGTGTGGAGATGAGATAATATATATTCTCTATAAACTCAAACCATAAAGATCTTAATTGACTGATTTTATCACACATATCAACTCGAGGCCGAGGTATACTCCTGTAAAGCTCTCTTCCAAAACCACAGACTCAAATAGAAAAACCCACCCCCAATAACTAAGGCAATTATTAAAAATTTGGTTGTCAAAACACCAAATAGGACTTTTGGCGGAAAAGTCATCATGATACCAATGGGAATAACAAAAGTGATCAATCCCCGTAACGGTTCTTTATAAATGTCGATGGGGAATCTGGCCATGCTTTCAATATCCCGATAAATCATAATAGTATGATCGACCTCTGTAGTCAGAATTCCCAATGCCAATACCGCAATATGAAAGGCAGTGGCAATAACTAAACCGTTGACAACTAAAAGTATATATAATAACAGCTGAACGATGCCAAAATGCAATTGGCTGATAAAATATATCAACAATGACGTATATGGAATCAACACGACCAAATCCAACGGATCAGCACCTCCAATCAAAACCCGAGTTAATGAATTGAATGGCTGCACCAAAAATAAATCAAAATCCCCACTCACCACTTTCCAGCGAAATCGATATACATCACGAAAAACCAACTGTGCCAAAGTATCAATCACGTTATAAGTCATAAATATAACTAAAGCTTGGTTAAAATCATAACCGGCAAGAGTTTTTGTCCGATTGATCACTAGAGTTACTACTAGAAGAAAAAATCCAAACCTTAGTAATTTAGCCACAATAAATATTCCTGCACCAAACCGAGAAATCAGAGCAGTCTGAAATGAGCTCAAACTCATCCGTAACCAAATTTTTAGAAATCTTTTCATATTATCTACCTTCTGCTGCATAAACTCGTAAACCCTTTTTCCAAACCCAGCGCATAAAAATCAATAATGTTGCGCTCCAGAAAATCATTATAATCATGCCCATAATTATTTCCCTGAAAACAAAACCACCCAACAACATTTTTACCGGAAAATAAAATAAGTAAGGAAAAGGGGTCAAAAGTAAAATTCTTTGAAATATATCCGGCAGAATATCAATTGGGAAAAAATTGCCGGCAACAAAATCCAGCAAAATGATAAAAATAAATCTGGTTGCCCAGACTTCAGCTGTCCAAAAGCCGATAAAACTAAGTAACAGCGAAATTATAAAATATAAAATTGTTGCCAAAATGAAAGTTACAGCTGCCAATAGTAAAATACCCATATCAACCTGAATACTAAACGGCGGCTTAAGAATTTGTAAAAACAGAATAGTTTCAATGATAGTAAATCCAAAATTTAGCAACTTGTCGCTCAAATCTCTAGCTCCAAGCATACCAAAGAAATTTAAGGGCTTTAACAAATCATTTGCCAATCTTCCTTCATTGATATACGATCCGATATCTTGAGTCCGTGATGCCAAAATAAAATTACTAGCAATGTAAACCAAAAATACATATGACAACATACTGCCGCGATTATAGCCAAAATAAGTCACATCTTTCTGATATACCGTTGACCATAAAAAATAGGTGATTAAAAATCTTATGACAACTCTCACCCGCCATAAAATAAAATTCAGGTGATATTCCAAATATTCATTCCAGGTATTTTTGATGATCAACCAATATTTTTTCATTTAACCTCCAGCACTGGTATAACTTTTAAGTGCAAATTTCCAAAATTTGCGTGATCCGATAAACATCGCTAATGCAAGCCCTACCTGCATCAACAACTCATAAAGTTGAAATTTACCTAAAAAGATTTTTGTGGGCACGAACACTATAAAAATAAGTGGAAAAATAGCATAGAATAATAATTTGGAAAAGGATGAAAACATCTCCCCTGGATATCTGGACATACCAGTGATGCTAAACATCAGTTCAACCACATTTGTCAATCTTGTAAACCAAAATAATAGTGACATCACAAACAACCACAAAGAGTACAAAATGATAAATCCTAGTAATAATAAAACTGTCAAAAATATCAAATGTCTGAAATTCAAGGCTATACCATTTTTGCTTAAAAAATACCCAGTAAAAATAAGCGATATTATAAATCTAATAAAAGTAGCATAATTTACCAACCACAAACTCACAACAAACTGACTATCAAGCGGTTTTAAAAGTATGTGATCAAACTTTCCCAAGTTGATATTTCTGGCTAACATTTCAAAATTTGGGGTAATAAACATGTGAAATACGGAAATAAGGACACTAAAAATTCCAGTAAACAAAAGAATTTCATCTTTGCTCCAACCAAAACCGGACTGCATCCGTGAAGTCAAAAGCAGCATTTGAATAAAAATTAAACTCCCCCAAGAGATTGAAGATAATATATTATTGATAAAATTTGCCCGATAGACGATCAAGTTAGAAAAATTTATCACCAGCAGCCTCTGGTAGACTTTTAGATATCTTTTCATACTAAAAACCTACACCGGAAAATATTTTCTTTCCTCGAGTCCATAACTGTTGATAAATAAAATAAAGTATGCTGATCCAAATTAACTGAAATAAGATAATCCTAAGCATTTGTAGCTGATGCAACCTCCCCATCCAAGATAAAACAGGGTAGTAGATGATATAGACAAAAGGTAAGAAATGGGTAATTTTGATTAAGAATTGGGGGTACAATCCTACTGGCATCACCACTCCAGCCAAAATAATCCAGGCTACGCCCACAACTTGTTGCAAACCATGATAATCGGTAAACCAAAAAGCCGACAGTCCTACAATAACTTTGAGTAAAAAAGAGATCATGTATGCCAAGCAGACAATTATCAGCGCTGTCATAATTTCTGAAAACGTCATGGATAAATTGAAAAAGTGAGGAAAAATCAAAAACATACAAAGAAAAATTGCTAGGCCAAATGAGCCTTGTATTAGCCGATGCGGTAATTCCTCGAAAAAATTCAACCATAAATAGGAAAAGGGTTTAAGTAAAAACATTGCTAGCCGTCCTTCATGGATATCGTATTCAGCAATTTTTTCTTCAATGTGGGAAATAATCAGAGCATTGGCAATGATCAATAAAAAATAATACAAAGCAATTGTTGAACTATTCCATTCACCAAAGTATACAAGTCCAGTACGCAGTACTCCCTGAAGAAATATCAACGAAATAAGTGGATTGAGTACCGCCAAAAGAAACCAGACAAATGAACGCGATCTGGATTCAAAGGCATCCTGAAAATGAAGCAAAAATATACGCCACAATCTTCTCATTGATGTGGTACCTTTCTTTCATAACTCACGCGTCTCTCTCAGCCTCCAGAGAGGATGTGCCACTAGACTAGCTCTCGGCCTTTAAATACTTTTCTGATAATATCTTCGATCTCCGGCTCCTCAATGTTGATGTCAACCACAGGGAAGTTTTTGAGCAAATTGGCTGCCACTGAATTAGTTTTTTGGCGATCCAAATTCAAAACCAGTCGGGGATAGGTAAATTCTTTGATCTCCCCCAATTCGGACAATTTTTTGGGATCGATATATTCATCAAAAATCACAGTAATCTTTTTATATGTTGCAAATTTACTAACTAATTTGTCCAAAGCACCATCATAAATAATTTTGCCGTGATCGATGACAATCACCCGATGGCACAACTCTTTCACATCATCCATATAGTGCGATGTCAAAATAATTGTTGATTTATATCTGCGGTTATATTCCCGAATAAACTCACGTAAATTTTTCTGCATGATCACATCCAAACCAATGGTGGGCTCATCCAAAAACAAGACTTTGGGCTGATGGATGAGTGCTGCAATCAACTCCATTTTCATCCGTTGGCCAAGTGATAGTTTACGTACTTGAATTTTTAAAACATCTGCCACATCCAACAGTTCGACTAACTCATTAAGAGTTTTCTTGAAGGTCTCATCGGAAATTTCATATATCTCTTTATTAAGCAAAAATGTATCAATAGCTGGCAGATCCCACCACAATTGGTTTTTCTGACCCATTATCAGAGAAATCTGTCTTAAAAATTCATTTTTCCTATCAAAGGGGGTAAAACCCAAAACCTTTATCTCTCCCCTACTGGAGTAGAGAAGACCTGAAAGGCATTTGAGTGTGGTGGTCTTACCTGCTCCATTTGGCCCGATAAAACCGACTAATTCCCCTCCATCGAGCGAAAAACTGATATCATCCACCGCCAAAACCTCTTGATATTTACGGTGAAAAAATGATCTCAATGATCCCCCAAGACCAGCTTCTTTCTGGTGGACTTTATATATTTTAGTTAAATTTTTTACTGAAATGACCATATAAATCCTAGATTAACCCAATTTCCTATATCCCAATAGGATGTAGCGATAAATTTACTCATTTATCAATTTCAGCGGCAATTGGGTTATTGGTTTATTATATCACTAGTTGCGGCATCAAAAAGGAAAGTTCCTCGTCTTATTTCTAGTCTAAGGAACTTTCCTTTTTATAAAATTTTACGGACAGTTTTGCAAAACAGTCAGTCGTTAAAATTAACGAACTGCTTTCTTCAGAGCTTTTCCAGCAGTAAAACCGGGGGTTTTGCGAGCCGGAATTGTGATAGAGGCTCCGGTCTGCGGATTGCGACCAGTTCGGGAAGCCCGATTTCTCACCATAAAGGTCCCAAAACCAGTAACTACTACTTTGTCACCTTTTTTCAAAGCATCTTCAATGGCTCTAAAGACTGCTGTGACTGCCTCTTTGGCAGCTTTATTGGTCAGATTGACCTTTTTGGCTACCATTTCGACTAAATCTGCTTTTGTCATAAATTTTTATTCACCTCCTTTACCAAAGAGTTACAAATTGTAATAACCAAGTCATTAGTGTTTGTTTTTCCTTTCCCAAGACGGCTCGAGCCGGGATCCAATAGAACGTGAAGGCAAGAAGATAGGTAGGGAAAGCAAGTAATTTTATTGAAGAAGCAAATTTAACCGTCACAACATCCTTTTCCGGGCAGGAAATTTAGTTTAGAAGATCAGTATGCAATAACAGGTTAACTGTAAAAGTTTTTTAGCGTCTTGTCAAGCAGTTTTTTACTATGAGATGATGTTTTGTTGTGTTAACAAGCTAAGTTAAATTATTATAATGTTTTTATTTGTTATGATAGGCTAATTTTCATTAAATCGGATTGGAAAATCCCGACATAAAATTTCCCTCTAATTTCCAAATTCAAGTTCATCAATGCCAAACTATTTTGAGTTTGTGACTGATCATAAAAGAATTTGTTTTTCAACGAAGATATTAAGATTTATTTGGCTATATCTACAGCCCTAAATTCCCGAATCACCGTCACCCGCACCTGACCTGGATAGGTCAGTTTTTTCTCAATTTCATCTTTGATCTTTTTGGCCATCACCGTGGCCTCGGCATCATCAACTACCTCCGGTTTGACTATGACCCGCAATTCCCTTCCAGCCTGAAAGGCATAGACATCACTTACACCTGCATAAGTTTTAGCGATTTGCTCCATATCACTCAGACGCTTGATATAGCCTTCGATATCTTCATATCTGGCACCCGGCCGGCTACCCGATATGGCATCAGCAATATACACCAGCACCGACTCCACAGATGTAAAAGGTGTGTCTTCATGATGCTGCGCCACACAATCAATCACTGCCTGGGGCATCTTGTATTTTTTCAGTAACTCTACCCCGAGCTCAATATGTGTTCCTTCCTGATCCATGATGACTTTACCAATGTCATGCAACAAACATCCCAACCTGACGACATTTACATCAGCTCCCACCTCATATGCCAGTGCGACACCGATTTTGGTTTCTTCCAGAGTATGAGCAATCATGTTCTGTCCATAGGAAAAACGGTATTTAAACTTTCCCAGCTCGGAAACTAATCCTTGAGGCAAATTGTACACACCAACTGCATGACACAATTTGACGCCTTCCTCATACATAATCCGCTCGATGTCTTTGCGCACTTGCGCTACTAACTCCTCAATCCGTCCGGGTTGAATCCGACCATCCCGCATCAATTTTTCGAGAGCTACCCGTGCCACTTCACGCCGTACGGGATCAAAAGAGGACAACTTGATAGCACCTTCCTCATCCAGATCCACATCCACTCCAGTCACTTGTTCAAAAGTCCGAATATTGCGACCTTCTTTACCGATGATGCGACCTTTCATTTCTTCATCGGGTAGTTTCACGGTCGAAACGGTGTACTCTGCCACATAATCTGTAGCTCCATGCTTCATAGCATCTACCAGTATTTCTCGAACTTTTTGTTTGGCTTCGATCCTTGCCGTCTCCTCTGCCTCACGGATCCTTTTGGCTATATCCTGCTTGAGATTTTCTTCCAATGCATCCATGATCAATTTTCGGGCTTCTTCTCTGGTTAGATGACCTGCTCGCTCCAATTTTTGAATCTGCTGTTTTTTGATCTCCTCTATATCTTTAAGGTGCTGTTCTACCTCTTGTTCGGTCTTAGCAACCAGTCTTTCTCTCTCTTCAAGGCTTGCCTGTCGACGTTCCAGCATTTCTTCCCGGTGCCGCAGCTCTTCTTGAACTTGTTGTCTGATCCGTAAAGCCTCATCCTTGGCGTCTAAAATAATATTTTTGGCTTCAGTTTGGGCTTTTGCGATAATTTCCTCTACTTTAGCTGATACATCAACTTGTTTGATTTCTACTTTTTGTTTTGACAGAGGAGGTTTTACCGGCTTTTTCGCTAGCGGTTTAGATGTAGGGATGGTTTTGGATGAAAATAATTGAGATACAGAGTCAAATATTCCCATAATAAATCTCCTTTATAAAATAATGAAAGACTTAATGAAGCAATAGGAAGTAACACCAATTTCAAATGGTTTCAATAGATAGAAATTCGGCTAAGTGGTGTATAACTAGATTCATTTTAGTTGATCTTTTGCTTCCGCTTTTGCTCCAAAAATCTTATATATCATTTTTGTACAGTCGCTATTCTACACGTTTTATTTACTGGCGTCAATAAATTTGTAAGAAAATAAAAAATAACGTCCTTTAAGGTGTTACCTGCCAAATTCTTGGGAGAGAAAAGATTCATACAGTAAATAAAGAAAAAAGTGGCTGTCTTATTTCATACTTTTAGGTGGCAACTGAAGTTATCAATACCATCTAGGGGATACTACCTATCTGGAAAATATAATAAGGCCGGATAAAAATTGGTCATATTTTCACCCTCTTATTTCTCCTGGATTGCTTCCCTGATTCAAATAGACAGCAACAAACAAGTTCAAAATTAAAAAATTAGATCAAATTGATGCAAAACTTGATTAACAACTTCCCAATTAAATCCCCGCCGTAGCAAAAATCCGGCCAATTTTTCTTTTCTTTTTTGCAAATTTTCTCTTTTGAGTTTTCCCAATTTTATTTCGGCAATTTTCAAAGCATTTGCAAATTCTGATTTCTCATTTACTTGTCTACCCAACACATCTTCAATCATTTCTTGAGCAATCCCCTTTTGCTGCAATTCCCATTCAAGCGCTTTTTTGCCTCTGGCTTGTCTTCCTTGGCGCTGACTGACCAACCATTGAGCAAACTCCCGATCATCAATCAATTTGTTTTTTGTTAATTTATCAATAATCAATTTGGTCAATGCCTCTCCCACTTCATTCTTTTTTAGATAACTCAAAATTTCTTTTTTACTCCGCGGCCGGTAGCTTAAAAAACGCAAACTCCTATCATACCATTTATCCAATTCATTTTCTTTCAGAATTTCTGCCACCTGCTGCCGGCTAAGAAATTGATTTTCCTTGAGATTGAGACGGATCAATAATTCTTTATCCAAGGAAAAAACAAATTTACCGTCCAGAAAAATATTCATCCGTTTACGATTGTGTTTTTGCGGAGAAATTTGCGTTATTAACATTTTGTTGTCTGCCAACTGAAGACTAACAGTCACTGACTATTTAATCCGCTTCTTCTTTCCCAACTGCTACCGGCATCCGAGCAGTCTTGGCAGCTTTCCACACCGCATCCAGGATTTCTTTTCTAATCTTTGTGTTTTCTTTTAAAAATTCTTTGGCGGCCTCACGTCCTTGACCTAACATCGTGGTATTGTATTTCAGGAATGCACCAGATTTAGTGATCACCTGAAGTTCTATACCTACATCTAAAATTCCACCTTCTTTGGAAATCCCGTCACCCATGATATCAAATTCGGCAATCCGGAAAGGTGGGGCAACTTTGTTTTTAACAATTCTCACCCGGTGGCGACTGCCGATGACCTTATCTCCATCTTTGATGGTCTCAATTTTGCGAATATCCATCCGTATCGAGGCATAAAATTTGAGCGCCAATCCGCCGGGGGTAGTTTCCGGATTCCCAAACATGATGCCGATTTTCTGACGCAACTGATTTGTAAAGATCACTACCGTTTTGGACTTGGAAATGACTCCGGTCAGTTTTCGCAAAGCTTGAGACATCAATCTCGCTTGGATTCCGACCATCGCATCGCCCATCTCGCCTTCGATTTCCGCTCGCGGGACCAATGCCGCCACCGAGTCGATGACGATCACATCAATCCCACCGCTTCTAATCAAAGTTTCGCTAATCTCCAATGCCTGCTCTCCAGTATCCGGTTGGGAGATCAACAGATCATCTAATTTAACACCCAAGATTTCTGCCCACATTGGGTCAAGTGCATGTTCGGCATCGATAAAAGCCGCTTGACCACCCATCTTTTGAGCTTCAGCAATCACTGATAAACAGACTGAAGTTTTTCCTGAGGCTTCCGGACCATAAATCTCAACTACTCTACCCCTTGGCAATCCGCCCACTCCCAATGCCAAATCCAATGGTAATGCGCCTGTGGGGATGACGTCCACTGTGGTCTTGGCTGCTCCTGATTCGCCGAATTTCATGATTGACCCTTTGCCGTATTGTTTTTCAATTTGCTCCATGGCAAGTTTTATTGCTTGAAGTTTCTGGTCTTGAGCCATAAGAAGTCCTCTCTGAGCAGGTAGATATTTTCCCTTTCTTTGACAAGAAAGTTAGGGTGAATTAATTTTTTTCATTCTGGCACAATCTCTGCTAAAATACAAGTGTTTACGGCATTTTCGAAGAATATCAGAGTGGTCTATCGAGCTCTTTTTGTTTCAAGAGACTCTTCAACAACAAACAAGTTAAATTTTATAGAAGTAAGCCGTATCAATCCCGTTTAGCGGGCAACACCAGGAGAGGTGCTGGAGTGGTTTAACAGGTTGGTCTTGAAAACCAATGTGAGGGAAACCTCACCGCGAGTTCGAATCTCGCCCTCTCCGCCAATTTTCAATTTCAGCGTTTTTGAGGGTTGTTGCCTCGCCCTCGCTTCGCTCGGGCTCGGCAGAAACGAGGATTTTATACGCACTTTTGAAATCCAAAAACAATTTCTGCCCGCTCAAACGGAAGTTCGAACCAATCTTTTTTAGAAAATCCCGACCCTGTTCGGGATTTTCTTGCAAAACGATAATTTGGCTTTGTTTTACACTATTTATGAATCGGGGGGGCGAGTTCGAACCGATTATTGCTTTTTTGCTCAAAAGCCGCCAATTTGTCTTTCAAAAACTGTTTTTGGTTGACTAGTTTGTTTTTGGCTTCTCGATATTTTTCCAGAGATAAAACATTTTCAAGGTAGGCGTTCATCAGTTTTTCTAGTTTCTCATCAATCTTCTTTATCTCCTCCTCAATTTTTTGAGCAAAAAGCGAGATAATTGCGCCTTTTCCTCCCGCTCTTTTTCCAATTCTTTCAACATCCAATCGGCGCAATCATCAGACAAAGAAACTTTTTGAATTATCTCGTTGATTTGGGATGAAATTTTTTCTTCTCTGGTAAAAACATTTTGCGAGCATTTGTGATTTGGATTTTTCTTGGTACAATAATAATAAGTGTAGGATTTTCCGCTTGGTTTGATTTTTCTGTCAGCGATAATTTGAAGTTGAAAGCGGTTTATTTTTTCGGCCTCGTAGTCATAAATTATTAATAATTTTTCTCAATTCTTTGAGCGTATATTTTCCGGTGGCATAAAGTTCAAATGCTTTCTTGATAAGCGGCGCTTTTTCTTTGTCCAGATAAATTTGCTTTGTCTGTTTGTCGTTTAAATATCCAAGCGGCGCCATTTGAAGCCATAACCCTTGCTTCAATTTTTGGCGATGCCCTCTTTTGATATTTTCTGAAAGATTATCAATGTAGTATTTTGTCTGCCCAAAAGCGATGGAAAGCATAAATTTCCCTTGCGGTGTCGGATCAAACCAAAAAGTCGGAAATTTAAGCTCCTTGATTATTCCAGTATCCACAAGATAAATTATTTGCCCGCCGTCAACGGAGTTTCTGGCAAGGCGGTCGGGGTGCCACGTTAAAATTCCCTCGGCTTCGCCCGCTTCAATTCTCTTTAGCATTTCGGCGAAGACAGGTCGGCCCGGCTTCTTGGCGGTTTGTTTTTCTACCAACACATCAACAACTTCAATGTTTTCTTTTCTCGCCAATTGTCGCAACTCGGCCAACTGGTCCGCAATACTGCGGACTCGCCTGTCTTCGCTGTCCGTTGACTTGCGGGCGTAGATGAAAAATTTTTTGGTTTGATTGTTTTCGTTTGTCATATTATTGGGCATTCAAAATATTTGAAATTGTCGCTTTGCCTTTCGCCAAAGGCGAAAGAAAAAAGATTGGTTAATAAATTTTTCAAATTTATGTTTGCCTTTTCGGCAAACCGAACTTCCGTTTGAGTGGGCAGAAATTGTTTTTGGATTTCAAAAGTGCGTATAAAATCCTCGTTTCTGCCGAGCCCGAGCGAAGCGAGGGTGAGGCAACAACCCTCAAAAACGCTGAAATTGAAAATTGGCGGTACATTTTGGACAAAATGCGAACCTTTTTGACGAAAATCCGGATTGCGATTTTTAAATTGCCGCCCTGTGGGTGGCAATCCCGCC
>FWPU01001567.1_pt1 | contig 67960 bp, 55 predicted proteins | sample 2228361 | NCBI WGS metagenome assembly FWPU01 (sample SAMEA103939777, study PRJEB20133) | metagenome
TTAAATACGTTTCAATCCACGCACGCACACGGCGTGCGACAGCCCTATTCTTAATTAATTATATTTAAGTAACTTAACTCTTTCTTTTCGCTTAGCATAATTATAAAGTACTTTCATCTTTAGTATCATTAATTTTTATTCGAAAACTATAATTTTTCTAACCGCTAACACCCACCGGTTTCTATGTATACTCAGGTTAGCGCTTCTTATTTTCTTTCTTTTATATAATAAATGGATCATCAGCATTAATATTTTTACTAATTCCAAAATTTTCTAATCTGTTTTTCCAATTCGAACCAAGATAATAAAATCTCAGATTGTCCTCTTCAGGATTATAAATTGAAAGTAACTGATGTTTTAACATTTCCCATTGGGCAGGGTCAACAATACACTCGAAAACCGAATATTGTGCTCTTATTCCATAGTTCAAACATGTCTCCGCAACCTTCCTTAATCTTTTTTGCCCGCTCTTTGATTTTGTTGAAACATCATAACTGACTACTACCATCATAATTTAATTCTACATTTAACTTTATAATTACATTTTATTTCATTTCAAATAAAACGGAGGATATTCTTCTATATCTCCCCGAATATATCTTGCAAGCAACTGTGCCTGGATATGAGGCAAAAGTCCTATTGTCATCTTATCGCCAAGAAGTGGGTGTGTTATTTCTTCCTGTTTTCTTTTCTGATAAGCTACAAGTAATTCTTTTCTCGCCCTATCTGAAATTCTTACTTCGCCGGATTCTCTGAAATCAAAATCTTTTATCGTAACCTGATTAAGATTTATCAGGTTTAACATAATTCTATCTCCAAGATAAGCCCTGAATTCTTCCATAATATCAAGCGCTAAACTCGGTCTTCCCGGTCTTATCTGGTGTAAGAACCCCACCTGAGGATCCAGTCCAACTGTTTCTAAAGCAGACCTCACATCATTAGCTAGGATTGAATAAATAAATGAAAGCAAGGCATTGGGCGGATCAAGAGGTGGTCTTTTACTTCTCGAAGTAAATTTAAAGTCTTCTTTCTGTGAAACTATAAGATCTGATAATACTCCGAAATGCAATGAGGCACATTCTCCTTCATATCCTCTCAGCTCATTTAATGATGCTGATTCTTTAATCATATTTAATCTTTTACCTAACAATTCTATTACTTCATTTATTTTGTTATCATCGGTTGGATGATTCCGCAAATGTCTTTGCAAAAGATTTCTTGAATTGTAAATCTTTGCAGCCACAATATTTCTCGCGATTTTAAGTGATTCTTTCTCATCATCTGAAATGTAGTATTGGGTTTTTCTCAACAATACATTTCCTTTTTGAGCGCCATAAACGCGGGCAAGAAATTTTCCTTGTTCTGTCAGATAACTAATTCCAACATTTCTTTCAGCACAGAATGCCATTAATTGTGGAGTTAATGGCTTAAAGCCGAAGCAAACAATATTTTCAATGGTGTTTATCGGAGCTTGAAAAACTTTTTTCCAATTACCATCACCATCTTTTGTTTCAACAACAAATGTTTCCTGTTCTTTCCTAACATAAGCGTCATCCGAAGTTATGTATAATGTGTTGAGGTGTTTTTTCATATCTCGAATAAATTTTTGATATAATGGTTGATTTTCGTTTTATTCATTGCCTTTGGCTGACAAATGTTTATAAGAGAACAATTTCTGCATTTGGCAGAATATTCAATGACAGGAACTTTTTTACTTTCAATTATTTCTCTTGTTTTAATAATAACCTGTTCTGTTTGATTTCTTAATTCGTCATTTATTTCAACAAGGTTTCTTCTTCTGATTTTTCCATAGAAAAATCCCGCATTATGAATTTTAACATTTAACATTTCTTCCAGACAAAAAACCTGTGCACAAAGCTGAACTTTATCGCTTATATCTTCTTTAGGTTCGCCGGCTTTGAATTCAACCGGTAATATTTCTTTACCTTTATTAGTTTGTCTGAATTCAACAACATCACATCTGCCAACTAATCCATATTTGTAAGAGTGAATTCTTAATCCACGAACCGTTTTAACATCGCCACGAGTTTCATAAGTATCGGTGTCAACTTTTTCGTGAAGAATTTCTCCACGAACAGTAAAAAGATTATCCTGCCAGACATCATCAATATGAATAAGACCACATTGACGAGGGCAGAAAATGTAATGCTGCAAGGCACTAATCATTATGAAATCATCTTCAGTGTACATATAAGTTATTTTTCATTTCCTTTATCAAGTGAGCGTTTTTGTTTTTCAGTTAATTGTTTATAATTCTGATTTGTTACGACTTTTCTACCTGATTTTTTTTCAAGGTCTTTTCTGGCTTTGCCGGCAACACTTCCGCCTTCTTTTGCAGCTTTTTTATTTTCAAGAAAACCTTGTGCATCTTTATTTCGGGCTATTTCAGTAGTTGCAGCTTCACCAAGCATAGTAAAGATTAGTTCAAGGTCTGTCATATGATCGCGAAGGTTTTCATTTGGTTTGGTCAAACCTTTGTAAGTTTTATATTCTGATGGAGTTAAACCAAAAGTTGCTTTGCTTATTTCTGCTGTAAGAATGGCATATTCCTTTCCTTCTTTAACACCGCGTTTTTTCCATTCATTAGTAAGTTCATCACGGACGGCAATGCCCCGAACTCTTTTTTCAATCCATTCATCAGAATAACCTTTCGCTTTATAGATTTCTCTCATTCGTTGTTGAGCAAGCTCGGGGTTTTCAATTTCTTCTAATCGTTCTTGTCCTACCTTTGCTAACCAAAGTTTGAATGGCTCAGCTTTAGGAGAAGGTATAGACTGAATTAATCTGAGTAATTGATTTACATCGGCAACATCTGTGAGACGCATTTTACCATCGGCGGCACGCATTTTCAAAGCGTTACAATTTGTAACGCTTTCATTTCCTTCATCTTTCAAGCGTTTTTTTAAGACACGCCAATAGACCTGAGGATTAGGACTATCAGTTAAGACAGCAATAACATCAACAATCGCAAAATACCATTTTTGTTCGGACTCACTCCACTCTGAACGAATTTGTTTTTGTTCAAATAGTTTTATGTTTGGCATATTATTGCCCTTTCAATCATTTTACTAATACAACTTACAGTTGTCGACAAAATGTCGACAACTCAATTCCGCTGGAGTCTTTTTCACGTTTTTTCAGCCGATACCAATAATCTCTCGGTTTATCGCTATCAGTTAAAGCTTCGATAACATCAACAACTGCAAAGAACCATTTTTGTTCTTCTTCGTTCCATATAGAACGGATTTTTTTGCTTTCGAATAGTTTTATGTTGGGCATAGTGTGACCTTTTTGAATAATTCATTTTTAAATCATCTTTTATATTTCACCCCTACGGGGTTTTGGTTTTATTTGCATAATCAATTTTCTATGACACAGTCATGGCTTCAGCCATAAATATTCCATCCCTAACTGGATTTCATTTATGTTTCCTTTATGCGTAATGCAATTTCTGTTTGTCCCCAAAGGGATTCTAATTTTACATTTAGCGATTTAATTCTTTAAATATTCATTCCCTTATGAGACTTTTTAAACCTTTTTAATCCTTTACCCCGTTAGGGGTAAAATATTTCTAGAATTAACGACATAAAGGTAAATCCAAGTCCCGTAGGGACGATATAAAATTTATTCTACAGACATAAAAATAAATTTTTCATTAAACGGAATATCATATTTCTTCAGCATCACATTATATTCCTCTTTAAATGTTTTCTTTTTATGATGCTGTTCCTGATTCATTATATATTTTACTACAGCATCAATGTGTGAATGTGAAAAAGAGAAAGCACCATAACCTGCCTGCCAATTAAAGTGTCCCCGAACAAACTTTTGCTTATTTATCCAGGTAGAGGAACTACCTTTTATATCCTGTAACAAATCCGGAATTAGTTGATGAGGCTTATATCCCACTGCGATGTGTAGGTGATCTGGCATTCCGTTAATTGCGATTAGTTTATGACCATTGTTTTTAACAATTCCTACTATGTATTTATATAATTCATCTTTCCACTCAGATTGAATCAGCGAAATTCTGTTTTGAACAGCAAAAACCAAATGAAGGTAAATTTGTGTAAATTTATTAGCCGTATTAACCTCTTTATACTGTCCTTATGTGACTAAATTTATTTCTTTCTATAAATATATCGTCCCTAACGGGACTCTGATTTATTTAGATGACTTTTTATTCTATAAATATTCAGTCCCTAAAGGGACTTATTTAAAAACCTTTTTATTCCAGTACCCAGTCAGGGGTAAAATATTTATAGAGCTACGAATACAAAGATGAACTCAAGGTCCGTAGGGACGATATATAATTAACTATTCAACATCAACAATCTTAAATGTTTCCGGAAGTGTTTTCCCATCTAGATAAATTTCATAATCGGAAAAACTTCTTGCTGGTCCGTCAGTAATTTTTTTATGGTTTACTCTTTCAAATAAATCGTGAGCAGATTTAGTTCCTAATGCTGTCTGATGTTTAAAAACAATCATTTTTCTCGTGTTCATTTCACCGCGGGCTGCTGAGCGGTCGTGCTCAAACATATTTTGCATTGCCTCGAAGAATAATTTCAAATCATCCTCATTAAAGCCCGTTTGGTTGGCAAGATGTGCAGAAATAAATCCGTGGCAGCGATATAAACCGTAAGGTACGGTGTATTTGCGTCCCATTTCTGAACCGCCTTTAGCTGCTCTTTCTTCAGTGGTTTTTGCAACTCTTGTAATGCTATGTTCAAGTGCTACAATGGGATCTACGGAACGAGCAAAAGTCATCTGAATTGGGCCTCTAACTTGCCCACAATTTGGGGCTGACTTTAACGACATTACTGCACCAAATGCTCTGACATCATAAAAATTTTTGCACATCTGAACTCTGCCTTTTTCCTGTTCCTCTTGATTTGGTTGTCTGGTTTTAACCCCTTTAATAACATCATTAAGAAACTTTTCAAGTTTTTTGTTCTCTGGTTTGTTTTCTTTTAAAGCCTCCTTGATAGATTTTAGGTCTGCACCGGCATAAACCACAAAGTATGAATTTTCATTCTCTCCTTCTTCGATCGCAGTCCCATCTGGTAAAGTATAAGATTGAATTGCATCTAAAAGTTCTTCTGGTATTAAAGCTTTAGCTCCTTCACCCAAGTCAATTTTTAATTGTTTGAAAGCTTCAACGTGTGCTCTGCCAAGAACAGATTTTTCTTTTATGTAAATATCAAATCCACTTTCAAATGCTCCATCTTTAAATTTGGTTAGTTGCACATAGTTCCTGACTTTTCTTTTCAAACACACATCAGTAACTAAACCGTGACCAGTTTCAGCATCAATTCTTGGTAAGTTACCGGCATCCGGGTCGCCGTTCGGGTTACCGTCTTTTACATCAAAGTAAAAAACAAAGTCATAGCGATTCTTAATTGGTTCCATTTTAATTCTCCTTTGATTGATTAGTTAATTCATTTTCTGATTTTATATTCTTTTGATTTTCTATTTCCATCTTTTGATGATAATAGCCAATTGTAAAAAGGGCTTGATTTTCCATTGAAAGATGAGGAGGAATTTTTACTGCTTCTAGTTTATCTATTATGTTTTTCTTCCATTCCTCTAAGCGATTTGCTTCACGAAACTTTCCTTCATTTTTAATTTTTTTAAAGTGGTGACTATAAAGTTTCTCCAGGATGGGTAAAACGCTTATGGGTGAAGAAGAAAATGCTCCAAAAAATCTGTCACGAATGCCGGAATTTGGTTCTTTATAGTTATTCGATACAAACTGTGCTCTTTCTATTACTGAAAAGAGTCTTCCCAGTAAGTATCCAACATTTGTGTTGTTTGGGTCGAGTGACATAGTTATCTCCTTTTGATTTAATTGTTTGAATCTGATTTTTCTGTTTAAATAAGCCTTAAGAATTGCAGCGCGAACTGGAGTGACGTTTGGTATAAGCTTTCCGTTCTTATCTTTTTTAGAAGCTTCAGCTCTAATTCTGTTCAAGCATTGTTGCATCAAGGATTGAGGATATAAATAATTATCGAGTACTGACTCAACTAATTGTCCAGCTAATTGAGGTAAGACATCATACTTTTTGCCTCTAAAAAAAATTATGTTTGGTTTATCAATCTTATTTGTTTCTACAGATACAGAAGCTAAGATTTCATATAAAGAAAAGAACTTATTTCCTTTCTCGCTTTTTGCTATTTCAAAATCATCAAAATGTTGTTTAATATTTTTACCCAAATTTTCGATAGTTAGTATTTTCCAGAAACGAATGGCAATTCTTGCCGCATTTGGAGCTAAACCTAAAACATAAAAGCGATTTGGTTCCTTATTAACGGTGAATTTTCCTGTGTCAATAGCTTGGTATAAATTTTTCACTTTATTTACACCAGAATCTGGATCATCTCCTTCTAATTCTTTTAGTGCAATAACAAAAGCAAATATTTCCTCTGGGTTTATTTCTGCAACTTGTTTTTCTGCCCAGAAGACGACTGTTGAATCTGCAATATTTATCTTATTATGCTTAGAATCTATAAGCTGTTGTAATGCTTTTGAATAAGCTTCAGCTGCTTTTATACTTGTTGGTGCATTTTCACTTTGTTTCTTATTATAAGAAAGAAAAGATGGTTTATTGAAAGAAACTAAGTTAGCTCCTGAAGTTTGAGTTCCAATAATTCCTTTGATTACAGTGTGAGTAGTTTCGATTGGTACTTGAGTTTCTCCTGAAAGCAAGCAAGTTCCAATTGGTAGATTTGTGTCGACTTTGTTAATGGTAGCTTCTATTATATGATTTTCACTGGTTATAGGAATTGTTTCTTTACTTACCTTAAAGGTTAATATAGCATCTCCTTTTTTGATAATCTCCCCTATTTCCTCGTTATCTAAAATTTTTTTGAATGGTGTTTCAAGGTTTAGTTGTTTTTTATAAAAATTCAGAACAGCTCTTACATTTTCTGGTGGGCTTGGATAAAATTCATTAATAGTCTTTATAAAAGCATCTAATTTTGTTGTCCCATTATTTCCTGTTCCTAATACAAATTCAGCTTTATCCCAAAGAAGATTTGCATCTTTGCCTGAATTATCGTGTTTTTGTGCTTGTTTACCAATAGAAGGAACTCGAAATCTCGTTCCTCTAATTTTTTTACCCTCTTGGATTCTAAGATTCTCGAAATCCACATAATTTCCTTCTTTATCTATTATGATAATAAAATCAATCTCTTTATCTATGAAACCAAGCGGAGCAATTTGATTTAGTGATAGTTTTCTATAGTAATATTCATATAACGCTTGTAAAATCATCTTCTTATCTCCTCGCTTGTGTAGTGTGGAATTTTAACAACACCATTCTCTATTTTTGCCTGAAAGAACATTGGTTTGGGATCATTCAGATCTGTGAAATCCAAATCGTACAGCATATAGCCAAGCTCTCTTGTTTCATCAATTGTTTTTGCCGGGTTAGTTTCAAAATCTTTAATCAGTTTAAAACTGCAACTGAATTCCCTTGTACCCAAATAGGGTTGGTTAAAACATTGTCCTTTAGTAGCTCGTCGCTCGAATATTGCAAGGTATTTTCCCGGAGTTTCATCTTTGCGGTATAGGTCTTTTTGTTCCTGCCAGTATCTGAACTCTTCCATATAAAATTCCCGCTCTTCCGGTTCCATTAAAAAATCGGGAATTGCTTTGTGGTTATTATTTTTTCTTTCAGATATTGGTATATATTCAAGCACAGCATAGAAACGGTATTTAACATCTTTAAGAAAATATCCTGCTCTTTGTTGACGGTTATCTTCAATTATAATTCCGTTTGATCTTTCAGAAGCAACTGCACCAACTTCATTTCTTCTTACAGAAGTCCATTTGATTGGATTCAGTATTTCAATTTTAGTGGGATGCCATCGGATAGCTGGTTTCCAGAAAATGGATTCAAACACAGCACGAACAGACGAAGGGGTGGGGATATCGTAGCTTACTCGCTCTACTTTCATCTCTGGTCGGGTAAAACAAGCATATTCTCCTTCCACCTCAAGGCAGAATGGTTTGTGGTTCGAGTGGTTCATAATTGTTTTCTCCTATATTATTAAGGAATTAATTTCTATTCCGTCCCGATGGGACTATATTTTAATTAGACAATCCTTCTTCTATAAACATATCGTCCCTAGCGGGACTTAATCCTATTTCACTAGGAATTTTTTCTAGAAATATACCATCCTTAACGGGATTCGATTTTTATGTTACAGAAAAACCTTTCTATAAACATTAATTCACTAAAGTGAATACATCTTATTTATTTAGAAATTTTTCCGTAATTATTTAGGCTTTGATACGCTTAAATAAAAAATTGATATTTAATCCCGTTAGGGATTTTATGTTTATAGAAACACAAAAGAAAAATGAATTAAAATCCCTTAAGGGATGATATATTTTTATCTGACAAAATGAATATCTCAAATTAATTGCAACAAACTGTATCATTGAATGATATTTTTAAACAACTCCATCACCATAAGTCCAATCTGTTTCATCAACCATCAATCCTAATCCGGGTCTGTAAAGATTATCATCGCTCTGAACCCAATAACCATTTATTTCTTCTATGTAATTTGATTCTCTGATTTTATTGAATTTATATAGAGGAACATTAACAATATATCTTTGCAGCTTTCTCAACAACTCTTTTGAAGCTCCGGCAAATCTTAGTTGTTCTATTAGTTTGTAACTGTCTTTATATTGCACAATAATGCTGATCTGTTTTTTATCATCAATCAAATTAAATTTTTCAGAGAATGTTTTGAATTGAAATTCAAAATCTTTTGCATCTCTAACTAAATGAGAATGAAAATCAACTTCATCAAATGAATTCAGATTTGAATAGAGATACTTAAAATATTCTAAATATAAACTTGGTTTGAATTCTGTACCTGAAAAATTTCTAAGAATAGCTTTACCGGCATCTTCACATTTTCTTAAAAATCCTTGAGGAGAAGGTGCGGGAGGAGTAAAAACATATACATTTCCACCATCTTTTAATTTATTTTCTCTATTGCATCTACCGGCTGCTTGTGCTATTGAATCCAGCCCAGTTAAAGCTCGATAAACAACCGGGAAATCAATATCAACACCAGCTTCAACTAACTGAGTACTGATAACTCTTATTGGTTCTTTATTATTTAATTTTTTCTTTATCTCTCTGATTACTTCACTTCGCTCCTCACCGCACATATAACCAGATAAATGAACTGTTTCCTCCGGCATCAATTTATGTAAAGCTCTGCAATCATCTCTTTTATTAACTATACAAAGAACCTGATTATGCTGTTGAAGTTTTTCCGCAATTTCATCCCAACTCTCTGAAGGATTTAAATTTTGGGGAATAAAGAACTTAACTCGCTTAAAAGTTTTTGATAGTTCGTCCGGATTATCAATTATTTCCCGAACCTCTTCCAGCCCATTGATAATATTTGGTTCGTTTCCGATTTTACCTTGCAATGCTGGTTGTGTAGCACTCATCAGAAGTATTGTTGTCTTAAAGTAATTTACAAGTCCCTTCATTACACTTAATATTGGTTTCAAATAATCTGTAGGAATCATCTGAGCTTCATCAAGAATTATAACACTATTAACAATGTTATGAAGCTTTCTGCAAACGGAGGTTTTGTTACCAAACAGGGATTCAAATAATTGAACATTTGTTGTTACTATAATCGGTGCATCCCAATTCTCACAAGAAATTCTGTTTTTAGAATTTTCATTTTCCGGATCAAGATTGCTGTGATGTTCAACCACCTGATCTTCACCAAATACTGATTTGAAGATTTCGGCAGTTTGTTCAATGATACTTGTATATGGAATGGCAACGATAATTCTTTTCTTTTTGTATTTAATAGCGTGCTCTAATGCAAAACCCATTGAAGCTAAAGTTTTCCCACCACCGGTTGGAACTGTAAGCGAAAAAAATCCAGGATCTGATTTTGCTTTTTCTCTGCACTGTTTAAGTATTTCATTTCTTTTTTTATTTAATTCACCCTCAGAACTTTTAGTCAACATATACTTGTCAAATAATTCTTTCAGCTCTTCAAGTGATTTATATCTTACGTCTCGTTTACCAGACATATAACTTTCTGTGTCAAGAAAATCAGCATCAACCAAACAAGAAAAAAGCATTCTTATCCATAGATGAACTTGTTCTTTATCTAAAACAGAGCTTTGAAAAATAGCTGGAAGGGATGAGGGGATTGATGTTTCAAGAAAATGTTTTGCTTCTTCTATTTCTCTGATTGGTTTTGTTACATCGGATTCTTTCTCTATTCTTTCATTTAGCTGACCAACCCAATCTGGTAAACCGGAGTGATGTCCAGCCACTACATAAGCCAGTGCTTTTGCCATAGGAGAATTTTTAAACTTCTCGAAAATATAAATTGCGCCCGCTCCACTGTGATTCGGTCTGCCTTGATAATTTTCTAGATGCGCTTCTTCATCATAATAACCTGTTTCTTTTCTTATGTATTTCTGCCAATCGGGATGGTATTTACCAAGGTCGTGAAGTAAGCCACACAGCTCAGCCCAATCACCGTTTTCAAATTCAGAGGCAAATTGAGCGGCTAATTCAGCAGTAGATTTGAGATGTTCATTTAACAGATGTGGCTCTGCCCAGGAGCCATCGGGATTCATTTTGATATGGGCGATGAATAGGATTTTCATATTTTCGCAAAAATTATTGATTGATATATTTATTATAGCTTATCTTTTTTGCCTTACCCACCAAGTCGGCATTCCTTTTTTGTGAAGGTACTGAGGAAGGAATGTATTTGAAATCGTTAGCCCCATATAATGCTTTTAGTTTCTTAATCAAAAATAAAATTTGCAATTTATAATTTCCACAAAATTGTTTATTAAAGTTCATTCATTCTAATATTGTCATTTAGTCAGAACATTGATTGCATAGAATTTGAAAATGCGTTTTTGAGCGACTTTTCACGCTTCTCTTTATCTTCGCTTTAAATCCGTTATAAATCCGCTTTAAATTCGTTCAAGCTGCGATCAGAACTTTTATAAGTCAATTTGTCTTACAGACTTCAAGGAGTTGTTACAAATCTTACATCGGCTCACTTATTTTCTCATAGAATAACTGATACGGATATTTTATCTTCGTAATCAGTTTTACAAACAACAAGAAAGTTATTATGGACGCTTCTCAGATATTTTTTTATTCACTGCTTCTTTTAATTTTTATTTACATTGTCAGAAAAGTTTATCTCTATCGTTCGGTGAAACATTATTCACCAGCTGAATTATCAGAAAAATTAAAGAAAGATAGAAATGCTGTTCTGCTTGATGTCAGAACTCCTCTTGAGAGAAAGCAGGATTATATTAGAGGATCATTTCACATACCTTTGTATGATATCACACCAGACCAAAAAGAATTACTTAAGCTGAAAGACAGGGAAATAATTTGTTATTGCAGAACCGGCAACCGAAGTCTGATTGCTGCATCTAAACTGCGTAAACTTGGATATAATTCTGCAAATCTAAAAGGAGGAATAATTTATTGGAAAAAAGCAGGTTTGAAATAATAAAAAAATGGGCAAAGCTGATTCTTCCGACTGTAATCGGTTTAATTGGCGGATATCTTTATTACTATTATGTCGGCTGTAATCGTGGTTGTGCAATAACCGGCAATCCTTATACAAGTATGCTCTGGGGTGGGGCAATAGGTTTGCTTTTAACAAACTGGAAAGCCAAACCAAAACAAAGTAATGAAAATATTAACGAGGGATAAAATGAAATACGGATTTTCAAAAACTACAGACTACACTTTTGAAGAAGCAATTCAGAAAGTTACAGATGAATTGAAAAAGGAGGGCTTCGGTGTTCTTACAACTATTGATGTTAAAGAAACCTTAAAGAACAAGCTGAATGTTGATTTCAAAAAATATACAATACTCGGTGCCTGCAATCCGCCACTTGCACATCAGGCGCTTCAGGCAGAAGAAGAACTCGGACTGCTTTTGCCCTGCAATGTTATTGTTTATGAAAAAGAAGGTAAGTCAGTAGTCTCTGTATTTGATCCAATGATAATGGCTCATATTATTGATAACCCTGATATGAAAACAGTTGCCGAGGAAGTAGAGAAGAAACTCGAAAGAGTCTTGGAAGCGGTTTGAAAATTCTGAAAAATGATTTTCTGGATATCACCAATAATTTGATTTCATTGGATTTAAGGACTAAATAAAAATTATTTTTCGGAACAGTCAGGAGACTGTTCCCTACAACTTTTTATTTTGTAGGGGAAGGGCTCCCATAAAGGGACAGGTCGCCCTTCCCGTGATAATCTTTATCTTATGGTTTCGTTCTGCCGGAACTTTGTGATTTTTGTGCGTTGAATTTTTTTATCAACATTTCTTCCCCACGTGGACTACCTCAATAGCTCACAGATGAGACAGATTAAAAAGATTTTCGCAGATATTTTTTAGAAATTGATTGTTGAAAATTGTTCATTGAAAATTGATTATTTTTTCTTGTTAGCTTCAGACAGACTAAAGTCTGTCCTACATTTTATTGCGGGAAATGGGCTCTCCGAGTTGATGGCTTCGCCACTGTTCATTCCACTGTCCTCTATTGAAATTCAATCTTAATTTCTCTTCTTGTTCTTTCTAATTCAAGATTTTCTTTCATTAATTTCAGGGCGATTTCTTCATTATCTGCGTTCTCTATTGCTTTAACATTTTCAGAGATTTTAATATCAATATGCAGTCTTTTATATCTTACTATCAGATCTGCGGTATACTTTAATAAAGCATTTTCATTATTTATTGATGGATGAGTCTCAAGCCAATTCTGACTGATTGTATATTGCTCGATAGTTATTTCCCTCAAATACGATTGTATTTCATCATCGAATAATGATATTAAATCTGCTGGTTTAAGATTTCTGTGTTCGTGATAAAATTCACTAACTTTTTTAAGTATATTTCTATGCATACCAAGCTCTAAATCTTCATAATTTATATTCTCAGTAATGAGCTCAAAAATCACAGGATCATTTTCAAACAGTAGCCGGATAATTTCTTTTTCCGTATTATAAACTTGTGGCGGTACCTTTCGGACTTCAGGTTCAATTAATTTTTCTGATGATTTAACTTCCTCTTTATAAATTCTCTGAGGTTGAGTTTTTGGATTTTTTTTCTCTTGTTCAAGTGCTTTCTCAAGTTCCTTTTCCAGAAGTTTCTCTCTGAGATTAAACTTCTTTGAAATATTTTTTATCAACAGATTTCTTTTTAATTCATCATCAACAATAGCAATCGGTTTAACTAAATCGCGGATTGCTTCAGCTGCTCTAGTCGGATCGTTAAACAAGCCCTGTCTTTCATAATAAGCTGTCTGATACTCAAGAAAATTTTCAGCCCGTTTTATTATTTCTTCGAATTCTTCTTTTCCATATTTATTAATAAATGAATCCGGATCCTCTCCTGATGGAAGTGTTGCAATTTTGACATCAAAATCTTTTCGTAGTAAAATCTCAATACTTCGCATTGAAGCTGAAATTCCAGCAGTATCGGCATCAAAAAGCAGAACAACATTTTTTGTGTATCGTGAAAGAAGCTGTGCCTGATCTTCGGTCAGAGCAGTACCTGAAACAGCAACCACATTTTTAATTCCCGCCTGATAAAGCGAGATCAAATCCATATAACCTTCAACAATTATTGCTTTATCAAGTTTTCTTATTTCATCCTTAGCGAATGATAAACCATATAAAATTCTTCCCTTGATGTAAATGATTGATTCAGGTGAATTGATATATTTTGCCCCGGTATCGTCTTCGCGCAGTTTTCTTCCGGCAAAAGCAACAACTCTTCCGTTTGGTGAGAAAATCGGAAAAATTATTCTACCTGAAAGTTTATCGTACACTCTTCCATCTTTGTTTCTTCCGATTAGTCCAAGCTGAAGGGCTTTTTCGAGGTCAATATTTTTTTGTTTCAAAAAGTTGACAAGATTTTCCCATCCGTTCAGCGCATAGCCTAATCCAAAAGCCCTCATTGTCTGAATTTTAATATTTCGCTTCTGAAAATATTCCCGGGCAACTTCACCCTCAGCATCGTGCAGGAGGTTGTTGGAAAAATATCTGCCAACTTCGGTATTTATATCAAAGAGTATTTCCTGTTCTGATTGTCCTTCAAAACCTGTATCATCATATTTTAACTCAATACCTAATTGCTCGGCAAGTTCCTGTACAGCTTCGATAAAGGAGATTTTCTTATATTCCATTAAAAACTTATAAACATTCCCGCCATTATGGCATCCAAAACAGTGATAAATTTGTTTTTCATCGCTGACTGTAAAAGAAGGTGTTTTTTCGGAATGGAAAGGACAAAGCCCAATATAATTTCTGCCTCGTTTTCTCAATTGTACATATTCAGAAACTATATCTACGATATTTGCAGCGTTTCTTATTTCTTCTATTTTAGATTCGGGTATTCTCATACCTCAAATATACAAAGTTTGCAGCAGAAGAATTTTCGGTTTTTAGCTTCGCTTTTATTGTGTTTATATTTGCCTGAAATAATGATTTCTTAAAGCTCAGGCGTAATAAGGATGAAACTATTTTTTTATTAATCAGGTTTACAGTTATATGGAAACAAAAATTGAACAACTAAAGAAATATTGTAACAGTTTAACCAGCTATTCAAGATATAAAACAAGAGAAGTTTATATCGGTGATATTCCTTTGGGTGGAAACAATCCTATTCGAATTCAATCAATGACCACAACCGATACTATGAATACAATTGCTACCGTTGAGCAAACAATAAGAATGGTAGAAGCTGGTTGTGAATATGTGAGAATTACTGCGCCAAGTATTAATGAAGCAAAAAATTTAGAAAATATTAAAAAAGAACTTCGTAGAAGAGGATACAATGTTCCTCTGATTGCCGATATTCATTTCACTCCCAATGCAGCCGAGCTTGCAGCAAGAATTGTTGAGAAAGTAAGAATAAATCCGGGTAATTATGTTGATAAAAAGAAATTTGAAATTATTGAATATACTGATGCAGAATATAATGCCGAGCTTGAGCGAATAAGAGAAAAATTTATTCCTTTGGTTCGGATATGCAAAGAATATGGTACAGCGATGAGAATTGGAACAAATCACGGTTCATTGTCAGATAGAATAATGAGTCGCTATGGCGATACTCCTCTTGGGATGGTGGAATCTGCACTGGAATTTTTACGCATCTGCGAAGATGAAGGATTTCATAACATCGTTCTCTCGATGAAAGCAAGTAATCCACAAGTAATGGTTCAGGCGTATCGCTTGCTCGTTAACAAAATGGAAGCAGAGGGGATGAATTATCCTCTTCATCTTGGAGTTACAGAAGCAGGCGGCGGAGAAGACGGAAGAATCAAATCTGCTCTTGGTATCGGTACATTGCTCGAAGATGGTCTCGGAGATACTATTCGTGTATCATTGACTGAAGATCCGGAATATGAAGCTCCGGTTGCAATTGCTTTAGCGAACAGATATAAGAAAAGGGAAAATCATCAACTTATCAAACCAATTGATGAAAATCCTATTGATCCATTTAATTACAACAAAAGAAAAACTTTTGAGATACTTAGTATTGGTGGTTCGAATGTGCCAAGAGTAGTTGCAGATTATTCAAACCGAAAAATAAATTCTCAAAAAGATTTAATTGATATTGGTTTTACTTATGAAGAAGCGAGTGATAAATGGAATTTATCTGATACTGCCGCTGATCTGATTTATCTTGGAAAAAGTCCTTTGCCATTCGATTGCCCCAACGGACTAAAAGCAATTTATGATTTTGATGTATGGCAGCAACTTGAAAATTCTTACAATAGTTATCCGATATTTGAATTAGCTGAGTATCTGAACGAAAACAAAAAATCCAAAGAACTTAACTTTGTAAAAATCAGTTCAAAAATTCTCGAGAAAGGCGAGCTATCATTTCTGAAGGATGACAGAACAGTTGTCTTCGTGCTCAAGACAGAGAACATTCACGGAATGGCTGATCAGAGAAGAGTATTTTTTGAACTTCTGAATCTTAATATTCATAATCCGGTAATAATTAAAAGAGACTACGGAAATACTACATTTGAGAATTTGCAACTTTTTGCCTCAACAGATTTAGGAGCGCTGCTAATTGATGGATTTGGAGATGGAGTTTGGCTTCAAGCTGAACTTGATTCAGGGAAATCCGATGAAGGCAAGTATGTTAAAAACTTCATCCGGACAAATGAATCAGAACAGAAAATACTAAATCGTTTACTTTTCAACATTCTGCAAGCAGCGAGACAAAGAATCTCCAAAACAGAGTACATAGCTTGCCCAAGTTGTGGCAGAACTCTTTTTGATTTACAGGAAACAACAGAAATGATCAGAAAAAAAACCGAACACCTAAAAGGAGTTAAAATTGCGATAATGGGTTGTATCGTTAACGGACCTGGTGAAATGGCGGATGCTGATTATGGATATGTTGGTTCGGGTGTAGATAAAATCACTCTATATAGGGAAAAAAACATTGTCAGAAGAAATATTCCAACAAAAAATGCGGTTGATGAATTAATAAATATTATCAAGGAAGATGGGAAATGGGTTGATCCGTGATTTTAATCTCAACGACTTCATTGGATATTTTGAACTATGATATTATATTTATAAACCAAATTATGAGAAGACTAAATCCAAAAGAATTGAAGCTACTTTCGATATCACAAAAAAATCTCCAAAACTTAAGTAGAAAGTTTTAACAAGAATGCACCCCATAAAAGGGTGCATTTTTTTTTGCATTATGACGATAGAAATTATTACTAAATATTTTGAAAATTGGGCACCCAAAGGAATTGCCTGGAATAAAGACAATGTTGGCTTGCAGGTCGGAACTTCACAACAGGAATTAAAAAATATTCTTCTTTGTCTTGATGTTAATAAAGATGTGGTTGAAGATGCCATCAAGAAGAAGTGTAATCTGATAATAAGTCATCATCCTTTACTTTTCAATCCCATCAAAAAAATAACCTCAGGCGATAAAACTTCTGATATAATAACAAGTTTAATAAAAAACGATATTACTCTTTATTCTGCGCATACTAATTTAGATTTTACAAAAGAGGGTGTGAGCTTTCAACTAGCAAGGAAGCTTGGACTAAATGAAATAAAATTCTTACAAAATATTTCTGACACGCTAATTAAACTGGTTGTATTTGTTCCGGCTGGTTATACTGAAAAAGTTGCTGAAGCAATTCACAACAGCGGAGGCGGCATTATTGGAGAGTATTCAAACTGTAGTTTCAGACTACTCGGTAAAGGAACTTTCCGGGGATCTGATAAATCAAATCCAGCGATGGGAAAAAAGGGAAAATTAGAATTTGTTGATGAAGTGAGACTTGAAATCCTGGTAAATAGATTTGATTTGCAGGAAGTAATAACTTCAATGAAAAAAGTTCATCCATATGAAGAGGTAGCTTACGATTTATATCCTTTACTTAATGAAAATGTAAACTACGGAATGGGCGCAATCGGAGTTCTGAAAAATGAATTAACAGAAAAGGAATTTCTTAAATATGTGGCGGTTAAGCTTGGAATAAAAAATTTCAGATATACAAAAGGAAGAAATAAAAAAATTAAAGTTGTTGCCGTATGCGGTGGTTCAGGAAGTGATTTATTGAATATTTCAATTTCGCAAAAGGCAGATGCATTTATTACTGCAGATATCAAATATCATACTTTTCAGGATGCGGAAAATAAAATTCTCCTGATTGATGCCGGGCATTATGAAACTGAAATTTTCATTCTTGATGAAATTCAAAAAAGATTAAAACAGTTACTTGATAAATCACAAACAGAAGTTTATAAATTTAAGGGTACAACAAACCCGATAAGTTTTTTTAATAACTAAGGAGTAATAAAAATTGCAAACGCGATTAAAAATTCTATATCAATTACAACTGATTGACGATCAGCTTGATGAATTGGAAGAACTGCGTGGAGACCTTCCGAATACAGTTAATACACTAAAATCTCAGATCAATGAACTTCGTGAAGAAATAAAGAGGAAAGAAAAAGAAAAGGAAGACTCCCTCGAAAGAAGACAACTGAATGAAGAAGAAATTGAAAAACTAAAAGAGAGTCAAAAGAAATTTAAAGCACAGCTTTATCAGGTGCGAAACAATAAAGAATATGATGCTCTGACAAAAGAAATAGATCATACTGAAGAAACGATTAAAAAATTAGAAGCAGAAAACGACGCTCTGGCAGATAAGAGCAAAACTCTCAGTGCTGAGATAGAGGAAATTCTGCCCAGGGTTGAGGAATTGGAAAACGAACTCAAGGAAAAAGAAGCTGATCTGAAGGAAATTATAAAAGCAAACGAGAAGGAAGAAAACAAACTTCTGGAGGAGAGAAAAAAAGTAGAAGCTCAGGTAAGAAAACCTGATCTTTCTGTTTATACAAGAATAAGGAAAGCAAAAAAGGGGAAAGCTGTAGTAACGATAAAAAGATCTGCCTGCTCGGGATGCCATAATATAATTCCTTCTCAGCGTCAGCTTGAAATAAGAAGAAACGATAGAATTTTTACCTGTGAATACTGCGGAAGAATTCTCGTTTCTCAGGAGATTGCCGAAGAGGCAGAAAAAACCGGATAAGTGTCTGAAACAATCTGCTGAAATAAGGCAGACAAATAATTATATTCACATTTGTAATAAGTTCAGATACTTACTAACAAATTAAAACAGTAATTGGCAGATCAATCGTAAAGCGATTGGTCATTTTAAAGAATAATCTGATAGACAAACCGGGCAATTGCTCCGATTTAATCGGGGAGGAAAGTCCGAACTTCATAGAACAGGGTGCCGGATAACATCCGGGTATCCCCAAAGGGATAACTGACAGTGCCACAGAAAATATACCGCCCCGATCTGTCGGGGTAAGGGTGAAAAGGCGAGGTAAGAGCTCACCGCTCCGATAGTAATATCGGAGGCACGGCAAACCACACCCGAAGCAAGGTCAAGTATAAAGGTCGTTTCTCTTTTGAGAAAAAGGGTTGTTCGCCCGTATGATCCATTCTTGGGATCGCGATCTTTGGGTAGACCGCTGGAACCTGGCAGTAATGTCAGGTCGAGATAAATGATTGCCATCCCATATGGGATTACAGAATTCGGCTTACAGGTTTGTAACTATCAGATTTGTTCTTTCAAAATCTTAAATAACTATTTTATGATCAACAAGCGTTGGAAAATTAAAGAAGTTGAAGATTCTTTTACCATAAAAACACTTTCCGAATCGCTGAACATTTCAGAAGTTCTTGCTAAACTTCTTGTTCAGCGTAATATTAAAACATTCTATCAGGCAAAAAAATTTTTCCGCCCTTCTTTAGAATATTTACACGATCCCTTTTTAATGAAAGGGATGGATATTGCAACCAGAAGAGTAATAAAAGCTCTCACTGAAAATCAACTGATCTATATATATGGCGATTATGATGTTGATGGCACCTGTGCCACCTCTCTGCTTTATCTTTTCCTGAAAGAACTTGATGCTAATGTTGATTTTTATATCCCCAAAAGATTAGAAGAAGGCTATGGTCTTTCAAAAGAAGGAATTGATTTTATAAAATCTAAAAATGCATCCCTGCTTATCACCGTTGATTGTGGAATTACTGCAGTTGAAGAAACTGATTATGCCAACTCACTTGGTTTGGATGTAATCATTTGCGACCATCATCAACCTAAAGAAGAAATTCCTAATGCACTCGCTGTCCTCGATCCATTAATTCCCGAATGTAATTATCCGTTTAAGTTTTTATCGGGTGCAGGGGTGGCTTTTAAATTAGCACAAGGAGTTGCGGAGATAATTGGTAAGCGTGATCTGCCGTTGGAATATCTTGATTTGGTTGCACTTGCCGGTGCAGCTGATATTGTTTCATTAACTGATGAAAACAGAATTCTTGTTAAAGCCGGGCTTGATAAAATAAATCAAAATCCCAGAGCAGGAATTGAAGCTCTGATTAAAAGCGCCGGACTTCAGGCAGGAACATTAACTTCCGGACAGGTAGTATTCACTATCGCACCCAGAATCAACGCAGTTGGAAGATTAGGCGATGCAAGAAGAGCAGTAAAGCTTCTTATTACAGATAATCCGGAAGAAGCACACGAACTGGCAAAGGTTCTTGAGAGCGAGAACTATGAACGACGCAAAATTGATGTTGATACTTTTGATGATGCTAATCAGCTGGTTGAAAATTGTATTGATCTGAAAAATGAACTTGCCATAATTCTTCATCAGGAGGAATGGCATCCCGGCGTAATCGGAATTGTTGCTTCGCGACTTGTAGAAAGGTATTACAGACCAACTATAATGCTTACAACAATTGACGGCGTTGCAAAAGGTTCTGCAAGAAGCATAAGCAATTTTAACATTTATGATGCATTACAAAAGTGTGAAGATATTCTTCTTCACTTTGGTGGTCATCAGGCGGCAGCAGGTTTAGCTGTTGAAATTGATAAGCTTGAAGAATTTAAAGCAAGATTCAATGAGATTGTTAAAGCAACCATTACCGAAGAAGATTTATATCCCGAAATTCTGATAGACTCAACAATTAAATTTTCTGAAATCACTCCTAAATTCATCCGCATACTGGATCAGTTTTCTCCTTTCGGACCTGAAAACATGCGACCGGTTTTTCTGACAGAAGGTGTTGAACTCTCTGGTATACCAAGGATTGTCGGGAATAATCATCTCGTTTGTTCATTCAAACAAAATTCAGCACTCAAAGTTTTTGACAGCATTGGTTTTAACCTTGGCGAATATTTAGATTTGCTTTTGAAAAATAACCATTCAAAGTTCGATATAGTTTATATACTTGATAAAGTTGTTAAGGACGAAAAAGTTTATCCTCAATTAAAACTAAGAGATATCAGATTACACGAATAAGAAATAAACAGGAGATAATTCGATGTCGGGTCACTCAAAATGGGCTACAATTAAAAGAAAAAAAGCCGCTCTTGATGCAAAAAAAGGAAAAATTTTTACTAAGCTGATTAAGGAAATTACAATAGCCGCCAGACAAGGGGGTGGAGATCCTGCCGGCAATCCAAGACTCCGCCTTGCAATTGATAATGCCAAATCTGAAAATATGCCTGCTGAAAATATTGAGCGTGCTATAAAGAAAGCAACAGGTGAACTTGAAGGAGTAATTTATCACGAATTAACTTATGAAGGTTATGGCCCTGCAGGTGTTGCAATGCTTGTTGAAGTTGCTACTGACAACAAGAACAGGACCGTTGCAGAAGTTCGCCACATTTTCTCCAAGCACGGAGGTTCACTTGGAGAAACCGGTTCGGTTGCCTGGATGTTCGAAAGGAAGGGAGTCATCACAATTCCAAAGCAGGATAAATCAGAAGATGATATTCTTGCAATAGTTCTTGATGCCGGGGCAGATGATCTTCAGACTGAGGAAGAGTTTTATGAAATAACAACATCAATTGAAAGTTTTGAAGCTGTTAGAAAAGCACTTCAGGAAAATAATCTCAAAGTTGATAATGCTTCTCTTCAATGGATTGCCAAAAACACTATTCCCGTAAAAGGAGAAGATGCGGAAAAAGTAATGAAACTTATTGAAGCACTTGAAGATTGTGATGATGTTCAGAATGTTTATTCAAATGCAGATATTGATGAAGCATCTATAAAATAATTTCAAAATTTTTTGGTGAGACTTTTATTTGGTTATTTAAGTCTCACCATTTTTTATATAAGATTTTATGATAATTATCGGCATAGACCCCGGAACCAATATTACCGGTTACGGAATAATAAAGTTTTCCGGAAGTTCCTTGAAAAGAATTGAAAGCGGAATTATTCGTCTGCCGGCAGCAAAATCAGTTCATAAAAGACTTGAAATTATTTACGATGAATTATTCAAACTGATAAAGAAATACAAACCAGATGAATTTGCAATCGAAACAGCTTTCTATGGCAAAAATGTTCAGTCGGCAATGAAGATTGGTTATGCACGTGGAGTTTCTATTTTAGCAGCACTTCATAATGGAATTAATATCAGTGAATATTCCCCAAGAGAAATCAAAAAATCTGTTGTCGGGAAAGGTTCTGCTTCAAAGCAGCAGGTAAATTATATGATAAAAAATATACTTGGCTTACCTCAAATTACAATGAAGAGTGATGAGAGTGATGCTCTTGCAATTGCAATATGTCATGCATTCAGGTTAAAAAGAACAAAATCCGTTAAGAACGATTGGAAAGCATTTATCGAAGCATTCCCCGAAAGAGTTATAAGTTAGCAAAGGAAATTTGTTTTGATCGGATATCTGAAAGGTAAAATTGTTTCTTCAAAGCCAACTCAAATAATTCTTGATGTAAACGGAGTTGGATATCTTGTAAACATTTCTATCAGCACTTTCGAGAAAATTTCTGATAAGAATGAAGTTTCACTTTTCATTCATACTTATGTGAGAGAAGATGCATTAAGTTTATATGGTTTTTATACCGAAGCTGAAAAAGAAATGTTCGGGCTTTTAATATCAATCAGTGGAATAGGACCCAAGGTTGCACTAAGCATATTGTCAGGAATTAGTGTTGACGAACTTCAGGATGCAATTCAAAGTGAGAATGTTTCAAGGTTGGTTTCTGTTCCGGGCGTGGGAAGAAAAACTGCAGAACGGATTGTTCTGGAACTTAAAGGTAAAGTTGGTTTTATCGAATCAGCTGCTTCGATTAAAGGAATTGATTATAGTATTAAACAGGAAGCTGTGCTTGCACTAAACACTCTTGGCTATAATCAGAAAGTCGCTGATAAAGTTGTAAGAGATTTAATCTCAGCAAATCCTTCAATCACACTTGAAGAATTAATTAAAAACTCTTTGAAAGAGTTAAACAAATAGCCACTAATTACACCAATTATCACGAATAAAAATCAATTTTAATTAGTGAAACCTGGATAACCGCATTCGCGTTAGTGGTTAAATAACGGTACAAACAAGCTCAGCAAAATCTCCAAGCTTGGCTTCTAATTTATCTCCTCTGTTTACTCTACTGACACCTGCAGGAGTTCCTGTAAAAATCAAATCGCCTTCTTCAAGTGTCATAAGTGAAGAAATATACTGAACTATATCAGAAGGTTTGAACATCATTTTTGCCAGAAGGTCTTTTTGTTTGTACTCACCGTTTACTTTAAGAGATATCTCTTCATTAAATGTAAGCTGATGTTCCGATTTAAGCACAAAATCAGAAATCACAGCGGAAGTATCAAAACACTTTGCGATAGTCCACGGATGCCCTTTCTGTTTTAATTGATTCTGAACATCACGCAAAGTCATATCCAGACCAACACCATAAGCAAGAATTGCATCTTCTGAAGTTTGCTTATCAGTATTCTTTATTTTATTTCCGATCAAAAGCACCAACTCAACTTCGTGATGCATATCCTGTGAGAAGTCGGGATATTCTATTACATCACCAGAATAAATTAAAGCGCTTGCTGGCTTAAGAAAGACCACCGGCTTTTCAGGAATTTCATTACCAAGTTCCTGTATGTGTTCGATATAATTCCGCCCGACACAAACAATTTTTCCGATAGGAATTTCCCAATTTGAATTTTTGATTTTAGCTGTTTTCATTATTAGTAAATTACTAGTAAATCAGTTATTATATGAAAAAATTATTTAACCGTATCATGTCTTTTGTTTCTTCTTTGTAGCGGCGGGAAAGAGAATGTTATTTAAAATTAATCGATAGCCGGGTGAAGTTTTATATAAGTTTAAATCTGTCGGAGGGTCACCAACAGCGTGCTGATAATCTTCAGGATCGTGTCCACCATAGAATGTAAAAAATCCTCTTCCGAAATTTCCGTGAATATATTTCACCTGATCTGTTCCTTTCCGTTCTGCAAGAATTATCACGGAGTTTTTTATCAGATTTTTTCTGAACATAGTTGTTTGTCCCATAAATCCTTTTATAACATTAACATGATTTTGTGTAAGCATTGTGGGAACAGGATCATATTTGGCTGAAAACTCAAACAAAGTGAAGTAATCATTTTCCATATTACCAATTTCTATTGGTTGAATATCAATGTCGCTGTATTCATAAACATAGGGATTCATTTCCAGTTTAAAATTTGTGAAAGCTAATGTTTTGCTGTAATCAAGTTTTTTCTGAGCATCAGGATCTGCAGGGTCTCCATCGAACATAGGAGCACATATATCAACATTTTCAGCTGCAAGTGAAATATCATAAGAATCTGTGGCACTGCACATTGCGAATAAAAATCCACCCTGTCCCACATAGCTTTTGATGGTTCTGGTAACTTCTTTCATCATTTCCGAAACTTTTTTAAATCCGTTTTTCTTTGCATTATTCTCATAAGCAATCTGCTGATCAATATACCATTGAGCATTACTGAAACTCGCATAAAATTTTCCATACTGACCAGTGAAATCTTCGTGGTGAAGATGGAGCCAGTCATATTTGGATAAATCACCGCGAAGGATTTCATCATTCCAGATTTTATCATAAGGAACTTTTGCATATTCAAGCACAAGTGTTACAGCATCGTCCCAAGGTTGAAATCCCGGTGGAACATATACAGCAATCTTAGGTGCTTTCTCTAATCTCACAACATCCATATTGTTGTCTTCGCTCTGTACTTCGGTATAAATTGCATTTGCCTCAGCAAGTGAAATAGTTTCGTAAAATACACCTTCAATCAGACATTCACTTGCAACTTCATTTGAAAAATCAATCAGGAACGAGCCGCCGCGATAATTGAGCAGCCAGTCAGCTTTGAAACCTTTTTCAAGAGCGCGGTATGTAATGCCATAAGCTTTCAGATGATCGGTTTGACTTAAATCCATCGGGATAAAAATTTTTCCCTGCGGGAAAATGAGATTTGAAAATAGAATGATTATGAAAATTAAATTAAATGCGTTCATAATAATTTATAGGTTGAGAGCTACTGAAACTCTCAACCAATTTAAAGATTAAGCAGACTTAGCATCGGCTTTAATATAGATGGGTTCAGCGCCGTTTTCAACGACATCACGAGTAATAATACATTTACCAACATGCTTTTTATTCGGAAGTTCATACATTATATCCAGCATAAACTCTTCAACAATTGAACGCAAAGCTCTTGCACCGGTTTTTCTTTCGATTGCTTTTTTAACAATTGCTTCAAGCGCAAACGGATCAAATTCAAGTTCAATCCCTTCCATTGCAAATAATTTTTTGTACTGCTTTATGATTGCATTCTTTGGCTCGGTAAGAATACTTTTGAAAGCTTCCGGACTTAGCGGATGAAGTGGTGCGATTATAGGAAGTCTTCCTATTAGTTCGGGGATCAATCCGAAGCGAAGCAAATCCTCCGGTTGGATAAACGGCAGTAAATCTTCTTCTTCAATATTTTTCTTTACTTCGGCATTAAATCCCATTTTGTTTTTATTGATTCGTTTGGCAATAATTTTATCAATCCCTTCAAAAGCACCTCCAACAATAAACAAAATATTTTTTGTATTAAGATTTATTAAGCTTTGCTCGGGATGTTTTCTGCCGCCTTTGGGAGGAATGCCTGCAATTGTTCCTTCAAGTATTTTAAGTAGTGCCTGCTGAACTCCTTCGCCTGAAACATCTCTTGTAATGGATGTACTTTCACTCTTACGGGCAATTTTATCTATTTCGTCAATATAAACAATGCCTTTCTGAGCGCGTTCAAGATTATAGTCTGCTGCCTGAAGTAGATGAACTAAGACAGTTTCAACATCATCTCCCACATAACCGGCTTCGGTAAGAGTTGTTGCATCAGCAATTGCAAATGGAACATCGAGAATTTTTGCCAGAGTTTGAGCGAGCAGAGTTTTACCAACTCCTGTTGGTCCAATCAGAAGTATATTGCTCTTTTCAATTTCAACATCATCAAGTTCAAAGAAACTATTGCGGGAGTTTATTCTTTTATAGTGATTATATACTGCTACAGAAAGAATTTTCTTGGCTCTTTCCTGTCCGATTACATAATCATCAAGTGCTTTTTTAATTGTTGCGGGTGTGTGATAATTCCACTTTGGAGTTTTATAGTAAGGATTGTTATTATAAGCTGCAAGATTAGTTTTAAGAATATCAACACTGCTCTGAACACATATATCGCAGATATAAACATCAGGACCAGCAATAAGACTGTTTACTTCATTGCTGTCTCTTCCGCAAAATGAACATTTTACAACTTTATTTCCTTGTTTTTTAGACATCCGTTTTACCTTCCTTCATTTTTTCTCTTAGATGCTGAATTCTTTCTCGGGCTTCATCGATATAAATTGATTTGGGAAACCGCTCAAGAAGTTTCTGATATGATTCTGCTGCCTTCGAAAGATCAATTATTCCATATTCATAAATTTTTGCTGTCAAATATAAAGCTTTGTCGGAATATATGTTTTTCTCTTCCTCATCAACTATTGCACCTAATTTTTTCAGTGCTTCGGGATAATTATTTAGTGCAAGTTCCATTTCTGCACTTCGCAATTTGCAGATTGAATGAAGCACAAACGTCTGTGGATTAAGAGCAATTTCTTCATAGATATTTTTAGCAGAAGAAAAATTTTTCTGTTCAGTAAAAATTTCAGCTTTACAAAATTTCACAAGATTAGACGAATCATTCTTTGCAGTGTTCAATATCAGTGAAAATTCCAGTGCGTCATTTGTTAAATCGTTTTTTAGATTTAATGTAACTTTCCTAAGCGATTCAACAGCAGCATTAAAATTTCCTTCAGAAGCAAAAATTTTTGCTAATTGAAGCGATGCAATATTTCTGTCATCTTCAAAAACCCTGTTGTTGCTCTGAGCAGAATGAAATTTTTCTATTGCAATTTCAACATTCCCTTTGTGAAGATAAATATTTCCCAATTCAATTAAAGCTTTCGGAAAGTAGGTTGATGTCGGGTATAAATTAATAATTTCATTAAGTTGACTGACTGCCATATCAGGATTGTTGTTAATATAAAAAAGAATCAAAGCTGTACGATACCTGGCTTCAATGGCAATTTCTGAATGTTTGTATAAATCAATTACTTCCTTATAAGCCGAAATAATTTTCTGAGTTTTCTCTTCACTCAGGTAGACAGTTGAATAAAAAGATTTCCATTCAGGATTAAGTTTCCTGAACTCCTTTAGTGTTAATGATTCTAAAGTTTTTGTAAGTCCGAGTTTTGCCGCAGGAATCTGTTTAGACTCGGGAAAGTTTTTGATAATAAATTCATAAACTTCTTTTGCAAGCTGAAAATTCTCTTCATTATATAAAAAATTTGCGTAATCAATTAATAGCTGACCATTTGTATTCTGAACTTTATCAGCTTCTACATAAAGGTCAAATGCTTTATTAAAGTTTCTGGCTTCAACCATAAGTTTAGCCAGCAATAGCTTAAAGATAACATCCTGAGATTGATATCCTGAAACTACTTTAATAGCATTTTGAAGTGCTTCCGGTTTATTGATAAACGAAAATATCTTTGCTTCAACTGTTGAATATAATCCCGGGTTTTTTTGAAGCAACTGACAATATTCGTTCGAGGCATTTTCATATTGCATAGTAATTGCATAAAGCTCAGCAAGATCAAAAGAGTATAATGTAGGATCATCAGTTTCATTTTTACCACGGTTCAGAATTTCAATGGCAGTATCAAAAGCTCTTCTTTCAATTGCATAATTTGCAATTACCCGGAAGTTCATAGTGTTTCTGTTTTTCTGAGAAAGAGGAATTTCCCAAATTTCCTTTGCTTTGCTGTAATTGCCCATCATATAGTAAACCGAACCGAGCTGACCATAATTATTCGGATCCTGTGGATACATTTTAATTCTTGAATCAAGAACGGAAATGGCTGACTGATAATTTTTTGTTGTGATGTAGAGATTGACAAGTTTATTAAAGTAATTAGTGTTTTGAGAATCCTTCCGTAGTAATTGCTCAATAATTTCTATTGCCTTTGAATAATTTCCTTGTTGTTCGTAAGCTTCAGCCAGCATGAACTGATTTAAATCAAAAGGGTTCTGCTGTGCAATAAGCTCTAAACAAATAAAAAAGATTAGTATAATTTTCTTCATAATTGAAAAATAAAGATTCTCATAATCCTATCAAGTGTCAAAATAATCATATATTTTATTTTTTCCCATAATTCCTGATTATATTGGCATTGTAAATCACATTAATTATTCAGAATTATGCACGGAGGCTATTTTAATGAAAAGAAAGTTATTAGTAATTATTGCTGTTCTTTTTACACTTATCATTGTTGCCTGTGACTCTGATAAGGATGACAATGCAAATTCAGACATTCCACCTGACCCTTCGGGTGTTAATGTTCCTGCACCAACTAAAAACAATATTCAGCCAACCGCAACATTTAACCCCGCTGGTAGTAGAATTCAGATCAATCTGCTTGGTTTGTTGGATCCAACAACAAACCAACCATTGAATATTGTTTATAATGTCAGTAATCCGCAAAGTTCTTCAATTTTCTTGAGGAAGATGGTGTAGTTAAAGGATTAAAGGTTACCAAAGTTGGTTCTGGAACTGTTCTAAAAGCGGATATAGTTTTCCTTGTAGATAATTCTGGCAGTATGGGCGAGGAGGCAGATTCAGTTGCAGCGAGCATTATTGATTTCGCGAACTTCCTTCAATCGAGCGGACTTGATGTAAAATTCGCGGTTGTTGGATATGATGGCTTTGTTAATGGTGGTATCAATTTTACATCTGCTCAAGCTCTGAGCAATTATCTGAACAGAGAAACAGGTACTTACAGAACATACTATTTTGCAGGGGCTGATAGTGCATCTTTAACTAACAGAGCTTATTTATTTGGTTATGCTCCTGGTGAAAACGGTGTGATAGCTGCAATTTTTGCTGACAGTGTCTATGCCTGGAGATCAGGCGCTCAGAGAGTGTTTATCAATTTTACAGATGAACCAACTCAATCGGATGGTTCTCAATGGAATAATGCAATGGGCTGCTCTCTTTTCAGTGGTAAGGCTACTGTTCATACTGTCTTTAGTCAAGACTCAACTTACTATTCATCATACTGGAGTAATTATGATGAACGACCCTGGGAGTTTTCAAAATGTACAGGTGGAACAATTAAATTTATTCCTAATAATGCTGCCGGATTAAGTCTGCGGGATTTACCGGTTGCCGGCGCACTTGCTAATAGCTATCTCGTAGAATATGTAACTTCAAAAACTGGTCAGGCACACACAGTTAAAATCACTGTTTACACTACAAATGCTGATGGTGTGCGGACTTACAATGTAACATACTAAAAGTATTTACTTTTCTTAGATAAAAAAAGCCAGCTAATACTTAGCTGGTTTTTTTATTTAAATGAGTTCCGGCAAAGGAGATTGATAAATTGGATTTAATTTGTCCTGAAAGGAACCCGAAAATAAATTTTAATGGGATTTTGAATTTTTACCTGAAAAGTTTGTTTGTATAGTTTACTTAATGCATAATACATTGATAATCTATGTATTCTTTGGTACTTTTAATTGTTAAATTCAAAGAAAATGAAGAAAGTTTTAATTTTAGGTTCCACAGGTTCGATCGGAGTTAATGCTCTTAATGTTATACGGCGATTCCCGGATAAATTTAAGGTTGTCGGATTAACAGTCAGCTCAAATGTATCACTGTTAAAAGAGCAGATTAAGGAATTCCATCCAGAATTTATTGTAGTTAAAGACGAGACTAAAGTAAAAGAACTTACTGAATCTCTTAACTTCAAAACTGAAATTCTCGTCGGTGACTCAGGTCTGATTGAGGCAACGCAACGAAAGGATTTTGATATACTTATTGGTGCGGTGGTTGGGTTTGCCGGATTAATTCCAACGATCGAAGCAATCAAAAGAGGAAAAAGAATTGCGCTTGCCAATAAAGAAACACTGGTTGTTGCCGGCGAAATAGTAACCCGTCTGGTTGCAGAGAACGGAGCTGAAATAATACCTGTCGATTCTGAGCATTCAGCAATTTATCAATGTCTTATTGGTGAAAATCTGAAGGAAGTTGAAAAGTTGATTTTAACGGCTTCAGGTGGACCATTTCTAAAAAAAGATAAGTCATTTTTCGATAATGCTACTGTAGATGAAGCACTCAATCACCCCAACTGGAAGATGGGAAGTAAAATTACAATTGACTCTGCTACAATGATGAATAAAGGTCTTGAAGTTATCGAAGCGCACTGGCTATTCGGATTGCCGTTTAATAAAATCGAAGTTGTTATTCATCCCCAGTCAATAATTCATTCAATGGTTCAGTTTATTGATGGTTCCATAAAAGCTCAGATGGGTTTGCCAGACATGAAATTACCAATTCAGTATGCATTATCTTTCCCTGAAAGATTTGAAAACGATTTCGTCAGAACTGATCTGCCCTTAATAAATAATCTGACTTTTTTTGAACCGGATTTTGATAAATTTGAATGTCTTAAACTTGCTTATCAGGTTCTTGAAACCGGTGGAATAGCCCCTTGTATTATGAACGCTGCAAATGAAGTTGCAGTTGACAAATTCCTGAAAGGATTTATAAAATTTTCAGATATACCAAGATTTATTACAACTGCTTTGGATAAAATTGAAAATCATTTGAACCCTGATATTGAAACTATCATCGAATGTGATAAATTAACACGCAAATTTGTAAATAATTTGAATTAGTTAAGGAGATCAACTTTTAATGGATTATATAATTTATTTCGCAATTACAATCGGGATACTGGTTTTCATTCACGAATTCGGACACTTTGCTGCAGCCAAGTTAAGTGGAATGAGAGCGGATGTTTTTGCAATCGGATTTGGTAAGAGATTATTCGGATGGAATAAGAAAACAGGTTTCTCTTTCGGAGATTTACCTAAAGACTTCGATGGCGAAGGTCATACTGATTACAGATTATGTTTGCTTCCTCTTGGTGGTTATGTGAAAATTGCCGGAATGGTTGATGAAAGTATGGATGCTGAATTTGCTGAGAGACCTCCGCAACCCTGGGAGTTCCGTGCTAAACCTTTACTTTCTAAAATATTTGTTATCACTGCCGGTGTAATAATGAACCTGCTTCTTGCCTGGTTGATATTCTGGGGCGCAAATTTCTTTCAGGGTAAACCATTTACCGAAACCACAACGATTGCTTATGTAGAAACAAATAGTCTTGCAGACTCACTTGGTTTTAAAAGTGGAGATAAAATTCTTAGCATAAATGATAAACATGTTAATAATTGGGAAGATGTCAGAAATGAAATTTTCATAAATACACTTGGAGAGGACTTAAACATATCATTACTAAGAAATAATGAAACAATAAATCTTTCGATTCCAAGAAACAAAATTCCGGATGATGATTCTCAGACAACATTTCTTCTGCCCGAAGGAGTAAGACCCGTTGTTGGAGAAGTTATTAAAGATTCTCCCGCTGAAAAAGCCGGTTTCAAACCTAATGATATTCTTCTTTCGATTAATGATGAAATGGTTTTTACACCAAAGCAGGTAACTCAGCTTATATCTTCGGGCAAAGGCATTGAGATTAAATTAAAAGTTCTGCGGGATAAAGACACAACTCAACTTGCAGTTATTCCAAATGAAGAAGGAAAAATTGGGGTTGCAATCGGAACAATATTTACGGGAAAAGTACATTATAAAACTTACGGCTTCTTCGAATCATTCTATTACGGATGGTTAGATATAGTCAGAATGACTGATTTAACTTTCAGCATGCTTGGTAAAGTTTTTTCAGGCAATATTGAATTCAAAAAAGCTTTTGGCGGTCCAATCAAGATCGCACAATATGCTGCCAAATCTGCCGACAGCGGGCTATCGAGTTTCCTTTATTTTCTTGCTTTATTAAGCTTAAGCCTGGCTATTCTGAACATAATGCCATTCCCTGTTTTAGATGGCGGACATTTAGTTATGATTGTAATTGAATCTATTATGGGGAAAGAAATACCTGTAAAAATTAAACTGGCTATTCAGCAGGTTGGAATGGTTTTATTGTTGCTGCTTATGGCATTCATTGTTTACAACGACATTCTATCACTTTAAAATCTTAATAACATCGTAATCAGTAATTGTCGGTCTTATTCTTTTTTGCTTTGCTTCAGTATGAAAGACTGACAATTGCTGCTAAATGCTTCTATATTTATTCCGGCTTAATTTCTTGCACACTAAGAGAAACCACGGCTCTTACAAATAAAACCTCCGGATTTTATCCTTTCATCAAATAATAAAACCATTCATAAAAAAATACAGCCACTCACTGCTGTTGTTAATTAAGTTACTTTCGAAACTTTAATTCAATTTTCCAAATGCGGAATTATATTTGTCATTGAATTATGGATACAAATAAACTTCAAATAAATTTTAACAGAAACGAATGAATCTGAAAAGAAGCTGGGTATATTGGATCTCGCAATTTTCGGGATGGACTTTATATGTTCTGCTGAATTTAATTATCTCATCAACATTTGAAGAATTCAAAACAGAATATATTTATAGCTGGATTTTCCTTGGAACCATTGGAATATTTTTAAGTCATCTCTATCGTAATTATATAAAAAAACATGGCTGGAAAAACTATCCACTAAAATCAATTGTGCCAAGAATTTTTACTGCCAGTTTATTACTTGGTTCAATTCTATTTTTATTAGTATTCCTGTTTAATATAAGTTTTAACATTGTATCAGTTGAAAAATATCAGATCGGTGGAATTATTGCACGCCTTGTTAATCTTAGTAGTCTGTTTTTATTCTGGTCAGTAATCTATTTTGCGGTACACTATCTTGAGAATTATAAAAAAGCAGAAATTGAATCATTGATTTTTGAGGCTGCTGTAAAAGACTTTGAGCTGAAAACATTAAAAGCACAATTGAATCCGCATTTCATTTTCAATGCGATGAATAGTATTCGTGCTTTGATTGAAGAAGATCCGGAATCAGCAAAAAGTGCTGTAACAAAGCTTTCAAATCTGATGCGTTATACATTAAAAATAGAGAGAACAGAAACCGTCCCTCTGGCAGAAGAGCTGAGAACAATAAAAGATTATCTTGATCTTGAAAAAATCAGATTTGAAGAAAGACTTACTTATAAAATAAACTCAACTACAGAGGCAGATAGAATTGAAATACCGCCAATGATGATTCAAACTTTAGTTGAGAACGGAATAAAACACGGAATTTCAAAATCAACTACAGGTGGACAATTATTTATTGACTGTGTGGTTGATTCGGATAAATTGAAAATTACAATCATTAATACAGGAATTTTTGATGAAGAAAACCTCAGGAATTCAAAAGGATTTGGTGTAAGTAATACAATTCAGAGATTAAGCTTATTGTATGGAGATGAAGCGTCCTTTTTAATCAAAAATAATAGTAACAATCAGGTAATAACTGAAGTAAAAATACCTTTAGGAGGAATTAAACATGAAAGCATTAATTATTGATGATGAAAGATTAGCCCGAACCGAACTGAGAAGATTGCTTGAACCATTCAGGGAAATTCAGATTGTTGGTGAAGCAGTTAATGCAGACGATGCAGCAGAAAAAATATCGCAGCTTAATCCCGAATTACTATTTCTCGATATTCAGATGCCCGGCAAAAGTGGCTTCGATTTGCTCGAAATGCTCGATAAAGTTCCCAAAGTTATTTTCACAACAGCGTATGATGAGTATGCATTGAAAGCATTTGAATACAATGCGCTGGATTATCTTCTTAAGCCTATCGAGCCGAAAAGACTTGAAGAAGCAATAAGAAAAATTGTTGAACGGGAGAAGAAAGATGTTCAGATTAAATCAGCTTTGCCGGATATTCTTTCCGCCGAAGATCAGGTTTTTGTAAAAGATGGTGACAGATGCTGGTTTGTTAAACTTGAAAGAATTCGTTTGTTTGAGTCAGAAGGAAATTATGTTCGTTTATATTTTGAAGATAACAAACCACTTATACTCAGAACACTAAATTATCTTGATGAACGTCTTGATCCGCGTTCATTTTTCCGTGCGAATAGAAAACATATTATTAATCTTAAATGGATTGAGAGCATTGAGCCCTGGCTTAACGGTGGTTTGCTTGTAAAACTTAAAGGTGGCCAGAAAGTTGAAGTCTCACGTCGTCAGGCAGTCAAATTTAAGGAAATGCTAAGTCTTTAAAATTAATTCAGTAACTCCCACGCAATTCCGAACCTGAAATTCCTTTCGGGCATTGGATAATAAGGAGTGATGTAGTATTTCTTATCGGATATGTTTTCAATAATAAAGTACACAATAGCTGTTTTTCTTATTTCTCCGGCAAGTGAAAAATCAAGTCTTGAAACAGAAGGCACTGATATTATACTTGTTTCAACTGAACTATAGTTTTGCTCTCCGATAAAACTAAAAATAAATCCGGCTTTGAGGTCAAGATTTTTGTCAAAAAGAAAATCATTATAGTATAATCCTGTTCTGCTGCTCAGAGCCGGAACAAAATATAATTCGCTTCCCGAAGGAGTTTTGTATAAAGCATTTTGCGATTCAAGAAGAATGAATTTATATTTTGTTTTTAGCAATAAAGCCAAACCGCTAACTTTATCCGCCTGATTGAGGTAATGATAATTTGTGACCGAATTGATTAAGTATTCATTGTATACATAGTAAAGATTCATATTAAGAAAATCATTTGCGAAGTTTAAACCAGACTGAAATAATAATGGTTGGGAGTTTGTTGAGGTCGTTGAATACTGATCGAGGTATGAACCACCCACATAAATTTTTAAATTGTCATTTATCCTAAACGACAAGTCAAACCCAAATCCGGAATTATTGAGATTGGCAGAATAACGGAAACCTGAAAGTATTGAATCCGGTTCGCTAACGGAAATATTCCTCCCATAATTTTTATTTAAACCTGAATATTTATAGAAAAGACTTAAGTTCAGCTTATCTGATAAAAGTTTAGTTGTCAGAAGAGCGCCAATTGATAAAACATTTATTTCATCTGATAAGAATCGGGTTTCAAATGGCAGCAATATTATTTCATCTCTTATTCTGGCCATTTGTTTTTCATTCTCAAAATCCAGGAAGGTATTTAGTTCAATATTTTTCACATTTATTTGGTTGCGCAATGAAAGCCCCAGAACTTTTTCTTCCCTCAGATTGAAGAAAAGATCTGGTTCAGTATTTCTGGTGAACCTGTAATAAAGGTTTACATCAGATTTGAGCCATTCAAAAAAATTAGTAACTAAACTTAATTTCTGGAAGTGTTGAAATATTTTGAGCTCATCATAAGGCAGATTTACCGGTGCCAGAAAATTATCATACAAAACTGAATTAATATCTGAAGTTATTAATGCAATGCTGTCAACATCAACTCCGCCGTTAAATCCTGTTTTGTAATCATTGTAATTGTATGATGCAATTAAATTCATCTTGTCTGAAAGAAAATATTTCAATCTGGTTTTAATCTGCCAGATACTGAACTCGGTATTTCTGAAAGTGCTGTCTTTTATTCTGTTTGTAATATCAAATGAAAATAAGAAATCTTTGGCAACCAATGCGTGAAAATTGGCGTCCACACTTGCTTCTCTGTTTGGGCCCTGAATATATCTTATGCGTGAATACGGTTGATTTGGAATGAAGTCTCTTGTAATGAAATTTACTGTAACAGGATACATATAATTTCCGTAAAGAAATCCTCTTGTTAATGGAACTATTTCAATTGAATCTATATCCTCTGTCTGAATAAGATTAAGATTAAATGAGTTAGCGAATCTGTCGTTAAGAGAAATTCCATCAGACATCCAATTAACAAATGGTTTTCCTATACCATATAACAATATTTCATTAGGATAACCAATGAAACCATAATCTCTCTGAAATGAAAAAGGAAAGTAACTAAGCAGGTCCCCGGCAAATCTGTATTTACTCTTAATTAAACTTTCATGCGATATAAAGAAGTTGTTAGCATCAAGTTGAGAAATGTTTAATGTCCCGGATAAATCACCCGGAGCAATGAGTGTTGTATCGGAATTATATAAAGAATCGGTTACAGTTTTATTTAAGTGGAGTGAATCAACTATCTGAGCAAATAAGTTGATAGAGATAAGTGCAGTTAAAATAAATAATTTCATTTTTCTCCGGAGATTTGCATTTCAAATATAAGTCGTGTTAGCCGTGGCATCAAAATCAAAACAGAGCTAACGATGCTCTGATACTATATTAAATGGCTATTGGAATAGTGGTTAATAAAAAAAATATGTTGCCGGATTATTTCATTTGTTATAAAAACTATTTATTTTCGCTTGTGTAAATAAATAAATACATTAACAACATTAAGGAGAGGGCGTATATATGGCCGCAAAACCAATGACCAAGAACCAAATTCTGGATCATCTTGCAAAGAAAACCGGTGTTACAAAAAAATTAGCCGGTCAATTTCTTGATGAGTTCGTTGCTCTTGCTTATAAAGAAGCAAAGAAATCATTTGTAATTCCGGGTCTTGGAAAACTCGTTGTTGTAAATCGCAAAGCAAGAATGGGAAGAAATCCTGCTACCGGTGAAACAATGAAAATTCCTGCAAAGAGAGTTTTGAAATTCAGAATAGCTAAACAAGCAAAGGACGCTGTTCTTAAATAATTTCCCACTACTTTCCACTTTGCATAGGCGAAGGATGCAGCCCACTATTGCCCTTCGCCTTTTTATTTATTGAAACTCCTTTTATAACCCCTCTAATTACTGATTAAAACAAAAATTAAGTCCTGAATTCTATTTACATATTTCTTATATTTTCATAAACAAATTCACCGCTTATTACAATGAAACCAAGATCAGCAAAAATCAAAGAACTCAGTTTAGAAAATGTTTTTAGTGCGCGCATCAAAAAATTCCAGAAATTGATGCGTTATAAGATTCGCGAAATTCTTCTTGTTTCAAGCATCTATGATAATTATCTGTTTGAAGAAGATGGCAGACTTTATGAGCTTATAAGAGAAGAGTACAGAAATCTTAATCTCAGTCAGGCACCTGAAATAACTCATGTTACAACCGGCGAAGAAGCACTTGAGTTACTGGCTTCAGGCGACTATAACTTCGATCTTATTATTGCCACTCTGCATATAGAAGATATGCATGTTATAAAATTTGCCCAGATGGTTAGGCAGTCAGGAATCAATCTGCCTATTATTCTTCTTGCTTATGATAATCGTGAAAGAAAAGATCTTGTGATGAATTATGATACTTCCATTCTCGAGAGAATATTTATATGGAACGGAGATTATCATCTTCTGATTGGTATTATCAAATATGTTGAGGATCGTTATAATGTTGAAAATGATACGAAAAACATTGGTGTTCAGTCAATAATTCTTGTTGAAGATAATGTTAAGTTTTATTCATCATATCTGCCAATTATCTACACCGAAATATTCAAGCAATCACAAAGACTTCTTGAAGAAGGGGTTAACCTGACACATAAATTTTTAAGGATGCGTGCAAGACCGAAAATTCTGCTTTGCTCAAATTATGAAGAAGCATGGGATTATTATGAAAAGTACAAAGAATTTATTCTTGGAATAATCCTGGATATTAACTTTAAACATTACGGAATTAAAGATCCGGAAGCAGGAATAAAATTTGCAAAGAATGTAAAAGCACAACACGATGATATTCCTATCCTGCTGCAATCAAGTGACCTGAGCTTTAAAGAAAAAGCCACTCAAATTGGTGCAGCATTTCTTCATAAAAACTCTCCTCGTCTTTTGCACGAGCTTAGGGATTTTATGCTTGAAAATTTTGGCTTTGGTGATTTTATTTTTCAAACACCCGATGGAAGGCGAGTCGGTAGAGCAAGTAATCTTGATGAACTTGAGGAAGCATTGGAAAAAGTGCCGGAAGAATCTCTCGCATATCACGCTGAACGAAATCATTTTTCAAAGTGGCTTAAAGCAAGAACTGAGTTCTGGCTTGCTCATAAACTAAGACCACATAAGGTGAAAGATTTTCCTTCTGTAAATGACCTGAGAAAACATCTTATAAATTCTCTCAGAGAATACAAGAATCTTCAGAGAAGAGGTGTAATAATAGATTTTTCAAAAGATAATTTCGATCCGAAAAATACTTTCGCAAGAATTGGCGGTGGTTCATTGGGGGGCAAGGCAAGAGGTTTGGGTTTCATAAATACTCTGATAACAAATTACGAAATTTCCAACAAGTTTGAAGGGGTTGAGATTTCAGTGCCTTCAGCAATAGTTATAGGAACGGAAGTTTTCGATCAATTCCTTCAGATGAATAACCTCGAATCGTTTGCATATCAGGAAACAGATGATCTGATAATTACACAAAAATTTATTGACGCAGAAAAATTTCCTGTTGAAATCTTAGCTAAACTTTATGACTTTCTTGAGTTGGTTAATACTCCGCTTGCTGTAAGGTCATCAAGCTTACTTGAAGATTCTCAGTTTCAACCTTTTGCCGGTGTTTATGAAACTTATATGATTCCTAACAGCAATCCCGATATCAAAGTACGGCTGGATGAATTACTTCAATCAATAAAATCAGTTTATGCATCAACATTCCACAAGCGGGCAAAAGATTATCTCAAGGCAACTTCGTACCGACTTGAAGAAGAAAAGATGGCTGTTGTTGTTCAAAAGCTTGTTGGTGCAAGACACGGAAATAAATACTATCCGGATTTTGCCGGAGTTGCGAAATCTTATAATTTCTATCCGGTTCCACCCCAGAAATCAGAAGACGGAATTGCACTTGTTGCTCTTGGTTTAGGTAAAACAGTTGTTGAGGGAGGAAACACGGTAAGGTTTTGTCCGAAATATCCGAGACATTTAATGCAATTCTTTTCAACAAAAGAAACATTAAAAAATGCTCAACAGGAATTCTATGCTCTTGATTTAAATGGAAAACTTTCGCACCACCCGGAAAGTATAGAAGATCCACTGGTTAAAAGATATGATCTGAGCGAATCTGAAAAAGATGGAACATTATATTCAGTGGGTTCAACTTATTCGACAGAGAATGAATCAGTTTATGATGGAATTTCCCGAGATGGAATTCGTGTAGTAACATTTGCCCCTGTACTCAAGCATCAGATTTTTCCATTGCCTGAGATTCTGGATTTACTGCTTGATATTGGTGCATGGGGAATGGGAACTCCGGTTGAAATTGAGTTTGCGGTTAACCTTAATGTTCCTCACGGAAAACCAAAAGAATTCGCAATGCTTCAGATGCGTCCGATGGTTCTTAGCCGTGAATTAGATGAGCTTCGTATATCTGATGTAAAAAATGAAGATCTTATCTGTCAGAGTAAACAGGTTCTTGGAAATGGAGCAATAAACGGTATTTATGATATTGTCGTTGTTGACAGCGAAAAATATGACAGGGCAAAAAGTAAAGAAGTTGCTTTCGAAGTAAGTAAACTTAATGAAATCCTGATGCGTGAAAAAAGACCTTATCTTTTAATTGGCGTGGGAAGGTGGGGCTCATTTGATCCGTGGTTAGGAATACCTGTTACCTGGGATCAGATTGCTGGTGCATCTGTTATTGTCGAATCCGGATTTAAGGATTTTCAGGTAACTCCATCTCAGGGCTCACATTTCTTCCAGAACCTAACGTCTTTCAGGGTTGGGTATTTTACTGTTAACTCTAATGACGACAGTGAGTTTATAGATTGGGATTGGTTAAAGAAACAAATTCCGATTGAGGAATTAAATTTCACAAAGCTGCTGCGTTTCGATAAACAGATATCGGTAAAGATAAATGGACATGAAAACAGAGGAATAATTCTTAAACCTGGAGTTGAATTATCTGATAGTTAACAATTTATGTTTAATCTTGAGTTAAAACAGGATATCAGAAATCTTGATCTTATTTTTTCGCAGCTTTGGGAATCATCTGTTGATGGAATGAGATTAATTGATGAAGAAGGAAATATCCTTCTTATAAATGAAGCTTTTTGCAGAATGTTTAACAAAACAAGAGATGAATTAATTGGTAAACCTTTCTCGATTGTCTATTCCTACCCTGAGGGCTTGCGTGCAATTGAAAGTTTCAGGCAGGACATAAAATCAAACAAACTTAAAACTTCTTTCGAAAGAGAAAGCACTTTATGGAACAATAAAAAAAGATGGTTTGAGTTCTCCAACTCATTTATTGAACTGCCTGATCATAATAAAATTACACTTAGCATCATAAAAGATATAACAGCCCGAAAATCCTCTGAGATGAATCTTATTGAGAGCGAACAAAAATTCAAAATGATTTTTAACTCGGCAAATGATGCAGTGTTTGTGATTCAGATTGAACCTGGTAAATCTTATGGGGATTTTATTGAAGTAAATGAAGTTGCTTTCAAATTACTCGGCTATTCTAAGGATGAATTCCTGTTACTTAGTCCATCAGCCATAGTTCATCCAAAATGTATGGATGAATACAATCGTACTATGGATAAACTTCTTCAGGATGGTCATGTTATTTATGAGATTCTTCTGAAAGCCAAAGACAAAAAAATTATTCCAGTGGAAATAAACTCTCATCTTTTTTTATTCAAAGAAAAACTAACAATACTTTCAATTGCAAGAGATATTACTGAAAGAAAAATTGTTGAAGAAAAACTAAAACGCAATGCTAAACTGCTGAAAGAATTATCAGCACACCTGCAATCAGTCCGCGAAGAAGAAAGAACACTTATAGCAAGAGAAATTCATGATGAACTAGGACAAACTTTAACTGCACTAAAAATTAAACTAACACTTTTATTAAAGAAAATTCCGGAAGAACTCCCAAATCTTAAAAATAATCTTGAAAATTCTATTAAACTTATAGATACTTCTGTAGAAAATGTTCAAAGAATAAGCGCGAAGCTTAGACCTGACATCTTAGATGAGCTTGGACTTCTGGCAGCAATCGAATGGCAGGTAAGTGAATTTGAAAAAATGACAGAGATAAAATGCTCACTTGTTCTTCCAAAAGAAGAGATAGTAACTGATAAGATAAGAGAAACTGCTGTATTCAGAATTTTGCAGGAAGCTTTGACCAACATTGCCAGGCATTCAGGTGCAGACCGAGTGCAGGTTTATTTATTCAGTACTCCCACAAAAATTATTCTTGAAGTAAGAGATAATGGCAGGGGAATTTCAAATGAGCAAATAAAAGATGTCAATTCACTTGGTATTCATGGTATGGAAGAAAGGGTATCAATTTTGGGAGGTTCATTTTTAATTGAAGGATTTCCCGGCCGAGGAACTGTTGTAAGAATTGAAATGCCATTGAAGGATAAAACAGATGAACAATAAAAAAATAAAAATTCTTATTGCAGATGATCACGCAATTGTTCGCGAAGGACTTAAGCAGATTGTTGCTGAAGAAAAGGATATGATTGTTGCCGGTGAATCGGAGAATAGTTCCCAACTAATGGGTCTTCTTTCAAGCGACAAGTGGGATATTGTAATACTTGATATTAAAATGCCGGGAAGAAACGGACTTGAAATTCTGAAAGATATTAAAGAATTATATCCAGATTTACCTGTTCTTATTCTCAGTATGTTTAGTGAAGAGCAATACGGAATCAGGGCAATTAAAGCAGGTGCTGCCGGTTATTTAAAGAAAGTCAGTGCTCCAGATGAGCTGGTAACTGCAATCAGAAAAATAGTAAGTGGCAGGAAATACATAACCGAATCGCTTGCAGAAAAACTTGCTGAAAGTTTTAAGGAATCGAAATTCGGTTTGCCTCATGAAAAATTGTCAGATCGTGAATTTGATATAATGTGTAGTATTGCCTCAGGTAAAAGTGCTGAGAAAATAGCTGAAGAACTATCAATCAGTATCAATACTTATTATACCTATCGTAACAGAATTCTTGAAAAAATGTCAATGAAGTCAAATGTAGAACTCACACAATACGCAATCATTCATAACCTTATTGAAATCTGATTGTTGTAGCATTTTTTATTACAACAAAATCACAAATCCGGTTCTGTTAAAAAAAACTCCCTCTCTATAGTTTTCAATCGAAATAAAATTTTTCAACTCACACTTCATCGGAGGTTAAAATGTCCGACTATGTAAAAGAAATAATGGCGATGGTAAAAGCCAAACATCCCGGAGAACCCGAATTTCATCAGGCAGTAATGGAAGTTACAGAATCTCTGGCGTTGCTTTTTGAAAGACATCCCGAATATCGAACAGCAAAAATTCTGGAAAGAATTATTGAACCGGAAAGAATCATAATTTTCCGGGTTCCTTGGGTAGATGATCAGGGCGAGATTCACATAAACATTGGCTATCGTGTTGAGATGAATAGTGCAATCGGACCTTATAAAGGTGGTTTGAGGTTTCACCCTTCGGTCAATCTTGGAATACTGAAATTTTTAGCTTTCGAACAGGTATTTAAAAATTCACTCACAACTTTACCAATGGGTGGTGGTAAAGGCGGAAGTGATTTTGATCCAAAAGGTAAAAGCGATTTGAAAATTATGCGTTTCTGTCAGGCATTTATGAGTGAATTGTTCAGACATATTGGTCCGGATACAGATGTGCCCGCAGGAGATATTGGTGTTGGTGGAAGAGAGATCGGTTATCTTTTTGGTCAATACAAAAAACTGAGAAATGAATTTACAGGTGTACTGACAGGTAAAGGTTTGAATTGGGGCGGCTCACTTATAAGACCGGAAGCTACTGGTTATGGTGCTGTTTACTTTGCTTCTGAAATGTTGGCAACTAAAGGTAAATCTCTTGATGGAAAAGTTTGTCTCGTATCCGGAAGTGGAAATGTTGCTCAATATACCTGTGAAAAACTAATTGAACTTGGGGCAAAGCCCGTAACACTTTCTGATTCCAATGGCTACATCTATGATGAAGAGGGAATTGACAGAGAAAAACTGAAATTTGTTATGGAAATGAAAAATGTAAGAAGAGGAAGAATTAAAGAATACACAGACAAATATAAACACGCTGTCTATACACCAGTTGATCCCAACCTTGACTATAATCCTTTATGGAATCATAAAGCAGATTGTGCTTTTCCGAGTGCAACTCAGAATGAAATAAATGGAAAGGATGCACAGAATCTCGTTAACAATGGTGTATTCTGTGTAAGCGAGGGAGCTAATATGCCTACAACGCCTGACGGAGTAAATATATTTCTTGATAATGGTGTTTTATACGGTCCCGGCAAGGCAGCAAACGCTGGTGGTGTTGCGGTTTCGGGTTTGGAAATGGCACAGAACAGTATGAGATATAGCTGGACAAGAGAAGAAGTAGATAACAGATTAAAATTAATTATGAAAACCATTCATAAAACCTGTTATGACATTGCAGAAAGATTTGGTACACCAGGTAATTATGTGAATGGTGCAAACATAGGTGGTTTCCTCAAGGTTGCCGATGCAATGATGGATCAGGGTGTTGTTTAAGATTATCAGAAATAATGTTGTTTCCAGATTTATTCAAGGCGTTCTTCGGAACGCCTTATTTTTTAATAGACCTTAAGAGTTTTTTTTGATAATTTACAGCAGGGATTAATTTTATTTCCCTTTATTATGAATCCAAAAGAACAATTTGAACAGTCACTTGATACTCTGTGGGTAGAGCACGGCTACGGACAGAGATTTCAGGGTTTTCAGAATCTTATGCGTCTTCGCATAAGAGATATACTTCTTGTTTCATCCCTATATGATCTTTATTTATTTGAAGAAGATGGAAGATTGTATGAACTTATCAGAAATGAGTATCAGGGACTGAATCTATCACACTCGCCGGAGCTTACCAGAGTTTCTTCAGGTACTGAAGCAATCAGTCTCGCTCAGGAAGAAAATAGATTTGATCTAATCATTACTACTCTTCATATTGAAGATATGCATCCTCTTAACTTTGCCAAGTTAGCTAAAAAGTCCGGCTTAAATATTCCTATTGTGTTGTTAGCACACGATAATAAAGAATTGAAATATCTGTTGTTAAATCCCGATGTTAGTGTTTTTGATAAAATATTTATCTGGCAGGGTGATTTCAGGATCATCATTGCTATGATAAAATTTCTTGAGGATAGAATGAATGTTGAACACGACAGTAAAATAGTCGGTGTTCAGAATGTAATTTATATTGAAGATGATGTCCGTTATTATTCTTCACTGCTTCCTATCATTTACACTGAAATGTTAAAACAATCTCAGAGACTAATTTCAGAGGGAATTAACCTCTCACATAAATTTTTGCGGATGCGCGCAAGGCCAAAAATACTCTTGTGTTCAAATTATGAAGAAGCTAAAGAGTACTATGAGAAATATAAGGACTTATGTCTGGGAATAATTTCAGATATTGATTTCCCTGTAAAAGGTAAACAGGATTCAAAAGCAGGATTGAGGTTTACAGAAGAAGTCAAGAAAGATGTACCTGATATTCCTGTTCTTTTAATGTCCAATGATAAGGATAGCAGATCAGCTGCATTCGACATTGGTGCTTCATTTCTCCTGAAAGATTCAGCAACACTTATCTACGACTTAAGACAATTTATGAATCAATATTTCAGTTTCGGAGATTTTATTTTCAGACTTCCTGATGGAACAGAAGTAGGACGAGCAAGTGATTTGAAACAACTTGAGGACACACTTAAAATAGTTCCTGCCGAAAGTATAAAATATCATGCTGAGAGAAATCATTTTTCAAACTGGTTAAAAGCAAGAACTGAATTCTGGCTGGCACATAAACTAAGGCCCCGAAAAGTTTCTGATTATTCTTCAGTTGAGGATCTCCGAAAAGACCTTATCAATTCTCTTCACAGCTATAGAATGATAAGGCAGAGAGGAATAATTACAGATTTCAACAAAGAAACTTTTGATCCCGAGAGTAGCTTCGCAAGAATTGGGGGAGGTTCGCTCGGTGGTAAAGCGAGAGGACTTGGGTTCGTTAATACTTTAATCAATGATTATAATGTTCGCGAACAATTTGAGGATGTAGTAATATATGTTCCTCCGGCAGTGGTGCTTGGAACAGAAGTTTTTGATCAATTTATTGAAGAAAATAATTTAAAGGAATTTGCACTTCATTGTGATAATGACTCGGAAATTACGCGAAGATTTGTTGAAGCAGAAAAATTTCCTGAAGATGTTTTAGGGGAGCTTGCCGCATTCCTCCAGTTAGTCCATAGTCCGCTCGCAGTCCGTTCTTCAAGCTTGCTTGAGGATTCGCAATACCATCCTTTTGCCGGTGTGTATGAGACATATATGATTCCTAATAATCAAACCAATCCTCTTATCCGCTTAAATGATTTATTGGTAACTATTAAAAAAGTTTATGCTTCAACATATTATCAGGCGGCAAAAAATTATATTAAAGTAACTACTTACCGACTTGAAGAAGAAAAGATGGCGGTTATAATTCAGAAAATGATTGGTAGCAGGCATCAAAACAGATTTTATCCGAATATTTCCGGTGTTGCAAAATCATATAACTTTTATCCATTGCCACCACAGAAACCCACAGACGGAATTGTATCCGTCGCATTAGGTTTAGGTAAGTGGGTTGTTGATGGAGGAGAAACGGTCAGATTCTGTCCAAAGTATCCGAAGGATTTAATTCAGTTTTACTCGGCTAAAGATTCTGTTGATAAAACTCAAAAGAAATTTTTTGCTCTTAAACTTGATGACACAAACAGATTTGTTGAGATAACTCACGACACTCTTGTTGAAACATTTGATCTTAGTGTTGCCGAAATGGATGGAACCCTTAACTATGTTGGCGGAACTTACTCGAAAGAAAATGATATTGTTTACGATGGGATTTCAAGGCCCGGAGTAAGAATGGTAACATTCGGTCAGATTCTGAAAAATAAAACATTTCCTTTGGCAGAAATCATTGAACTTCTTCTTGATATGGGCACCTGGGGTATGGGAACTCCGGTAGAAATTGAATTTGCGGTAAATCTTATGCCCCAGAATAATCGTAAAAAAGAATTTGGCTTGCTGCAGATGAGACCTCTTGTAGTTCATCAGGAAGTTCAGGAATTTGACTTTAACTCAGCAGATAAAGAGAAAATTCTTTGTTACAGTAATAAAGTTCTTGGTAACGGAATTATTACTGACATTTACGATGTAATTGTAGTTGATAAAGATGAGTTTGATCGCTCAAAAAGTAGTGAAGTTGCTCAGGAAGTAGCTTATTTCAATAAAAAACTTTTACAGGAAAACAGATCATATCTTCTTATTGGAGTAGGAAGATGGGGTTCACTTGATCCCTGGCTTGGAATACCGGTCATCTGGAGTCAGATTGCAGGCGCAAAAGCGATTATCGAGACTAACTTTAAAGATATGGCAGTAGAACCTTCGCAGGGCTCTCACTTCTTCCAGAATTTAACTTCATTTATGATTGGATACTTCACTATAAATGATCTTAAAGGTGATGGATATTTAGATTGGAATTGGATATTAAACAAACAGCCGGTCGAATCAAAACAATTCACAAAACATTTTCGCTTTGAAAAATCGCTGACTATAAAAATGAATGGTCATCAAAGTAAAGGAATTATTCTTAAGCCGGAGGGAAATTGATTGATCAACAAAAAATAAATGTACCAGAATCTTGTCCGCATTGCGGAAAAAAATTGACCCCCTGGCAGCAGGTTTTACTTAGAGTTGATAAAGCATTAGTATGCAAAAACTGTTGGTACAGAATCATTCTTGAAAGCAGTGAAGAACATTCTCAACCTAAAAAGCAGGATGATAAATCATCAAGTGAAAAGGATTAAAAAATGGAATCATATAATTCATTTCGTGTTGCACAGCAACAAATACTCGAAGCCGCCAGAATACTGAATCTTGATGACTCAACTATAGAGTTGCTTGTTACTCCCCAATTGGAAACCAGTTTTACCTTACCTGTTAGAATGGATAACGGAGAAGTAAAGATTTTTCAGGCCTGGAGAATACAATACAATTATGCACGAGGTCCTGCAAAAGGAGGAATTCGTTTTCATCCTGAGGAAACTGTTGATACGATAAGAGCACTTGCATGCTGGATGACCTGGAAAACCGCAGTGGTTGATTTACCATTGGGAGGAGCGAAAGGCGGTGTGAGGTGTAATCCAAAAGAGATGTCAGAACACGAACTTGAAAGACTTTCGCGCGAATATGTAAGAGCAATTTCACCATTACTTGGAATAGATATAGATGTTCCGGCTCCGGATGTTTATACAAACCCACAAACAATGGCTTGGATGATGGATGAGTATGAAACCATTTCTTTCAGACACAATCCGGGTGTTTTTACAGATAAACCTTTACAGGTTGGTGGAACAGAAGGGCGAAGAGATGCAACAGCGCGCGGTGGGGTTATCTGTGTCCGCGAAGCTTGTAAAGTTTATGGTTTTGATCCAACTAAAACCTTTGCTATTCAGGGATTTGGCAATGCCGGCCAAAGAGCAGCACTTCTTCATCAGGAAATTCTTGGGGGAGGGAAACTTATTGCAGTAAGCGATTCCAAAGCAGCTATCTACAATAAAAATGGATTTAATCCAACCGAACTTGTTCAATACAAACTTAAGACAGGAAGTGTTGCTGGTTTCCCCGGTTCTACAAATATTCCTCACGAAGAATTGCTTGAACTCGATGTTGAAATTCTTTATCCGGCTGCACTTGAAAATGCTATTCACTCTGAAAATGCCGGAAGAATAAAAGCAAAGATAGTTTGTGAATTAGCTAATGGTCCAACAACTCCCGAAGCTGATATAATCTTATTCAGGAATGGCGTTCATGTTATACCTGATATTTTAGCAAGTGCTGGCGGAGTAACTGTTTCTTATTTCGAAATGGTGCAGGACAAAACTCTCTTCTTCTGGGACGAAGAAGAAATTCATAAACTTCTGGATAGAAAAATGTCTCTTGCTTATCAAAGAGTTAATGAAGCTATTAAAGGTAAGAAAATACATCCAAGATTAGCGGCAATGTTAGTTGGCGTTGCCCGTGTTGCTCAGGCGTGTAAACTGCGAGGTTGGGTTTAGATAATAATTTTAAAATTATTGTTCACTATGAAATATAAAAATCTAAATCTTGCTTTTTTATTTGAGATAGTAATTGGCTTTGGATGTATAATGTCAATTGCTGCCTGGGGACAAAATGGTTTGGCTACAATTGCTCTTATCGCAATAAGAGCATTTATAATGGAAAAGGAAAAAATAAATGATGAGAAAAGTTATTTTACATTTACATATAAAGTTCTTTCGAGCAGTATTGTAATTGTTGCAATGCTCATAATTGCAATATTTATTGTAATAAATTTTTTCCCTCAACTTGCCTCAAAACTCCCGCCACGAGATAAAATTCTTTTTCTGCTTTTGCCATTTTTTCTTATGACTCACGGTGTTGTTGGTTTTATGTACAACCAAAGGAAGTAATCAGCATCTGATTTTTTCGGGATAATTTTTAATATATTTCGAATAATAAAAAGAGTTTTGAATGAATGATTTTCTCGTAATACGGGATATAGTAATCATACTTCTCGTTTCTCTGCCAATCATTTTTATTTTCAGAAAAATTAGTCTGCCAAGTCTTGTTGGTTTTCTGTTAGCCGGTATGATTATAGGTCCATTCGGGTTTAAGTTAATTAAATCGGTTGATCAGATTGAAGTAATGGCAGAAATTGGCGTTATACTTCTGATGTTTACTATAGGTCTGGAGGTTTCATTTTCTGAAATAAATAAGATTAAAAGGTTTCTCTTTAAAGTTGGCGGACTTCAGTTTGTATTAACTTCATTTGCAGCAATGATTATTTTTTATACTCTGGGAATCTCAATCAATCAATCAATCTTTCTTGGATTTCTGCTCGCCTTGTCAAGTACTGTTATTGTTATGAAATTGCTTTCAGACAGAAATGAAATTGAAAGCCCGCACGGAAAAATTTCTGTATCGATCTCGCTTTTCCAGGATTTAATGATTGTTCCACTGTTTTTAATTCTTCCTCTTCTCAGCACAAGTAAAGATATAAATCTTCTTAATGCATTATTAAAAATTCTGGTAGCATTTGGTTCAACAATCTTGCTTTTATTTACTGCCAAATTTTTTATGCCCACCGTCGTTCATCAGATTGCAAGATTGAGAATGCGTGAAGCTTTTACCGTTGGAGTAATTCTATTGATTTTGGGAACAGCATACTTAACACATCTTGCCGGATTGTCATTTGCTATTGGGGCATTCATTGCCGGATTAATTCTGGCTGAATCAGACTATAATCATCAGATACTTGCAGAGATTCTTCCACTTAGAGATGCTTTTAACAGCATATTTTTTGTGTCGGTCGGGTTATTATTAAATGTTCAGTTTGTACTACAAAATCCTATCACAATAACCGGAATTACACTCGCTTCATTTTTCTTCAAAGCGTTCATAATAATTTTGATTGCTCTGTCTCTGAAATATCCTTTTAGAGTTGCAATTCTTTGCGGAATAGGTCTTGGACAAATAGGCGAGTTTTCATTTATACTTGCTCAGGCGGGAACTAAATTTAATTTGCTCGAAGCCGATATTTATAATGCATTTCTTGCCTCTTCCATTTTTACAATGATTATTACCCCGATAATTTTTCAGTTTGAGCCGTGGATTACAAAACAAACATCAAAACTCAAATCAAAAATTGATGATGAAGAAGCCAAATATGCCGAAAAACTTTCAGCGCATGTTATAATTGCCGGTTACGGATTAAATGGTAAAAATCTCGCACATGTTTTAAAAGAGACGGGAATTAAATATTTAGTTATCGAGCTGAATCCGGACACTGTAAGACAAGAAAAAGAAAAAGGCGAACATATAATGTTCGGGGATGTAAGTAGGGAAGATATTCTGAAGATTGCCGGAATTGAAAGAGCAAATATTATTGTATATGCGATTTCTGATCCTCTGATTACCAGAATGAGTTTGAAAGTTGCAAAAACACTTAATCCTCAGATTTATGCATTAGTAAGAACAAGATATGTAAATGAAGTTGATGAACTTATTAAACTTGGCGCAGATGAAGTTATTCCTGAAGAGTTTGAAACTGCACTTCAGATTTTCAGAAAAGTTCTTGAAAAATATCATATTCCACTTAATGTAATAATGCAGCAGGTTACTCTTTTAAGGCAGGAATCTTACAAACTATTAAGAAAAGAAGGAATGGATATTACTGCATTCACTCACCTTGATGAAATTCTTGCTCAGGGTTTAACCGAGACATTCTTTGTTAATGAAAATTGTCCATATCTGAACAAAACGCTTGCAGAAATAAATCTACGTGCCGAAACTGATGCTACTATCATTGCAATTGTCAGAGATGGGAAGATGATATCCAATCCATCCGGAAGGGATACTTTAAATTCCGGCGATACAATAGTTTTATATGGTACACACAAATCTGTTGACAGGGCAATAGAACTATTGAACGGCGGAAGATTAGAGTAAAATTTAACTAAGCAGATTCTTCGCTAACAAAAAATCTGAACCTTTTATCATTATTAAAATCAATTAGTACAATTAAACTTACTTTCTTTTCTCTGAAAAATTATATTTCTAACGAGAAATTTCAGAAAGGAGATTTTATGAACGCTGTAATCACTTTAACAGCAATATTTTTTCTTGCTTTATCGAACTACAGTTCCGCAAATCTGCTCATAGGTAAGGATTTAGATTTACTTCATCACAAATCCTTTAAAATTGAAGCCGGTAAAATGCTAACTCTTTCTACCGATGGTGGTGATGTTGAAATAACACCCTGGCACAGAAATGAAATTGAAGTAAAAGTTTATGGTAACGAAAATGCTAAAGAAAAATATGATTTCTATTTTTCGGGAAATGATCAGTCCGTTAATATCAAGGGCGAAAGAAAAAAGAAATGGGACTTCTTTTCAAACTTAAGATTGAAATATCAAATCAGAGTGCCGACAGCATTTAATATGAAGATTTCCACTGCCGGCGGAGATATTAAAGTAGGGGGAGTAGATGGCAATATTGTGCTTAATACTTCAGGCGGAGATATCTGGGCAGACAGAGTTCAGGGAAAATTACATCTAAATACTTCAGGTGGTGATGTAAAAATATTTTCAAAAGATGCTTCAATTAAAGCAACAACTTCAGGTGGAGATATTTCCCTCGAATACACCGGTGAAAACAGAGGAATTGAGTTAAGAACTTCTGGTGGTGATATTGATATTCTGTTACCTGCGGAATTCAATGCAGATGCAGAGCTTTCAACTTCCGGTGGTGATATCTCGTGTAACTTTAAAATCAATAATGTGGAAAAGATGAGTAGAACCAAAATTATTGGTAAAATAAATAGCGGTGGTAATAAACTTATTGGCTCAACTTCCGGTGGCGATATTCGGGTCAGAAAAAATTAGCGTAGAGCTCATTTTGAATTCTCCTATTCGTTTCAGATTTTACAAACACAAATATTTAGTAGATTATTAATGAGCAGGAGAATTATATATAACTTTCTTAATGATGACGAATTACTTAGAATTTCCAAAAAGATTAAAGATTCAGAAAAAGTTACTTCAGCCGAAATAGTTGTATCGATAAAAGAACAGCGAAGATTTTGGGAATTTAAAAAAACAATCAGGGATTTGGCTGAAAAAGAATTTCGAAACGCCGGTATCTCAAATACAGTTGATAAAACCGGAGTATTGATATTTATTATCCTGTCGGAAAAAAGATTTTATATACTTGCCGATAAAAAAGTCAGCGAAAAAATCGACCAGATTTTTTTTGATTCTCTTGCAGATGAGATGAGTGCACAATTTAAATCAGGAAATTTCTCATCAGGTATAATTAATTGCATTAATAAACTTACCACAAACCTCGCGGAAAAATTTCCGGTTCAAACCAATGACGCTAACGAATTATCTGATAAAGTTTTGATTCGGTAATACCTCGAACCATTGGAATTTTGGGTCACTAAAAATTCCCTCTTTTTTCTTGAACCATATTAAAACTCCTTTGGTTATGCTATTATCATTTTAATAACTAATCAAAGGAGTCACTATGAAAAAACTCTTTGTCCTATTCGTGTCTTTTCTTTTTCCCTTTATCTCGTCTGCTCAAACAGATGTCCTGTTTAATTCCAGAACTCCCGGAACATCCAAAGGAGAACCAATTAAAATTGAAAGAACTGAAAGCACCGTAATCTTTCAGGATGATTTTAATGGTGATAACTCAGAAACGGGATTAAATGCTCGCGGCTGGATTACATTAAATGTTGATGGAGGAGGCACAACATCCTGGTTCCAGGGAAATCCAGCAGTATTTTCTGCTTACGAAGGTCCTACTAATGGTTATGTTGGACAGAATTACAACGGAGCAAACGGAAATTTAATAAATCAATGGTTAATATCTCCTCCGATAAATGTTAATGCAGGTGATACATTAAGTTTTTGGCATCGCTCTCCTGATAATACCATTTATGACGATTCGATATTTGTAAGATACTCTACAACTGCTGGTACTAATCCCGCTGATTTTGATGTGACCTGGGGAAGATATATGGTCAGCAAAACCGGTTGGGCAAGATGGACAGGTACATTTCAGCACTCAGGTACAGTAAGATTTGCAATTCAATACTTTCACACTAATGGTGGTCCGTCAGGAAATTATTCTGATTATTTTGGATTAGATTATTTACAGGTAATATCATCATCTTCAACTGCAAGAATACAGGTCGTTCATAATTCAGCTGATGTTTTAGCTGATTCAGTAGATGTTTATGTAAATGGTGTGCTTGCTATAGATAATTTTGCTTTCAGGTCTGCAACACCTTTTATTGACTTACCTGCTAATGTTAGCTTAAATATTGGTATCGCACCAAAGAACAGTTCATCTGTCAATGATACTCTAAAGAATTTTGCTGTTATACTAGATGCGGGAGAAAAATATGTTGTGTTTGCAAATGGTGTTTTGAATCCTTCGCTTTATTCTTCTAATCCGGATGGCAGACCAATTGCCTTTACTCTTTTTGTAAAACCACAAGCAAGGGAAAACGGAACCAGCAGCGGAGTTGATTTGTTTGTATTGCATGGCTCAACCGATGCACCAACTGTTGATGTCAAAGTCCGACAGCTTTCAAATCTTACAATAGTAGATAATGCGGCTTATGGTGATATAACACCTTATATCACAGCTCCTGCGCAGGATGTTACACTTGACTTATATCTTGGTGATGGTCAGACTTATGTGGCTTCATTCAGTGCTCCGCTTTCAGTTCTGAGCGGAGGTGCTGCAGCAGTTTTTGCTTCTGGTTTTCTCAATCCTGCAGGAAATCAAAATGGAGAAGCTTTTGGTTTATTTGTAGCTTTACCTAACGGTACTGTGATAGAGTTACCCCCAGCAGCTGCTCCCCAGGCAAGAGTTCAGGTTATTCATAACTCTTCGGATGTATTGGCTGGTTCTGTAGATGTTTATGTAAATGGTACTTTGGCAATTGATAATTTTGCTTTCAGAACAGCTACCCCGTTCATTGATTTACCAGCTGGAGTTGTATTAAACATTGGAATAGCACCGGGTAATAGCACCTCAGTTAATGATACTTTAAAAAATTTCCCGGTAGTTTTAGAAGCAAATGAAAAATATGTTGTGTTTGCAAATGGTGTTTTGAATCCATCACTTTATTCATCAAATCCTGATAGCAGATCAATAGCCTTTACACTGTTTGTTAAACCACAGGCGAGAGAAAATGCCGTTGGTAGTGGAGTTGATCTTTTTGTATTGCACGGTTCAACCGATGCGCCCACTGTTGATGTTAAAGCCCGTGAAGCCGGTAATCTTGTTTTAGTAGATGATGCTGCTTATGGTGATCTAACTTCTTATCTCACAGTTCCGGCAAATGATTATACTTTGGACTTATATTTATCAAATGGCACAACCTTGGTTGGATCATTTGTTGCCCCACTATCTGGATTAAATGGAAGTTCCTTAGCAGTATTTGCATCCGGTTTCTTAAATCCCGCTGCTAATCAGAATGGAGCTCCATTTGGTCTGTTTGCAGCATTAGCTAATGGAACCGTTGTACAGTTATCCGCAGGCGTAGTGCCTGTTGAACTGTCCTCATTCACAGCAAATGTTAATGCAACTTCAGTTATGCTCAAATGGATAACTGCCAGCGAAACAAATAATCGTGGGTTTGAAGTTGAAAGAAAATCTGATAATGGTGAATTTGTAACAATTGGTTTTGTTAATGGTAAAGGTACAACAACCGAAGTACAGAACTATTCATTCATTGACAAAAATCTAAAAGTCGGAAATTATTCATACAGATTAAAGCAAGTAGACTTTGACGGAACTTTTGAGTATTCAAATGTTGTGGAAGTATTTGTAGCTGCACCACAGGAATTTTCATTAGAGCAGAATTTCCCGAATCCATTCAATCCGAATACTCAGATAACATTTAATCTTAAAGTGGATTCTGATGTTAATCTGAGAATATTTAATCTACTTGGTCAGGAAGTTGCTACTTTGGTTGATGGAAGATTATCGGCAGGAACACAGCGAATTGAATTTAAAGCTAACGAACTTTCAAGTGGTGTATATTTTTATCGAATCGATGCAAAAGGCATAGATGGAACCAATTTCTCCTCTACAAAGAAAATGATATTGAACAGATAGTTGATGATCGGATAGTTAGTTGCCCTCCTACCCGAAGCCGGCTTCAGACCGGCTTCTTCTTTTTTAATTCGCTTTCATCTCAGATTCATAATGCTCGCGATATTTTTTAATGGCTTCAAAAATAAATGCTGCCATTTCTTTCTGTCCTGATTTTGAAGCAAGATATTTTGCATCGGAGGAATTTGATAGAAATCCACTTTCAATCAAAACATTCGGCATTGAAGCACCCACAAGAACATAAAAGCCGGCTTGTTTTACTCCTCTCGAAATTAATTTTGGATGCCTTGAGAATTCATTGTGCAGCAACTCAGCAAACTTCTCTGAGTACCGCATATAAGCTGATTGTGCCATCGAAACCAAAATAAAATTCTCATCAGTGAGTTTCTGGTATCGTTGTGGATTTTCTTCGTATTGAATTACACTGTTCTCAAATTCTGCAATTGCTATTGCTTCTTTTGTTCTGCCGGGACGAAGAAGATAAACTTCAAAACCATTTGCGTCGGTGGGTTTTTTGGGTGTTGAGTTGCAGTGAATCGAGATAAAAAGTTTCCCGTTATGTTCATTTGCGATTTTACCTCGTTTATATAAATCAACAAATGTATCACCTTTTCTGGTGAATACAACTTTTACATCTTTCATTTGAGCTTGAATTAGCTTCCCAAGTTCGAGAGCAATTCCAAGATTAACATCTTTTTCCTTAACACCATTAACCCCAATTGCCCCGGCATCCTTACCGCCGTGTCCCGGGTCAATAACAATAACATCAAATTCCCACTTGTCTTTTTTTGATGATTTATCATTACGGACAAAAAGTTTGTTATGAATAGTAATCAGAATGTCATTGCTCTTTTCAGCATTGATTACTTCATTGGTAGTGTATTCCGGTCCAACAAATATTTTTAATTCAAGATCGGTTCCCATATTTCTTGATTCAATCTTTTTTACAACTCCACCGGTTCCATTAAAACTTGTTTTATTTACATCTGCATTTACCTTACGGAAGATAAGAGTTAATACTCCTTCTCTAAACGAGCTTGCATAGGAAGGAATTTTTTTACTTGATTTTAATCTTATAAGTGTTCCATTAGCTTTTTCATCTATTTCCAGTCCTGCTACATCGTATTTTGTTTCTGAATCAGGTTTATCCTCAGATAGTTCCTGCTGAACCGGTCCACGATACACTATCAGCTTGTTTGGAGATTCAAATTTCAGAGTTGTACCGAGAAATTTCTGCAATATATCTATGGAGTACTTTAAAGGAATAAATATCTTATCAGCTAAGTAATATGTTGAAGTTGAAAGTTGAAATATTTCCCGAGAATTTGTTTTTCTTTCAGTGATTATAACGAATGGATTTCTTGAAGAAACTTTAAGAAGAAATTTATCATTCTTTAATTCAATTTTCTTTGCAGGTTGATTGTAATAGTAATTTATCTGAAATTTATCTGCGAAATCCGTTATAGATAAATAATAATTATCCTCTCTTATAAAAGCAGGAACATAAAATGTTTTTGAACCATCAACAATTATGATCTGATTTTTATCCTGCGAATTAGTATTATTAACTACTAAAACAAGTATGATACAAAATAAAAATTTCTTCATTCCTCTATCCGATGAATGGAAGCATGAATCCGGATTTCTTTTTATAGGAATCAAATTCCTCCGGCATATATTTTTTGAACAGCTTCTCTTCTTCTCTTGCACGAAGTATCAGAAACGGGATTTGAATTAAAGCTAATGGAAGAAGAATATAACTGAGAGTTGCTATTGCTCCGGCAAGGTCAACAAATATTTGCGAAAGATACTGTGGATGCCTGATGATTTTATAAGGTCCGGCAGAAATAATTTCGTGTTCTTTTCTGATGGCTATTTCCTGAGAATAATAATTACCCAAAGATTTAAAGGACCAAATCTGTAACCATGAAAATATGAGATAAAACACCAATGCAACAACCCTTAAAGTAAAAAATCTTTGATCATAGTTATGCGTGCCAATCTGAAAGACAGCAAGAATAAGAACAAGCAAATTAACAGTTGATAAAGCTAAAGGAAGTGTTTGTAAGTAAGTTTTTGGTTTATCACGAAAGACGGATAGTTTATCCTTTACTCCTTTTTTAGCAGTGCCAATATTCGCTGCAAAAGTTGCCACAATGTTAATGGCTATTAAAATATTTATTGGATCCATAGAAAATTGATAATTGTTTCGCGCAAATTTAATGATTATTAAGCTCAAAGGAATAAAAATTCATATCTTAATATGGATATAATCTAATAATTAAATTATCTGCCTGAATTTCATTATTTTTATTCTATGGAAACTGAAAAACGGAAAATAGCGGTTGTTGCTGTAAGCGGAGGTATGGATAGCTGTGTAACTGCGGCAATAGCTAATCAGCATTATGAATTGGCTTTTGCACATTTTAATTACGGGCAAAGGACTGAAAAACGCGAGTTAAAAGCTTTTAATGATATTGCAGATTATTTCAAAGTTAAGTATCGTCTTATTATAGATTACACACATCTTTCACAAATAGGTGGTTCGTCACTTACAGATTTTAGCATCGAAATAAGCAAAGCAAATCTGAATAGCAAGGAAATTCCTTCATCTTATGTCCCGTTCCGAAATGCAAATATTCTTGCTGCGTGCGTTAGCTGGGCTGAAGTGATAAATGCCGATTCTGTTTTTATCGGTGCTGTTTATGAAGATTCTTCGGGCTATCCTGATTGTCGTCCTGAATTTTTTGAAGCTTTTGAAAAGATGGTTGAATTAGGTACCAAACCCGAAACACACATTAAAATTATCACACCAATCATAAACTTTTCAAAAGAGCAGATTGTTAAAAAAGGTATTGAGCTTAACGCTCCATTACATTTAACCTGGAGTTGCTATCAGCATGAAGATGAAGCTTGCGGAATATGTGATAGTTGTGCTTTACGGTTAAGAGGATTTCAAAAAGCCGGAATCGAAGACCCGATTCCTTATAAAACAAAACCATTTTATGTTTAACTAAAAGGAATAATTATGAACGATAAAAGAAAAATTCTTGAAGTTTTCGAAAACAAATATCCGGACAGAGACTATACAATTACCCATATTGCGCCGGAGTTTACATCTCTTTGTCCTAAAACCGGTCAACCCGATTTTGCAACTATAACAGTTGAGTATGTGCCTGATTTACTATGTGTTGAGCTTAAATCTTTGAAATTATACTTCCATTCATACAGGAATGATGGAATTTTTTATGAAAGTTTAACAAATCAGATACTGGATGACCTTGTTGCTGTGGTTAAACCAAGATATATGCGGATAACTGCTGAGTTTAATGTTCGGGGCGGAATATCATCTGTTGTTGAGGCTGAATATTATAACGATGATTACTACGATGAAGAAGACATTCACTTTTCCTAAAACATTAATTTTATATTGTGACTGAACTGCTACAAATAAAAAAGATTTTTCTATCTGAGCGCCATAAAATTTTTTCAGAACTCCATAAAGATTCTGACCCAATGGAGTTCAGTAAGCGTTACAGTATTCTTGTAGAAAACACAATAAGGAAAATTTTTACTGAAGAAAAATTTCCATTCTCAATTTCTGCTGTCGGTAGTTTTGGCCGAAGAGAACTTTCACCTTATTCCGATATAGATTTGATGATAATTGCTGATGATGTTGATAAACACAGATCTGAAATTGTTTCGCTTATAACCAAATTATTTGATGCAGGCATTGAAGTTTCTCATACAGTAAGAGAATTTTCCGACATTATTAAATTTCGTGATTCTGACCTTCACGCATTTACTCAGTTTTTCGAAACGCGATACATACTTGGTGACTACAATACATACAATAAGTGGATACAACTTTTAACAGATTCCATTAACAGAGAAGTTGTTAAAAATCTCCTGTGGAAATTTATTAATGATCAGAAAATGCGTTATGCAAAATTTGGTGATTCACCAAAGATGCTTGAGCCAAACATAAAAATGTCAGCCGGAGGTTTAAGAGATTTACAATCAATAGAGTGGATGTTTATTCTGGATCATAAAGAATTAATCAACCGGCAATTTGAACAAACCCAAACCGAAGCTTTATTAACCGTTCTAACAGAAAATAAATTTACAACGGCAACGGAATCTGGCAATATTTTATCGGCCTATAAGTATATTCTTCAAATCCGGCATTTTCTTCATCTTATAACAAAAAGTAAAACTGATCGTTTTGAATTTGTTCATCAGCAAAAACTTCTTGAAGTTTTTGGCTTACCACAGAATGAACTTCAGAACTTTATGAAGAAATATTTCGAAGCATCAAATTTTATTTACAGATTTTCAAAATCCGTAATTAAAAAATATTTACTGGAAATTCTTGAACCTGTTCCTGATTCACTTGCCTATGAGCTTGATGATGATTTTTTACTGAAAGGAAAAATATTGTTTGCCAACAATCCTGATAATCTGAGCTTTTCTGATATACTTCGTGCTTATTATTACCGAGGGCTTCATAGTGCTTACTTCCATGATAATCTCAGAAGAGCAATTGTTGAAAAAGTATCGAATCAGAAATTTGACTTAATTGAAAGTGAGTCGTCTGTATTTTTCAGGGAAATACTTCGTCTTACGCGCAATGTTGGCGATACGCTTTATTCTATGAATGAACTTGGTGTTCTCGGGGCATTTCTTCCCGAATTCCAGGAACTCAACGGCTTTATGCAACCAGGAGTCTATCATTGCTATACCGCAGATGAGCATACACTGCTTACTATCAAAAATTTGGAGAAACTTGCTCAGGATAACTCACACCTCGGAAAGATTTTCAGAAGCATCTCTGAAAAAGATATTCTTTTTCTGGCTATGCTTTTTCATGATGTTGCAAAACCAATAAACATTGCCGGACATGAACTGTTTGGTGCTGAGATTGCATCTTCGGTAATGTTTCGACTTGGTTATGATGAAAGTGAAGTTGAAAAAGTAGCTTTTCTTGTACGAAATCATCTGCTGATGGAACAGGTTGCTTTCCGAAGAAATCTTAATGACCCAGAAACATTAAATTCCTTTGTATCAAATTTTAATACAACAGAAGAACTTGATCTTCTTTATCTGGTAACCTATGCGGATTTGTCCGCCGTAAATCCTGCAGTGTGGACGACCTGGAAAGCAGAGCTTCTTTATGAGCTTTATCGAAAAGCCCGTGCTATGATTGAAGATAAGATTACCGGTGAAGAACTTCTTTTTTCAAATACTTATATAGTTCCTAATGAAATATCTAAACATTCTGATTTAATATCCGAGTCAGATGTTAAAGAACATCTTGAATCAATGCACGATGATATTGGTTATACCAGCCAGTTTTCTGAAAAAGAAATTGCCAGACATATTGAGGAAATTGGTTCCGAAAAAGAAATTGCTGTTATGTTCAAAGAGTTTGGTGACTATACAAACATTACTATTATAACAAAAGATTTTCCCGCACTTCTTTCAAAACTTTGTGGTGTGCTTGCAATAAATGATGTGAATATTCACGATGCAAAGATTTTTACCCGTAAAGATGGAATTGTCATTGATACTTTTAATGTAACTGATTTTCGTACACACAAAAGAGTTGATCCGTCCAAATACAAAAAAATTGAAACCGATCTTACAAATGCTTTAACTGGTTATCTCGAAGTAAACAAGGAAGTATCCTTGCTGAAATCAAGATGGAAAAGAATTGAACAGAAATTGTTCAGGCGCAGCGGACAAGTTAAAGTCAGTTTCGATAATCATGAACGATATACGATTATTGATGTTTTTTCTCCGGACAGACTTGGATTTCTTTATCATATAACCCGTAAGATGAGTGAGCTTGGCTTAGTTATACACTTTGCAAAAATTTCTACAAAGGGTGATGATATTGTTGACTCGTTTTATGTCTTGAATCAAAGAGGTAAAAAGATTTCTCCATCCGATCAGACATTTATAAAAGAAGAACTAATTAATACGATTAAACAGATTTTATAAAATCTTTTGCTTAAGATTATTTGCTGAATAACCTATCTGTTATAAAAATTAATTTTGAGAACAATTATTGACTAATTTTAGTTTACTCGTTTAAAAAATTTTGAAGGGTGTACAATTGAATTTTATGGAAAAAGAAAAACCAATCGGAGTTTTTGACTCAGGGATTGGAGGATTAACAGTTGTTAAACGACTAATGTCAGTGCTTCCTAAAGAAAGTATAGTTTATTTTGGAGATACTGCCAGGGTTCCGTATGGCTCCAAATCAAATGAAACAGTAATTGAGTACTCTATTCAGAATACTAAATTTCTTCTTCAAAAAAATGTTAAAGCTGTCGTTGTTGCTTGTAACACGGCATCGTCTGTTGCTTTGAGTGAACTCAGAAAAATGTTTGATGTTCCGGTAATTGGAATGATTGAACCCGGTGCAGAAATGGCAGTCAGGCGAACAAGAAATAAAAAAATCGGAGTGATAGGAACCAGAGCGACGGTTTCAAATAAAGCATATTCACAAGCAATATTAAAAATAAATTCAAATCTGGAAATCTATGAAAAGGCCTGCCCGCTCTTTGTTCCTCTTGCTGAAGAAGGTTGGATAAAACATAAAGCAACTTATGAAATTGCTGAAGAGTATCTTAAAGAACTGCGTGAAAAAAATATTGATACACTCGTTCTTGGATGCACCCATTACCCGATTCTTTCGGAGGTTATTCAGGATGTTATTGGAAAAGATGTCCAATTAATCGATTCAGGTGTTGCATCTTCTGAAGTTGTAAGAGAAGAATTAAGCAGAGTTGGTCTTGAAACAAATTCAGCTACACCGGGAAACTTATATTTTTATGTCAGCGACATCCCGACAACATTCAGGCAAGTAGCACAATTGTTTCTTGGCAGGGAAGTTAATGATGTAATTAAAGTTGATGTAGCAGAAATTTCAAAGCATTAAAATATAAGTCCACCTTTGGATGTGAGGTCAATCCAATAAAATTATCAGGAATACCTATAACATATTTTTTTAACTATTAAATCTTTGGAAAAAAATTTTTCAGTGAATTTCCTCAAGTAAATCATCACCTTCAGGTTTGGGGATGAAATATCTGACAGGTCGGATCGTACCGTTTTTATCTTTTACTGCTTTCACTTTTTTCTTGACCAGAACAGAATGCTCTATAAATAACCCGTCTTCGACAATTGAACCGAACAGATAACTTGTCCCTTTAATCAAAACATTCTTTCCGATTCTCAATGGATATTCATCGCTTCCTGTCATATTAACGCTCGATTCGATTCTTGAGTTATCACCGATTATGATATTCCCTTTTATTATATCTCCCCAAAGAATTTCTACATTATCGCCGATAATCATTTGTTGATTTGGGAAACAAGACAGATGAACTGTTAGCCACAGTTTTACATTTTTACCAAAAATTATATTCCCGTCAACATAAGTAGCACGACCAAAATCAATGTTGTAATTTAGCTTAACATTCTCTCCGATGTAAGCACCTTTACCCACTTTTATATCAAGCGGAATTCCTTTTTTATCCATTTCTTCGATTTGTTCAACGACTTTTTCGTGAATAAAAAAGTCATCCGGATCAGCAATATCAATAATATTTTTTAGTCTCTCATAAATTTTTCTTCTTGCAATGGCTTCCATTTCTTTCAGAACGCTCTTATCGTTAAAACCCATTACAACATAATCTTCTTCAGGTGAAACAGCTCCGACAGAGTAACCTTTCTGATTAAATAGTGCAATTAAATCAGTAATGTATATTTCATTTTGAACATTATCCGATGTAAGATTTCCAATCAGCTCTTTCAACTTTGAATATCTAAAAGCATAAACACCTGAATTAAACTCGTTAATCTGTAGCAATTCTGTTTTCGTAAATGAATACTTCTTTTTCCTGTATTCAACTATGTATAAAGTTTCATCACTCATTGCGAGAATATCTTTATACTCAAGAATCTGAATTACTTTCCCGAAATCTTCACCTGATGATTTTCCATCAATAGTTTTTTCTTTAACACGAATAATTCTACCATAATAATTTTGCTTTGGATCACCTTTATATATTCCTGTAAGAACCATCATATCATTACCGGAGTGAATAAAGTCATCACGGAATTTTTTCATTGTAGACGCATCAAGCAGTCCCATATCGCCGGGGAGGACATAAACTATTCCTTCCTTCATAGAATCGGGAATTACTTCAAGAGCCACCTGAACGGCGTGACCAGTTCCATTCTGTTCTTTCTGATAAGCAAATTTATTTGCTTCTCTTTTTCCTATAACTTTCATAACATCCGAAGCTTTTATCCCAACAACTATTACAGTATTGCATTTTTCTATCCCGTTCTTGCAGGCACGATATACTCGCTCAACGGTTGCTATTTCCCAAATTTTATGAAGCATTTTAGATCGTTGCGATTTGATTCTTTTTCCATGTCCGGCAGCGAGAATAATCGCAATTTCATCACTGCCATTAAAATCAGTTGATAATTCTTTAATTGTTTTTATAATATCGCTGTTATTGTTCTCAGTCATTTGATAAAATCTCCGAAGTATGAATTTTTGTTTGTGGAAAAATAATCTAAAGCAATTGCTTATCACAAATTTACCTTTGTTGTTAAGATGTATAACGATAAATTTGCGCTACACTTATAAAGAAATGAAAGGTTCAAAATGAAAAAATTTTATGTTGTATTGTTGCTGTTTCTAACATTATCAGGCACTACACATTTTGCACAATCAAGAGGTTTCGGGCTTGGAGTTATTATTGGATCTCCAACAGGTATAAGCGCTAAATACTGGACTTCCGGAACCAATGCTTTTGATTTTGGTCTTGGTTACTCTTTTGAAAAAAAAAGCCGGATGCATCTTCATGGTGATTATCTTTTCCATTCTTCGGATATGTTTCAGACATCTGAAAATATTGCCCTGTATTACGGTCCAGGACTCAGGATGAAATTTAAGGAAGATGAGGATGCAAGAATTGGATTTCGGGGTGTTCTCGGTTTGGTTTGGATACCAAGAGGTAGCAAGGTTGATGTTTTCATCGAAATAGCACCGGTTATGGACCTAATTCCAGCGACAGAGTTTTCTATGAATGGTGGAATTGGCTTCAGATTTTTCTTTAACTGATTTGACTTTGTAATAATTCAAAATCAACTCTCGAAAGAAATGATATTAGGAAGATAAAAACTATTGACAGTACCACAGAAGTAATGAATCCTGCCACCATTGCAGAAATTATCAGTGCAATTACAGAAGATAGAACAGATGTGGAAACATTTTTTAATTCTGCATCTGTTTTTTTATTTCTTATTTGTCTGATTGAAGTATTAATAATAACATAAAGAAGCAACAGCAGAGAGAGTAAGCCGGCTAAACCGCTTTCAAAATAAATCTGCAGAAAATCATTATGCCAGCCACCGATTCCTTTATCCGTAAACTTATCTCTGAAAGGAAATATCTTTTGAAAAGTTCTCGGACCAAAACCCAATAGCGGATGTTCAAACAATATTTCTTTTGCACCCTGCCAAATGATATCTCTGTCAGAAAGTTGTGTTATATTCTGAACGCGATTGCTGATTTCTTTTGATGGGCTAACTGAATACACTCCAAAACCAATAATAGCAATTAGTAATAACATTACAATTTGTTTGAAAGGCAACTGTTTAAAGATGATTGCAACAAATAACGCTAAAAGTGCAATTGCTATGTTTGCTCTTCCGAGAGAAGTTAGTATTCCCAGAAATATTATTGAATAAATAACTGCCCAAAACAAAAGCTGATTAAAACTTTTATCTTTCTTCGGGAAAAACATTGCTGAGATAAATGCTGTAAGCAAATAACCGGAGAAGACTGTATAGCTTGAAGAGAATGATTGAGCTCTGTCAACATCACCAATAATAAATCTTGCGCTTCCCACAATAGAAATAACAGCAGCACCAAGAATAAACACAAGTAACAACTGAATTACTTTTGAGCGATCCAAGGTTTTCAGATAAAAGGGAAGAGCAACAGCAGTTGTATAAAATAAAGCTTCTTTATAAAGTGATTCAAAACTATTCTGAGGATATTCTGAAAGAAATACTGTAATTAGTCTGACTAAACCAAAAATCAATATGATTGCAGTTATTGTATCAAATGCTTTTTTCTTTTCGTCTTTATTTTCAAATAACCACAAAATAAACAGAAAAGCAGCTGCCAATTGCATAACAAATAATGAAAGCACAAAACTCACTGCAAGTAAAGATAAAAAAGCAACAATTATTTTTTCAGAAAATCTGCTTTTGATTAGGTTATTCATCAGACACCATTATCTCTGAATTGCATTTCATATAATTTTTTGTAAAGACCTTTCTCATCAGAAATCAGTTCATCATGAGTTCCGTGCTGAATGATTTTTCCGCGATCAATTACAATGATTTTCGTTGCGTTCCGGATTGTGCTTAGCCGGTGAGCAATTACAAAAGTGGTTCTGTTTTTCATCAATCTTTCAATTGCTTCCTGAACAAGAATTTCAGATTCATTATCAAGTGCAGAAGTTGCCTCATCAAAAATCATAATTTCGGGATTTTTCAAAAGCGCTCTTGCAATTGTTAATCTTTGTCTCTGCCCGCCGGAAAGTTTTATTCCTCTTTCACCAATAATCGTTTCATATTGTTGAGGCAATTCCATTATAAAATTGTGAGCATTTGCAGTTTTGGCTGCCTCAATAATTTTTTCCATCGGACAATCAGATAATCCATAGGCAATATTTTCACGAATGGTTGTGTTGAATAAAAAAGTTTCCTGAGTAACAATACCCATCTTTGAGCGTAAGGATTTTATAGTATATTTTCTCAAATCAATTTCATCAAGAACTATTTTCCCATCTGTCGGGTCATAAAATCGGGGAATCAAATCTACAAGCGTTGATTTTCCTCCGCCACTTGGACCTACAAGCGCTATTATTTCACCTTTATTAACAGAAAAATTAATTCCTGAAAGAACCTCTTCTTCAGAATCTTCATATCTGAATGAAACATTTCTGAAGTGGATGGAATTATTAAACTCTCTAAGTTCTATTGCATCGGGCGCATCTTTTATATCGGGTTCGGTATCGAGTATTTCAAAAATTCTGTCACCTGCAGCGCTCGCTTCCTGAATTCTGTTATTGACACTGCTTAATTCTTTTATTGGAGGCATCATCTGAAAAATTGCAAATAAGAATCCGAGAAACTGACTTGCTGTAATTGTGTTTTTCTCAAGCACCAGAAGACCGCCGTAGTAAATAATAAATGCTCCGACAATTACACTTAGAAATTCAGTTAACGGTGATGAAGCATTTCTTACTCTTACAATTCTCAAAACTAACCTGAAAAATTCTCTTGTCTCTTTCATAAATCTTTTGTTCTCAAATTCTTCCATTCCGAAAGCTTTTACAATTTTTACACCCGATATTGTTTCCTGCAAAACGCTTGTAATATCAGCAAGCTTTTCCTGCAATCTGGTTGTTTGTCTGCGTAGTTTAAAACCAATCCATGCAATGATTGCCATAGAGAACGGAAGTATAACCAATGCAAATAAAGTTAACTGCCAGCTGATGCTTAATGCTATACCTAGAAAAACTATTATAGTAAGAGGTTCCTTTATAAGATTTGAAAATGTTGCTGATATGCTTGCCTGAACAATGTTTATATCGTTTGTAAATCTTGATATAAGATTTCCGACACGTTCGCGCTTAAAATAGCTTATTGGAAGTTTGTGAAGATGCTGATATGCTTCATCCCTTAAATCTTTCATAGCTCCATATTCAACATAAGCCATAAAATAACCCTGCAAATAAGCAAATATGTTTTTAAAGAGGAATGCGATAAGAATTACAAAACATATCTTTATAAGAATATCGGCTTTATCTCCGCTCATTATATATTGATTGAAACTTTCAGTAACAGAGTGTTGAATACTCTGAACCCAATCGGGTAATAAGCTTTTTGCCTGTTCCAATTGTGTTTGTTGCTGAACTTTCTTTGCAGCTGACTCCTGAAACAATGTATCGAGCAAGGGAATTGTTAAATAGACCGAAGCACCGTTAAGCAGAGCATAGAATATTGTAAATATGAAAGTAAGCGTAAGATGCTTCCAGTAAGGTTTTACATAGCTTATGATTCTTAAATATGTATTCATTTAATTGGCAAACTTTTTAATGCACAGCCATCTCTCAGTGATAGCGTTTTAATATTTTTCATTGAACTAAGCTGAAAAATATCTATACTGTAGTTTTGCGAAGTTTTATAATCATAAATCAGATAATCACCTAAAAGCAAAAAACTTTTAATTCGTTTGTCTTCAAAAGTCTTAACATTTTTTTTCTTTAACAAATCATAGATAATAAGATTGTGACTTGTATCAGTATTGTTTGTTGAAGATTCTTTCGTAAATAAAACAACATTCTGAAGATTATCTGCCCATTCAATTCTTAAAAGATTGTTCTTTAAAAGATTTAATTTTTTATTTGTGCCATCATAATTATTCCGGATATAAAGACTGTCATTCTTCGAAATTATCTCAAATCTTTTCATAGGAGAGATGTTTTTGAATGCAGGTAACTCGACAACCGGATATCCATTCTTTAAAAGATCAAAAAGTTCATTTTCATCAGATAATAACTTGCCGAAATAATTAAATGTCAAAGCATTTTTATTCAGATATGATGCAACTATTTCATCAAATGATATCGCAACAACTCTGAAACGATCATTATCCATCCAATAGGAATAGAGCTGAATAGATGGTTTTAAATTGTACAATGATTCGGATTTCTCAATTGCTGGCTCATATCTGAAAACTTTTATTCCTTTTATTTCAGGAATGGCGATTTTTTTATTCAGTTTTTCATAAGTAAGATAAAAAAATGTGTTCCCATCCGGAGCCATCTCAAGTTCGTAAATTTTTTCTGCTTTGTTACTTTTTATAAGTTTTATTTTATCTTCAGATAAGTCGTAATAATAAATTGAAGGAATTTTCGAATTCATTCCGACAAAATAAATTCCCTTGACCTCTCTTACTTTAGCAAAATTAGCTTCATTGATTGCAGGATCATCATCGGGGTTCTTTTCATTGCTGCTTTTGCATGAAATGAATAATAAAAGAAGTAAAATGTTTAGCGAAATTAATTTCATCTCATTCCTGCAAACAAGAAAAATAAATTCAGAATAGAGTTAATCAGCATCAAAAAATATTTCCATATCGGACTAAAAATAAAAAACAAAAGGATCAATGTTCCCATAAAGCCGATATTCAGCCATTGCGCAGTAAATCTGTTTGGAAACAGAGAG
>FWPU01001551.1_pt1 | contig 67953 bp, 63 predicted proteins | sample 2228361 | NCBI WGS metagenome assembly FWPU01 (sample SAMEA103939777, study PRJEB20133) | metagenome
CGTCTTTCGCTCGCGGCATCGGGCGACTTCTCGGGTGGCCATCAGACAACCGATGAACGGGTAAATAATAAATATCACCTGATTATCGATAAGCAGCCCGGAATAAAGGGAGATGGCGATAGAGGCTGCTGCCGCAAGCTGGGTATTGAGCACCACGCTGATAATAATGGCAACCAGGGCATAGGGGACGGCATAAAACCTCGACACCCCAATCCCGCTCAGCTCAAAAGGGTCTCGTCTCCAGCCACCCGGCGAACCAGGTCGCGATAGTCTCTGGCTCCAGGAGATCCCGGCGCATATTCGTAAATGGTCTTGCCATACCCGGGCGCTTCGGACAGCCGCACGTTGTAACGAATGGGGGCACACAGCCGGCTGTTGTAATGGGCGCTCAGCTGCTCGAGGATTTCTTCCGACTGCTTGACACGCTTGTCCAGAAAGGTGGGCACCACGTATTTGAGCACAAGATCCTTGTGATAGTTCTGGACGGATGCCAGGCTTCGACTGAATTCCAAAAGCCCTTGAATGGCCATCACTTCCAGACTTACCGGAATCAAGACTTCTTTGACATAAAACAGCACGTTGATGGTCAACACATCCCATCCCGGCGAAGTATCCACAATCACGTAATCAAAGCGGTCGTCCATGGGCGTGAGGGCCTCGGACAGGGTCATTTCCCCGCGAAAATCTTTGCGGGCGATGAGTCGTTTTACCCCCGCCAAAGAACGCCCTCCGGCCAGAAGCCACAAGCGTTCTCGAGCCTGGACCAAGCACTCCTCGGGGATAACCTCACCGGTCATGAGTTCCGTGAGACCCGCTTTGGGTTTCACTCCGAGCATGTAGGATGCTTGCCCCTGCGTGTCGGTATCCACCAAAAGCACTTTAAAGCCGGCCATGGCCAATCCCGCGGCAAGATTGACCGCCGTGGTCGTTTTCCCCACACCCCCTTTGCTTAAAGACACGGCAATACGGCGCTTGGGCCATTGCGGTTCCTGAGCAGCCTGTTGAGGCTGCGGCGCCTTTGCCCCTTCCGGTTCTCCACCGGAAGGTCTCGGTATGGGAAACCGATGACCGCAAAAGACACATTTTGCAGCCTTCACCTTTTCGGAAAGGCGAGTCTCATCCACCTTGTGCTGCCGATGGCAGCTGGGACACACGATAATCATGGGACCTCTTCTCCTGATGACTTCCTGCAAACCTGTATGGATTCTTTGGGTTTTCGGCACACCTCGTGAAGCATTTGAAACAATCGACTCTTGGGCCCCTTGGCGTCCAGTTCCTGAAGTGCTGTCCGTAAAGCCGTCTCAACGATTACGGATTTGGAAATCTTCGGTTTGGGTTCATCCGAGGGAGCGTCCAGAAAGATCTGTTGCGCTTTCTCCAGGTGCTGAATGATCAGCTTGGTAAGATAATAGGTAACCTTCTTTTTCGGTCGAGCATCCTTGGGCCGAGTCAAAACCCCTTTGCGTTCCTCATGCCCGTTTGAGGTATTTCGGTGTTCCAAGCGCCTTAAGTAAAAAGCCAACCGTTCAAGAATGTCGTTCTCTTCAGTGGTGACCTTGGGCTCTTCCCCACTGAGCAAGGCCCCCATAATGTCCATCCGTTCCTCCTTACGAGACGGCGCCACCGGAAATCCTCCTGTCCAACCCAGTTTTTCAAAGCCCCAAAACGATTCTCCCATGTTCATGCACCTTTGACGGCTTCAGGGGGCCACGCCTTCTGGGTCATGTGCCTCAGTTCTGATCGAAAAACCGTTCGCGGGCTTTCTGCACGAAATCCACCATGAAATCCCTATCCGCGTCACTCTTCAGTTCCAAAGAAAGACCGTACAAAAATCCTGAACCTTCAAGGGGTGTCACATGGCGAACGGTTCCGTAAGCCTGAAGATGCCTATCGCCGAACCGCAATTCCACGGAATCCAATCCCTGACCGATCTGGGCCAAATCTCCGGAATCTGCCAAAAACCCCACACCGCCTTCACTGATGTTGGCCACACGGAAAGAAACGCCTTGGATGAACAAGCTGACCGGTGTTTGTTCGTTGACGGGAACACGAAAGGTTTTTCGAACCACCGTCTGTTCCTCAAAAACACCGGTCAGTTCCAACGTTTCCTCTAAGTCCTTGAGTTCTTCCAGAAGATTGTCTTTGTTCGTCATCGATGTTTCCTCCATGACCATGACGGCGTGCCTTGATCTCTTCCAACCAATTAAGTATTCGGCATCCTGACGGCTGACCTTAAAGACTTTTGAAACCGATGCCTCCAGAGCCTTTCTTGAAAAAGCGAAAGGGGCGGCTTATAGTCAAAGGGCGTCATTAAAGACGCATTCCGCAGACAAACCGAAAGGCTAGGTGCCCCATGAGTGATCAGTGCCAAAAATTTCCAGATCAAGAAGAACTGGAAAGGGAGCTCAGTGAATTCCTTTCCAAGAAATACGGACGCCAGATCAGGGTCATTTCCCCCATGATGGTTGCCCAACCCAAAGCAGGCGAATCCAAGAAGTCCCCGTCGGAAAAAGTACGTCAGATTCAGTTTGACATGAAACCCGAAGAACTGGAAGCCTACCTCGACCAATACGTGGTCAAGCAGGAGCAGGCCAAGGCCATTTTGGCAACCAAGATCTGCACGCATTACAACCGTATCAAATGGCGTTTGGAACGGGGACATCGAAACGCCGATCCCATCGGGCGCATCAAGAACAACATTATCCTGATGGGCCCCACCGGGGTGGGAAAAACCTATCTTATCAAGCTGATCGCTCAGAAGATCGGTGTTCCCTTCGTCAAGGGAGACGCCACCAAGTTCAGCGAAACAGGCTATGTGGGCGGGGATGTGGAAGACCTGGTGCGAGACCTGGTGCGTGCCGCCGATGATGACCTGGAACTGGCTCAATACGGCATCATTTACATTGACGAAATCGACAAGATCGCTTCCTCTTCGAACCTGATCGGACCCGATGTGTCGCGGACCGGTGTTCAGCGAGCCCTTTTAAAACCCATGGAAGAGACAGAGGTGGATCTGCGGGTTCCCCATGATCCCATCTCTCAACTGCAGGCCATCGAACAATACCGAAGAACCGGCAAAAGGGACAAGCAAACCATCAACACCAAGAATATTCTGTTTATCGTCAGCGGCGCCTTTAACGGTCTGGCTGAAATCGTCAAAAAACGTCTGCAACAGCAAGGTGTGGGATTTCGCGCCGCCGTTCATAGCCGCACGGACGACCACAAGTTCCTTCAATACGTCAAAGCGGAAGACCTCATCGAGTATGGATTTGAAAGTGAATTTGTCGGACGTCTTCCTGTCATCGCCGTTTTGGAACCTTTGGACGTGGAAGACCTGTATCAGATCCTCAAGAACCCCAACAGCCCGGTCATTCAAGGGAAAAGAGAAGATTTTCGCTGCTACGGGATCGATCTCAAATTCCAGGATGAAGCCCTGTGGACCTTGGCGGAAATGGCTTACCAAGAAAGAACGGGAGCTCGAGGGCTGGTGAGTGTCATCGAGCGGGTCCTGCTGGGATTTGAAAAACGCTTGCCGTCCACTTCCATTCGCCACTTGGTGGTGACCAAGGACCTGGTCCTGCATCCCCAGGAAACTTTGGAAGCCATTCTCAAGGATCCGGAATCGCCTCAGCAGCGTGAGCTTTACGAACGGATGGTGCGAGAGGAAAAAGAAGCCGTTCATCAGCAGGTCCTCAAGAAAAAGAAACATTACGTCCACAACTACCCCTTCGTCTTTACGCCGGGACGCTTGGAACTCCTGGTAGATCAGCATGTGAAAACCGGAGAACCCATCGAAGGGCTCTTTGACGCCATGATCACTATGTATAACCAGATCAAGGTTTTTGAAGAAGAATTTCACGATCATCAGGGATTCAAAATCCATTTCGACGATCAGGCCATGACCGCCATTATGATCAAGGCCTTGGCGGAAGATAAGACAGCCACGGCTGTGTGTCGGGAAATTTCTCGAGATTACGACTATGCGTTTCGACTGGTCGCCGAAAGAAGCGGTCAGATTCAATTCATTCTTCCCAAGGGCGCCGTGGAAGCTCCGGAAGCCTACCTGGACGAACTCATTCGGGATACCTACCGCAAGCACCCTCTCCGCGAGGAAAGGGCCTCATCTCAGAAAGGATCGACTTCATGATCGGTATTTCCAAACTGTACTGCGGCACCGTGGAACCTTCGGACGCCCTGCGCTACGGTCGCCGCAGCAGGGAGCTCCCTTCGCATCTTTTACAGTTTTCCCAGGATAAAAAGCCTGTGGTGGTCTGGAACATGACCCGTCGATGCAACCTCAAATGCGTTCACTGCTACGCCCAAGCTCTGGATCGCCATTTTCCCGATGAACTCACCACGGCGGAAGGCAAACTTCTTCTGGACGATTTAGCGGCCTTTGGGTGCCCCGTGGTTCTGTTTTCAGGCGGAGAACCTCTCATGAGGCCGGATCTCGTGGAACTGGCCGCCTATGCCGTGGAAAAGGGAATGCGTGCCGTCATTTCCACCAACGGCACCTTGATCACACCCGGCATCGCTCAGGAACTGAAACACATCGGGCTTTCGTATGTGGGCATCAGTCTGGACGGCATGGAATCGGTCAATGATCGGTTTCGAGGGGTCAAGGGCGCGTTTCAAAGGGCCATGGAAGGGATTGCCGCATGCCGGGAAGCCGGCATCAAGGTGGGATTACGTTTTACCATGAATCGACGAAACGCCGCCGAAATCCCGGCTATCTTTGATCTGTTGGAATCCCAGGATATTCCGAGGGTCTGCTTCTATCACCTGGTGTATGCCGGTCGAGGCTCCAAGCTCATGGAAGAAGATCTTTCCCATGAAGAGACCAGGCATGCCGTGGATCTTATCATCGATCGGACGGCGGATCTGCATCGGCGCGGAAAACCCAAGGAAGTGCTCACGGTGGACAACCACGCCGACGGTCCCTACGTGTACCTGCGCCTGCTTCGAGAAGGGTCTCCTCGAGCCCCGGATGTTCTCAAACTTCTGGAAATGAATGAAGGGAACAATTCCGGGCGAGGGATCGGCTGTGTGAGTTGGGATGGTCAGGTGCATGCGGACCAGTTTTGGAGGCATTGTTCCTTTGGCAATGTTCGGCAACGGCCCTTCAGTGCCATCTGGACCGATCTTTCCAATCCCCTCATGGCTCGCCTGAAGGACAAGAAAAACTACGTGAAAGGTCGATGCGCTCAATGCCGCTGGTTGTCAGTGTGTGGGGGTAATTTTCGCGTACGTGCGGAAGCAGCAACCGGGGATCTTTGGGCTCCTGATCCCGCCTGTTACCTGACAGACGAAGAAATCGGCTTACAAGCCGGCTGATTCAAGGAGGTTGACTGCATGTACTTTCCCGAATACCGCCCAAGACGTTTGAGACGCACGGAAAATCTGCGACGTATGGTCCGGGAGACACGACTGAGTCCGGACATGTTCATCTACCCTCTTTTTGTCCGAAGCGGCCGCGGTATTCATCAGGCGGTTCCGTCCATGCCCGGTGTTTTTCAATGGTCCCGAGATACCGTGGTCCACGAAGTAAAAGAGGTCCATGGGCTGGGAATTCCTGCGGTGATCCTCTTTGGACTGCCGGAAAAAAAAGACGAGACAGGATCCGAAGCCTATGCTTCCGACGGCGTGGTGCAGGAAGCCGTGAAGGCCATCAAAGACGCCTGTCCCGATCTGGTGGTCATTACGGATGTGTGTTTGTGTGAGTACACAAGCCACGGGCATTGCGGCGTGTTGCACGGTCGGGAAGTGGACAACGATCCGACGCTGGGGCTTCTAGCCCGAATTGCCGTCTCCCATGCTCAGGCGGGAGCCGACATGGTCGCCCCATCGGATATGATGGACGGTCGCGTGGGCGCCATTCGCGAAAGCCTTGATGAAGAAGGATTTCACCAAACAGCCATCATGGCCTACTCGGCCAAGTATTGTTCCGCTTTTTACGGCCCGTTTCGTGAAGCGGCGGATTCGGCGCCTCAATTCGGGGACCGGCGTTCCTACCAGATGGATCCACCCAATGCTCGCGAAGCTCTTCGCGAAATCCAGCTGGATATCGAGGAAGGAGCCGACATTGTCATGGTGAAGCCCGCTTTGGCTTATCTGGACATCATTCGACGTGTGCGGGAGGAATTCGACTGGCCTGTAGCCGCCTACAATGTGAGTGGGGAATACGCCATGATCAAGGCTGCTGCCGCCAACGGCTGGCTGGATGAACAACGTGTCATGATGGAAGTGCTTACGGCCATACACAGGGCCGGAGCCGACATGATCCTCACTTACTTCGCCAAGGATGCCGCCAGGCTGCTGTCCTCCTAAAGAAAGGAATGCTTATGCCTTCCCACGCCGTTTCCCCCACCGGTCCTCATGCCGCCGGGACTCCTCACACTGAAGCTCATGCATGGACCCTGCGCCTTGTGGCCTGGGAAGTCACCCGTACCTGCAATCTCTCCTGCGTGCACTGCCGCGCCGCGGCCATGGACAAGCCCTATCCCAATGAACTCAGCACGGGGGAAGGTCTTCGCCTTTTGGATGATCTGGCTGCTTTGGGCTCACCCATTGTCATCCTCACGGGAGGGGAGCCTCTGCTCAGGCCGGATATTTTCGACTTGGCCGCTTACGGCCATGAGCGTGGGCTTCGTATGACCATGGCACCCAACGGCACTCTTGTGACCCTCGATGCCGCACGAAGGATGAAAGAAGTCGGGATTCAGCGAATCAGCATCAGCCTGGACGGCGCGGACGCCGCAAGCCATGATGCGTTTCGTCAAATGCCGGGAGCCTTTGATGGAGCGCTCAAGGGTATCCGTTATGCCAAGGAAGCCGATCTTCCCTTTCAAATCAATACCACCATCACGGCCACCAACCTCAAGGAACTGCCTCGCATTCAGGAACTTGCCGTGAATCTGGGTGCTGTGGCGCATCATATCTTTCTGCTGGTTCCCGTAGGTCGTGGAAAGTCTCTGGAAGAACAGGCTATCAATGCGGAACAATACGAACAAATCCTGCACTGGTTTTACGAACAACGCGACAAGGTTCCCTTGCAGCTCAAGGCCACCTGCGCCCCTCATTATTACCGCATCCTTCGGCAAAGAGCCCGTCAGGAAGGCCGTTCCGTGGACACGAAAACCTTTGGGTTGGATGCCATGACTCGAGGGTGCCTGGGAGGCACAGGGTTTTGCTTCATTTCCCACGTGGGTCAGGTGCAACCGTGCGGTTACTTGGAAGTGAACTGTGGGAACGTTCGGGAGCAAGGATTTCGCGAGATTTGGGAAAACTCCGAGGTGTTTCGGCGGCTTCGTCATTTCAACGCATTGGAAGGAAAATGCGGGCGTTGCGAATACGTTCGAGTCTGCGGCGGATGCCGGGCTCGCGCCTACGAAGCTACGGGAAACTACATGGCCGAAGAACCCCTTTGCCTTTATGAACCCAAAGCTTCACGTTCTCCGGTCTAAGCGAATCAAGGAACACCAAAGGACTCCGCCTCAATCTGTAGGGCGGATGAAGGCGAAGCCGAAATCCGCCATCAACCGCTGGTGGAAGTGGCCGGGGTCATGGTTATGGGAAACAGCACACCCGCTTTCCCAATAACCCTGTATGGCGGATGAAGGCGAAGCCGAAATCCGCCATCAACCACGGCGAAGCAAAACCCGCCGTGTCCCCTCGCCCAAAGACGAAATCCTCGTTCCTTGGAAGTGTTATGTTCGATGGGATCCAAGTGGTCGGCATGGATTTACGTGCAAAAACGAAGTCCCCGTTCTTTGGAAGTCCTTTTACGGCTGGTAGAAAGACAGCCATGATGCTTCCCTGCACCGTTCGTGTCTTCTTAACACCGAGGGCCACCGATCTTAGAAAGTGGATAAGGCGAGGCGTGTACGATGTGTTTGTAGATCAAGGAGGATCTGGGAAATAAAAACTATCCGTGGCGCTGGTGGCATGATAATAGATATCAACTGCGCGACAACTCACGGTTTTCACAACCCAAGGGAAACCCGAAAAAGAACCTCCTCCCAAAGTGGATGTGACGCCCCACAAACGTCGTAAACCCAGGAGACGTCCTTTGCCGGAACATCTGCCCCGTGAAAGGGTCGTTTACGATCTTCCAGAAGAAGAAAAGGTGTGTGCCTGCGGGGCCCCTTTGACCAAGATCGGTGAAGAGGTTACGGAAAAGTTGGTGTGGCCATCGTCATCGCAAAGTTCTGCGACGTCCCGCCCCTTGAGCTCTAGGAAAAAATCTTTGCCCGCATGGGCATCGATCTTTCTCGGTCCACCATGGTGGGCTGGCTCATTAAGATTGCCCAAAAGCTCGATCCGATCATGGCCCCATTGAAGGCGGCTCTTCTTTCCGGTCCCCAGATTAAGGTGGATGAAACGCCGCTCCAGGTTCTCAATGAGCCGGGACGATCCAACAGGACCAAATCCACCATGTAGGTGTTTCGGGGAGGAGATCCTCAAAAACCTGTGATCTATTTTCGGTATTTTCCAACCCGATCCGCCGATGTGGCCCGGGAGGTCTTGCGCAACTATAGGGGTTATTGTCAAACGGACGGCTTTGCAGGCTATGAAAGCCTGGAAAAGAAGCACCCGTAGCTTCGCATGGTGCTGTGTCTGGCCCACGCACGTCGTTTCTTTGTGCGGGTCATTGAGGCTCGGCCTCAGTCCGCCAAAGGAAAAACCGGTCGTGTGGAGGTGGCATTGGCCTAGATTATCGAAAATGACATTCGGCCCTTGGCTCTGGGTCGGAAAAACCAGCTCTTTGCCAGCAATCCCAAAGGGGCCCACGCGGCGGAAACCTCCTTGACGCTCATGAGCACGGCCAGAACCTGTGAGTTGGACCCCTGCCGTTATCTCCACTTTCTTTTGGAGCACGCCCCCCTGGCGGAAACGGAAGAGGATTGGCGCCGGATCAAGCCCCAAAACGTCACGGCGCAGTCTCTGGCCCCCTATGCCACAGGAACCTCCAGGGTGTCTCTGAGCAACGGATCGTCTTTGAAAAGCCACCCTGGTTGTCTCTCCAGACCCCTTCCATCCGAGGCGCCTACCTTCAGCACATCATCGCCGCCGAGGTCTGGCTGTCTCTCGGGACCCCTTCCATCCGACGGCGCCTACCAGCATTCTCAGCTTGGCTGGATGGGACGCCGTCGGCGAATCAAAAAAACCCTCACCCATGCCATCGATTTTGCGTGCAGACCGAAGACGATGGTCCTCGAGGGGTACGTTTCCGTTCCAACACCCCATGGGTCCCGCAACCTCGAGGCGCCTATCCCGTTCTAATATGGCGGCGGTTTTCAGGTTCGCCGGGATGATGGCGGATTACGCTTCGCTTCATCCGCCCTACAATAAGCCGCCCTTTCGTTGGTCTCTTCCCCCATAAGGAATCAGCCTGAATCACGAACCTTGCTTGGATCGCATCCCGTCCGCAAGCATTATGGGTCATACTGGCTGATTGGGGAAGGTGCAGTTCCCCGAACGCTTACCTTGCCGCTGTGAAGCGCCAATGAAACTCCTTGGTCAGGCTGTAGTCTGTGTAAAGCTTCCTCAAGAGAAATTCCATTCTTTTTGGCTGATTCCTCAGCCAGATCACGAATCATTTCCTTGTCCCAATAATAGTGGCCATTAGCCGCATATTCAAGCATTTGACCAACAACTTCGCGGCGCGCTCGGGTATCTTCGAACCGCTTACATTCAACGAAAGTCGGCATAGCACTCTGGTCTACGAAGAAAAATCAATGTTCCATCGATCAATTCCTGTACTGGGATCTGGTACAGGCATTTCTCGTGCTACCAGCAACCAGCGCCGTGGCTCGTCAGGGTTCATTTGTTCCCCTGCCAGCAAGTCAGGATTATTCTCGAGAATAAGCTGAAGTTCACGTTCTTCATCTTTACAGAGGACACGTTCCAAGCGTTTGGTTGAGCTGTCTTTCTCAATGATGTATGCATTTGCCATGTGTTATGAGTTCCCTCTTCAGTTTCTTTGGCTAACCGGCTCGCCGATAAGCTGCGGGCGCCGTAAGCGACCGTCCGCTTCATCGACTTGTTAGGCCTCCCGCCTCCGGCGCTTCGTAGGTCAGGTCGAATACCCTATCGGTAAGCCAACGGCGGAAGCCCGGGTTGTCGCTGAACTGTTTGAAGAGCTCGGTGTCGTCCTTGAGCAGCGCGGTCATCACGCGCACCAGCGCCTTGTCGTGCTCGATGCGGGCGTTCTGCTTGTCGGAGTTTTTCACAGCATTCTGATAGGCTCGGTCAGCGGCGACCCGGGTGGGAATTTCTTCTGTGATCAGTCGATGGACACGGTCACGGTCGGTCCATTGGATGTTGCCAAACTGGTCGTTAAAGCTCTTGATGATGTTCGAGAGCCGATCCAACTCGGGCTCAGGCTTGTGGCCACCGCCAGCCGCGGGAATCGGTTCGATCTCCGCATCCTGATCGGCCAGCGCAATCTGCATCTCGGCCTGCTTCTCCACCCGGTAGCTGTCCATGTCGATCGCCTCGAGGATACCCCTCGAGAGATCCTCCTCCTTCGGTGCGGGCAGCTTGGGCACCAGGAAGGTCAGGAAGATCGACAGCTTCTCCCACTCGGCGTTCGTGTACGGCAGCACCTGGGACAGAAAGCCATAGGTACGCAGGAACGCCTTGGCCTTCCCCTTGAAATCGACCTGCCCGTCCTCGTCGAGATCGTTCCTGTAGACCGCCACGCAGGCATCGAGGATGGGGTCGAGCCGGTCGCGGTCGGCGCCCTCCAGGTAGAGGCGGACCAGCTCGTCAACCTGTTCGGGCGCGTAGACCTGGTATCCGTCGAGTGCGGCCTTGAGGTCGTGGAGCTTGTCGGGGTCGGTCTCGTCGGCGAGGATCGTCGTGCGGTAGTAGGGCTCGAAGGCCCGGCGGATCGTCTCGACGTCGTTCTGGAAGTCGAGCACGAAGACGTCGTGCTTCTTGGGGTGGGCGCGGTTGAGCCGCGAGAGCGTCTGCACCGCCTTGACGCCCGAGAGCGGCTTGTCCACGTACATCGTGTGCAGCAGCGGCTCGTCGTAGCCGGTCTGGAACTTGTCGGCGCAGATCAGGAACCGGTAGGGGTCTTCGCGGATCTTGTCGGCGATCTGGCTCGACGGAAAGCCGTTGAGCCAGGTTTCGGTCACCTTCTCGCCGCCGTATTCGTGCTCGCCGGAAAAAGCGACGATTGCCCGGTACGGGCTCTTGCGCTCGCGAAGGTAATCGCGGAAGGCGTGGTAGTACTGGATGGCACGTTCGATGCCACTGGTGACGACCATCGCCCGCGCCTGCCCGCCGATCTTGTTCTTGGCGATGACCAGCTCGTGGAAGTGGTCGACCATGATCTCGGCCTTGAGCCGGATCGCATGCTCGTGGCTCTCGACGTACCGGCGCAGCTTCTTCTTCGCCTTCTTCGTGTCGAACTCGGGGTCGTCCTCGATTTTCTTGACCAGCTTGTAGTAGCTCTCGACAGGCGTGTAGTGGGCGAGCACGTCGAGGATGAAGCCCTCCTCGATGGCCTGCTTCATCGTGTAGCTGTGTAAGGGCCGGTGCTTGACGGTTCCGTCCGGCTGCGGCACCGGCTCGCCGAAGAGCTCGAGCGTCTTGTTCTTGGGCGTAGCGGTGAAGGCGAAATAGCTCGCGTTGGGCAGGAGCTTCTTGGCCTCGATCAGGCGGTTGATCCGGTCCTCGAGCGTCTCGTCCTCGTCGGCGTCATCGCCGCCCGCGAGTGCCTGATGCATCTTGGCCGTGGTCCGGCCCCCCTGGCTCGAGTGCGCCTCGTCGATGATGATGGCGAAGCGCCGGCCGACATGCTCGCTGCCGATCTCGTCCAGGATGAACGGGAACTTCTGCACCGTGGAGATGATGATCTTCTTGCCTTCGGCCAGGAACCGGCGCAAGTCGCCCGAGCGTTCGGCGTGCCCGACCGTGGCGCCCACCTGGGCGAACTGCCTGATGGTGTCCCGGATCTGCTGGTCGAGGATGCGGCGGTCGGTGACGACGATGATCGAGTCGAAGACCGGTGCGTCGTCTTTGGAAAGCCCGATGAACTGGTGGGCGAGCCAGGCGATGGAGTTGGACTTGCCGCTGCCGGCCGAGTGCTGGATCAGGTAGCGCCTGCCGGCGCCGTGCTCGGCGGCCTCGGCCAGGAGGTTTCGCACCACGTCGAGCTGGTGGTAGCGCGGCCAGATCTGTTTGCGGCGCTTCATGCCGCTGCGCGGGTCCTTCTCGACGACGACCTGGGCGTAGTTCTCGAGGATATCGGTCAGGCTCTGGCGGGTAAGGATACGCTTCCAGAGGTTGTCGGTCTTGAGACCGTCGGGGTTGGGCGGATTGCCGGCGCCGTCGTTCCAGCCCTGGTTGAAGGGCAGGAACCACGAAGCCTTGCCCTTCAGGTGCGTGCAGAAGCGCACCTCGTGGTCGTCCACGGCGAAGTGCGCCACGCAACGGCCGAACTCGAAGAGCTTTTCGCGCGGGTCGCGGTCGCGCTTATACTGCTCCACGGCGTCGGCGACCGTCTGCTTGGTCAGGCTGTTCTTGAGTTCGAAGGTCGCCACCGGCAGACCGTTGATGAAGAGCCCGAGGTCGAGGGCGCGCTGGGTCTCGTCGCGCGAGTAGCGGAGCTGGCGCGTCACGCTGAAGCGGTTGGCGGCAAAGCGCTCGGCGGCCTTCGGATTGCCCGGCGAAGGCGTACCGTAGAAGAGGTCGATATGGTGGTGAGCGCCGTGCAGATCAGGCGTTCGAGGCCGCGTTCGGAGGTGTCGGTGGGAGTCATCGTTGTGCCTCCGCGGCATCGCGCCCATGGAGCAAGAGGGCCGTGGTTTGGATAATCGCCTCACGGTCGCGGGGTTCGCTTTCCGCCATGAGCAGCGTCAGCGCCACCAGCGCTTCTTCGGAGATTCTGCGCTCGCCATTAGCGCCATAGAGCGCATGGTTTTTCTCCAGGAACCAGAGAAACAACGCCGCTCCAATGCGCTTGTTGCCGTCGGTGAAGGGATGATTCTTGACAAGAAAATACAGAAGGTGAGCGGCCTTGTCCTCGATGGTCGGGTAAGCATCCCGCCCGAGGACCGTCTGGAACACGGCGGCCAATGCGCTCTCCAGCCCCGCGTCTTTCTCCTGCCCGAAAAGCGGGCCGGCCTGCCAGCGCTCGCGCAGCGCCGCGATCAGACGGCGGGCTTCTTCGGGCGTCATGGGTTGGGCTTCGCGGACAGCCCCCTTGGGCGGCTGCAGCCGCCCGTGGTCGTAATCGTCGAGCAGGTTCAGCGCAAAAGAGTAATCCCGCAGGAGATCCAGTAACGCGGCTGCCTCATCGCCTGCCAGGGAGCGGCGGTGCGATACGTCCGCGATCAGCCGAATGGTCTGCCGCAATTGCGCCAGCCGTCGTTCGTTGACCGTGTAGCCTTTGAGGATGTGGTCCTTGATCACCTGGGTCGCCCAGATGCGGAACTGCGTGCCGCGCCGGGAGTTCACCCGGTAGCCGACCGAGATGATGGCATCGAGGTTGTAGTATTCGACTTGGCGCACGACTTCCCGGCTGCCTTCCTTTTGAACTGTTGCAAAAAATGCAACAGTTGCCTTCTTATCGAGCTCGCCTTCCGCGTAAATGTTTCGCAAGTGCCTGGAAATCACAGACTTATCTCGCTCGAACAGCGCGGCCATCTGGTTGAGATTCAGCCAAAGGGTTTCGCGTTCCAGCCGCACATCGAGTCGGACCTGGCCGTCCGGATCCTGATAAAGTACGACCTCTCCGCCGGGTCCGCCGTATGCAGCGGGCGGTTCGTGGAGGCTGTTTTTTCGTGTTGGACGTTTTATCCTAGTCATCGAGCAGTTCTTCCTCGCGCGAGGCCCCGGTTTCGGCATCCAGATCATCATGCATTTGATCGTTCTCGGTTTCAAGGTCTTCCGCAAGCTCAAGTTCAGTTTCGGCCGGTTCCTCCGGCAGCCGTGCCGCCGCATCGCGCACATCCATTTTGCCCGTGACCACGTCGGCGATGAGGCGCTCGCGGTACTCGCGCAAAAGCTCAATCTCACGGCGAGTGGCGGCCATGGCGATGTCAATCTTGGCAGTTTGAGCGTCGAGATACTCCACGATGACGGTTTGTTCGGGGAGAGGGGGAAGGGGAATTGAGAAGTTCGCGATGAACTCGACAGGCACACGCTGCTGACCTGCTGCCCCGGTCATCTCGTCCGTGCCAAGCCGCCGGAACTCTGCAAGCCTAGTAACGCGATAAAGATAGGCTGCAACAATCGCCCTGGACGGACGGATGACGTGAAATTCGGCTGAGCCAAATCCGATCTCTGTCGGTAGATTCTCAAGGCATGCACCCTTACCGTTCTCAAAGAACGGTGTGATTTTCGCGACAATAACATCGCCCCGACGAAAGTAAGTAAAGCCATTCCATAGTTCAAAAATTGGATGTAACTCTGATGCGTCAATTCGCCCGTCCGATCTTACGCGCTCCATTGGCAAGAAGACGGCTCGACCCTCTCGCAAAACTGATGGCACTTCAGACTTGCTAGGGTTGATCCTCGCAACCTGCTTCAGCCGCCGTACCTCCCAATGCTCCGGCACCTGGCCGAGCCACTCCACGCCGGAGTCTTTGTAGGCGGGGTAGGGTTTGAGGTTGGTGATCATAGTGTGTCCTCCCGGCGAGCCTTGTAGGGGCGATCCGACGAGGCGCTTCTACATCTTATTGCCTGGGGGTTTTCCGGATCGAATGCCCAGCGCATGGGGTTTTCGACGATGTACTGGCGGATGCGGTTCAGGGATTCGTCATCGCGGATGATGTGTTCGTAATAATTTCGTTGCCAGACGCGAACGTGCGGCGTACCCCGTAGATCGTTGATGCGTTTGGTCACGGCGGATTTGAATGCGCGCACAATGGTCGGTATGGATCCAGAAACGGGTTTGCCGAATTGTTCGGTGGTTGTGGTAGGGGCACGGCGACGCCGTGCCCCTACCACATCGTCATCCATGATCCAAATGATGCCGTGCACGTGGTTGGGCATCACAACAAATTCGGAATCCCATAACCGCACATTCGGCCGTACGACCGCTGTTTTGAACCATTCGTCGCGCACGATTTCTCCCAACCCATTCAACACCATGGCGCCCTCCACCACATCCCCGAACAAACAAGCCCGTTGATGGGTGCAGATGGTGACAAAATAGACACCGGGACACGTGCAATCGTATCCCTTGAGACGAATGCTGCGGCGGTGTCGTTTTTCGTTCATTTCTATTGCCCCAAAATCTCCTCCAACACCCCCTCCGCCTCCCGCTCTACCGCCAGCAAATCCGCCCGAATCTCCTCCAAAGTGCGCAGGGCCTTTGGCTTGTAGAAGTAGCGGTAGAAATTGATCTCATAGCCCACTTTGACGCTGGCCGGGTCGTACCAGGCGTCGGGCGCGTAGGGGAGCACTTTGCGGCGCAGGAAGGCCTCGATGGCCGCGCGTTAATCCTCCGCCGTGGGTAGGTAACCCAGCTGCTTGCAGGCTTCGCATTCGAGGAAGGGGATCTGTTCGCTGTCGCGAAGCTCGGTGTCGGGCTCGTATTCGACCACGCGCGGCTTGCCGCGAATGGTAGCCTCAAACAGACCGCGAAGGGGTCGGGTGGAGTGCCGGGTTTGTGAATTTTCTTGATGACCGGCGCGGCGTCTTCGGCCCGCTCGTGGGTCTCCTTGAGCTTCTTGATCTCGGCAGCCTTGTAAGCGCGTTCGGGATCGATGCCGACGAGCCGGAGCGGCCGCTCCACCGTGGCCTTCCAATAGCCGAAAGCAGGATTAGCGAAGATCTTGCTCTGCTCGCTCTCCTCGAAGGCCAGGAAGGTATCGACGATTCGTTGAATGTCCTCGGAGCCGAGCTCGCAGTTTTTCTTGCCCAGGTTCTTGCGAAGCGGGTGGTAACACTGCGTGGCATCGATGAGCTGCACCTGGCCTTTGCGGTGCTCGGGCTTGCGGTTGGTCAGCACCCAGATATAGGTGGCGATGCCGGTGTTGTAGAACATGTTGAGCGGCAGGGCAACGATGGCCTCGAGCCAGTCGTTCTCGATGATCCATCGGCGGATGTTGCTCTCGCCCTGGCCGGCGTCGCCGGTGAAGAGCGAACTGCCGTTGTGCACCTCGGCGATGCGGCTGCCGTGCTTGGTGCCGTGCTTCATCTTCGAGAGCATGTTCACCAAAAACAGCATCTGGCCGTCGCTCGTGCGCGTGATCAGCGACAGCTCCTCGCCCTTGTGCTGCACAACGAAGCGCGGATCCTTGATGCCCTGTTTGCCTCCCATGCGCTCCAGGTCCGACTTCCAGCTCTTTCCGTAGGGCGGATTGCTGAGCATGAAATCGAACTCGTGCGACGGGAACGCGTCGTTCGAGAGCGTTGAGAACTCGGGGCCGCCGACGATGTTGTCCGCCTCGTCGCCCTCGCCCTTAAGCAGGAGGTCCGCTTTGCAGATGGCGTAGGTTTCGGCATTGATCTCCTGGCCATAGAGGTGGGTCGAGACCTGCTTGCCATGCTGCCGGGCGAGTTCTTGAAGGGTCTCCTCGGCCACGGTCAGCATGCCGCCGGTGCCGCAGGCGCCGTCATAGAGAAGGTAGGTGCCGGATTCGACCTGATCCGCGATGGGCTCGAAGATCAGGCGCGCCATGAGCTTAACGGCATCGCGCGGTGTCCAGTGCTCGCCGGCTTCCTCGTTGTTCTCCTCGTTGAAGCGCCGAACGAGCTCCTCGAAAACCGTGCCCATTCCGTGGTTGTCGAGGCCCGGTCGGCGCACGGCGCCATCGGGGTCGACGACGGGCTTCGGGCTGAGATTGATGTCCGGGGAGAGGAACTTTTCGATGAGCGTGCCGAGCGCATCGGCCTTGGCAAGGCGCGGGATCTGGTTGCGAAACTCGAAGTTCTCCAGGATCTCCTGAACGTTCGGCGAAAAGCCGTCAAGGTAGACCTCGAAGTCCTGGCGGAGCTGTTGTTGGCTTGCGCCCGCCCTGAGATCGCGCAGCGTGAACTTCGAGGTGTTGTAGAAGGCTTGGTCGGCCGCCTGGCGCAACGCGGGATCCTGGTTGGTGATCCCCGCCTCGTCTAGTTTGGCCTTCATGTCGAGCACGGCCTGCTTCGTCGGCTCGAGCACCGCGTCCAGCCGGCGCAAGACGGTCATGGGCAGGATGACATCGCGATACTTGCCCCCACGTAGAGGTCGCGGAGCACGTCGTCGGCGATGCCCCAGATGAAGTTCGCGATCCAGTTCAGTTGCCGCTGTTCCATGTCACTCCGAATTGGGCCTTTTGTTAAGAGGTGTGCCGGGAGGCCTCACGACAAAGCTCAGCCGCGCCGCGTAGAGGCGTCGGCTGGAGCGCTTTGCTATGCCCGCGAATCACGGGAAATACCTGTCGATGTCAAGTGCACCATGGAATACGCCCAAAATGTCGATGCTGGACATTGACCTCAGGAGGTAGACAATCCTGTAATGCCCATAGTGCAGAATCCTGATTTCGCCTTCAGCCTCCGTGCGATATCTGTACCCGATTTCCGGAAAATTCCTCAGCACCTACGCTTTTTCATAAATTCCAGACACGATCTTCTGGGCCGCGCCCGGATTATCCGCAGCGATGTAATCGTGGATATCGCGAAGCCAGCGATGCGCTTCCTCAGTCCGCCTTATTTCTGCCATGTGCGAGTGCGTCGTTCCATTTCTTCATTGGATACTATGCGTCCAGCGCGTGAATCTTCCAAACCCCGCTCAACCATGCGCTCAAAGGCGAGTTCCCGCATGATTTCCTCATAGGTCGCGTCTTCCGGCTGCGACTGAATAACCTCGGTCATTTACTCTTTCACGTTTGACATGTGACACTCCTTACGGATAAGTGGGCATAATGACAAAGCTCACTGGCGGGGATGGAGCGCAGCGGAATTCCCGTCCAGTGCAGCGCATTGTTAGGCATTCTTATACTTGACTTCCAATGTCATTTTGCCGCTCTTGCCGATTTTCGCTTTGATTGGGATACCTTCAACATCCGCACCAATGTCGATGCCTGCCGCTTGGTCAAGGGTTATCTTCATCTCGTCTACACCATTATCTCGACCTGCCTTTATCAAATCGATTGCCATCTTTCTCTGTTCTTGTATCGTGTCGGGTGACGATATCCAATCCCAAGCTTTTTTAAGTAGCCATGGCCCTGGCGCATAAATCCATCCATGCTTATCAAAGCTCTCCAACGCCTGTTTAAGCCCATCGGCCGTTGTCACATTGAATTCCATTGAGTCTCCTTCGATGCCTAACGTGTTATTCTACCCAATCTTCGTTTTTCCGTTACGGTTGTTAGTCCGTGGGTGTACTTAAATGTAAAGTTACCGATTCGCGCCCTTCCTTGTCCAGGCCGGCCTGACAGGCGAGCCCACTGCCGCGGACGTCAAGGCATTCCTCACCCGCCTTGCCATGGTCGAAAGGGTAAGCGCCTCCACTCAGAATCAGGCCTTCAGCGCGTTGCTGCTTCTGTTCAGGGAGGTTTTGCGCAAAGACATGGAAGAAATGGCTCAGACGGTTCGAGCCAGGCGAGGGCGAAGGCTTCCGACGGTATTGTCGGTCAGCGAGGTTCAGGCGTTGCTCGAAGCTGTGGAGCCCGATTACAAGTTGATGGTGAAGTTGCTTTACGGAAGTGGTTTGCGCTTGATGGTGTTACTCCGCCTTCGTGCGAAGGACATTGACTTCGATGCAGGCTTGATCACCGTCCGCGGCGGCAAGGGAGACAAGGACCGCACAACCCTGCTGCCTGAGTCGCTGCGCGAAGATCTGCGCCTCCATTTGAGAAAGGTATGCGAATGGTATGAGGCAGATCTGGCGAGAGGATACGGAGAAGCTCAATGCTGTTGACTTAAGGATCTTTGAGTTTCTCACTTCTACCAAAACACCACTTGTTGGGAGGCCGTTTGTTGATGCGGGGCTGAGATGGCCGGGCAGATTTTGGCCGGTGGTATTTCACACGAGAGATTGTATAAAGGATTTCTTTAAAGATCTTCACCGCCCTTTGAGGATCATCAGGGACCAGCACGGCGGCTTCCGCTGCCAGAGTCATGACGGCATTTTTGAACTGGAATTCAGCACCCTCTGGGTCGTTCGCCTCGGGCATGATGATCGTGAGGGTTCGGGCAATGACGGACAGAATGGCCACTGCGAACAGTTCCTGACGAATGCTGTTGGGGGTTTTGCCGTGAAACTTGTCGATCTCGAGCACGACCTTCTCGCTTCTGTAATGATCGTCCACAGCCCATCTGCGGAAGTAAAGCGCGATGATCTCCTCTTTGGGGAAAGTGCCCTTGTCACGCAGGTTGGTGAGAAGCACCGAGACCTTTCCTTCAGGGCTTATCAGCCGGATCATGCGCAGTTGAATGCTGGAGGCTTTCTTGCGCTGCTCGGCGCTGAGCCTTCTAAGCTCGTTGGTGGAAGGGGTGATCGAAATCTCGTCTTCTTGTCGGCCGCTGCGAACGAAAGCCTCGACAGCCGGAAAAGTCCGTTCGGCCGGACAACGAAAAAGAAAGTAACCTTTGTAGTTGTCTCTGAGATAGCTGATGAAATCGAAACTCGGGTAGCCCCGGTCGAACAGCAGCACACACCCCGAAGGGATAAATGGCAACAGGGCCTGGGCCTGTTCGCGCTCGGATTCATGGATGCTCACAACACTTCTGGCGATGGGAAGACGCCTGAAGACATCATAGGCAGTGGTCACCAAACACTGAGGATAATGCCCGCGCCCTTCATGCTGGAGACCGCTTTTGGGATCAAACTCTCTTCTGATCTCCTCTGTTGCCGGAAGGTCATACTTCGAGCCATCGAAAGCTATGACCGGCATCGAGTGCCAAAGATAAGAAGGATTGCGAGAAGAGAAGCTATAGGCGAGCTCGACGGCTCTTTGCAAGATCTCCCTGAAAAGGGTCCAACAAACCTTTATTCGAGCCTTGGTAAGGCTGCTTCGATGGACTTGATCGGCTTCGGGCCACAGACCGCTTCGCCTGGCAGCTTTGAAGAATTCACCCGATTTGATGTCCACTCCCTTGCTCTTTCCGCTCCCCACAAGCGAGAGGATAAACACAACAAGCTTGGGAAAGGGAAGCTTACGAGTGCGGGTAAAATCGTTGGGGGATCGTTTGACTTCGGGGGAAATCTTTTTAGGGATAAGGTCTAAAAAACTTTTCAGGATGGCATCGAGTTGGCATGAATTTTCAAGGCAGGTTCCGTGCCATAATCTTCATCTCCTTTACGAATTTTTATAGGGTTGATGATTCGCTCCCGCTTCTTACATCAACCAGTATGGCATACTTGGTAGGGAAACACAATGAAAAACTTATACATTTCAGCGCGGGGCATAACTTTTTCCCTGACTCGTGACTGCTAAGTCAACAACATTGCCTTTGGGAGTCCGGTAGGACTCGACCAATTGATGGTAGAAAAAGGTACACCCTGATCGGGGATCTTTTCTTCTAGCTTTTCGAATGAATATATCATTGGAGGATTACCACGAAGTGTATCTCGACGTCACTGGTGTAAAGTAAGTCTTTTCCACTACATTGAGATTTTGCTCCTTTCAAAAACGCGTTTTCAAGGATTTCCAAGACCAAAACCGGGCAATCTGGGCCTTTTTTAGAAAATTTGTGACAAACTCTGTCTAAGCATGGCGGCGGATTCCTGCTTCGCCTCCATCCGCCCTACGGTAATACCCCCCTTTGGCGACTCTTTTCTCCCATAAGGAATCAGCCTGAATCACGAGCCTTGCTTGGATCACATCCGGTTCGCGACCCCTATGGACCATCCTGGCTGATTGGGGAAGGTGCAGTTCCCCGAACGCTTACGATAAAAGGCCTGAGCCCTTTTCACTGATGGACCACAAAAACCTGCACATGAAGCGGGTCTTCAGGGCGAATGCTTGTGTACACTTTGAGCTCTGTACGTTTCTGGAATCCCTGCGGGACTGTCTCAAGCTTTGCAGTAATTTCCAATAAATAACCGGCAAGGCCTTCTTGAGGCTTTGTCTCCACGTTCAAAAGCTCCGCATCGTATTCCAGCCGTAGAATATGAAATTCGGTCCCGCCGTGGGGCACCACCAGGACTCGGCCCACCCGGTTTTCGTTAGATCCTTTCGTTTTTCCAACCAGAACACCTGTCGGCCGAATCCCCACAGGCCCTTCCACCATTCCTCGAACCGTGAGCAGCACTTCCGGCTTTTGAGGGTGGTCCGTCACCAGTCGAACATATCCGGAATAACTGCCCTGCTCAGCCCCATTTTCGATGATCAGCCGGTAACGCCTGCCTTCCTCCAGAGTTTCCACCTGTGTGCGAATCTCTTTTTCCAGGTTGGTTTCCACACGCAGAATGCGCATGGGCACTTTCAGACTTTCCACTTCCACGTGCTGAGCTTGTAACCCCGCCGACGGTCCTCGAAAAACCACCGTATCGCTTGGGCGAATATCAATAAATGGAACCACCTTGAGGCTTACGGCAAGGGAAAGCCTCGGGGTTTGAGGATCATTGCAGTGCACCGTGGCGCTCTTGGTGACCTTACCCCGATATCCCGCAAGATTGATGGATAACGTGATTTTTCCTTCTCCACCTGGAGGGATCAGCCGGTCGAACCTGGCCACGCTGCAACCTCAGCCAGGGCGAACCTGTTCGATGGAAAGAAGCTCTGTCCCGGTATTACGTACCACGAAATCATGGGAAACAGTGCCGTTTTCCATCACTTCACCCAAATCTACCACAGGATTTTCAATGATAATTCGGGGAGCATTCACCCTTTCCGAAGGAGTCGACAGTGATGGCGTTGAACCTGCCGAAGCCATGAAAGATTCAGACACCGCCGAGAAAACAGCCAGGACAAGCATGATGCCCTTCAAAAAAGAACGGAGGTCTTTCAGGCTATTCCTCGAATGAGGCCACGCTTTTGAACACCTTTGTCCATCGTCGGTCAAAACAACCCCCTTTTTCCACATTCCTTGGATTTGTAAGGGCACGCTTTTGTCTCCCTTAAGAAACGTCTGATGGAGCGCCCTTGTGAGGCGAAGGTTCCTGCCACAGTTTCCTGAGAGGAACGATTTCGATTCCTTCCTTTTCAAAAGTCTCCGCCTCCTCCTGCAACACTTTCAATGTGGCCGGATGAGGATGGCCGATAGCGACGGCTTCGCCTTGCACTTTGGCCCGGCGAATGAGTTCGGCAATTTGACGACGAACAAATTCTTCCGTCGGTTCATGATCCAAAAAAATATCCCTTTGGCCACAAGTCACCCCGATCTCCCGCGCCACCGAAACCGCCACGCTTCGGCCACTGGTGTAGCTGTCCAAATAGTAAAACCCTCTCGATTTCAGATACTGCAGCACAACCCTCATGGCCTCGGGGTTTTCGGTGAACCTGGAACCCATATGATTGTTAAGGCCTCGAGCATAGGGGTTTTCCTTCAGAGCCTTTTCGATCTGGGCCACCATTTCCTGAGGGGTCATAGCCACCAACAAGGCGCCTTTGCCGGGGTTTGCTGCGGGGTAGCCGTGGGGTTCCATGGGCATATGCACCAGGACTTCGTGACCATGGGCTGCCGCTAAAGCCGCCACTTCACGCGTGTGAGGAAGGTGAGGCAAGACGGAAAAGGTCAAGGGCAAGGGAAGGTTAATGAATTTACGAGCTATTTTCAGATCGTAGCCGAAATCGTCGATCACCAAGGCCACTCGAGCCACGGCAGGTTTTTCCGGCACCGTGGGCGGTACCGGCGGCTCAACAGGCGGTTTCGGCACCGCTGCCACCACGCTGGGCTCTTGGGAGTCCGCTTTGGGACGAGGGGTCTTGGGTGCCTCTTCCTCCAAAGGCCGATTGGACGTAACCGGCGTGGCGGCTCTAGGCGGCTGGGTCTGTGAAGAGGGAACAGAGACCTGCGCCGCCTGTTTTCCCTTGATCTCCACCGAGGATGTTCGAAAAGGGTTCCCTTTGGCCCAAAACACAAGGGTCAGCAGGATAAGCAGCACAACAATCCACACGGTGAGCAAAGGGACAAAGACGCTTTCCTTGGGGGCCTTTCGTCCAGTTTGACCGGATGTCGCGGCTCCCCTTCGCGTTCTTTGTCCCAAGAGGGCGCCTGTGCGCTTGCCTGTTGAGATGGGCCTTTTACCTTGGGTTGTGGCCATCTGAGCGCGGGTCCTTGGGATCTATTTGTATCGTGTTTCCGCCATGATGCGATAACTCTTGAGCAGCTCCAGAGCGTGGCGTGCTTGATTGTCCACCTCAAGCCATTTTTCCGTCTCCGTCGGCTGCTCTTGCACCGTCTCCTTGTCTTGTTGGTCGGGACTGTCGGACGGGGCTTCCATGTGCCGAGGCAAATCTTTTTCACGCAAACGCCGTGCCGCTTCCTCGCTGCCGTTTTCCGGGCTAGGCACAATGCGCTTGACCACAATGTCCGGCGTAATGCCCTTGGCTTGAATGGAACGTCCGCTGGGCGTGTAGTACAGCGACGTGGTCAGACGTACCGCCGATCCGTCGTTGAGCGGGATAACGGTCTGCACGGAACCTTTGCCGAAAGTGGGTTCCCCCACAATGACCGCTCTTCGATGATCCTGCAAGGCCCCCGCCACAATTTCCGACGCGCTGGCACTACCCCCGTTGACCAAAACCACGATGGGATATGGATGCGGTGGGCCGTTCTTGCTCGCTTCAAAACGCATCTGCTGGTTTTCACGACGTCCACCCGTGTAGACAATAAGGCCCGAATCCAAGAACTCGTCGGCTACGGCCACAGCCTGATCCAGTAAGCCTCCCGGGTTATTGCGCAGATCCAGAATCAATCCCTGCAGCGGTTTTTCCTCCGTCTCCAGCTTTTCCAAAACCCTTCTCAGATCGCGTCCCGTACCGCTCTGAAAGCTGGAAATACGCACATAACCATACCCTTTGTCCAAAAAGCGCGTTCGTACGCTTTGAATGGAAATGATGTCTCGAGTCAGCTCAAATTCCAGGGGTTTGCGCTGACCTTCGCGCATGATCGTGAGCTTGACCTTGGTACCCTTTGGACCCCGCATCTTTTGCACCGCTTCCGTCAGACTCATTTCCTGGGTCGGAGCCCCATCGATCTTGATGATCTGGTCATTGGCCTGAATGCCGGCCTTGTCCGCCGGAGTTCCTTCCAAGGGAGCCACCACGGTCAGGACTCCGTTGCGAATGGTAATTTCGATGCCGATCCCGCCGAACTTCCCCTTGGTTTCAATTTCCAGCTCCTTGTAATCCTCTGGGCGCAGAAAAGACGAGTGAGGATCCAGTTCTCGAAGCATGCCGCTGATGGCCCCGTAAATGAGCTTTCGAGAATCCACCTCTTCCACGTAATGATCCTGGACCAAATTCATCACATCACTAAACAGCTTGAGCTGCTCGTAGACGCCCTTTTCAGCCCCCGTCGCCATGGCCCTCAAAGCGATCCATCCCACCAAGGCCACACAAGCGGTCATGACAACCAAACGAGTCTTTCTGCTCCCTTTTCTCATCGTTCCTTCCTTTTGAACCCAAAAATGTGATCGACTTCACAGCACACGAGGGCCCTCGGCAGTTTAACCTCAGCCCATGCCATTATAAAAGAACTCGTCAAATGAAGAACGTTTTTTTAACATAAACGATGTTCCGGAACTTGCTCACAAAATCCGTTTTTCGCAGGAGATTGCACTTCCCCTGCCAAGAAGCTATAAGACTTTCGGGTTGCCTTGACAAAAAAGGCTACCCGCCCATTTTTCGATCGGTTCGGCGACTTTGCCGTTCAAGGGATTCCGTATCCGTTAACGAGAAAGGGGAGAAACCCCATGGCCGAAATCAAAAGCACGCTCGATATTGTTTTGGAAAAAACCAAGCATTTGGTCCTCACCCCGCAAGAGCGACAAGCCATGGAACGAAAGGAACATCTGGACAGGGTGCCCGGCATGGTGCAACGCTTCGTCGACGGCGCTTGGACCCTTGACCAGATGCTGGAAGCCTGGAAAAACATCCCCGAAGCTTACCGAGAAGAAGCCCGCAGAAGCCTGCTTCAAAAGCTCCTGGCCTTTTTGTCGGAAAAAAAGTCCCTGGACCTCCTGGTCCCAGCTTTTCAGGCCTTGGCCTCCACGACGGACCTTCCCTACCTGGATCGGCTGACTCAGCTGGCCAGGCAAAACAAAGAAAGCGATGACTCGTGGGAAGCACGGCAAAACCGTCTTCTAGCCCGTCTTGCTGCAAAGGGGGTTCGAGGAGACGCCGTCCATGTGACACCCGCCTTGGATCCGCAATGGAACAAATCCCTTGACACCATGGCCCATCAGATCGAAACCGTGAAGATCCAGTGGCTTGCAGCTCTTGCCGAAAATGTTTCTTTTTCGCCTTCTGAACCTATTGGGGCCAGGCCTGTGGGGTCTGAGGGCCGAAAAAGTACTGACGAATGAGATAGAAATTTTCTTTGACGGCGCCTCGTCCATCCAGTGCCGGTCCGTGACCGGGACACAGCACTTGAGTGTCTAGTTGCATCAGTTTATCCAAGCTGCGGACCAACAAGCCCGCATTCCCACCGGGAAGATCCACTCGGCCGACACTTTGGACAAAGACCACATCTCCGGAAAACAGCACACCAGGTTTTTCCCAGTAAAAACAAACAGACCCCGGCGCATGCCCCGGTGTTTCGATAACCTGAAACACCTCCGAACCCAGTTCCAATCGACCTTCTTTGATGAAAAAATCCACGGGAAACTCAGGCATCTTTTGCCCGGTCATCTGCTCCCACTGAGCGCTGAAGCGGCGAAGGAACGCCAAGGCCTCTTCGTGCATGGAAATAAGCGCCCCTAGTTCCTTGAGCTTCAGTAAGCCTTCACAGTGATCCGGATGAGGGTGCGTGGCCAAAGCCACGTGAACATCTTCCAAGCTGAATCCGTCTTGAGCCATGCGTGCTTCCAAATGATGCAGCAGATGAGCGTGACCGGGATCGATGAGAATTCTTACCGGACCATCGATCAAGTAACTGTTGCAATTATTTTCCGTATAGCTTTCCCAAGGATAGATATACAAGTTTTTCGGTAAGGGCATAAAGTTGTCAACCTCCAGGTTTTCTCTTGTGTCACCAAACCGATCCAAAAAATCCGATCACAGGTTTTTTTTAGATGCTCGGGGCCTGCCGATGCCTTTTGTGGTGGATGAACGACCGGTCAAGGCATGCCATCGAAAGGCGTCACGAAGGCACATACGCAGGTTACTGTAAATACCTTTTCGACTGTTGATGAGGTACACGCTGTGACCGACATGAAACAGCTCGTGCACCAGCCGGCACACTTCCCGATTGTCCAAAGACTCCCCCGAATCCGCCAAAGCCTCCTCAAACAAGACGGCAATCTTGTCGCGCATGCGCAGCTCGGTGTCCACAAGGAACACGGCCACGTCAGGTTGCAAGTCCTTAAGGCGGTTTAAAAAAGCCTTCACCGCCGGCATCTCGACACCTCGCGGCGGGGACGATTTCACTTCCACGTAAACCAGCCGTTGGTTGACCAAAGCGATCACATCATAGTCTCCACCGTGACGGGTACGATTCAAGCGAACGTTAAATATGGCTGGAGCCAGAAACTCTCTTTGAAAAATCTGCCATATGTACCATTCCAAGGTAGGTCCGAAACTAGGCATGGGAGGTCGTCTCCATTGCCAACGCCACTGCGAGTCTATGCGAACGAGCCCGATATGTTCCAGTTCCTTCAGGTAACAACGCACGGTTTTCAGGGAACAATATCGCATGAGGGGTTCCAAGGATTCCCCATGGGATGTGCGAATGGCATCGCGCAGAAATAAGCGAAAGGAATAACGGCGAAGCAACGAATAAAGACGATCCACAGCCTCTTGAGGGGCTTCCGGGGGAAGGATCACTTGGGTGGTGTCCCCATGGCTCACCACGGGAAGCCCCCTCTGACTTAAAGCGCTTTCCACAGGGTGCACCCATGCGGCCTGAGACGCCTTAAGGGCCCAAAGCTCGTGTTGCAAACGATCCAATCGCTGCGAAAGTTCGCGAATGGCTTCCCATTCCTTCTCCCCCATCACGACGCCACCTCTGTGAGACACACATCCACAGGCTTGTCGAAATGGACTCGAATTTCATAGAACCCTTCCATGTAAGAACTGTCCACAAAATATCCAAGCCTTTGAAAGATACCGAAGACCTTTTCATTACCCGGCCGAATGTAAGCCCGAAACTGACGAATACCGTTCCTTATGGCGATTTCCGCAAGGTATTGAATCATAAAGGATGCGATACCCCTTCGACCGTAATCGGGATGAACCGCAAAGTCCACTTCCGCTCCCGGAGATTCCTCATCGGCAATGAAACGGCCCACGGCAACGACTCTTTCTTCTTCCATGTGTCCCACAAGACCTACCAGGGTCATTTCCCGATCATAGTCGATGTTCACCAGACGATGGACATCCACCTGAGGATACACCTTCATGGTGGAAAGAAACCGAATGTAGGCCTCATCCTTGGGTAAGGAATAGAAAAACTCTCGTAACAACCGTTCATCCGTGGGCTTGGCCGGTCGGAAAAAGACTTCCGTTTCCTCGTCAAACACTTGTTTAACTTCCAGTTCTTCCGGGTAAATGGCCTTGGCAGCTCGAATGGCAAACTGTTCTTTTTTAAGCAACTGAATGCGGTAGGCGTGACGCGTCAGTTCCTCGCGAAAATCCGGATGGGCAATGCCGATCAAAGCCAACGCCCGTTCCCGAAGGCTCTTGCCCTGAAGCTGAGCGATACCGTATTCGGTCACCACATACTGAACACCACCTCGCGTGGTCACCACGCCACCGCCAGGGGTGAGCGTAGGCACGATGCGGGAACGGCCGTCTTCCGTCAAGGACGGAAGCACCGTAATGGTTCTGCCTCCCTTGGAATTTCGAGCCCCTCTCAAGAAATCCACGGCCCCTCCCACACCGCTGTAAATCTGGTATCCCATGGAATCGGAACAGACCTGCCCGGTAAGATCCATTTCCAGGGCGGAATTGACACACACCATTTTCTCGTTTTGAGAAATAACCAGGTAATTGTTGGTGTATTCCACGGGATAAAGTGCCACCATGGGATTGTTGTCAACGAAATCAAAAAGAGTGCGAGTGCCGATACAAAAACTGGCGATGATCTTTCCAGGATGAAGCGTCTTCTTGGCGTTGGTGATAACACCTTTTTCCACAAGATACAGGTAAGCATCGGTGAGCATATCCGTATGAACACCGAGATCCTTTTTGTCTTCCAGCGCATACAGAACGGCGCTTGGAATGGACCCGACACCGATACGGATCGTGGAGCCGTCCTCGATGAGTTTGGCTGCTTGAGCTCCGATGGCTGAAGCCACATCGGTCACTTCAGAGGGAGGCATTTCCAGCAACGGCTCGTCCCAAGCAATCAAGGCATCGATTTCATCTACATGAATGAAGGAATCCCCCAAGGTACGCGGCATAGAGCTGTTGACTTGAGCGATGACCGTTTTGGCGGTCTCTGCAGCCGCCTTGACGATATCCACGGAAATACCAAGTGAGCAAAAACCGTGGTTGTCAGGGGGAGCCACTTGAATGAGAGCCACGTCGATGGGAAGGGTCCCACTTCGAAACAACCCGGGGACATCCCCCAAATTGATGGGTGTGTAGTCGGCCCTCCCTTCAGCGACCGCTTTTCGGGAAGCTGCAGCCACAAAAAAGGATTTCAAGCGGCACTTGTCATGGTAACTCTCTTCCAGGAACGTGTGTTTTCCCAGGCTGAGAATATGAAGGATTTCGATGTCGGCCAGTTTGGGCAGGGCTTCTTCCAAAGCACGTACCAGCTGCTGAGGTTCTCCGCAGGCGGAGCCGATAAAAATCCTTTGGCCTCTTTTCAGGGCTCGAAAGGCGCGGCGGATATCGGTGAGTTTCTTTTGCCATTCACCTTGCCGTGCCTCTTCGGCATCTCGGCTTGTAGGCACCAACGGATTCTGCGTGTCGCTCATGGGCTTCGTTTCCTCATTTCGACTGGAAAGGCTCTTGCTTCGATCGACGCCACACATAGAGAACCGCCGCAGCAAGCATCATGACCGAGCATAAAATCTGTCCCATGGTCCAGGAGCCCCAAAGAAAACCCAGGTTTTCGTCAGGCTCTCGAAAAAACTCGAGAAGAAAACGAATGGCTCCATAGAAAAAAAGAAAAGCCGTCACCAGAACTCCATCTTTGCGATGGTGCCGGGACAGACGCCACAGAATGATAAAAAGCAGCACACCTTCCCCCAAAGCCTCATAGATTTGGGAGGGATGCCGAGGAAAGGGACCACCGTCAGGAAAAACCATGGCCCACGGCACCTGGCTTGGCCTTCCGTATAATTCCCCATTGATGAAGTTGCCCAGACGCCCTAATCCTAAGCCGATGGGAGCCGTGACAGCCACGCAGTCCGCCACGCCCCAAAAGGGTAAGCCGCTCCGACGGCAAAAAATCCATCCCGCACACACACTGCCGATAAGTCCACCATGAAAGGACATGCCCCCATGCCATGTGGCGATGATTTCCAGAGGATTCTTCAGGTAAAAGGACCAGTTGTCGTACTGGTAAAAAAGAAGAAAGCCCAGCCGGGCTCCCACCACCAACCCCACGGCCAGGTAAAGAATCAAATCCTGCATCCGTTCCGAAGTCAGGCCGATTTCCTTGGCTTTTGGAAGTCGTGAAGCCAAATAGTACGTGCTCAAAAAACCCAGCACATACATCAAACCGTACCAGCGAAGCTGAATGGGCCCAATGGTAAGGATTTCAGGACGAATGTTAGGATACGGAATCATAAGATGGCCTCCCTTTGTTTCGAGCCCATATAAACACACGCTCGGCATCAGCGTCAACGTCGGTCGGTTCCTTAAGATCTTCCGTGCAGAAAGGCATGCTGTTCGTCGCCGGTGCCTGCGTTGACACGCCTGGGGCGCTGTGGCATAGAGTCAACGCTGTGACAGTCTTGTTCTTGTAATTCAGCCATTCCACGAGTTTTTAATTTCATGGAGCCTTTGAGCGGGCATGGAAAACGCGGATTTGGTTCGAAACACGGCGGTGAAGGAAGTGCTGGAAAGGGTCGGCTTTTGGGTGGACGGGGCCGAACAATGGGCAGAATCATGGTTGCCCGTCGTGGATCCGGCCACGGAAGAACCTTTTGCTTCCGTGCCTGTTTGTGACGCCTTGTGGGTGCATCGGGCCGTCACCGGAGCGGTGCAGGTCCAAAAGGATTGGAAAAAGACACCACCGCAACACCGTCGCCATCTCCTTCGATCCCTCGCCGAAAAGATCCGCCTTCATAAGGAACACCTGGCAGCCCTCCTCAGCCGGGAAACAGGGAAACCCAAGCACGCGGCACGAGCGGAAGTGGACAATACGGCTCAACTGATCGACTACTTTGCAGAAGAAGCTTACCGCCTATCCGGCATTCTTCCCCTGCTTGGGGACCCTCATAGGCACACCATGGTTGTTCGAGAACCCTTGGGAGTGGTGGCTGCCATCACGCCTTTCAATTATCCCTTGAGCACCCTTGTGTGCAAAGCGGCCCCGGCTTTGGCCGTCGGCTGCGCTGTGGTGGCCAAGCCCGATGAACACACGCCCTTGTCCTCTTTGGCCCTGGCAAAACTTGCCTTCGAGTCCGGCCTTCCTTCCGGGCTGTTACAGGTCATCACCGGACCCGGCCCTGTCACGGGAGCCGCTCTGGTGGATCACCAAGACGTGCGCGGTATCTCCTTTACCGGAAGCACAGAGGTGGGCAAAGAAATCCAACGTCGTGGGGCCGCCGGCGTTAAACGCATGATTCTGGAGCTGGGCGGATCTTGCCCCGCCATCGTGTGCCGGGATGCGCCCTGGCGCATTCACCTGCCTCATCTGGTCGCTCAGGCTTACAAGAATTCAGGTCAGTACTGCTACCGCATGACCCGATTCTATGTGCACAAAACCATATGGACCGATTTTGTCGCTGAATTCACGGACCGAGTAATGAAGCTTCGCCTCGGGCATCCCGAGGAACCGGAAACGGATTTGGGACCGCTCAATCATCGAGGCATTCTGCAGCGGGTCAGCCGGCAGGTGTCACGGTTTCGGGAAGCGGGAGCCACTATTCATCAGGCTGTGGTGCCGGAGCGCTTGACCCGAGGGTTTTATTTTCCACCGACCGTCATCACGGATGTTCCAACCCAGATGCCCGAGGTTTACGAGGAAATCTTCGGCCCTGTCACTTTGCTTATTCCTTTTGACGAGGAAGCCGAAGCCGTGGAAGAAGCCAATCGTTCCCCGTACGGCCTTGCGGCCTATGTTTTCACCGAGGACCTGGCTAAAGGCCTGCGTCTTGCCGACAATTTGGAAGCCGGCAGTGTCTGGATCAATGAAGTGCATCAGGCTCTGCCGGAAGCTCCCTTTGGGGGTATGAAGGAAAGCGGGCTCGGGCGCGAAAAGTCCCGATTCGGCGTGGAAGCCTTTACGGAACTGAAAACCATCTACGTATCCTATGCCTAAGGGGGCAAACCATGGTTCCCATCGTCTGTGTTGTGGGGGCATCCAATGTGGGAAAAACCACTTTCCTGGAAAAGCTCATTCCGGCTTTGGTGCGGCGAGGATATCGCGTAGGAACCGTTAAGCACGATGTGCATGGGTTTCAGATGGACCGGGAGGGCAAGGATACCTGGCGTCATGCCCAAGCGGGGGCTCAGACGATCGCCATTTCATCCCCCGTGCGGGTCGCTTCCATTCGCACCGTTGCCGTTGAGCTCCCTCTGGAAGAAGTGGTCTCTCGCTATTTCTGGGATGAAGACATTGTGCTCGCCGAAGGATTCAAACGTTCCGTTTTTCCAAAGATCGAAGTCTTTCGATCCGCCATTGAACCTCAGCCTTTGTGTTCGGCATCCGACAATCTCATCGCTCTGGTCACGGACGATGTTCGGGAAACGGAGGTCCCTCAGTTCAGCTTTTCCGATGTGGAAGGAGTCGCCGACTTTCTTCAAGCCCGCTACCTGCAGGACCGAAAAAGACCTCGTGTTCTGGTGCAGTTGGACGGAAAAAAACTTCCCATGAAGGATTTCGTTCAAGATTTTATTGCCGGCGGCATTTTGGGCATGGTCTCCCAGCTTCGAGGCTGGAAAAGGCCGAAGCAGCTGAAGGTGACCATCACTCTGGGAGACGAGGCGTGATTGCCGGAGCTGTGTTGGCCGGGGGAGAAAGCCGGCGATTTGGGCGGAACAAAGCTCTGGAGGTTTTTCAAGGACTCCGCCTCATCGACCGCGCCGTCATGAACCTCTCCAGTCTGTGCGATCCCGTCATGGTGGTGGCCAATGACCTGCTCCCCTACGCAGACATGGACGTTCTGTTGGTACGCGATATTGTACCCCGATTCGGCCCCCTTGCCGGCATCTTTACCGCTTTATATTTTTCACCACATTCTTGGGTGTTTGTCCGTGCCACCGACATGCCTTTTCTCGACCCGTCCTTAGCGCATGCCATGATGGCCTTCAGCCATCTTCCTCGTGTGGATGTGGTGGTGCTCAAGAAAGAAGAAAAATTCGAACCCCTCATGGCGCTCTACCATGTACGCTGCCTACCCCATATTCGACGATGCATCGAAACGGATCAACGACAGATCATCAGTTTTTACCGAAACGTGCGCGTCTATGGCGTGGAAGAATCCCAATGGCGCCGGTATGATCCTCAAGGTCAGAGTCTTTGGAATATCAACACCCCGGAAGACTATGAGCAAATGCTTAAGTTTTGGAAAACACCCGATTCGACAGGATCCGGTGGAACAAATCCTGAACCATGATACCCCGGTCTCAAAACATCCCTCTGGAAGAAGCCGTCCTTCTGGCCGCTCAATCTGTGCAGCCGGCTCCCTTTGAATGGGTGGCGTTGTCGAAAGCCCTTCATCGAATCCTGGCTCAGGACATCATCGCCCCTTTTCCTATTCCCAGCGAAAACCGTTCACGCATGGACGGCTACGCGGTTCGGGCTGTGGATACACAAGGGGCCACCCTAGAGCATCCACGGTCCGTGCACTGCCTCAAGCCCATCTTGTCGGCAGGGAGCGTCCCTGCGGTGAAGGTGAAGGCGGGAACGGCATGCCGAATTCTTACAGGCGCCGTGTTGCCATCTGGTGCGGATGCCGTTGTGCCTGACGAAAATGTGGAGCGCATCGAAGACCAACTGAAAATTTTCTCCGAAGTTCTTCCTGGCCAGTGGGTCACTTCAGCGGGAGAATGGCTGGAACGGGGCGCCGTGGCGCTTCGAGCCGGTCACAGGTTAACGCCTTCAAGAATCTCTGCTGCGTCCGCTTTGGGCTGCAGCCTGCTTCCTGTGGTTGTCTCCTGTCGCGTGGCTTTGGCAAGCACAGGGGATGAGATTCTGGAGCTTGGCACAAGGCATGAAAGCGGCAGATCGTACCCCGATACTCGGTGCCTTTTGGCAGCCATGCTTCAAAACGCCGGAGCCGTCCCGATACACCTGGGATGCATCCCGGATAACCCTTTTCAGATCAGCGCCGTTCTGGAGGCGGCGCCTGGGGAGATGGTGATCACCACCGGAGGTACCGGAGGAGGGAATAAGGATCTGATTTTTCAAGTGTGGAACGATCTGGGCATCGTTCCTGTTTTTCGAGGGGTCGACATCAAACCTGGAAGCGGCACAGCCTTGGGCATGGGAAAAAACAAACTCTACTGGGCTCTTCCCGGATCCCCCTGGGCTGCCCAAGTGATTTTTCACGAACTTTTCTTACCCGTCCTTGAGCGTTGGTATGGCACGAAGGAACCCTTGACTCAGACGTTTTCGGCAAGGCTTAGATGTTCGATGGAATTGAAAGGGCGGGGGGCTCGAGCCGTACCGGGAAACCTGATGTGCTGCCATGGAAACCTCTGGTTTGATCCTGTCCTCCAAGGATCCCCGTCTTCCCTGATTTTTCTTGCGGAAAAAAACGCCTACGCTCTAGTGCCGCCTCAGGCCGGTTTTCTTGCTGCGGAAACCTTTGTCACGGGACGCCTGCTTCTCGGATCTTCCCCGGACTTGAGCCATAAGGGAAAATCGCCTGCGGACACAGAAAAGCGCCCCATGAGTTCGCCATAATCGGCTGTTTTCTTCAGAGTGTTTTCGAAGGGTGGTCCAAAAACGCACATGACTCTATTCAACGAAGTCAGGACCGTGTATAGTGCGGGCTCGATTTCTCAAGCACGGAGGGAATACCGTTCATGCTCAAAGGCACATACATTGAGAAGCAATACTACAAAACCTTGCAAACCATTCTGGTGCCCCTTCTGGTTCGGCTCAAGGTTCGACCGAACCAGGTCTCCATTATGGGCTTAGGTCTCAGCGTTGCGGCAGGGGTGGCTTTCCTCTTTCAACCCTTTTGGGGGGGCCTTCTCACTCTTCTGGCCGGCTTGGTGGACACCTTGGACGGAAGTCTGGCTCGCAGCACCGGACAGGCTCGTAACTCAGGCGCTTTTCTGGATTCCGTCCTGGACCGTTATTCCGAATTCTTCATCTATCTCGGCATTTGGGGTTATTTTTGCCGAAAAGGTTCATCGGAACCCGTTCTTTCCCTGCTGGTGCTTTGTATTCTTTTTGGGTCCCTGATGGTCAGTTACACACGGGCCCGCGCCGAAGGGCTCGGACAAAAATGTCTGGTTGGCTTTCTGCAACGTGGAGAACGCGTGATCTTGATCGGGCTCGGCGGCATGGCCAATCCGGCCTTTAACAAACTTTCCCGCCTTCCTTTCAGCGCCTCCGGCGAGGACGCCTTTCTCATGGTGATTCTTTTTATTCTGGCTGTCGGCACCAACCTGACGGCCCTATGGCGCTTCTGGCACGTTCTTCGAGCCCTGCACGAAGAGGCAACCTCAAACCCATGACGAACATAAGCATCTGATCCGTCACCCGTTGCCGGTCTCCTTTTGCAGACTCCGCAGGCCGCTGAAGAGGTGTGTTCAGCACATGAGCCTTGTTCCTGACATCTTCTAGATCAAAGGTTCCGGAAGCTTTCGGAGAATGACTCGATCATCTTCTCGGTAGATTTCAAAGGAATCCCCTACGGAAAAGCCAAGCTGATCGATAAGGAGCGCCTTATTAAGAGTGATGCTTCCGCTTTGACCTATGGTGCGATGGTTCGTGGTCTTGATGATCACCGAGGGCGCCTGGGGTTCCGCTTGCTTGGGACGTCTTCGAACCACGGGTTTGGTGATAACCTCGGGTTCCGGACGTTCTTCAAACTTTTCCCGCACTCGGGGCTGGCTGGTGGGTCTGGCATAACGATTCGGGGCAGGCTCCGAAGCCCGTTGCTTGCCGAAACCCATTTGGGGAATTTCGCCTAATTCCATGAGGCCCTTGAGGTATAAGTCTTGAACCTCGCTTTTCAATCGAAGCCCAAAAAGCTTCTGCACCGCTTCCAATGAACGGCCGTTTCGAATTTCATTGACGATCAGTTTCGGGTCGATGTTCTTGTATTCCACATCCATAGCACGTTCCTTTCTGGTAAACATTCTTGGTTCCCTCTCCACATCACAAGAGTCGTGACACAAAAATCATGTCTTGATGCTTCATCGTATCCTCTGCACACACTCCAACCCACAACTGGAAAACAATGGGGATTTTCAGCACTCCCCCATGTCATGATGCGCTCCGCCTTTGTGCGGCGCCTTCGATGGCAAGCAACTTACCGGCGAAGGGGTTTGCTGAGAGTATGTTGTCAGCTCACGATTTATGGGAATTTTTCGAGATGCGACGACAATGCCTTCACGGCGCTTTAAAGCTAACAAAGCCTTCTCAAAGAATCAACCTGTTTTGCATCTAATTTTCAAGATGCCTCCCTCGACACCAAAGGCCGCGGCATTTCCCAAAAAGAGGAAGCGCGGCGCGCGTCCTTATAGGGAATGGCTTCGCAAAGGTCAACGGCAAAACGACATTCTTCCGTATTTTTTGCAGTCCAGGCACCGCGAAAGGAAGAAAAAAACCAGACCGAAACATCCCACTACCTCTCGTTTCGCCTTCTTTCATTTGCTTTGCAAAATCCTCGAAAGATCCCGTGTCAACTCGGCGACACGCTCCGCATGGCGCTCACTCAAAGTGCCACATCCACAGCTCGGCGTCACCAGGCTTTGCTGCAACACCGATGCTATCGATATCTCGGATCCACACAGGCTTTGGACCTGATCCTTCCAGCGCTGCGCCAATGATTCCGCAGACACTTTGTCGATTAAAGCTTCTTCCGACGTCGGGACCATGCCCCAAGCCACGATGCCGCCTCGATGAAAGAATTCAAGATACTGCTTTCGATATAAGGCGAAACGATCGAAGTACTGATAGGCATCCAGGTTGATAATATCAAGGGGACACTCAAAGACGAAACCCCAGTCCGTATTGGCGCAGACATGCACACCGACCAAAGCCCCTGCCTGCCTCAAAGGTTCCGCGACCTGTGTGATCAAGGACTTCACTTGATCCGCGGAAACAGTGATGAAAGCCGATGTGCCGAAACCTGCCAGTGCCGGTTCATCCAGAAAAAGAATGACGGGTTTATGCCATCGACTCAAATGATGCCATTGCCACAGGGCTTTCATGGCCAAATGTTTCACCACAATATCGCACATGCGGTCGTCAAAGAGCAGCGCCCGCCGATTCTGATCCGTCATGCCGCTCAAAAGCGTAAAAGGGCCGACAATTTGTCCTTTGACAGCAGTCCAATTGCGGGGTCTTTGATCCAGCCTGTCCAAAAAAAGCCGAAAGGTTCGGCCTGTTTCCTTTCCCATGGCAAAGCGGGACCCCTCTAAAAGGGACGGAGAGGCTTCTACGGCCAAATAATCTTCATAAAAAGACAATATTTCCTGGTCCGAATCCAGCGTATCCACCCATACGCGATCATGTTCTTGACGGACCCCAGGAAGTCCTTCCAAATACTGCAGCATCATCTGCTCGGCGGCATATCGAGGCAACTGAGGCCAGACGGGAATCTCCGTCATGGTTTCCAAAACCACGCTCACCGCACGCTCAGGATCTGTATGCGGCATACTGCCCACAAGTGTTGCCCGTCCTGCAGGATCAAAAAGTCCCATTGCAAAGTCGCTCCTCAAAGAGTATGGTTTTTACTGGGTGAATATCTTTCAGGTATCTGGGTTGCCGCAGAAATTTCCTTCGCCCGCCTTCCCCGGAATCGTCTAGCACAGAGCGGCATCCTGGTCAAACACGCAGAGTGGAGGCCAAGATGGAGGAAAGAGCCCCCAAGCGTTCCAACCGGGGATTGGAAAACAAGAAATTTATATGGACTTTACTTGTTTTGCTCCTGGTTCTGACGGTGGGGGCTCTTTATGTGCTCATGAAAACCGGTCGGCCTCCCCTTGAGACCACTCCGCCCTCGACACAAAAGCCCGCAGAAACCGATCAAAGCTCCGCTGCGGCAGGGCCTGACAAAATACGAAGACCCATCCCCGTTGCTGGGGAAGAACGCCAGCCTGCCCCCGCTGTGAGTGAACCTCCAGCTTCCAGCTACCCGGAAGTTTCCCCTGAAACCTCCCAGGAAGAGCGTAAGGACGCTTTCGGCCTTAAAACCAGTGTGGATCACGTGGTGCAGCCCCAGGAACCCTTCAGCGCTCATGGCCGACAGTGGACCGTGGAAGAAATACAGAAGCGTTTAGCCGGTCGGGCCGCTCAACCCCAGGACCATCGCGGGCTCTCTCAAGAACCCGGCACAGAAAGAAAAGCCGTTGGAGGCTACCTTCCGAAACCCGTGCCCGCAACGTCCCCCAGCACGGCTTCTGAAAAGACCATCTACTACGGAGTCCGTCTGGTTCGACCGGGTGAAAACCTATGGAAGATTCACTATGGTGTCATTCAAGAATATTTCGCTCGGCGCGGTATCGAGCTTCCGCCTCGCGCCGATCAACCTCGAGCTGATGGACGCAGCACGGGAATTGGGCGCCTTTTAAAATTCCTGGAAAGCATCGTCCACGTTTATGATGCTCGAAGGAATCGTCTGGTCGACGACATCGATCTTCTCCATCCCGATGACCTCATTGTTTTCTTCAATATCTCCCAACTGTTTGAAGCTTTGGACCAGGTGGAAGCCAAAGAACTGGAAGCTTTGCGTTATCTTGGGTCCACGTTGCAAATAAGAAGGCCTTCGGCATCGAGGATCCTTCTGAACCGAAAGGACCTTCAGGGGTTTTCCGTCCCGCCTTTGCCTTCTGAGCTGCGTTGAAAATCGGTGGCAAACCTAACGTTTTCCTGAAGGAGCAAAGACATGGCAGAAGATCTCAAGAAAATGTACCGCACCGTGATGGATGATCATTTTCCGGAAGAACTTTGTATTCGCTTCGGGCATCAGGAACTGCTGTACCGAAAAAGAACATGGAAATTCCCCGATGAAAAAACGGGGGAACTTATCGAAAAGGGTCTTCGGTATGGAGAAAACCCCGGCCAGGAAGCGGCACTCTACGAGCTTGTTTCAGGAAACCTAACCTTGGGAGACTGTCATTTTATCGAGCCAGGTCGAGGGCTTGTGAGCGCCATGAGCGAAGAGGATATGGTGCAGGCGGGAAAACATCCCGGGAAGATCAACCTTACGGACTTGGATAACGGGCTGAATATCATCAAATTTCTCATGGATCGCCCCTGCGCCGTCATCCTTAAGCATAATAACCCGTGCGGAGTCGCTCACGGGGAAACTTTAGCGGAAGCGTATTATCGAGCCAATCGAGCGGATCGCATTGCGGCTTTTGGAGGTTGTCTGGTTTTAAATCGAAGTTTGGATAAGGATACGGCGGAATTGGCGGCTCAAAATTACCTGGAGGTTCTGGCGGCTCCGGATTTTGAAGAAGGTGCTTTGGATATAGTCAAAAAGCGGGCGAATCTTCGAATTATTCAAGTACGACGGATGGATCGGCTGGAAGAATATCGAAACCTGCGTTTTGTGGATTTTAAATCGCTCATGGATGGTGGCCTCATCGTGCAACAATCCCAATTATGCGCCGTCAAAGGTCCCCAGGATCTCAAACTGGCCGAAACGGTCCACGAAGGCAAAACCTACCGGATTCAACGGGCTCCCACGGATAGAGAAATGCAGGATCTTCTTTTCGGCTGGTACGTGGAGCAAGGAGTGACCTCCAATTCCGTTCTTTATGTGAAGGATCTGTGCACGGTGGCGATCGGCACGGGAGAACAGGACCGAGTGGGAGTGGCGGAACTGGCCGTCTATAAGGCTTACCGCAACTACGGCGATGCGCTCTGCTTTGAAAAATACGGCATCTCCTACAAGGAACTGGAACGCGCCGTGGAAACAGGACAAAGGCCTCGAAAGGACCGTGAAGAAATCGATGCGGCGGTTCGTGAAGCCAAAGCGGGCCTGGTAGGATCCACCATGGTCTCCGATGCCTTTTTCCCGTTTCGAGACGGCGTGGATGTGGGGCTTCGCCAAGGGGTTACCGCAGTGGTTCAGCCCGGTGGATCTCTGAGGGATTGGGAAGTCATTGAAGCCTGCAATGAAGCGGGAGCCACCATGGTATTCACAGGGCAACGCGCCTTTAAGCACTAGAAGCTTGTCCTTACAGCGCAAGCCAACGCCCCGCTGACTTCACGGCCGGGACGTCGAAGCTTCCAGGAAAAAGGCTGTTTTCAGACAAGCGGCTTAGAGGCCCTGCCAGGCGGGCACGAGGTCCTGAGGGACACCCAACTGGTCCAGGATACGGGCGACAATGAAATCGAGAAGATCGTTCACACTTTGCGGTTGGTGGTAAAAGCCTGGAGCCGGAGGCAGCACAAGGCCTCCCGCTTCGGTCACCGCTATCATGTTTTTCAAGTGCACAAGACTGAGGGGGGTTTCTCGAGGCACCACAATGAGCGGCCTTCTTTCCTTGAGACACACGTCGGCGGCCCGATGAATGAGGTTATTGGCCAAACCGTTGGCGATGGCGGCCAGAGTCCCCATGGTGCAGGGGACAATCACCATGCCTTGCGTCCGAAAGGAGCCGCTGGCGATAGGGGCGCTGAAGTCTTCTTCACCATAAAGAGGCGCTCCGTCCGGCAGGTCCTCTTCAAGATTTCTTCCCGTTTCCAAATGATAAACAAGTCTTCCGGCCGAAGAGGCCACCACGTGGGTCGAAACACCACGGTCAGCAAAAAATCGAAACAGCCTTTGCGCATAGGGCGCTCCACTGGCGCCCGTGACCGCCACGATGACCGGAAGAGAGCTCATGGGCTCCAGACCGCCTCCACCGTTTTTCCTTCATGGACCAGAGCGACAATGGCCGCTAAAAAACGTTCCGGGGTGGCATGTTGAAAAACATTGCGGCCCACGGCCACACCAGCAAGGCCGGCTTGCAGTCCCTGCTGAATTTTTGTCAGAAAAGCTCTTTCATCGGCTTCTTTGCTGCCACCGGCCATGACCACAGGCACAGGAACACTGTTCACGATGCGTTCCAGGCTTTCTCCATGCTGCGGCGCTGGAATCTTGATGATATCCGCCCCCAGTTCGGCGGCCACCCGTGCCGCATGCATCACGGCTTCATCTGTCACCGGTTTCGGAGCGTGGGCTCCTCGCACATAAATCATCACCAAAAAAGGCAGGTTCCACAGGGCACAGGCTTCTCCCACACGTCCAAGGTCTCTCAGCATGTGAGGTTCGGCATCATCCCCCAAATTCACGTGAACCGATACCCCGTCCGCTCCTCGACGAACGGCTTCTTCCACAGACCCCACTAAAACCTTTTGATGAAAAGCAGGACCAAGCTGCGTGCTGGCCGAAAGATGCATGAAAATGCCGGGAAGACGCCCGGGAATTTGTTCCAAATACGCCATCATGCCTTTATGCAGCACAAGCCCGTCCGCCCCCGCGGCGATGCCGTAGTGAATCACGTTTTTCATGTGCTCAAGGCCTCGTATGGGGCCGCAACTGACACCATGATCCAAAGGAAACAGCACCAGGCGTCCGTCTTCTCTGGAAAAAAAACGTCGTAACCTTAAATGCTTGCCGCCCATTGTTTGCCTTCTCCTGCAAAAGGTTCCCCTCCCGTGGTCTCCTCTTTTATGTCGCTTTCGGCCCAAAAATCCAACGGGGGACAGGCAGGAATATCGCCGACGTCCACCATGAAACGGTAAAAAAGCTTCAAACCTTCTAAAGCCCTATCATGAAGGTCAAAAATGAAAGTGTTGTAATACCGCTGTAAACCCACGAGATCCAAAATGCCCATGCGGCCGGCTTCTTGACACACAACATCCAGATGCCGAAGTCCCCATGACTTGGATGCCCATAAGGATCGCACCGCCTTCCGGACCAGAGCCGGCTTTCGAGTCGCCACATCCCGGCGCACCACCCACAGGGCAAACACAAAGGGATGACCCGTCCAGCCATGCCATAGTTCCGCCAGATCATAGCGAAAAGGATAGTTCGCATGACCGCGCCACACCAAGGCTTCATCGCCGATGGCCAAAAAGGCCGTCGGGGACGATCCGTTGGCCAAAGCGTCCGCCAACGCTCCACGATGATAGCGCACATTTTTGAGGTTCCAGAATTTTTCCACGAGGATCTTCAGCAGCACAACGGAAGTGTCTGAATGCCGGGTTAAAAGAATATCTTCACCTTCAAGGGATTCCAAAGGCTTTTGGCTTAACAGCAACACACTGTGAACCGGCCCGGCACAGGCGATGGCCAAGCCTGGGACAATCTTGAACAGGCGTGGATACCGAGCATACATGACCGAAGAAACAGCACTAAGATCCAACTCTCCACGACACACCATGGCGTTCAGTTCCGATGGACACCGGGCCATGATATGACATGGATTGGGAATCAGCCCCTGTTCCATAGCGTAATAGACCGGCCAAACATTCAAGTAATCGATTTTTCCGAGCTTCAGCGCGATGTGATGTCCCCTACCCATACCATAGACCCCTGTGCCGCATGGCGAACGATTGTTTCGGCCAGATCGTTTTCCGTGGAAAAAGAACCCGACACGGAAACGGCCAAAAAAGGCGTTTCCGCCCCCGGGCCCAAATGTCCGAAAAATGGATGAACACCAAGGGCTTGAGCCCCCATGGACGTGACCATACGTAAGACCGTCGCCGGGGTGATGCCCGGCATGGCATCCAAGACGGCGGTTGCTTCACGAAACGGATTCAGGTCTTCATTACTGGCCAGACTGTCGGTTCCCAAGGCGCAGCAAATCCCTCTTTGAAGGGCTGCATCGATCCTCGGCAGCGTTCCCTCAATCCATGCATTGCTTCGAGGACAAAAGCACACGGCAGCCCCACAGCGCGCCACCACGTCCCAATCCTCTTCGTCCACATGAACCATGTGAACCAAAAGGGTATGAGCATCCAAAACACCCAGAGCATGCAGGGTCTTTACGGGGGATGTTCCCGAAGGACGCCAGGAATCGTCCCAACGGCCCAAGGACTGCAACAGGTCGCGGCAAAAGCCCGTGCCCTCCCGAACGAAGCGAACTTCATGGGAATGTTCGGCCGCATGGATGGAAAAAGGCAACCCTCGGGAACGGGTCCAGGCTTTGGCTTGAGCGATAACTTTCCAGGATGTTGCGTAAAGGGAATGAGCGGCCAGGGAGGCCTGCGGCTTGTCGGTCATGGCTTCGGGAGAAAAGAGTTCACGAAGATCCTGACAATGAAATCCTAAGAGCTCCGCGAATTGATGTTCATAAGGGATTTTCGAAGGTTCAGGAAATGAGTCCACAGGCGGATTCATGACGTTGGCAAGGCATCGTGTGCCGGACTGAAAAGCCTGAAGGCATCCCGTGTCGTGCGCATCCCGGCGTTGAGAAGGGCTAAGGTTTTCTTTGGCCTGAAACACGGAAAAAAGCCATTGCGGAAACCCCATGGGCTGTGAAGGCTTGGAAAGAGAAAGAAGGCTGAAGTCTGAATGAGTGTGGGCGTTTACAGCTCCGGGAACAAGGGCGGCCTCCTCATGATCCCACAGACGCACCGAAGCGCTCCCGTATTTTTGGCGCATGTCCTGTACCGGGCCGGATTCCAGGATTCGGCCATGGCTCACCACCACGGCCCCGTCGGCCACGAGCGGTCCATTGCCCAAAAACACCCAAGGGGCTCGATGAATCTCCACGCCGTTCATGCCGCCCCTTTTAGGTTCCTTCAATCCATTCATAAGCCATGGTCCGTTGCTTGGGCACTAAACCGGCGTCACCAATGAGCCGACGGATTTCTTCCACGGAGAGACGAAAATGAACCCCTGCCGCCGCCACCACGTTTTCTTCAATCATGGTGGAGCCGAAATCGTTGGCACCGAAAAAGAGTGCCGCCTGAGCCACTTTCGGACCCATGGTGACCCACGAAGCTTGCAGGTTGTCGAAATTGTCCAGAACCAAGCGCGACAGGGCCAGCAAGCGCAGGTAGCTCACCGCCGTTTCCGGCCGCCTGGAAATGGACGTTTTGCCCGGCTGAAAAGTCCATGGAATAAAAGCCGTAAAACCTCCCGTTCGATCCTGCAGGTCCCGAAGCGCAAAAAGATGGCTCAACCGGTCCTCCAGGGATTCTTCATGACCGAACATCATGGTCGCCGTAGTGCGTAATCCCTGGCGGTGCGCCTCTTCCATCACCGCCAGCCATTCTTCGGCGGAACATTTGTTGGGCGAAACCCGGCGACGCACCTCATCCACAAGGATTTCCGCCCCTCCTCCGGGAATGGAATCCAAGCCGGCGTTTCTCAGCCGGGCGATCACCGTCGCCACATCGATTCCTTCGCGCTTGGCAAAAAAGACAATTTCCGGCGGGGAAAAAGCATGAAGATGAACCGGATACCTTTCCTTGATGAAGTGCAGCATCTCTTCATAGAAACTCAAAGGAAGATCCGGGTGGTGTCCTCCTTGAAGAAGAATCTGAGTGCCGCCCAAAGCGAGGGTTTCCTCGATTTTCTTGGCAAGGACGTCTCGTTCCAGAACGTAGCCTTCAGGGTGGCCCGGAGGCCGAAAGAAAGCGCAAAACCGGCAACCACAAACGCAAATGTTGGAATAATTGATGTTGCGGTCCACCACATAGGTGACCACATGCTCAGGATGTTTTTTTTGACGTAGGCGATGCGCTGCATGGCCTAGCTGGTGAAAATCCGCATGCAGATAGATTTCTCGTGCTTCGTGGCGGTCCAGGCGTCGGCCTTTCTCGACAACGCCTTCCAGCCATGCCTCATGCCGTGACCGCATCTTGGAAACGTCACCCATGCCCTTCATGACCACCTCGGAAACATTCGAAGGTCTTCATTTCCTTTGAACAACACAGGGTATCTGGATCTCTCATGCAACGCGGCTCCACCGTGCCTTAAAACATGTCTGCCATTGAGCGCTCGCCATCACGGTCCCGAAAGCATGGGCCTTCGACCCGCCCAAGATCCGAACGGCACGCCCGCGGAAAAAGCAGGCCGAAGGCCGGCACTCCCAGACAATAATCCAGTGTTAAGGTTGTGGGGGCGAGGCGCCGCCTCGCCCTTCCTTGAAAATGGCAACAGATCCATCCGCATTGCCGGTTCCCGGACAGTCTCCTAAGCCCCGGCAGACGGCGATGCCGCTGCTTCCTCAAAAAAGCAATTACGCTCCACGGGATGAAAACCGGCCTGGCGGATCAGAAATTCCAGCTCCTCTCTGGTAAGAAAGGATTCGGATTCGGCTCCGGCCATGTGCCCGATCTTTTCTTCCACCACGGTTCCGTCCAAATCGTCGGCTCCGAAATGGAGGGCCACTTGCGCCTGTTTCACTCCCAACATGACCCAGTAGGCTTTGATATGGGGAATATTGTCCAACATGAGGCGTGAGACGGCGATGGTTTTCAGTTCATCGACCCCCGTAGGACCTTGAGCCTCCGGCACGCCCGTGTTTTTCGCCTGAAAAGGTAGTGGGATGAAGCATACGAATCCATGTGTTTCATCCTGAAGTCGACGCAAAGCGTCCAGATGTTCCAGGCGTTCCTCAAGGGTTTCCTTATGCCCGAACAGCATGGTGGCGTTGCTTTTGATGCCCAATTGGTGAGCTTCCCTCATGACTTGAAGCCAGCCCTCGCCGCTGAGCTTCTGAGGACACAAAAGGGCGCGCACTCGAGGGCTGAACACTTCGGCGCCTCCTCCGGGTAACATGTCCAATCCCGACGCTTTTAAACGCAAAAGAACTTCCCGAACGGATAACCCTTCCAGGCGGGCGAAATGAGCGATTTCCACCGCCGTAAAGGCTTTGATGTGCACCTGCGGCCGAACCTGTCGAATAGCCCGCAACATGGCCTCAAAGGTTTCCAGTCGCAGTTCCGGATGACACCCTCCCACCATGTGCACTTCAGTGATGGGTTCTTGGAGCCGATCTCGAACTTTATCCACAATACTTGAAACCGAAAGTTCAAAGGCTCCGGGTTCTCCCTTGCGGCGTCGAAAAGCGCAAAACAAGCAGCCGTTCACGCAGATGTTGGAGTAGTTGATGTGCTGGTTGACGACATAATAAGCGCTCGTCCCGTGCCGACGGTGTCGTACCTCATAGGCCAAAGCCCCAACCGCCACCAAATCCGGACATCGAAAAAGTCGAAGCCCGTCTGCAAGGGTCAGCCGTCGGCCTTCCATCACCTTGTGGTAAATGTCTTCAAGATCCAAAGACCTGTAGACCGTTACCGGAAGCATTTTCGGTCCCTTTCGTGCTCAAAGCCGTGTCCTTTGCCATGCCGTCACGGGCCAACCCGTTTTTCAAAACCTTGATGAATTCGTCGATCAAACGCCCCGTCACTTCCGAAGATCCTTGATACAAACCCGTGCCACCGTCCAGAAAGGAAACACAATGCGCCTGAAGAAAACGATCCATGACAGCGTCCAGAAAAAAGACCACAAAGTCGGGGTCCATGTCAGAACGCACTTCGCCTCGAGCCATCCCTCCCAGCACAATGGGGCGCAAGTATTCCGCCGAGAAAAACCGCACACGCTGCAGGAGCTCATTTCGCAAGGGAAAATCTTCCTGAAAGAGCATCTTGAGGTAGATGCGGTACACTCGAGGATGCCTTTGGATGAAGTCGACTCCCGCCACGAGGCTTTGGCGAATCCTTTCAAAAAAGTCCTTATCCGCCGTGTTGTGCTTGACCTGACCCAGTCTCTGACGCACCAAGGCCACGGCATGATCAAAGATGAAAAGAAAGAGCCCTTCCTTGTTGCCGAAGTATTGAAAGAGAGAGCCTTTGGAAATGCCAAGAGATTCAGCCAATCGATTGAGGCTCGCCTGTCGAAACCCGTGACGGGAAAATTCTTCCACGGCCGCATCCAGAATCTTTTCCCGTTTCGAGGCCTTAAGCCTCATGAAACGATCCATGCCCATTTTCTTGCACCCATTGAAGCCTCCCACATCAGAAAGTGACCAGGTGGTCACTTTTACACAAGCTCTGCAAGGCTTGTCAATGGATCCCTTGCCACCGTGAAGGCGCAGCGGGTATACAGCAAGGAAAACCAAACGAGGAGGTGAGCCGTGCGAAGACCCGTGATTCATGGGCCTCTTCCTGGTCCCAAGGCCCAAGCGCTGACAGCCAAGGATCATACCTATGTCTCTCCGTCCTACACGCGCATTTACCCTCTTGTGGCGGAAAGGGGAGAGGGGGTCTGGGTGGAGGATGTGGATGGAAACCAGTTTTTGGATTTTACGGCGGGCATTGCCGTGTGTGCCACGGGGCATTGTCATCCCCGCGTGGTGAAAACTGTTCAGGAGCAGGCCCAGCGGTTGCTTCACATGTCAGGAACGGATTTTTACTACACACCGCAGATTCGGTTGGCGGAAAAGCTCTCGTCTCTTCTTCCTCAAGAGGATCCCTACAAGGTCTATTTCGGCAATTCCGGAGCGGAAGCGGTGGAAGCGGCTTTCAAGCTGGCTCGATGGCATACTCGACGGGAACTGAACATCGCCTTCTTTGGGGCCTTTCACGGTCGAACCATGGGAGCTCTTTCTTTGACGGCCAGCAAGACCATTCAAAAGAGGCATTACCATCCCTTTGTTCCAGGCATCACGCATATTCCTTATCCCTATTGCTATCGCTGTCCATACAATCTTACTTATCCCTCGTGCGATCTGGAATGCGTGCGCTGGGTGGAAGAAACCCTTTTTCGAACCACCATGCCTCCCGACGAAGTGGCGGCTATTTTCGTGGAGCCCATTCAAGGGGAAGGGGGCTACATTGTCCCGCCGCCGGAATTTCATAAGCGCCTGCAAGCCATCGCCCACAAGTACGGTATTCTTTATGTGGCCGATGAAGTGCAGACGGGGATCGGGCGAACGGGCAAGATGTTCGCCATGGAACATTTCGGCGTGGTGCCGGATATCATCGCCCTGGCTAAGGGCATCGCTTCCGGGCTGCCTCTGGGAGCCATGATGGCTCCCACGAGCATCATGACCTGGGAAGCCGGAAGCCATGCCTCCACCTTTGGAGGCAATCCTTTATCGTGTGTGGCGGCTTTGGAAACCCTGGCTTTGGTGGAATCCCATCTTATGGAAAACGCGGCCGTCATGGGGCTTCGGCTTTTAGAAGGTTTGCGTCGATTGCAGCAGGATTGGGAATGCCTTGGCGATGTTCGCGGATTGGGGCTCATGGTGGGCGTGGAACTGGTTAAAGACCGGCACACCAAGGAAAGGGCAAGTGAATGGCGAAACGGCCTCATTCAGGAAGCTTTTCAAAAGGGGCTGCTCCTTTTGGGATGTGGAGAAAACACTGTGCGTTTTTGTCCGGCTCTTACCGTGTCCGCGAATGAAGTGGACTGTGCTTTGGAACTTTTTGAAACAGCCCTTCGCGCTTTATTCCATTAAAGAAAACAGAAGCTTTTAAGCAGTCAAATCATTTCGCGTTTTTTTTCACGTTTTGCGAGCTCCGCATGGGTGAACCTGGGTTGCCTTTTCCGTGAAGCCGAAGCCAGGTCTTCACCCGAAGAATCCCTGAAGCTCTTCGGAAAATTCAATAATCCTTGAAGCGCAGCCCTTCGGCCCGCCAGTTGTGCGGTCGGAACGCCGGCGCTCCCAGAAAAAACACGGTTTCAGCCTTGGAGGGGCGAGGCGACGCCTCGCCCCTCCCTTGAAACGGCACCCACCCAACGACAAACAACGCGGTGTTTCTATGCGCACCCTTCGTATGCCCTGTTCCATGAGAAAGCGTCGAGCGCCCTCTTGGGCCTGCGGCACCAGGGATTTGTGACGTGAAGGGCACCGTCCGCACCTCCCCGAAGAATCTCGCCGGCCACCCTTTCGAGTGCCCCTGGTGCGCCCTGTGGCCATGGCTTTTGAATGCGCGAAAATCCTTGACCCTGCCAAAGGGCCGTTCCTATAATTCGAGCGCCCTTGCTGACCTTAAGGGCAAGGCTTTCAAAAGCCTCTCATGGATTCTTCAGCGAAGGCTTTCAAAAGCTTGACACTTTTTTTTGCTTTTTCTATAGTGAGATACTTCACAAGATCAGCGCCGAGACAACCTTTTCGAACCCTTTTCGTGAAGGAAGGTTTGTTTCGGCCGAACCAGCCTTGAGCACAAACGGTGGCGTCATGAACTTCAGCCAGTATTTGGAACGCAATCAAAAGGCCATTCTGAAAGAATGGTTTCATTCGGTGGTGGAAACCTACCCGAAAGAAACGGCCAAGTTTTTGAAAAAAGAAAAAGATCCTTTTGCAAACCCCGTGGGGAGTTCCATCCTTGAGGGGATTCAGGGCATTTTTGTGCAGATTCTAGGAGGGCTGCCTTCCGACGAGGTGTTACCCTTTTTGGATCGCATTGTGCGGGTGCGCGCTGTCCAGGACTTTACACCGGCTCAGGCGGTCTCCTTCATGTTTTCCCTGAAGGATGTGGTGCGGGCTCAAACGGACAAAGACGGGCTTACGGCCCAGTATGCGGCTGACCTTGTGGGTTTTGAACGCACCGTGGATCGAGCGGCCCTGATGGCTTTCAACATCTACATGCAATGTCGTGAACAGCTCTATCAGCTGCGCGTGGACGAGATCAAGAACAGGACCGGAAAACTTTTGGAACGGGCTCAGGCCATATGGGAGAGCCGCCGTGCGGAAGACGGCTCCCGGGAGGAATCTTAACTATTTATTAACCAAAACGAGGTGGGGTGGTTATGAACGCATCACAAGCCATGGTCTTTTCCCTTGTCGCCGTCGGGATCCTCGTGTGCCTCCCCCTGATCGGCGTGACGGCCGGGATGACGACCCTCTTTGCGGTCTTCATTCCCTATGCGGCCGTCGCTCTGTTTTTCATAGGGGTTGTGGCACGCGTGGTGCGATGGGCCCGATCACCGGTCCCGTTCCGCATCCCGACCACCTGCGGGCAGCAAAAGAGCTTCCCCTGGATCAAGGCGGACCCCTTGGATAATCCTACGGATACCAAAGGGGTGGTATTGCGCATGATCCTTGAGGTTTTGCTGTTCCGGTCCCTGTTTCGAAACACGCGCCTGGAGTTTTATGAAGGGCCGAAGATTCGGTACGCATCGGCCAAGTGGCTGTGGCTCGGAGCCATTGTGTTCCATTACTCCTTTTTAGTGGTTCTTCTCAGGCATCTTCGATTTTTCTCCGAACCGGTCACTCCTTTGGTCACCCTGTTGGAAAGTGTGGACGGCTTTCTGGAAGTGGGCTTGCCTCGGCTTTACATTTCCGGCCTGGCTCTGTTGGCCGGTGTGGCCTATCTCTTCCTTCGCCGTGTCACCATTCCACAGCTTAAGTACATTTCCTTGCCCTCGGACTACTTTCCTCTGTTCCTGATCTTCGCCATTGCGGCCACCGGTGTGCTCATGCGCTACTTTACGAAGGTGGACATTGTGGGGGTTAAGGAACTCACCATGGGGCTGGCCACCTTCCATCCAGTGATTCCCGAAGGAATCGGGGTCATTTTCTATATTCATCTTTTCTTGGTCAGCGTGCTCTTTGCCTATTTCCCCTTTAGCAAACTGGTGCACATGGCTGGAGTTTTTCTGAGTCCCACAAGGAATCTTCCCAACAACAGCCGTATGGTGCGCCATATCAATCCTTGGAATTACCCGGTCAAGGTTCATACCTATGAAGAGTATGAAGATGAATTCAGGGAAAAGATGATTGAAGCTGGTCTTCCAGTGGAAAAGAAGGAGTAAACATGGCGAGCGTACCGAAACCCAGCGAACTAGGCAAGGTGGACCATCGGCCGCCGCAAAAGCCTTGGACCGAAACGGTCCCGGAGTTTCGGCCCGGCACCTTTTGCTATGGGGCAAAGGCCAAGAACTTGGAAGTGGTCGGGATGCCCAACCCTCGAGAATGGAACCCTGCGGATGAGGATTGGAAGCTGCCCGATGATTGGAAAGACATCACCCTGAAGGGCATGAAGGATCGACTGGACAAGTTCCGTTCCTTCAAGCTTTTCATGGACATTTGCGTGCGTTGCGGCGCGTGTGCCGACAAATGCCATTATTTCATCGGTTCCGGGGATCCCAAAAACATGCCGGTGCTGCGGGCGGAACTCATCCGTTCCATTTACCGCAACTATTTTACCGGCAGCGGCAAGATTCTGAAAAAGTATGCTGGCGCCCGTGCCTTGACGGAACAGATCATCAAGGAATGGTTCTATTACTACTATCAATGCACGGAATGCCGACGTTGTTCCGTCTTTTGCCCCTACGGCATCGATACGGCTGAAATCACCATGATGGGCCGCGAACTGCTCAATGAACTGGGCTGCGGCATCGACTGGATCATGGGCCCTGTGGCCAACTGCTACATGAACGGAAACCACCTGGGGATTCAACCGCACGCTTTCAAAGACATGATCATGTTCTTTGTGGACGAGATCGAGGCGGTGACCGGCGTGCGGGTGGAACCCACGTTCAACCGCAAGGGAGCTGAGATCCTTTTCATCACCCCGTCGGGAGACGTCTTCGCCGATCCCGGAACCTACACCCTCATGGGTTATATGATGCTTTTCCATGAAATCGGCCTCGATTACACCTGGAGCACCTACGCTTCGGAAGGCGGTAATTTCGGTTTGTTCACTTCCCATGAGATGATGAAGCGTCTGAACGCCAAGATGTATGCCGAAGCCAAGCGCCTCAAAGTCAAATGGATGCTGGGCGGCGAATGCGGTCACATGTGGCGTGTCATCAACCAGTACATGGACACCATGAACGGCCCTGCAGATTTCCTGGAAGTGCCCAAATCCCCCATCACCGGCACGGTGTTTGAGAACGCCAAGAGCACCAAGATGGTTCATATTGCCGAATTCACGGCGGATCTTATTCGCCATGGCAAGCTGAACCTGGATCCCAGCCGAAACGACAACAAGATCGTGACCTTCCACGACTCGTGCAACCCGTCTCGAGCCATGGGTTTGTTTGAGGAACCTCGCTACGTGCTGAAGGCTGTCTGCAATCATTTTTATGACATGCCTGAAAACACCATTCGGGAAAAAACCTTCTGCTGTGGATCCGGATCGGGCCTCAACACCGACGAATTCATGGAAATGCGTATGCGCGGCGGGCTGCCTCGAGCCAACGCCGTCCGTTATGTCCATGAAAAGTACGGCGTGAACATGCTGGCCTGTATCTGCGCCATTGACCGCGCCGTGCTGCCGCCTTTGATGAATTATTGGGTTCCGGGGGTGAACGTCACCGGACTTCACGAGCTGGTAGGCAACGCCCTTGTGATGAAGGGTGAAAAGAAGCGCACCACCGACCTCCGTTACGAACCCCTGCCGGGGATGGAAGAAGAGGAGGAGGCTGAAGATGTATGATGCAAAGAAGATCGTTCCGGGAATTCTGATCTTTGTGGTGCTGTTCACCTTCCCCTTGTGGTCCAATATGGGGAAGGCGGCCCCGGCGCCCAAACCCGAACTGCCGAAAACGGAAAAGGTCTGTGTCATGGACACGGCCTACATGAAAACGGAACACATGGTGCTTCTCAACCAGTGGCGGGACCTGGTGGTTCGCGACGCCAACAGACTGTGGGTGGGACCCGACGGCAAGGAACACTTCATGAGCCTGCAGAACTCTTGCATGAAATGCCATTCCAGCAAGGTCAAGTTCTGCGACCAGTGCCACAATTACGCCGGGGTCAAGCCTTATTGCTGGCAGTGTCACATCGAGCCTAAGGAGAACATGTGATGGAAAAGGATCGCCGTGAATTCCTGAAGATAGGCGGAATATCCGTCTTGGGGCTGAGTGCTCTGCCTGTCTTTCAGGCGCTCGCCCAAGAAAAAGGGCCTCGCTACAAACCCGACCCCAAGGCCCTCAAAGGGGCTCAGTGGGCCATGATCGTGGACATGAAGAAATGCTGGGAACAGCAGGAAAAACGCCAATGCAAAGACTGCATTTTGGCATGCCACAAGATCCATAACGTGCCTGATATTCCCGACCAAAAACGGGAAATCAAATGGATCTGGTTGGAAGAATACAAGCACGCTTTTCCGGACCAAGCTCATGAGTACGCTCCGGAAAAAGTCAAGGAAAGCCCCTTCATGCTTCTGTGCAACCATTGCAGCAATCCGCCCTGTGTGCGCGTCTGCCCCACCAAGGCCACGTTCAAGCGTAAACAGGACGGCATTGTCATGATGGACTTTCACCGCTGCATCGGGTGCCGTTACTGCATGGCAGGCTGCCCTTACGGTGCTCGAAGCTTTAACTGGGGTGACCCTCGCCCGTATCTCAAGCCCGAAGAGATCAACATGACATACCCGACACGCCGCAAAGGTGTGGTGGAAAAATGCACCTTCTGTTACGAACGTATCGATGAAGGCTTGCAACCGGCGTGTGTGGAAGCTTGTAAGGTCAAGGCCCTGATCTTCGGCGATGTGACCAACCCCAATTCCGAAGTGCGCAAGATCCTTTCCGGCCATTACAGTCTGCGGCGTAAAATTGAGCTGGGCACGGGGCCGAATGTTTACTACCTGATCTGATGAGGGGACGACATGCTTGAAAAGGCTTTCAAAGGCGGACAAAAGTACTGGAGCCTTCTGCTGGGCTTGGCGATCCTTTCAGGGGTCGGCTTCGCCTGCTTCATGCTCCAGCTCAACCAAGGCTTAAAAATCACCGGCATGAGCCGGGATGTGTCCTGGGGCTTTTACATCGCTCAGTTCACTTTCCTGGTCGGGGTCGCGGCATCGGCGGTCATGGTGGTGCTTCCGTACTATTTGCACCATGTCAAGGAATTCGGCCGCATCACCATTTTGGGTGAATTCCTGGCCGTGAGCGCTGTGACCATGTGTCTTCTGTTTATCATCGTGGACCTTGGCCAGCCCATGCGTCTTCTGAACGTACTGCTTCACCCGACACCCAATTCCATTCTCTTTTGGGACATGGTCGTTCTGAACGGCTATCTTTTCCTGAACGCCGTGATCGGCTGGACCGTGTTGAGCGCCGAGCGCAAGGAAATGCCTCCGCCCAAATGGGTCAAACCGCTCATTTACATCTCCATACCCTGGGCAGTGAGCATTCATACGGTGACGGCCTTCTTGTACGCCGGACTTCCGGGTCGACATTTCTGGTTGACGGCGATCATGGCCGCCCGCTTTTTGGCCTCGGCCTTCGCTTCCGGTCCTTCGCTTCTGATCCTTTTGTGCTTCCTCATCCGCAAGCGCACCAACTTCGATCCGGGACCGTCGGCCATTGAAAAGCTTTCCAAGATTGTCACCTATGCCATGATCACCAGCGTGTTCTTCTTGCTGTTGGAAGTGTTCACCGCGTTCTACAGCAAGATTCCGGGACACATGCACGGGTTTGTCTACCAGTTTGCCGGCTATGAAGGGCATGCGGAACTGGTGCCCTTCATGTGGCTTTCGGTGATCTTGTCGGTAGTGGCTCTGGTTCTTCTGGTACCGCCTCAGTTTCGAAACAACGAAAAACTGTTGAAGATCGCCTGCCTTGCCGTCTTTTTCGGGCTGTATCTGGAAAAAGGTGTCGGGCTGGTGGTAACCGGTTTCATTCCCAATGTGTTCGACAAGGTCACGCCCTATATTCCGACCGCTCCCGAACTAGCGATTACTTTGGGAGTATGGGCGACAGGTTTTCTGATCATGGCGGTGCTCTATAAGGTGGCCATCGGTGTGAAGGAGGAAATTCGCGCCTAAGCGCATCTTCTGATCCCATGGACTTGTCTCCTTGATGATACACAGCACAAGGGCGCGGCACCTTACCGCGCCCTTTCCTTATTAAAGGAGTTTCCGGCTTCATGGCTCGCCTCTGGCGACTCATCGACCTGGGTGTGCTTGACTACGAGCACGCCCTGCAGCTGCAACACCGATGCGTGGAAGCCCGTGGTCTGGGTGTCTTGGACCGAGACGTTTTTTTTCTTGTGGAACACCCGGCGGTGATCACGTGCGGGCGTCGAGGGGGTGCGGAACACTTGTGCGTGTCGTCAAGCCTCTTGAAAGCTCATGGGGTACGTGTTCTTTCCGTGGAACGCGGAGGATCCATCACCTATCACGGGCCTGGACAGCTTGTGGGCTATCCCATTGTGCATCTTCCTTCAGCAGGTTGGAAAGCCGTGGAATGGGTGACCGCCCTGGAAGAGGTTATGATGCAAACGGCCCTTCGATTCGGGGTCAAGGCCACACGAAACAAGCGGAATCGAGGTGTGTGGGTCGGTGAAAAAAAATTGGGAAGCATCGGAATTGCCGTCCGCCACGGTGTGAGCTTTCACGGCTTCGCTTTGAACGTGAACAATGCTTTGGAACCTTTCGGCTGGATTCACCCCTGTGGTCTGGAAAATGTGAGGGTCACATCTCTCGCTTTGGAAACCGGAACCATGTTATCTATGATGCAAGTGAAAACGACGCTCACGGCCTGTGCTGAGCACGTTTTGAACGTCCGGTTTGAAAGAACCGATCTCGAGGCGCTTAACCATTACATGGGAAAAAGGCCCGATGCTTCCGCATGAAGTCCAGACCCAAAGGACTGCGAAACCTTCATGGTTAAGAAAACGCCTCACCACTTCGGCGCCCTACGAGGCAGTGCGCGACCTTTTACACAAAAGTCATGTCCACACGGTCTGCCAGCAGGCTCAATGCCCAAATCATTGGGAATGCTTTTCTCAAAAGACGGCAACCTTTCTGATCCTCGGGGATCGCTGCACACGCCGATGTCGCTTTTGTGCCGTCAGGCACGGCCATCCCATGCCGCCGGACCCCGTGGAACCGGCTCGGATCGCCGAAGCCGTGAAAGTCCTTGGGCTGCGCTATGTGGTGGTGACTTCTGTAACCCGCGATGATCTTCCCGACGGCGGCGCTTTCCTTTTTGCCCGAATCATTCGAACCCTGCAGGACGCTGTTCCCGGAATTCGAGTGGAAGTTCTGATTCCCGACTTTCAGGGCCGCCTTTCCAGTGTGAGGACGGTGCTTGAAGCAGGTCCTTCGGTTTTGAATCACAATGTGGAAACCGTCCCTCGCCTTTACGTCACCGTCAGGCCCCAAGCCGACTACCGTCGATCTCTGGCCTTGCTTCGAGCCGCTTCCCGCATGGCCCCTAAGATTCCCGTAAAGTCCGGCATCATGCTCGGTCTTGGGGAAAGCGAGGATGAGATTTCGAAGACTCTGGACGATCTTTTGATGTCGGGATGTCGCCTGCTCACCTTGGGCCAGTACTTGCAGCCGGCTTCGCATCTTCTTCCCGTCGCCCGCTACGTGCCGCCGGAAGAATTTGAAGCTTGGCGTGAAAAAGCTTTGTCCATGGGCTTTCACCAGGTGGCTGCGGGACCGTGGGTGCGCAGTTCCTATCGAGCCCATGAAATGTACGGCAGCCTATGCCTGCATGCCGTTGAAAACTCAGAGAAAGGAGCCCCTCGATGATCCTTGGCATCCTCAAAGAAATCAAGCCTGAAGAATACCGCGTTTCCATGACCCCATCCGGAGTGGAAGTGGCCGTGCAGCAGGGCCACACGGTGCTTGTGGAAAAAAACGCAGGTCTGGGAAGCGGTTTTCCCGATGAAGACTACCGCCGCGTGGGCGCGCAGATTCTGGAAAATCCCGCCGAGATTTATGCTCGCGCCGACATGATCATGCATGTCAAGGAACCGCTGCCGCCGGAATACAATCTTATTCGAGAAGGTCAAATCCTTTTCACCTATCTTCACCTGGCCGCCGACGAATCCTTGACCCATGTGCTCATGGAACGTGGGTCCGTGAACATCGCTTACGAGACCATTCAAAAAGCCGATGGATCTCTGCCTTTGCTGACTCCCATGAGTGAAGTGGCAGGTCGAATGGCTGTGCAGGAAGCCGCCAAGTACCTGGAAAAGGCCTATGGAGGCCAGGGGATTTTGCTGGCGGGAGTGCCTGGAGTGGAACCGGCCACGGTGGTGATTCTGGGGGGCGGCGTGGTTGGAACCAACGCGGCCAAGATAGCCTGCGGGTTGGGAGCCAAGGTCTTTGTGCTGGACAAGAATCTGGAAAGGCTTCGGTACCTGAGCGACATCATGCCGCCCAACTGCTTCCTTTTGGCTTCTTCTCCGGCCGCCATTCGTGATCTGGTCAAAAAAGCCGATGTGGTCATCGGCGCCGTGCTCATTCCCGGAGCCAAGGCACCGAAGCTGGTCACCCGTGACATGCTTGCCACCATGAAGCAAGGTGCCGTCCTGATCGATGTGGCTATTGATCAAGGCGGCTGTTTTGAAACTTCCAGGCCCACCACCCACAAGGATCCCATCTACACGGTGGACGGTGTCGTCCATTACTGCGTGGCCAATATGCCCGGTTCTGTGCCCAAAACCTCCACTTTGGCTTTGACCAACGCCACCCTGCCCTACGCTCTGGAAATCGCCACCAAAGGCTGGCGTCGAGCCATGAAGGAAAACCCTGAAATCGCCAAAGGCGCCAACGTGATCGCCAACAAGATCACCCATCCCGGCGTGGCCGAAGCCTTCGGCCTAGAATACGTGCCCGTGGAAAATTTTCTGTAGCCGTTCCCCTCAAGGTGCGTGCCTTTAACATTCTTTGGATAAATCAGGTAGAACCGGCTTTTCCAAACGCATTGAAACGTATTGTTCCCATGGTATAAAGCTTAGCAATCGCGAAAAGCTTTTGGAGGAACGCACTTATGCTTGCGAGCTTCCAATGCCGAGGACGCATGGACCCGGTCTAATGCCAGAAAGTAGTCCCATAACAATTTGAACGAAAGGACACGTTCTTCGTCAAAAACGTGTCTTTGGCTTTTTCCGTGGCTCTTGTGTTTTCCGTTTGGTAACGCCTTTTTTCTGGAGACACCATCCTCGTTGACAGTTTACGCTTGACTCCGGGCATGAATAGCAAACGGTTTCATCACGGGACGCTGATCGAGTTCAAAAAAAAATTTGGACATCTTTTAATAAAGGGAACCCCTGTGTTCCCTTCCTTGACGTATAGGGGGATCAACCTCGCACCAGCGACTGGTCCATGCTGACCAGCCCTTCTGGAGAAATGTGCGCACGTGTTTTTTACGGATTTCCTCATGTCGATAAAGAATAAACTCGAAGAGACGAAACGAACCGCAAGAATCCTTGAAATTCTCCAGCTAATAGCCATAAGGCCCCGTCACTTTCGGCGCGCAGACTTAGCAAGGTATTTTGAGCTGAGCGAAAGAATGATTCAAAAAGACCTTGACATCATTCGGCACGGCTTGAAACTTCCCCTTTGCAACGACGGTCATGGTTACTATTTTGAACGCCTGCCTTCGCTACCCACCACAGCCTACTCTTTTTCTGAAACCTTGGCCCTTTTGGCGGCAGCCCGAACAGCCCAAGCGATCCCTGGCATCAACTCGGCTGAGTTGGCGGCAGCCATTGCCCGACTGGAATCGCTTTTTCCACCCGAAGTCGCCCGACTAGCCCGCGAGGCCGCCGATACCTTGCCGCGCCGGGCGGTGAAAGCCCATCGCCAGACGATGTTGGCCCTCTTGCACCGCGCGCTGGCGGAACGGCGGCAAGTGCGGATGCTCTATGCCACTGGATCCCGAGACGGTCAAGTGGCCGAACGGATCGTGGAGCCGTATCACATTATGGTTTATGGCCGCTCTTGGCATCTGATCGCCTACGACCACCGGCGAAGGGAGGTACTCCAGTTCAAGGTGGACCGGGTGCAAGAGGCCGAAATCCTGGACACGACCTACACCGTGCCTCAGGATTTCGACCTGGACGCCTATCTGGGCGACGCCTGGGGGCTGATGCGCGGGGCCGCAGGGAAGCCGGAGCGGGTGGAGTTGCTCTTTGAGCCGCAAGCCGGCCGGTGGGTGGCCGAAGAGACCTGGCACAAAAGCCAGCAAAGCGAGGTGCTCCCCAACGGCCGCGTGCGGGTGACCTTTTACGTGGGGGTGACGCCGGAGATGGTGAACTGGCTGCTCTACTATGGCAGTCGGGTGCAGATCGTAGAGCCGGCATGGCTGCGGAAGCGGGTGGCGGAGGAGCACCGGAGGGCGTGGGAGGCGGGCAAATGAGCTCAGAACAACTCAAACCTAGAGGTTGGTTCCACGCTGACTCAAATGCTCCTGAGGCGAGATCCGCTTCTCGCCGGCTGGCCCGCTCGCTGCCCGCGCCAGCGGTTCCTCCAGCTCTGCGTCCCGGCTATGGAGGTCGTCATCCAGCAGGTTAAGGCAGTACTCGTGTTCCTCTAGCCTCAGCAGAACGGCAATCGGTGGGCCTTCGAGGCCGACGATTTATTGGCACACCATTGGCGAAACATCTGCACAAGCTCATCGGACGGTTCTTCGTTCATGCCTCCCCCGTCCTCTGGTCGGTGATGGCTCAGCAGCACGGCCATTCGGCATGCGCTGGGAAGGGGGCGAAAGAGTCCGTAGGGGCACCATAACCAATACAGCAGGAGGTGCAATGAGGTGCTGAAATACACAGGACATCCTCTCTACGACATCGGTGTGGCCACCATCGTGGCCTTTGTCGACAAATCCGATCCGGTCCAGCTCTCCGAGAGTGATCTGGATGAGATTGCCAATTACATCACCCGCGAATACACGCGCAATCCGCTCAAGTCGTTCCTGACCGTGGCGTTTCCAAACTCAGGGTTCACCCAGCCGGCCTTTGAAAAGACTCCTCAGCGACGGCTAGACTACGCCCGGCGGGTGCTGCGCAACTACGGGGCAGATGCGCCAACCTTGGCCGAGCGCTGCGTGTTTACAGGTGAACCCGCGGTGGCAATCGCGTTCGGTGACAAGGACAGCCTGCCGCCAGGACGGGCCTATCGCCAGCACATCCCTCTCGTCACCGGTGAGGAGATCATCAACTTCCACCCCTACGGTGACGCTGGTATCCCGGTCTCCGGCAAGGCGTTATTGGCCATCCAGGCCTTCCCCTTAGGCTGTGCCAAAGTAGCCGGCCGACTGCTGGCGGTACACTCAGATAACGAGGAGCTGACGCTACACTTTGCCGCCAGCTTCCTGAGGCAGAACCGTGCTGCTATCCAGTTGGCGCAAGAGGCTCGCAGCAAAAAACTGGAGGAAGCTCGCTACTCCCAGCGTACGTTGTTGGTGGACACTCTGCTACAGGCCGATCGCATGCAATGGGAGGCCAGGCAGGACGAGCGCCCATTTTCCCTAACGGCCTACCACCTCACCAACAGCGGCCAGGGGGTGGCCCTGGACATCTACTACCTGCCGTTGCAGGTCACCGGCTTTTTGCGCGACATGCTCCGGGCAGAGTACCGCGACGTGTGGTCGGTCATCGTGAAACGGGCCTGGGAGGTTGCTCCGCCAAAGAAAAAGGGCGGCCAGCCAGCGGACTTCCAGCCCCGGCGGAATTTCCTTTACGAAGACCTGTTTGGCCTGCCAGAAAATGCGCGCGACTTCTTGCGCACGTATTTCCTGCGGGTTGCCCTGCGCTATGCTCGGGCCGAGCAGGGCGATCCGCGCGGCGGCTATTCCCCGAGAAATGAAGCCGACTTGGTGTCCTGGAAAATCACCGCACGTTTCTTAAGGAGGATTATGAACATGGAAAAAGATCGCATCGAAGCTATCCGAGAGCTGGGCGATCGGCTGGCCGACTACGTGAGCGGCGAAAACGATCGGCGTTTCTTCCGCGATTTCTTCACAGAGAGGCGCTATGAGTACTTTCGCACCGCCTTGATCAAGGCCAACATCGCCCATGTCCGCCGCGGCAACCCGCCGCTGATCACCCTCGACCCTTATATCGCCGTGTTCGAGGAAGGGGACGAGGTCGCGCGTCCCGACTGGCAGCTTGCGCGCGACTTGGTGTTGATTCGCATGATCGAGCAACTTTATCATAAAGGCTGGCTAAGAGCCCACCCGGACGTCCTGCCGGCTGTACCCGAAGAAACCACTAACGAGGCCGCCTAGGCTGACAACCTACACGAAAGGAGTCCATGGCCATGGCATTCGTTACCGGTCTACTGCTGATAGACGCGCCAGCATCGGCTCTGAACAATCTTGGCAACATCCCCGGTGCGCGCACCGATAACACCGTAGGCGTTAAGGTCATCAAGGCTAAAGATGGCGCGTACCCGTATGTCTCAGCCCAGGCGTTTCGCTATTGGGTGCGCACGACGCTGGAAAACGCTGGTCTCGGCTGGAAGGCCGCGCCCATCTATCGCGAGGAGAAGGTGGCCTATACCGACGCCAACCCCATCCTCTACTGGGACGATGATCTCTTCGGTTACATGCGCGCGCCATCCAAAAGGGCCTCGGCCGCGGAAGCGCGCAAGGCGGATGCTTCGCGCGCTACCGAGACGCCGACCACTGATACTGTCACGCGCGTTTCCCCCTTCCGCGTGAGCACCCTGGTCTCCATTGCGCCGGTCAACCTCACCGAGGACTTCGGCACCATGTCGCGCCACGAAGGGGACCCGGTGCCACACGAGCACCAGTTTTACCGCACGACGCTGAAGGGCCTCTTCTCGCTCGATTTGCACGCAAGTGGGACCTTCTCCTATCGCCAGAAGACAGGCTATCGCAACCTGGATGACGTGCGCAAGGAGCAGGCGCAGCAGCACGGGCTGGTGCATGTGGAAGCCGAGAAGTCCTATCGGCTGCCGGTCGAGGAGCGCGTGCGTCGCATCAGTACTCTGTTCGAGGGCCTGGCTCAACTGGAAGGCGGCGCCAAGCAAACCCTGCACTACACCGACGTGGCACCGGCCCTGGTGATCATGGCCGTGACGAAAGGCGGCAACCACATCTTTGGTCACGTGATCGGCGCCAACAGCCGCGGCCTGCCGGAGCTCAAGCTCGACGCGCTGCGCGAGGCGCTGACCGTGTTCCAGGAGGAGATCCTCTCGGATGTCTATGTAGGCTGGGTCAAGGGCTATCTGGACGACGAGCGGGCCAAGCTGGAAGCGTTTGCAGCCACGGAGGAGGGCAAGCGGATCAAGATCAGCCATCCACGGGAAGCGTTCCAGGCCGTTGCTCAGGCCCTGCGCGAGGAACAGAACCGATCCTGGCTGGATTGAAGCCCCAGGAGGTTGCCATGCGAGTGCTCAAGGTGGTGGCGGAGGGATTGACCACCTCCTTCCGCTACCCTCACTTCATGCAGGGAGTGCATCCCAGCTACCCCATGCCGCCGCCGGCCACCATCTACGGCCACATTTGCGGCGCGCTGGGGGAGTGGTTCGATCCGGCCGGGGTGCGCTTCGCCTACCGTTTCACCCACGCTGGCGAGGTGCGAGACGTGGAGCACATCATCGTGCTCAAGCCGGCAACGGGCACGCTGCCCGGTGCCAGGCTGCCCAAGGTGTTAGAGGGGAATGTCAATCCCTTCCAGCGCCACCTGCTGTTTCAGCCTCGGCTGACGCTGTACATCAACCGACCGGAGTGGGAACCGGCCTTCCGCAGCCCGCGTTTCGCCGTGGTGCTGGGGCGCTCGCAAGACCTCTTCACCTATACCGAGGTGAAGGTCGTCGAGCTGCAACAGGCCGAGCGGGCCTATTTTCAGAACACCCTTGTCCCTCACGAGATGGCGTTGCAGATAGGCCGGGGTCTTACGGTGCTGATGCCGCGCTTCCTGGACTACGCCGACAACCGGCAACCGTCGTTTGCGCAATATGTGGTCGTCACCGACCGCGTGGTGCTGCCCAACGACGAGAGGCCACGCTTTGAGCACCTGAGCTACGGGCCGTATTGGGTGGATCCCACGGCCCCCACCTACAACGGTATCCCGCAGGGTCTGGCGTTTTTGAGCTTCGTGGAGGATGCGTGACGATGAGACCGCCCTGCTGGCCCGACTGGCTGCATGAAGTCTGGGCCAAGAGCGCCGGAAAGGGCGCCGGCGGCCGGCCCGAGACGCTGGCCGAGCACACCTGGCTGGTGCTGCAGCGCCTGGCCGATTTCATCCGGCTGCGGCCGGCCTTGCCCCAGGCCGTCGGCGTGCCCAGGCTGTGGCACATCCTGTTCTGGGCTGCCTTTCTGCATGACTTCGGTAAGGCAGCGGCGGGGTTTCAGGCCAGGTTGCGCGGGGGTGAGCGCTGGCCTCATCGCCACGAGGTGCTCTCCCTGGCGTTCATGGATTGGATCGCCGCCGGGCTTGCGCCTGATGAGCAGGCCTGGGCCGTGGCGGCCATCGTTTCGCATCACAAAGACGCCAACGAGATCGCCGATCTCTATCCGCCGCCTGACGACCCCGACGACGACCAGTTGGTCGAGCGGGTAGCGGAGCTGTCGTCGGCCGTGGTGCGCGGGCTATGGCGCTGGCTGAGCGAGTGCGCCGAGGCATGGGTGGCGGTCCTGGACCTGGCAAAAGCTGGCGTGAGCGTGCCGACCTGGCCGACGGCGGAGCGCGCCGTTGCCGATGTGACCGGACAGGGCGCCTCACGCATTTACCACTGGGTCAAGGTCTACCAGCGTTTCGTGCGCAGTCTGGAGACCAACAGCCACCGTTCCCTGGTGATCGGCACCCTCGCGCTGCGCGGCTATCTGGTAAACGCCGATCAGAGCGCCTCGGCCCACGCTGGGCAACTGCCGCGGGCTACTTTTGAGGCCGATGCGGTCCTGAAAAGCCGGGGGATTGGGGCAGCACACCTTTTCCCGCATCAGGTGCAGGCTGGTGAAGCGCTGGGCTCCGCCCTGCTGACCGCACCGACAGGCAGCGGTAAGACTGAAGCGGCACTGCTGTGGGCAGCGCGACAGGCTGCCGACGGCGGTTTGCCGCGGCTGTTCTACACGCTGCCCTATCAGGCCAGCATGAACGCCATGCAATTGAGGCTGCGGGAAACCTTCGGCGAGACACAGGTCGGCCTGCAACACGGCCGCAGCTTGCTCGCACTCTACCGCCAATTACTAGACAAGGACTATGACCCGAACCGGGCGGCCCATGAAGCCAGATGGGCACGTAACCTGGCTGACTTGAACTATCCGCCGGTGCGGGTCTTCAGCCCTTACCAGATGCTGAAGGGCATGTACCGGCTCAAGGGTTACGAGGCGCTGCTCAGCGACTATCACGGCGCAGCCTTCATCTTCGACGAGATCCACGCGTATGAAGTGACGCGGCTGGCATTGATCCTAAAGACCGTGGCTTTCTTGGCCCGCAACTTCGATGCCAGGTTCCTGATAATGTCGGCCACTTTCCCCAGCTTGATCAAGAAGTGGCTGGCCGATGCACTGGGCTCGACTGCCGAAATCGTGGCCAGCTCGGAGGTGTTCTCGGCCTTTCGTAGGCACAGGTTGCAATTGTTAGACGGTGAGTTGGTTTCCGCTGACGGGCTGGCACGTGTCATTGCCGACGCACGCGCCGGCAAATCGGTGCTAGTGACCTGCAACCTTGTGGATCGGGCGCAGGGGGTCTACGACTGCCTGCGGCGGGCATTGGAGCCTGACGGGCTTGCCGTTGAACTGCTGCACGGCAGGTTTAACGTGCGTGACCGCCTGGCCAAAGAGCAACTGGTGCGCGAAGCTGCTGGGTCCACCAGTCAGAGCCGCCGTCCTATCGTCCTGGTCGCTACCCAGGTCGTTGAGGTCAGCCTGGACATTGACCTGGACACCATCTATTCCGACCTAGCACCGCTGGAGGCCTTGGTGCAGCGGTTTGGGCGCATCAACCGGCGGCGCAAGCAGGCCGATTTGGCGCCGGTATACGTCTTCCGGCAACCCGATGACGGCCAAAAGATCTACGATCCAGCGCTGGTCCAGGCCACGCTCAAGGTTCTGACCCGCGAGAACGGCCAGCCCGTCGATGAAGGCGCCATCGGCGATTGGCTGGACGAGATTTACTCCGGCGAGATCGCCGCCCGCTGGCAGGACGACTTCGATCACGCAGCCGCCGAATTCGAAGCTAGTTGCATCCGGCCCCTGCGGGCGTTCCAGGCCGATCAGTCGCTGGAGGAGCTCTTCTACAGGGCTTTTGACAGTATAGAAGTGCTGCCTGAGAGCCTGCGCGATCAGTTCAGACAGCTCAAAGAGGAGGAACCAATACGCGCCAATGAGCTACTCGTTCCCATTTCTTGGCGCCGATATGACGCTCTGAAAAATGAAGGGCGGGTACTGCAGCCACAGGAAAGAGGAGAACCCTCTATTGTGCGAGCTAGATATAGCTCGGAGCAGGGATTGACGTTTGGCGAGTCCTCTCGCGCTTGAGACTGTGGTCCCGAGGTCGGAGAAACAGAATGAAAAGTGGCCTGGAAACATTCTTTCTCACACATCTTCGTTTTACGTTGAGAGCTCGGGAGGTTATCCATCTCCCACGAATGAATAAGGCGATTACGTTAAGGGGAGCTTTCGGCGAGGAGTTAAGGCGTTTGGTGTGTTTCTCAAAAGCCGGTAACTGCTCTCAATGTCCTGCGCGCGCGAGCTGCGCCTATGCGATCGTCTTCGCTCCCACAACTCCTGAGAACGCCAAGCGCCTTCGCCTCAATAGAGATCTGCCGCGCCCTTTCGTCATTAAACCACCGCTGGATGGCAAAACAGTCTACCTGGAAGGAGAGGAACTCATATTCGAACTGGTTCTCGTGGGCAAAGCGCTAGAGCTGTTTCCCTATATCATTGTGAGCTTTAACAATCTCGCGGATCGCGGAATCGGGGTCGGCAGGGGAGCTTTTAAAATCCGCAACATCGAGGTCCTCGACGGAACCGGAAAGCCGCGAGCGGTTCTTGCAGAGGGAAATTCCATGGTAACGTTTCCCGACACGCACGTACGATTCCAAGATGTCCCTTGGCCGGCACCGTCGCGGGTTCATGTCATGTTTCATACACCTGTTCTTCTGAAGCAAAATCAACAATGGACCCATCCGGCTTTTGGTCCTTTCATGAAAAGACTTCGAGATCGTCTTAATGCTCTGTCTTGTTTTTACTGTGATGGTGCTCTTGAGATGCCATTTCGCTCGTTTGGTCATGAGGCTGACGAGAAAGTGCGAGTTGTCTCTGAGGATCTGCAATGGATTGAAGAGAATAGGTTTTCTAAAAACCACCATCTTCAGCACAAGCTTAAAGGTTGGGTCGGAGCAGTGGTCTACGAAGGACAACTAGCTGACTTTTGGCCTTTTCTGTGGATCGGCCAATATGTTCACGTGGGAAAGTCTGCGGCTTTTGGCCAAGGATGGTACCGCATCGTCAGGTCTGAAAAAGGATGTGCTGAGTAAGGTTTCGTGTCCTCGAAAAATCGCACCAACGCCGGGTGGGGGCTGATCAAATGGCTGAGATCTCTAAGGGGGAAGAGCCCCAAAAGCTAGCACATGATATTGATGACTCAGTTTTTCTAACCCGAACGGAGGATGCCACCCAGTTGATTATCTCAGGTTTTGGGTTGTATTTGGGGAAAAAGGAAGAACGGCTTGTTATTCGAAAAGGCAAAGAGGTGCTTTTTGAGTTCCCTTTTTACCGCCTCAGCGAGGTCACATTGGCTTCCAGGGGAATTTCTTTTTCATGCGACATCATCAGAGAATTTTGCGAAAGAGGCATTCAGCTTAACCTTTTGCGCAGATCCGGGTCACCTTACGCCAAGGTTGTCGCTCCAGCGCTATCTGCAACCGTTCAGACCAGGCGGGAACAGTTTAAGGCCCTTGAGGACCATCGAGGCATTTCCCTGTGCAAGGAAATTATGGCCGGTAAAATCAAAAACCAAAGAAGCCTTCTCCTCTATTTTGCCAAATACCTAAAACAGACGGACGATGACCGTTACAATTCTATAAAAAAGGCTGCGTTTAATCTCAAGGGGCTATTGCGTGACCTTGAAAAGCTGCAAGGTCACAGCATTCAGGAGGTTCGACAAGACCTTTTTGGCATCGAAGGTTCGGCAAGTCGGATCTATTGGGGAGGTGTACAAAATATCCTTTCCAAGAGAGCTGATTTCCCAGGCAGGGTTCGGCGGGGTGCCACGGACGGTATTAACTCGATGCTGAATTACGGTTATGGAATACTTTATGCGCTGATTTGGGGTGCGGTCATTTCCGCAGGGCTTGAGCCTTTCGCGGGATTTCTTCATGTTGACCGCCCTGGTAAACCTTCTCTCGTATTAGATCTTGTGGAAGAATTTCGACAGCCCATTGTAGATCGTACGGTAATCGCTCATGTCAACCGCGGCGAGCCCATAGAAGTGCAAGATGGACTACTTTCCGTGGAGTGCAGAAAAACATTAAGCCAGAAGATATTGCAGCGACTGGAAAGCAAGGAAAGATATCGTGGAAAAATGTATCAGATGAGATCCATTATTCAGATACAAGCACGGAACGTCGCCGCGCATTTAAGAGGAGACGGTCCTTATCGAGCCTTTGCTTTCAAGTGGTAAACGATGTCCTGCAGCGCTGTAAACAGTGAGATCCCGCTGGGCGGCTTGCAATCGTTAGACCTTGTTTTTCGGTCTGGCGAGGTGATCACTTATGTTTTTTATGACGTGGATAATGACAAGCTGAGAAATCGGATTGCATCCGTGTGTAAAAATTACGGCCTGGTTCGCATTCAATACAGTGGATTCGTGGGATATTTATCGAAGAACCGACGACAAGAATTAGGGCTTAAAATGAGAGACCTATTAAAAAACTGCGAGGGAAGAGTGTTGATCCAGCCCGTTTGTGAGAAGGATTTTAGACAGCACTTGGAGTATATTCAGATCGGAAAGGGAACTAATGTCAGCGACTGACTTTTTTGAGGAGTCTACGGTTGACCTTAAAGTCAACGATCTCAAACAGTACTGCTATTGCCCTCGTATCGTGTTTTACCATTATGTGATGCCCGTAGATAAAAAAGAGACTTACAAAATGATTAAAGGAAAAGTGGCACACGAGCGTATCCAGCAACTTGAAGAGCGTCGAAAACTTCGTCGTTACCATTTAAAAGGTGGAAGGAAAAGCTTTGACGTGCCTCTTTACTCCCGAAAATACGGACTTTCAGGTAAGGTGGATATGGTCATTGAGATGGAAAGTGAATGTTTTCCGGTTGAATTCAAGTGGACAGATGGAAAGGTGCAGCGGAATCATATTATCCAGCTTGCAGCTTATGCTCTTCTTATAGAAGAAAAATATAGAAAGCCAGTGCTTACCGGTTTCCTTTATTCTTTACCTCAAGACGATGTTGTGCCGTGTTCGTTAACAGACGCCGTTAAGGCAGAATGTTTAGGTATTGTGCAAGAAATTGTTTCCATGATACGGGAAGAACGCTTTCCTGATCCCCCAAGGGAGATTGGAAAGTGTTTCGACTGCGAATATAGAAACTTTTGCCGGGACGTGTGGTGATCCATATTGCCTTATCAGCTTTAGACACGAGGAGGAACACATTGAGCCGTGACACGATTTCGCAAAAGGGGCCGGTTTTTCAACCAATAGAAGGTTTTCGACAGGTTCTTTTGCCTCCCGCCAGGAAAACAAGGCACAGTCAGGGATGAACTGCTGTTTCAGACGCTGTCCCTATGAAGAGGGAACTGAAAGATCTTGCCGTGCAAGCCGGCCGGTCGCTGACGACATGGTTTCAGACGCTGTCCCTATGAAGAGGGAACTGAAAGTAAAAATATTACAGCGTGCTAACTCCGTGATATCACTGTTTCAGACGCTGTCCCTATGAAGAGGGAACTGAAAGTTAGAGCTTCCTCCCAACTCAACTGCTTCCTGTGCAGTTTCAGACGCTGTCCCTATGAAGAGGGAACTGAAAGC